>ENA-OPXG01000058-OPXG01000058.1-human-gut-metagenome-genome-assembly--contig:-NODE-58-length-91537-cov-5.798048_pt1 | contig 91537 bp, 92 predicted proteins | sample MGYA00241519_ERZ502030 | MGnify/ENA primary metagenome ERZ502030 (study PRJEB25962, sample SAMEA2041937) | human gut metagenome | biome: human gut; feature: human-associated habitat; material: faeces...
CTACCACTCATAAAACCATCACTCACAGAAAAAATTAGAAAAAAAAAATTAGAGAAAAAAAAAAATTAGAAAGTGGATAGGAGTATGGTGTAACAATCACTCATAAAAATATCACAGAAAAAAATTAGAAAGTAGATAGGAGTAGGGGGATCAAAATCACCCCTATACTAATTAGAAAGGTGGGAAAGGCAGTTAAAAAAAAAGGAGAAAATTATTCTTCCTATAAATTTTTCATTTATATATTTGCATATATCAAAACTTTTATCTACCTTTGCATCCTAGTAGAGGTTAATGGTGGAATTAACCTTTCACCCATGAGGTTAAAAGGTAATGGGTCAGAAGTTGGGTTAGTACTCTCACACTTACATAGAGAGGAGGTTGTCCCCAATACTACTAAAATTGCTACTATATAAATTAGATTGCATGAGCACTTCCACCTGAGAAAATGCACAGGGAATCATGCTATAGGGGTATAATCAAGAACGGGTCTAATGAAGTTAGTAGTTAAAAGGAGATTAGAAATAACTCTTATGAAGCCATAAAAAAGCTTCAGGGATATTACTATATACAATAATGAAGAAGATAAGTAATTACATTAAGGATTCTATTAAATGGTTATGGCAGTTTCCACAGAATATACTTTCTTTATGTATAGAGGGTGTATTGTGTCAAGTTGCATATAGAGAAGGTAAGGCAGATGGTAACACTATTATAGTGAATATTACTCTACCTTCAGCCATATCTTTAGGAGATTATCTCTTTGTGAATCCTATGTCATCACAAAAGTCCATTCAACATGAATGTGGTCATAGTAAGCAATCTGATATATTGGGTCCACTATATTTGATAGTAATAGGAATCCCATCACTACTACATAACATAGTACATTACCTATGTAGTAAGATAGGAATTAAATGGAACTACTTCAGTTTTTATACTGAATCTTGGGCTAACAAGTTAGTAGGAATTACTTGAAAGAATATAGATAAGACCTAAAATCAAGCCTAACTTTACTCCTTCAAGACAAGAAAATGATACTTGAATTGAAAATAACTGGAGAAAAGATTGCACAATTCAAATACTTTGCTTACCTTCGCAGTGCAATTAAGGAAAATTGGTTTTAGGAAATTTCCATTTATTAGGAATGTTACTTTAACCAGTTGTTTTAAGGTAACATTCCTTTTTTATTGCCCCATAGTATAGTTGGTTATTACACGGGATTTTGGCTCCTGTAACATAAGTTCGAGTCTTATTGGGGTAACAATAGTAATAGAGAAGATGCCCTCTTAGTACAATGGATAGTACATGAGTCTTCTAAACTTAGAATATAGGTTCGATTCCTATAGAGGGTACTAAATGTTGGGTTAGATGAAGTGGTTAAGTCCCATACCCAATACAAATAAATGGAGCTATCTACTAATGGTTAGGTAACTGCCCTCTCAAGGCAGAAATTTGGGTTCAATTCCCAATAGCTCTACAATTTAGGATGTGTAGCATAGTGGTTAATGTGCCTGACTGTCAATCAGGAGATTGGAGTTCAATTCTCCCACATCCTGCTAATCCACCTTTAATCTACTAAAGTCCTATCCTACAGAGGTAGGTAGGCAAATGGAGAGTAAACCTAAGAGGTCTTAGGGACTGTCTGCTAAACAGATTGTACCAGCAATGGTATGTGTTTCAAGTACACTGCTCTCCGCAATATATAGTAGTAGCCTAATTGGTGGGGCACTGCATTTGGGATGCAGGTTCAAGTCCTGTCTACTATACTAATGGGGTTTGTGGTGTAATTGGCTAACACACCTCCCTTGCAAGGAGGAGTTCAGGGTTCAAGTCCCTCATTCTCCACACTATGTTTTCATGTTTTCATAATGTTGAGCTTTTGCTTGGACCCTCTTTTGGGTAGTTAGAGGTTAAAGAAACTACCCTATCAATGCTCCTTAGTTCAGTGGTTTAGAATAGTTCCCTTACAAGGAAAAGGTCATTAGTTCGATTCTAATAGGAGCAACATATGGGGATGGAGCTTATATGGTACAAGCTACTGACTGTTAATCAGAAGAGAGTAGGTTCGAGTCCTACCTTCCCCGCAAGAACTTTTGCAAGAAGTTCAGTCAAGTAGCTTGCAATACTTGATGCCATCATTTCTGAAAGTTCTCTGAGTGCAATAAGGAGAAGTAATCAATGATTTGATGTTTTAGCAGGTTGGAGAAGTAGTAATCTTGCCCCACTCATAATGGGGAGACCAGTGGTGCAAATCCACTACCTGCTATATTGGCATATCTTCTAATGGTCAGGAAGCTACTCTGATAAGGTAGTAATCAAGGTTCAATTCCTTGTATGCCAACTATGATTAGAAAATATTTAAGTAGTAGAGGCAAGAGAATAGTTCTTAAGAAATAGCTGATGTACTTCAATGGTAGAAGGCTGCTCTCATAAGGCAGTAGTTGAAAGTTCGAGTCTTTCCATCAGCACTGTGTTAGTAGCTCAGTCAGGTAGAGCAGAGGATTGTGGCTCCTTATGGCATGGGTTCAAATCCCATCTGACACCCCAATATACTGGCATATCCCCCCTGTCTTATACACAGTAGAAAGGGTAATAGGTTGCATGTGGGTTCAAGCCCCTCTGCCAGTACTAATAGGATAGTGATAAATAATAGTGGAATTGGGATACCAAGGGTTCTATAAAAGATAGTCCTTGTGGGAGCACAACCTCAACCTTGGCAAATATTCCCCCAAAGCATTGATGGTGGATGCTCTGGACTCTTAATCCTGAGAGTAAGGTTCGACTCCTTATGGGGGAACATAACATATTATTAACTCCAAATTTTAATGTTATGAGAAAGGTTATTTCATTAATTAAGAGAGGTGCTAAAGCATACTTTAGACAAGCTGCTAAGACTTATGCTTGGACACCTACAGGAACTATTCCAATTGGAATATAGTTCCTTTGATGTTGGAGTGAGTAATAAATATATATATGGGAGTACTGCTCAGATGGTGGATGGGCACTAGACTGTAAATCTGGCACATTAGAAACACAATAGGTTCGAGTCCTTTTACTCCCACTTCAATAGAAATCTTTGTCCTTGACTTATGGGTGCTGGGCAGGTATGGTTACATTGCGGAGGACTGAAAATCCTTAGAACAAAGTTCGATTCTTTGAGTACCCACTTATACTCCTGTGGTGGAATTGGTAGACACACTTGCCTCAAAAGCAAGAGCTTGAAAAAGAGTAAGAGTTCAAATCTCTTCAGGAGTACTTATAATGCCCTCTTGGTGGAATTTGGTAGACACGCTGGATTTAGGCTCCAGTATGAAGTAATAGTAGTGTAAGAGTTCGAGTCTCTTAGAGGGTACTAAAAATAATTAGGAAAATATTTGGTAGTTCCAATTATTTTACTTAGCTTTGCAACATCAAAATAAGAGAATATGTTTGAAGAAGATAGCCTATTTACTCCAATGGAATCAAGCAGAAGTACAGAAGTATCTGGTTCTCAGTTCTTTATTAACTTCTTAAATCAACTTGAAGGTTGGAAGACTAAGTGTAAGAACTTGCATTGGGCAGCACCTAAGAAGAATATCCATGTATATCTTGATGAGTTCCTTGATATATTGTCAGACTATCAGGATGGTCTTGCAGAAGGATATATGGGAATACTTGGTAAAATGCAACCTAATGCTATCAAGGGAACTCCAAGTGATGCACTGAATGCTTTTGACTTTATTAGTGAAGTTAAGTCTGCTACTATTGCATTTTATGATAAGATTCCTCAAGAGACTGTTTATAAAGGTATAGCATCTGAGTGTGAGACCTTTATTCAGAATATCAATAAGTATGACTACTTATTCCACTTATGTGATATAAGACCTTATTGACAAGAGATGCTCTCATGGTGGAATGGTAGACACAACAGACTTAAAATCTGTCAATCAGCAATGGTTGTCTAGGTTCAACTCCCAGTGGGAGTACCAATTGCCTCTGTAGCTCAATGGTAGAGCACCTGTTTTGTACTCAGATGGTTGAGGGTTCAAGTCCTTTCAGAGGCTCAAAATGCAGGTATAGTATAAAGGTTAGTATGTAACACTTCCAATGTTAATGTGTGGGTTCAATTCCCACTATCTGCTCAAATATACATCGTGGGGTAGTGTAATGGAAACATGCAAGGCTCATAACCTTGAGAAGCAGTAATACTGTGTTGGTGGTTCGAGTCCACCCTCTGCAACTAATTTAGATAATATGGAAGAGATAGAAAAGGCAAAGATGACAAGGACCAAAAAGACCAATGGTTCAGAGGTTCATCAAGTTATGACTGCATTAACTGATACTACAATCAGAGGTATTGTAAGGTCAGCCAATGAGGAAGGAATTAAGAGAGAGGATATAGTTTCTCTACTTAAAGAAAATGGTCAGTTTGTATTAATCTACTTTAGATAAAAACATTATGGAAATGGAAGAGCAGAAGACAATAGAGAGACCCTTGATGAGTGAAGAGGAGTTCAAGGATTATATGGAGAAGAATAGAGTAGATATTGTGGGAGATTTCTATGGAAAAGGTATTCTTCACCTAAGAACTTATGAAGCAGTAAGCAAGTTCAAGTCTGTAAGGAGAGCAATCAGAAGAGGTCATGTATCTCTTGATGGTATTATCTTCCCTAAGAGACCTTTCAATAACAAGGCTAATACTTGTAAGAGAAAGGGACATCACAGTAGGACTATTAATGAAAGAAAGAAGATGATTTATGAGCAACTTAAACACAGAAAATCAGCCTAATGATTACAATGAAGTGCCAGTATTATACTGCAAGCATTGTCTATCATTGAATATTAGGAACATTCCGAGAATGGAGGATTCAGATTACTGTGATGAGTGTGGCTCCACTGATATAGGAGAATGTTCAATAGAAGAGTGGGAGACTCTATACAAGAATAGATATGGACATAAATTCCTTGAAGAGTATTAACAACTTAATTACAAATTAAAATGGAAGAGCAGAAGGGAAAGGTTGTAGAGATGCAACCAACAACAAAGGAAACAGAGAGACCTGAAAAGATGTCTTATGAGCAGTTAGAGAACATAGCTCATCAGCTTAGTGAGCAGGCTAAGCAGTTATATATGAAGCTGCAAGCTGCTAATATGGGTAACATGTTCAAGAGACTTGACTACTTGTTTAAGGTAGTAGAGAATGGACATATGTTTAAGCAAGACTTCCTTGAGAAGTGTATTGCTGAGATTGAGGAGCTTATGACAGTTCCTGAAGAGGTTGAGGAAGAGGAAACACCAGATATTAAAACTGAAGAGTAAGATACATGATGAAGAAGGCTAACAACATAGTTAGAATCCCCACTTCATTAAATGGTAAATTCTTTAGATATTGGTTTGAATTTTTAGAGCCTTTTCATAAGCTAACTGATAGAGAGATTGATGTAATTACATCCTTTGTCAAGCAAAGATATGAACTCAGTAAAGTTATCAAGGATAATGAGATACTTGATAAGGTTACAATGAGTGAAGATACAAAGAAGAAAGTAAGGGAAGAGTGTAATATCACTCTCCCACACTTTCAGGTAATTATGGGCAAGCTAAGGAAGAATAAAGTTATCATTGATGGTAAGATTAATTCAAGGTTTATTCCCAACATTGATGAAGAGACTGGCACTTTCCAACTATTGTTACTTTTTGAATTGAAATGAATTATCCTGATATAATTGGTAAGGTTTCTGAAGAGTTGAATTTACCTAAAGAAGTGGTAGATAGAACATATAAGGCATTTTGGTTATTTATTAACCAATCCATACAGTCCTTGCCATTAAAGGAGAATCTTAATGAAGAGGATTTTGCTAAGTTAAGAACAAATTTCAACATTCCATCACTGGGTAAACTGACCTGCACTTATGATAGGATGTTAGGTATGAAAAAGAGATTCAAGTTTATTAAACAGATAAGGGAGAAGAAATGAAGAAACTGTTTATTAGTCAGCCCATGAAGGGTAAGACAAATGAAGAAATAGAAGCTGAAAGAGCCAAAGCTGTGGAAGAGGCTAAGGCAGTACTCAATGATGATGTAGAAGTGATTGATAGCTTCTTCAAAGATGCACCAGTAGATGCAAGACCTCTGTGGCTCTTGGGTAAATCAATTGAGCTATTATCTGTGGCAGATGCTGCATATTTTGCTAAAGACTGGGACAAATATAGAGGTTGTAAGATTGAGCACTCTTGTGCTGTAGAATATGGTATAAAAGTTATTGAGTATGTTGAAGGTTAAGAAAATAAAGCCAATGTTCACTGCACTTATCACTACAATGGATAAGTATGAACATGATGTAACTACAAGAGGTGGTCTAATTGATACTACTAAGCAGCAGGGTGGATTAAAAGAATATCAAACTGTGCTTGCAGTAGGTAGTTCAGTAAGAGATATAAAGGTAGGTGATATAGTGTGTGTAAACCCTACAAGGTTTGCAGTAAGAAAACATCAAGCAGGCACTCTTAAAGATGGAATTGTAACTGACAATCCTGTTACTACTTACAATTTTGATGTTGTTGAGATGGATGGAAAGCAGTGTCTATTGCTACAGGATAGGGATATTGACTTCATTATTGATGAATGGGAAGAGATTCCAGATACTCAGCCACAAGTATATGTGCCAGACAAAAAGCTTATTGTTTAAGACTTGTTCTTGCTGTAATAGAACTTTGCCTATAGATAACTTCTACATTAGAAGTTATAAAGATAAGAATGGCAACATCCATAAGTATTCTGATTCTAAGTGCAAAGATTGTAAAAATGCTTACAGTAGAAATTACAATAATGTGAATAAGGATACATTAAAAAGTATCCATAAAGAGTGGAGAGATAAGAATAAAACAAAAGTCAAATCTTATAGAGACAAGTGGAGAAGAGAACATCCAAACTACTCTAAAGAATGGGCTGAAAGAAATAAGTCTAAAATTAGACTCTCACAGATTAAGTATAATTATAATTTAACTGAAGAAGAATATGAAGCTTTACCAAAAGCTTGTGAAGTATGTGGAAGTACAAAGAACCTATGTATAGACCATAACCATATTACAGGAAAGGTTAGAGGAGTATTATGCTCAAGATGTAATTCAGCTCTTGGCTTACTGGGAGATAGCAAAGAAGTCATACTAAAGTTGGCTTCATATATAGAAAGGCAGTAGTGAAAACTACTGCTTTTTTTTTGAAAAAAAAAAAGTTATGATAAAATTATTCAAATATGAGGGTTACAAGATAGTAATATCTGAGGAAGCCTTTGCTCTTAAACCATTTAGACAGATATGGCAAAGAGATAAGACTGTTAATAAGGATAAGGCTATTATGGAACTTGGCTTCATCTATTTTATGACTGACCCAAGAAGTGACTATCAATACCTTGTAGATGACAAGGAGAGAATGGAAGCTATTAAAGAGGGAGAGGGATTACCTCCTAAATGGGAACCAGACAGGATAGTAACAGAAGCAATGGAATTTTATAAATCATTTAAGCCAATCTCTGCATTACTCCTTGAAGACACGAGGTTTATGGTTAATAAGTTTAGGGCAAAACTAAGGGAGTTGGATTTTGACAGTCTTGAGGTTAAGGAGTTCAAGGAGATTACATCCATTGTGAAACAAATTACACCTCTCATTAGAGATTTGGATGAGGCTGAGAAAGCACTTAACTCTGAAATGAGAAGTTCAGGTAAGATGAGAGGACAGGGAGAAAAGACTATATTTGAGGATGACTTAGCATTGTAACTATGAAAGCAGAAGATATTATAGAAGGTCTTAATAAACATATTGAGACAAGGAGAAATGAGAGAGGAATTGAGAATGTGGGGCACATGGTATTACAGAAAGAAATCATGCCTCATTCCTCATTCAAGGTTTATAAGATTTACAGGTACACTCTCTGGTTTACTAAGAGAGGTAAATCTTACAGAGTGATAACAGTGCAACATGCTGCTAAGGTTCCTGATAGTCAGGAAGAGAATATGTTAAGAGAGATGAATATCATGTTGAGTACACTAATATTCAATTGGATAGGCTCTGATTTTTATGAAGCAGTTATAAAGGGAGAATATAATGGAGTTTCAGAAAATACCAATGAATAAATATCAAACTGAGCTAACTGAGGAATTGGTTAATAGCCTTCCTCAGGAAGTTCAGGACCAGTTATTTGATATTATAAATAATGTAGAGTTTGTCAAGAGATTGATAAGTCCTACAAGAGAATATGCTAAGGATAGACCAAGAGATGATAGAGGTAGAATCATTGTAGACTTGGCTAATCCTCACATATTAGAGAATATGGATTACTTCAGACCATCTGCCATACATTATGAAAAGTATGGTACATTTACCAACCTTAGACCTAATGCCAATCCTAATAGTGAATATGGCAAGTGGGTAAGAGAGGAAAGAAGAAGAATCTGGGATGGTTATGTGAGAGAAAGTGATGGAGAGTGGGTTACAGGATATATGTATTGGTTCCTTAACTACTCTCCCATGATGCTCTCTAAGATTAGAGAGTATAAGGATAAGAATGGTAAGAAGAGAAAGTCCAAAAGAGCTGATAGAGTGGAGGCATTGCCTGAATGTTGGGAAGGTATCTATTGGAGATTCCATTGCTTAGACCAAGCATCAAATGGTGGCTTGTATAATAACTTTGAGGGAGGTCAGCACATGGCTGAGCTTGCTTCCAGAGGTAAAGGTAAGTCATATAGTCTTGCATCTATACTTAACCATATCTTTGTGGTAGGTGAGAATGAGGAAGCACATGAGAAGGTAAAGGGTATAGTAACTGCCTATCAGAAGGAGTATCTTACTAAGGATGGTGTCCTTAACAAGTTTGTAGATATGGCTAACTTCTGTGCAACTAATACCCAGTTTCCAAGAAAGAGATTAAAGAACTCTTTGCAGGAAATGACATGGATAATGGGGTATAAGGATGTAGAGTTGGATATTGAAAAAGGTACTCAGAATACAGTACTTGGAGTATCATCTAAGGATGATGAGTCTAAGTTGAGAGGTAAGAGAGCTGCTAAGATTCTTATTGAAGAGTTTGGTACATTCCCAAGATTAGTTGATTTGTATAATGTGCTTTTACCTTCAGTACAGGAAGGTGATATTGTCTTTGGGCAAATCTATATGTTAGGTACTGCTGGTGATAATGAATCAGACTTTGCTGGTGCTCAGGAAATCATGTATAACCCTAAAGGTTATAATATGTATGCTTTACCTAATGTATTTGATAAGTACAACCAAGGTAAACCTTACTTTGTATTCTTCTTTCCTGGCTATGTAAATAGAAAAGGATGTTATAATGAGAATGGTGTATCTGATGTAATTAAGGCTCTAATTGAAATTCTTATGAATAGGTATAGGGTAAAGTACAATTCTACTGACCCTAATACTATTATTAAGACTATTGCTGAGGTTCCTATTACTCCTGCTGAAGCTATTGTTAAGACAGGTGTAAATATGTTCCCTGTAGCTGACTTGACTGAAAGAATAGGTCAATTGGATGCTAATCCTATAGAGTATGATGATGTATATGTAGGTGATTTGGTATTCAATAAAAATGGTCAAATAGAGTACAAACCTACCTCTGCTACACCTATTAGGGATTTCCCACATAAGGATAATAAGATAGAGGGTGCTATTGAAATATATCAGTTACCTGAGATTGATAGGAATACAGGCAAGCCATACAATGATAGGTATATATTAGGTGCTGACCCTTATGATGATGATGAATCAAATACTATGTCTTTAGGTTCTATATTTGTACTGGATTTATGGACAGATAGGATAGTAGCTGAATACACTGGAAGACCTCCTTTTGCTGATGATTACTATGAGATTTGTAGAAAGCTTTGTCTATTCTACAATGGCAGGCTGAACTATGAGTACAATAAAAAAGGTCTATTCTCTCACTTCTCGACAAGAAATAGTCTCTATCTTCTTACAGATGTTCTTGAGTTCTTAAAGGAAAAGCAGATGATGAAAGATGGCTATGGTAACAAGTCAAAAGGTACTAATGCCTCTCCTGCCATTAATGCTTATGCAAGGAGTAGATTGAGAAGCTGGCTATTAGCTCCAGTTCCTATTATGCAAACTATTGATGGAGAAGAGAAAGAGGTAATGGTTCCAAGACTATTTACTGTAAGGAACAGAGCACTGCTGAAAGAGCTTATTAATTACAACTCTGAGGGTAACTTCGATAGAATATCTGCTATGGGTATGCTGATGCTTCTAAGAGAAGATAAAATGATAAGATACCAAGGAGATGTTAGTAAGGAAAAGCAGGAGAGGGCTAATAATAGCTATGATGGTAATGACACATTCTTCAAGAGGAACTATGACTTTAGGTTTAGGCAGTAAATTTAGTAAAAATGGAGACTGATGGTTAATAAATTACTTATATACTTGTATAGGTCAAGGATTTTACTTACCTTTGCACAGTAATTAAATTGAAGTATAATGGGATATGAAATGATAAATTTGCCTCCACAGCAACTTCCCTTCAGTAAGAAAAATAAAGCTTGGAGGAAGAAGCACTTGGATTGGGCAGACAGTAAGACCTTCTTCAATTATAGCTTAGTTAGAAAATCTGTAATACATAAGAAAATTAACTATGACTTGCTCAATGGTAAACTACACATGAGTGACCTTGAGATGATACTGAATCCTGAAAAGCTACAGGCAGGTTTCATACCTGATAGGATTCAACACTATCCTATTATGAATAGTAAGTTGAATGTGCTTAGAGGTGAGGAAAGCAAGAGAGTCTTTGACTTCAAGATAGTAGTTACTAATCCCAATGCTATTACAGAGATAGAGAATAACAAGAAGCAAGAATTACTACAGAAGCTACAAGAATGGGTATCTAATACTTCTCAGTCAGAAGAAGAGGCTAATCAAGAGCTTGAAAAGATAAATGACTATTACAGCTATGAGTGGCAGGATATGAGGGAAATAAGGGCAAGTGCCCTATTAAACCATTACATAAAGGAATTGAATATCCCTCTAATGTTCAACCAAGGCTTCATGGATGCAATGGCAGTTGGTGAAGAGATTTATCAATGTGATATTGTAGGAGGTGAACCTACTATTGAAAGATTGAATCCACTCAAAGTAAGAATCTTTAAGTCAGGATATAGCAATAAGATTGAGGATGCAGATATGATAATCCTCGAAGATTATTGGAGTCCAGGCAAGGTTATTGATACTTACTATGATGTATTGACAAAGAAAGACATGGAGTATATAGAGAAAATGCCTGACCATGTAGGTCAAGCTGCTACAGACTCTATGGACAACATTGATGAGAGATATGGCTTTGTCAATAACCACATGATAGGAGATGAAATAAGTACAGAAGGATTCTTTTGGGACCCATTAGGAGGATATGATGGAGTTAATGACTCCCTTCTTCCTTATGATGTTGCAGGAAACTTGAGAGTACTTAGAGTATATTGGAAGTCAAGAAGAAAGATTAAGAAGGTAAGAAGTTATGACCCTCAAACAGGTGAAGAAGTATTCAACTTCTACCCAGAGACTTATGTAATAGATAAGGATGCTGGAGAAGAAGAGCAGATATTCTACATCAATGAAGCATGGGAAGGAACTAAGATTGGTACAGACATTTATGTCAATATGAGACCAAGAGTAGTTCAGTACAACAGACTGAGTAACCCTTCAAGATGTCACTTTGGAATTGTAGGCTCTATTTATAACCTTAATGACAACAGACCATTCAGCTTGGTGGATATGATGAAGCCATATAACTATTTGTATGATGCAATACATGATAGATTAAATAAGCTGATAGCAAGAAACTGGGGTTCATTGGTGAGATTAGATTTTGCCAAGAAACCTAAGGGATGGGATGTAGAGAAATGGTTATACTATGCAAAGACTATGGGTCTTGCAGTAGAAGATAGCTTCAATGAAGGTAATGTAGGTGCAGCTACAGGTAAACTTGCAGGTGCATTAAACAATGCTTCTACTGGTGTAATTACAGCTTCTGATGGTAATCAGATACAGCAATACATTAATCTTCTTGAGTTTATCAAGATGGAAATGGCAGAAGTTGCTGGCATTACCAAGCAAAGAGAAGGTCAGGTAAGTAATAGAGAGACAGTAGGTGGAGTAGAGAGAAGCATGATGCAATCTTCTCATATTACAGAGTGGCTATTTGTAGTACATGAGGATGTCAAGAAGAGGGCATTAGAGTGTTTGCTTGAAACAGCTAAGATAGCATTAAGAGGCAGAAGCAAGAAGTTCCAATATATCTTGTCTGATAATTCAATGAGAGTTATGGAGATAGATGGTGATGAATTTGCAGAAGCTGATTATGGTCTTGTAGTGGATAATAGCAATGGTGTTCAAGAATTAAACTCAAAACTTGATACTTTAGCTCAGGCAGCATTGCAGAACCAGACTCTATCATTCTCAACTATTATGAAGTTATTCAGTTCATCTTCACTTGCTGAAAAGCAGAGACTTGTTGAAAAGGATGAAAGAAGTATTCAAGAAAGACAGGCTCAAGCTCAGCAACAGCAATTGCAGGTACAGCAACAGGAGATAGAACAGAAGGCTCAGATGGAACAGGCTAAAATGCAACAGGAAAATGTCCTTAACCAAAGAGATAATGAGACAAAGATTCTTATTGCACAGATGCAAGCTTATAGCAAGAATGGTGAAGATGATGGCATAATAGAACCTGAATATTCACAAGAGGCTAAGGACAAGCTAATGGAGTCAATAAGACAATTTGACGAAAGAATCAAGCTTGATAGAGAGAGGCTGGAGTTTGATAAGGATAAGGCAAGGTCTGATGCAAAACTTAAAGAAAAGCAGATAAATAAAACAACTCAAAAATCAGATAAATGAGAAGATTCAGAGATATTGTAGAAGATATTAAAGCACCAAGTCCCCAAAGTCTATGGCTTGATAAAGGAGAATTGAAGTTCTTCGGAGCCAAAGGATGGGCTTCAGTGGTAGGTGGAAGAGATGAGGATATACAAGAGCTTGAAGAGAAGGTAGATAGCCTTGATAAAGAGATGGGCACTGCTAATAATGACATTAAGAAGTTACAAAATAGCAAGCTAACTTGCCTACAGCTCCAAATTGGCAATAGTAATGAGGTAAAGCAAGCTAATCTCAGAGAGTTGCAGGGCATTGCAGGATTCTTCTTTACAGAGCTTGACTATGGATATGGTGTTGGTACTTATCAATCAAGTACAGGAGGATTTGCTCATGTAGTAACTGCACATGATAATGATGCTTATTATGATATTGCTGCTGATGGTTCTATAACTAAGAATGAGGATTATATAAGTCCTAATGAGCCATACACAGTCAATCTTACAGCAGAAAATATAGATGTGGCACTTGATGATGTTACAGCAAGCAAAGTAAATAAATGTGGTGAGATTACTATAACAGGCTCTACTGGTCCTATTACTTACACAAGAACCTCAGATTCAACATCCACTGTTATATACTTTATAAGTGATAGAAAAGATGGAAAAGTAACATTGCTTACTTATACTGTGAATACGAAGATTATTAGTTCTGCTGTGGTAAACTTGCCATTACCAGCAGCTACTACTGCACAAATAGGAGCAGTGAAGAAAGTATCAGCTATTGAAGATTTGGTAACTGATTCAGCTACTGCTGAGAATGTAGCAGGTAAAGTCAATGACATATTGGCAGCATTGAGAACAGCAGGTATATTAACTTCCTAAAAAAAAAATGAAGATTGTAAAGATATAGTGATTAGTGTATCTGAACCTCCTGTAAATAATGTGGCATGGCTAAAACCATTATCAGATGGTGCTTTTATGCTGTTTTTTTTTGGTGATAAAGGATAGACTCCTATCTCTAAGAATCATCAGGAGAATTGAAATTCAATAACAATATGGGAAAAATAAAGAAGATTTTAGAAAATGAATTAGTAGGAGGTATTCAAGATACTGATGTATATCCTGTTACTTCTACTAAAGCAGTATATAACGAAGAAAATAAAACTCTAGATGAAACAATTGAAACTATTAATACTAATTTAAAGGATAAAGTAGATAAGGAGAAATTATTATCGAAGTATATATTTTCTGTAATTGATAAAAATAATAAGATAATATTTTCTATTTTACCTAATGGAGATATAGAACATCCAATAGGATTAAACTCTTTATTTAGAAATTTAAGTTATAAAGTCAATTATATTCTAGGAGAAACTAAATCTAAATATTTATTTGCATTTGCAGACAGAAATGGGAAAGTAGCCTTTGGTATATTACCAAATGGTAAATTAGTGGGAGAGATTAATTCAGATAGTATTAAAGGACTTACAGAAGAAATACAAAGAGTTAAGGATATACTCGAAGAACAGATAGATAATATAGACACTGAATTATCAGCTATTAATAATTCAGTAAATAAACAAAATGAACAGATAAATAGCATAAAGAGTGATATATATTCAATATTGACTGATTTACAAGCTAAAGTAGAGAAGCTATCTACAAATAGGCAACTTGGATATTTTTCTACTCTTGAAAAACTTAAATTAAAATATCCGGAATCTACTTTAGAAGATGGCACATATGCATTTGTCGGTGGAAATTTAAACTCAGAAAGCACTTGGAGTATATACACTATAGAAAACAATGTTTGGACTGATACAGGGTTTACATTTAATGCTAATGTAAATTTAACTGAATATGCAACAAAACAATATGTTATAGATTCCATAAATAATGGTAATAATAGCTATGGCTACAGTGACTCTTCATCCATCATAATTAATAACCAAGAAGAGTTTTCTAAATTGAAGGATACAATATCAAATTACTTAAATACTCACGAAGAAGGTGAATTGAATATTATACTAAAGGGTGGTATGTACACTTTCAATGACGAAGATTTGAAATTAGAAAATATTGAAAGGCCTGGCATATATATTTATATATCAGCATCACCTGGAGAAGAGGTTAATGTAATTGGCAATGGTGAAGTATTTAATATAAGTGATGCAGATAGATTTAATGGAACTCATTATATATTACCATTTAATAATTCTTTGCAAGGCGGAGAAGTCTTTATTGATGAAAACTTCCAAGAAGTAAAAACTTCTGATAGTGGTTTATTATCTGATGATAATATGAACATAGTGAATAAAGGTGACATTACTTATACAGGAAGTGTAAGTGAGAGTAATTTAACTTTTAAGATAAAAGTACCGGATTATTTAAAAAGTTATCTTCCAGATTCATTAAGTGGAGACAATAAATATAAGAATAATTTTGTATATATTTTTTGCTGGTATCAATATTTTTTGTGTCATATAGATTATGTAACAACAGATAAAGGAGTTAAATATATTAATATTAAGACAGAAGATGCCATATCAATAGGAGATTATTGGGTAAATCAATTAGGTATTCAACAAAGTGTGGGGTTCTATATTACTAACATATACTCAGATAATCAAGTTGATTCTTTATATATTAAAGAAACTACAAGAAATGAAATCTACATACCAAGAAGAGTGAAATCTCTAAGAATGTGTAGCCAACATAATTGGATTACTTTCAATAATTGTAATTTTGGTAAATTCAAAATTACAGGAGTTAATTTTTCAGGAAGTAGTTCTTTTACAGAATTTCAGTCAGCAAATCTTTATTACAACACAAAAACATCCACTCTTCTTTTTAAGAATTGTTCTAATATTGAAATAGAAAATAATACAATTAGAAATATTGGTGCATGGAATTTTATTTATGCTCCATGTAATGTTATTGCAGATGAAAGAAATAATACATCAGCTTCTAATATGAATGAATGGACTGTTTATCCAGGTATAATAAATTCTAATAATTTAAAGTTTATAAATAATAAGTGTAAAAATGCAAGAGGGGGTATATTAAATAGTTCTGTTGGGAATACTTTAGTAAAATATAATTCTTTTAGTAATATCTCTACATTCTTTAGACAAAATGGTATAATAAAATTAAGTGGGAAGAATTACGATGTTAAGTATAATACCTTTAAAAATTTTGGATATTCAGCTGTATTTATAGGACTAAAAAACAGTATAACTACTTTGAGTAATGAGATAGAAAATGGACCAAGAGAAATAAGTGGTTATTTTCAGTATAATATTGTTTTTAATGACGAAGAATATAAAAAGCATCCAGCAAGATATTTTTTATCAGATGGGGGTCTAGTATATGTTTCCACTGAAAACACAGATACTAAAATATACAATAATATAATTCATGGGGGGGTATCATATAATGATATTAAGAATGATGCTGGTATTCATGGTATATTCTTAGATGATTTTGCTTATAATGTAGATATTCAAGGTAATGTAATATATGATGTAGTTGGTAGATGTGTTGATGCAAGAAAACCAATTAGTCAATCTGTCATTCCATACATTCCTACAGGAGAGGAAATTAATAACAATAATATATTGAAAAATAATGTTATATTAGGTTACTATAGATTTGAAGGAAAGTGGATAGGTAGTGATAAAGGAACAAATTATAAGGGTAAAAATATTATTGGACCAAAAATAGGAACTTATACAACATCTACAGTTGTAGATGTTAGCTCTTCTAATATAGAAGATGATGTTATTGACAATGATATGATTATAATAAACAACATTATTTTCTCTAAATTAGCAGGAAAAATAAATCTACCTATGTTTATAAAATCTCAGTTTAGACAATTAAATAAATAATTTTATGGAAACATTAGTTATAAAATCCCAAGGGGAATTATTTGAAGGTAGTGGGCAATTTATCTCTCAAATAAAGATAGACTTTTTAAAAGCTGTTACTGCTGCGCAACTTCAATTAACAATGACAGATGATGATACTCTTATATTAACAGATGGTGCTACATTTGACCAAAATTCAAGTAATAGTATAGAAACCAATGATTACAGAAGTGTTGAAAATAACAATACAAAAAATATTGTTAAAGGAATCTCTATTACATCTACAGGACCATTTTCTTTGATAATAAAAAATGGAATGAACACTGTTTATTCTTTAAATGGTAGAGGAACAGCATATCCATGTCAATCAGGTAATTTTCCATTATTAAAAGAGGGTAATACTAATATACAATATAATATTGATTCTTCTGATTTTGAATTTGGAAATATAATCTCTACGGGTTTAGGTTTTATTACAAACTCACAAGGAGATGTTTCTCCTTCTTCATTGAGGGTTCTTGATGGGGATTCTAATGGTTATAAAGAAAGAGCAGGAGTAGATATTTCAAATTCACCTCATTTAAGACAATTTCAAGGAGTGTCAGTATCAAAAGGAACTTTATTTAAAGATACTTCAGAATATGGTAATAACCAAAGAGGAGTGGGTTATATTAAGATTTTGTATTTGAAACTTGAAAAGTCGGCTATTATACCTAATTTTTTAGGCAATCAAACACTTAAAGTTAAGGATGCTATATATTGTGCTGCTAGTTATGTAACTCAATCTCATGCAGAATTGATATGTGATATGATATATCAAAATTTAGTTAATACTCAAAGAACAACTAATGTGTTTGGAGGCTCTGGATTTCAGTTTACTTTAACAGTATATGATGTTGGTGCAGGAAAAGAATTATCAAGTTCTCTTAAAACATCCTATAAAAGATTGTATGACCATTTAGTATCTATAGGATATAATGTTAGTGGCTCTATAACATTAACTGATGAAGCAAATGATAGAAAATATACTATAGATAATATAGCAGAATGGTAAAAATTAAAAATAAACCACTTATGCTATTGCATAGGTGATTTGTTTTTCATATATTTGTGTCCTATTAAAGATATATGCTATGGTAACAAAATATATAAGAATTATAGTATCTTCTTTATTAGTATTACTTGCTATAGGTTCTTGTGTTTTATACAATAAGAATCAAAATTTGAAGGAAGAATTGTCTATATCAATATCTAATGAAAAAGCATTTATTGCTGAGAACTCTTCATTAAAGAATGAGAATAGGGTATTTAAGTTTACTGTAGAACAGCTTAACTACTACAATGACTCTATCTTGCAAAAGATGAATGATGTCAGAAAGGAGTTGAAGATAAAGGATGATAATTTGAAGCAGATGCAATATCTTTTATCTGAGGCTACAAAGAAAGATACAATAGTATTTAGAGATACTCTGTTCAGAGAACCTACATTAGACATAGATACACTTGTAGGAGATAAGTGGTATCAAATGAAGCTTGGACTTAAATATCCAAGTACAATTACTACAGACCCTAAGTTTGTTAGTGAAAAATACATAATGATGGATTATAAGAAAGAAACTATAAATCCTCCAAAGAAATGTTGGTTACTTAGGCTATTTCAAAAGAAGCACAAAGTAGTAGAAGTGAATGTTGTGGAGAAGAACCCTTATATTGAGAACAAACAACAAAGATTCATTGAAATTGTAGAATAATTATGATTGACTTAGGAATACTAATCACTGGAGGTATAGGGCTTATTACCACAATAGTCAGTGGCTGGACATCATGGTTCTTTGCAAGAAAGAAGTATAATAGTGAAGTTGATAGTAACCTCATAAATAACATGAAAGAATCATTAGACTTTTATGAGAAGCTCTCTACTGATAATAGAGAGAGGTTGGAAGAGGTACTAAAAAGAAATGCAGAGTTAGAGCAGGAAGTGGAGGAGCTTAGGAAACAGATGTTTAACCTTATGAGTTCCATATGTACTGACCTTACCTGCCAATTAAGAAAGAGAAACTCAAACCTTTTTAATGAGCATGGAGTTAATAGTAGACAGAAAATGGAAGAAGCAGAGCTACACCATAAGTAATCTTACTATTGATGGGAAGTGGTTTTGCAATGTACTTGAAGATGCTGATAGAGGGTTAGATGACTCTATGAGCATAGCCAAGATCAGAGAATTGAAGAAACCTTTAATTACAGCTATTCCAAAGGGTACTTATGAGATTACCTTAGATGTCATTTCTCCTAAGTACTGTACTAATAGTTTTTACAAGCAAGTATGTAATGGTAAAGTGCCAAGACTACTTAATGTAAAGGGATTTGAAGGCATACTTATTCACGCTGGTAATACTGACAAAGACTCAGCAGGATGCCTATTAGTAGGTGTCAATAAAGTTAAGGGTCAAGTAATAAACAGTAGAGAAACTTTCAAAGAGCTATACAAGCTCCTTAAAGACAAGTATGATAAAGGTGAAAAAATAACCATTAAAATTCTATAGTTATGGCAAAGAAATGTGGTTGTATTTGACAAGTGGGAGGAGTTAGGAAGATTCTTGCCCAAAGAAGAAATGGAGCAGGAAGCCAAAGCTATAACCATAAATCAATATGGAGCATCTCTTGTGGCTATCAATTCTAAGAGGGGAAGTAGCATTATCCATGAAGCTGAGCACATAAAGAACTCTATATGGAGATATATAGGATATACTCCTCAAGAAGATAACAAGTGTATTCTACAAGCATGATAGAGCAGCCAGATAAGGCTGCTTTTTTTTTATTCTTTTTAGCATTGATAAGCACTCTGGGAAATATTACTTGCCTTTGTCCACTGTAAGCTTACAATAGAGAGATAAAACAATAACTAATTTCAAAAATTGCTACTATGGAAATAATTGAGAAGCAAGTAGAAAAGGTAAAAGAAGTTCCTACTGATGGCTGCTATGGCTATGGTAGAAGAGACATCAATGGTAAGGCTAATGCAGGTCTTACTCTTGGTATCACTGGTTTGGTGATGGTATAGAACAGAAGATAGTTGAATCTGCTATTGTATCCTGGTTTAAGGATGCAGATTGCAAAGCTGAAAACAAGGTAGTAGAATATCTTGGAGAATACTAATAAGATAAGGGTAAGAGGTAATCTTACCCTTTCTTTTTGTCCATATTGCAAGTATTTTACTTATACAAGTAAAAGCAATTTATTTACCATGTTGTAGATATGCAAAACTTTACTTACCTTTGCACTGTTTTAAGAACAAAAAGGTAGAAGAGTATGGAAGAAGAACTTAGCTTAGATAACATCTTAGGAGCAGAGGAAATTGAGAATCTGTTTGTAGAAGATGAGGATACACAGGATACCCCACCTGCAAATGGGGAGCCTCCTAAGAAAGAGGAGGAGTCAGATAAGGATAAAGAAGAAACTACTGAGGTTGTTGATGTAGATAACTTATTTACTGATACACCAGAGAGCGTAGGTAGTGGAAAAGAAAATACAGAGGAAAAGGAAGATACCACTCCTAAAGGGGATGGCACTTCTCCCAAAAACTTCTACTCTTCCATTGCCAAAGCCTTGAAAGAGGAAGGTATCTTCCCAGACCTTGATGATGAGGGCTTATCTAAGGTTAAAGACCCTGAAGACCTTAGAGATTTAATTGACCAACAGATAAAGGCAGGTCTTGATGAAAGACAGAAAAGAATTGATGAAGCCTTGAATGCTGGAGTTGAACCTACAGAGATTAGAAAGTATGAGAATACTATAAACTTCCTTGATTCTATTAAGGAGGATAATATCTCTGATGAAGGTGATAAGGGAGAAAAACTTAGAAAAGACCTGATTTATCAAGACTTTATTAATAGAGGTTATAGTAAGGAAAGGGCTGCAAGAGAAGTGCAAAAGTCTTTCAATGCTGGTACTGATATTGATGATGCAAAAGAGGCTTTGAAAAGCAATATTGACTTCTTCAAGGATAAGTATGATGAACTTGTCAATGAGGCTAAGTCAGAAGCAGAACAGGAAGAGAAAGAAAGAAAGGAACAGGCTGAAAAGCTTAAATCATCAATCCTTAATGACAAGGATGTGTTTGGGGATTTATCAATAGATAAATCAACAAGACAGAAGATTTATGATAACATAGCTAAGCCTGTGTATAAAGACCCAAAGACAGGAGAGTACTTTACTGCTATCCAAAAGTATGAGATGGAAAACAGGACAGACTTCCTAAAGAATATTGGGTTACTTTTCACACTAACTGATGGCTTTAAGAACCTTGATGGTTTGGTGAAAGGTAAAGTAAAGAAAGAAGTAAGGAAAGGTCTTAGAGAGCTGGAACATACTCTCAACAACACAGCAAGAACCTCAGATGGTAATCTAAAGTTTGTCAGTGGAGTTGATGAGGACCCTGAATCTTTCATAGGAAAAGGGTGGAATCTTGATGTCTAAGCCTATAGTATAGAGTAAAATAACTGATAAATTAAATTATTTATGGCTGGAAAATTAGGTAAGTTTCAAATGGTAGGCTTCCAACACTGGAAAGGTCTTACTAAGGAAAACCACCTTGGTTCTATCTTTCAGTTAGCTCCACAGAAGGCTACAAACCTAATGGTGCAACTGTTGGCTTATTACAGAGGAAAGACACTTGACACATTCCTAAATCAATTCCCAACAAGAGAGTTTGAGGATGATAATGAATACTACTGGGATGTTATTGGTTCTTCAAGGAGAAACATTCCTCTTGTAGAGGCAAGAGATGAAAATGGTATTGTAGTTGTGGCAAATAGTAGCATGGTTGGTGCAGGCACTGCTCCCTTCTATTTGGTATTCCCTGAGGATTGGTTTGCTGATGGTGAATACATTGTAGGTAATCTGAATGAAATCTATCAGTTCAGAATACTTGGAGACCCAAGAATGGAGGGCACTAATGCAGTGTATAAGGTAGAGCTTGCTGGTGGTAACACAGCAGGTGTTCCTGCTGAAAGATTGCTTGCAGGTGAGAGATTCTCAGTTGAAGCTGCATTTGTTGAGAAGGAACTTTCAAGAAAGGTTGGTGATGTAAGATTTACAAGCCCTGTTTCTATGAGAAATGAGTGGTCTGTAGTAAGAATCCAACACAAGGTTCCAGGTTCTATGTTGAACAAGAAGCTGGCTGTAGGTATTCCTATTGTTAAGGAAACTGAGGGTAGATATACTAAGTCAGTTGCTACAATGTGGATGCACAATGTAGATTGGGAAGTAGAACAGCAATTCTCTGAGTACAAGAACAATGCACTTGCATTTGGTAGAAGCAACAGAAATGCCAATGGTGAGTACATGAACTTTGGTAAGTCTGGTAATGTTATTAAGACAGGTGCTGGTCTGTTTGAGCAGATGGAAGTTGCTAATACTATGTATTACAACACATTCAGCTTGAAGCTTCTTGAAGATGCTCTATATGAGCTTTCTGCTTCTAAGTTAGACTTTGGAGACAGATACTTCTTGATTAAGACTGGTGAAAGAGGTGCTATCCAATTCCACAAGGAAGTACTAAAGACAGTATCAGGTTGGACACAATTTGTTCTTGACAACAGCTCTATTGGTGTTATTCAAAAGACTCAATCTAAGTTGCACCAAAACTCATTGAGTGCTGGTTTCCAATTTGTTGAGTATAAGGCTCCTAATGGTGTTAGAGTTAAGATTGATGTAGACCCATTCTATGATGACCCAGTAAGAAACAAGATACTCCATCCAAATGGAGGTGTTGCATTCTCTTACAGATATGATATTATGTACATTGGTACTATGGACCAACCTAATATCTTTAAGTGTAAGATTAAGGGTGACAATGAGTACAGAGGTTATCAATGGGGTCTAAGAAACCCATTCACAGGTCAAAAGGGTAATCCTTACATGTCATTTGATGAGGATTCTGCTGTAATTCACAGAATGGCTACTCTTGGTATCTGTGTTCTTGACCCAACAAGAACTATGTCACTAATCCCTGCAATTCTACAGGGCTAATGATAAAAGGGGAGTAGGATAAGCTCCTACTTCCCTTATTTTATTTCAAAAAGTTAAGGAGAAGATATGGCAGAAAAGAAAATGGAAGAGAAGGTGGATTATACTGTACCTGACTTTGATATAGACAATACAGAGACTCCACTTCAGGAAGTACCAAAAGAAGAGGCTACTGTAAAAAGCCCTAAGAAGACACAAAAGAGAGTAGAGGTATCTGATGATGCCTTAGTCAGTTGTCTGAGAAATGAGAGAATTATTGTAAGACATGTGCCTAAGCTGACAGGTATGTGGGGTAATAACCCTAAGCATGTATTGTCAGGAGGTATGGCAGAAGGTGCAGTTAGAACATTTGTAGTACCAAGATTATCTTCAGGTATGTTTGTTAATATCCTTACAGACAAGGAAAAGGCATTTCTTGAGGAAATAATGGGCCTTGAATATAATGCACTAAGTATCTATAAGAAGGTAGATAACTTTTGGGATGATTCCAATGAGAATGGTATCAATAAGGTAAGATTGACAAAGCAGGATAACTACTTCAATCTATCTGACCCAGAGGATTATATCAGATATAAGATACTATTAGCCAACAAGGATTATATTGCTCCTTCATTGCAAGCATTGCAAGATACTCCTAAGGCTACTTACCAGTTTGTTATCATTTCTGAGGGTGAAGAGACTAAGGTTGCTAAGAATAATATGAGCACTACAATGATGTGCTATAAAGAGTTTGGTAAGATTGAGGATGATGTTGATACATTAAGAGTTATTGTTGAGACCATTGATGGTAGACCTACATCACAGACTGCTAAACTTGAGTTCTTACAGACTAAGGTTAATAGCTTGATACAGGCTGATAGCAAGATATTCTTGAAGGTTATTACTGACCCAATGCTTTCTACAAAGGTTCTTATCAAGAGAGCTATAGAGGCAGGTCTGATTTCTAATAGGGGTAATTACCTATACTTGAGAAAGGATAATACTCCACTTTGTGAGGCTAATGAAGAGCCTACATTGAATGTAGCAGCTAAATACTTAAACTCTCCTAAGCATCAAGAAGTTAAGTTTGCTTTGGAAGCTAAGCTGAAGTAGGAAAAAAAGAGTATGACAACACAGGAATTTTCTAATGAATTTGATGTTCTGTATAACAATATAATGAGCAATCAGGCTCCAGGTCTTGATGAGTATGAGAAGTCTGTCTTCCTAACTAAGGCTCAATTGGAGATATTGAAGAATTACTTCAATCCTAAGGGTAATAAGTATGGACAGGGATTTGATGAGAATGCTAAGAGACAGATAGATTTCTCTACTCTAATAACTGTTGCTAAGCCATTACAATATACTCCTAAAGGAGGCTATGTTAAGTTTGATGACAGAAGCCAACTCTACAAGATGCCACAGGACATTCTACTTATGTTGAATGAGACAGGTATTAACACTGTAGATGGAGTCAAGAGATTGATTAGTATAATTCCTATGAATTATGAAGAGTATGCAAGACTTATGTCTAAGCCTTGGAAGCAGCCCCTAAAGAATCAAGGTTGGAGACTATTCCAATCTACTGGTGGAGTTGATTTTATTTCTGAGGTGGTTATTAAATATAATAGTTCTTTGGCTGATTACAAGATTAGATATGTAAAAAGACCAAAGCCTATTATACTTGCAAATCTGGCTGATGAATATTCTAATGTATCTATTGAAGGAATAAATACTATCACAGAATGTGAATTAGACCCTATTCTTCACCCAGAAATTCTTCAAAGAGCAGTAGAACTTGCAAAGTCTGCTTATACAGGAGACTTGAAGAGTAGTGTAGAACTTGGTCAAAGAAGTGAATAATGACAACTGAAGAATTTTCTAATGAGTTTGACACCTTACTGAATAGTTACAGTGATAACCCTCCTTATGGAGGGGAGCACAGACTACTCATTACCCTTGATGAATATGAGAAATCTGTATTTCTCACTAATGCTCAAGAAGAGATAGTGATAGGTATGTATAATGGTAAGAATCCATTTGGAGACTCATTTGAGAGGACTGAGGAAATCAGAAGATACTTGAGTGACCTAATAAAGACTTACACAACTACTGATAAGAAAGTAGGATATACAGGACTATCCAAATCCTCAGTATTCTTTGAATTACCTGATGACTTATGGTTCATAACCTATGAAGCAGTTAATTTGAAAGATGATGGATTAGGATGTATGAGTGGTGAAGACATATCTGTAATACCAATTACTCAAGATGAGTATCATAGAATAAGGAAAAATCCTTTTAGGGGTACTAATGAAAGAAGAGCTTTGAGGCTTGATTTGAGTGGTAAGGTAGTAGAGATAGTATCAAAGTATGATGTGGAGAGTTATCTTGTTAGGTACCTTTCAAGACCTGCTCCCATTATATTAACTGATTTGACAGATAATCTGTCAATCAATGGCATAAGTGTAAAAACAGAATGTGAATTGAACCCTGTAATACATAGAGCTATACTTGAGAGAGCAGTAAAACTTGCCATCATAAGTAGGGTTCCAAATACAGGAAAAGAATAAAACTATTGTATAATTTAATATTAAATTAAAATGGCAACATTTAGTACAAATCAAGTAAGACAGCTTTATGTAATAAAGTCAGTAGAAGATGATGCTGCTACTCATATACTTTCTTCAGATGTAGCAGGAAAGGCTTCTTTACAATTTGATACTGCTGAAAATCATATGTACCTTGAATATAAAGGTGCAGATAACCTGATGAGAAGTGACCTTATAGACATAAATAATATCTTGTATGCAAAGAGTACTAAGGCAGAAAGTATGGACTATAAGATGAAGTCCTCTACTATTAAATTGGATACTAATGTAAATGATGGTGCCCCTGTTGCTGGACAGGATTACATCCTAAGAATTGCTTTCAGACAATATGTTGGTATGTCTGATGAAGACCAGTATTTTAAATATGGTATGGTCCATGCTTATGCTGGAATGAAAGCTGATAAGTTCTATAAGGCTTTGGCTCAATCTCTGGCTAAAAACTTTAGTAGAGAGGTTACTCCATTAATTAAGATTGAGGTGCATAGTGCTAAAACCTCCTCAAAGGGAGGTTTTGATGCTAATGGATATATGGTAGTTACTCCATCCACTAAAGATAATGGAAAACAAGATAATACTAATCCATACTATATTGACCCTAGTGGAATAGTTGTTGATATTGACAGTATAAGAATTACTGAAGTAGAGCAACCTTGGAAACTTGGTGTTATGGCACAAACCCCAGTGTATTTTACTGTGCAACCAACTACAATAACAGTCAATGGAGATGAAAGAATCTGGGCTACTGTAACTGACAGTACTAATGGAACATTAGGTAATGGCAAGAATATTGCTGACCTTGAATATTTCTGTATGGGTGAAAGAGGAGACATCTATAGAGGAATAGGATTCCCTAATAACATTGTTACTACTTATCTTGTAGACCCAACCAAGAAATATTCAATACTTGATATTCATTATGCCTATGTTGGTTCTAATGAGGCAGTACAGAAATCTGAAAAGACTATAACTTTAGTATGTGATGACTCTGCTAAAGAAGACTTTAACAAATTAATCACAAAGTTTAATACTGTTACTGGAAATAGATTCAATGTAGCTGAGGTCTAATATTAATTAGAGAGGGGTTAGCCCCTCTTTTTTTTTTCTTTTAAATTATGGTACAATTTAATGAGTTAAGAATAACCCCTGATGGGCAAAAGCTGATTATAAATGTATCTGTCGAGGACTTAGAATATTACACAAATGTATATCTTGATACTATACAGATAGACACTCAAGATACCTTTGTTGAGTCTGGTCCGAGTAGTAAAGTTGCATATACAGAAGTTATAGGAGGAAATACTAAATCAGTCAGATTAGAACTGGGAACAGGAGACTTATCTCCAACTCTTAATGACAATCTTTTCTTTGTGTATATTAGGACTAAGGGCACTCCTGCTGCAAATACTCCTTGTGGAATGGATAATATCACAACATTAGGAGTTGTATCTAACCTTTATCCTCTGTACCAACATGCCTTTAGTTACATTAAAGAATTGAGTGATACTTGTTCTATTCCTAAGAACTTCATCAACTATATACTTCAATATAAGGCATTTGAACTTGCTGTAAAGACAGGTCATTATACTGAGGCAATAAAGTATTGGAAGAGATTCTTTATGGGAATTAAAGACTCAGTGATAACCCCTAATTGTGGATGCTATGGACAAGGTACTTAATGAATCACTTACAAGATATTTCAATGTCCTATCAAAGTTAGGATATATGAGTTATTCAGAGGTAGATAAACTATTGGTGCTGATATTCATATATGATTTGCTTGAGAGTGATTGTAAGTCCTTTATAACAGAAGAAGAGTATAGAATTTTAGATAGTGCCCTATACTGTCTATATGGTTCTACTTGCTTAATACCTTATCCAGAGTATATAGCAAACACTTCAATCTCTTGTACAGGCAAGTCAGTATAATTATTACATTAATACTTCTGACATAAAAATAGTAAAATCCTTGTGTAACTGATAATAATTACTTATCTTTGCACAAGGATTTTTAGTTATAGTAAATAATGATGTTATGAGTACATATAAAGAATTAACCTACATGGTACTTGATGAATTGAAACTGTACTCAGATGATGCCCTATATACAGAGGAGCATGTTATGTTTCTATTTGGTAAGTATAGGACATTCTTACTGAAACAGAGATATTCAGATGTAAAGAAGCAGATACCTGAGAGTAACTATCAGACTATATGCTTGGATTTAATTGAGGTGCCTGCTATATCAGGTGAGCCTTGTGAAGGTGGTTCTTATCTAAGAAGTAAGGAGAAGATACCTTTCCTAATGAAGATAGGTAATCCTATGGTGTACCCAGTTGATTATTATCAAGGGGAGATTACTTATGTAAGTAGAGAAAGGATGAGATATGTGGGATATAATAAGTATCTGAAAAATATCATCTATGCTTCTATTGGTCCAGATAATTACCTATACTTTAAGTCTTTCAATCCACAGTACTTGTACCTTGAAAAGGCAAGAATGACAGGTATATTTGAAGACCCACAGGCTGCATCAGAATTGCAGTGTCCTGATGAGAATGGTGATACAGTATGTGATGTATTAGATAAGACTTTCCCTATTGAAGATGCTCTTATACCTCCTATGATTGAACTTGTAGTTAAGGAGTTATTAGGTGCTGAGTACAGACCTAAGGATGAATCCAATGATGCAAAGGATGAGTTGTCAGAAGTAGCAACCAAATAGTGAGTTATGGAGTCTTGTCAAGAAGAGAAGGATAAAGGATTGGTTGATTTCCTAAACTCCATTAAAAAAGTGAATGAGCCAAGAGTTCATAAAGTTAGGGGTTCCTATGGTGTATATGATGCCTATAAGTGGATAAGAAAGAATGGCTGGCTCAATATAGGAAGATGTCTTACAGAACATGAGTTCTATAGTATTATAAGGAAAGTCAATGACTACTTAGCTGATAGTTTCCTTCATGGTAATGATATTAAGTTACCACATAGAATGGGTAGAATAGAGCTAAGGAAATATGATGTGAGAGTTAGTTTTGATGGTGAAAAGGTTAAGACTAACCTACCTATAGACTGGGATAAAACTCTTAAATTATGGTATGAAGATGAGGAAGCCTATAAGGAAAAAACACTGGTTAAAGTGGAGGAAAAAGAAATCTTTAAGGTCTACTATAATAAGCAGTTAGCAAACTACAATAATCAGGTCTTCTATGAATTTAATGTAAATAGAGAACTGAAGAAGAGATTAAAACAAAGAATAAAAGAAGGAGTTTTGGATGCTTTCAAGATATGAAAAGATGGATATTATATAGGCATACTTCACCTTCAGGTAAAGTATATATTGGTATTACCTTCAAAACTGCAAATAAGAGATGGAATAATGGTAGAGGGTATAGTAATTGTACTTACTTTTATAATGCTATTCTCAAGTATGGTTGGGATAATATAAAGCATGAAATACTATTTACTGATTTAGGATATACTCCCTCTAAAGAGGTTAGGAGGAAACTATCAGAGTTAGCAAAGAATAGAACTCATATTTGTAGTGAGGAGGCAAGAAACAAGATAAGAGAGAGTCACCTTAGAAATTTAAGCTCTTATAAATCCCAAGAGTTTAGAGATAAAATAAGTAAGGCTGTGGACTATAAGAAATCCAAAGTATCTCAATTTACCTTAGGAGGAGCTATACTTAGATGTTGCAAGGGCAAAGTAAGAAGAGCAGGAAATTTTATATGGAAATATTATGGTGAAGGAGTATAATTATGTTAATATAAGAGAAGTATTATCAAGAATACTTAGACATCCATTGTTGCAGGATGTTACACTTGAACAGGCAGTTCAGTACACTATTGATTTCTTAGGAATATTTGGAATGCCCAAATTATTTGAAGAGAATCAAGAAGTCTTGCATATAGAGAATTTTAGAGCAAAATTGCCATGCAACTGTATTCAAATAAATCAGATTAAAGAGTGTAAAACTGGTGTATGCCTTAGAAGCATGACAGATAATTTCATGCCAAGAGAACACTATGACAGAAGTGCTGGCTATAAGATACCACAAGAGTTGTCCTTCAAAACACAAGGACAAGCACTGTATGTATCCTTCAAGACAGGAGATGTATCAGTGTCCTATAAGGCAATTCCAGTAGATAAGGATGGATTTCCACTACTTATTGATAACCCTGTATTCCTGAAGGCTCTTGAAGCATATATCAAGAGAGAAGCATTTACTATTCTATTTGATATGGGTAAGATTGCACCTGCTGTATTACAGAATACTCAGCAGCAATATGCTTGGTTGGCTGGTCAATTGCAGAGTGAATTTACTATTCCATCACAGTCTGAGATGGAGAGTATATCAAGAATGTGGAATACACTCATACAAAGGACAAGTGAGTTTAATAATGGATTTTCATCTCTTGGTAATAAGGAATATATTAAACTACAATAACTATGCAGGATACTTGGTGTGTTTATAGACATATATCACCATCAAATAAGGTATATATTGGAATAACAAGTAGGAAGCCAGAATTAAGATGGGGGCATAATGGTATATACTATAAAGGATGTAATAAATTTTATAATGCCATCCTTAAATATGGATGGGATAATATAAAGCATGAAATATTAATAGATAATGCTTCCAAAGAAGAAGCCTGCATATTGGAGCAGATGCTAATTTCTCATTATAAGAGATTAGGTGTTTCCTACAATATTACTGATGGTGGAGAAGGTAGGATAGCTAAGCAGTCTCAAGAGTTTTGCAAGGAACAGTCAGATAGGATGAAGGAGGCTTGGAGAAATAATCCTGAAAAGTATCTGAATAAAAGAACTACTAAAGGTATAAGGAGAAGCATAGAACAAATAAGAAAAAGAAGTACTTCAGTGCTACAATTCTCTATAGATGGGGAATTTATTCAAAGATATGAATCTGTTACAGAAGCTTCTAATGTAGTAGGGGTATCCGCAAAAGCAATTAGAAATTGCTGTAATGGAGGATACTACTGTAGAAATAGGGACACCTATATTAATGTAAGACAGTCTGGAGGGTTCATATGGAAGTGGTGTAATAAGGAGAAAGGAGTAGGCATATGATAAAATTCGCAACTTTCAAAACAAAAGGAATGCAGAGGGACCTATCATCTTCTGCATTTAACTCTGGATATGCTTATGAAAATAAGAATGTCAGAGTAATGCCAACTGATGAAAGTACTCTGCTTAGTTTGGTAAATGAAAGAGGTAATAAAAAATCAAGTATAGCTGGTATAGGGGATTACATAGAGGGTATTCCTATAGGTCAATCACTTATTAATGATGAGCTTATAATATTCTCTTATGGAGAGAAAACAGAATTACCAAAGGTAGATATTGAAGCAGAAGAATCTACAGTAACTGATATTGTAGCTGAAGAGTCTAATATAGAGATTGAAACAACTCCACTAGATAAAATATATAAGCTATGGTTTAATAATGGAAACTTAACAGGTAAATTACTATATAAGGGTGACTTAGGGTTTGATTATAAGCACCCTATAGAGTCTATATCATTCTATGAAAACTCTGATATTAGAAAGATTTACTGGACAGATGGATTGAATCAACCAAGAGTTATTAATGTAGCTGCTGCATCTGCTGTAGTAAATAAGTGGAAAGATGACTCTTTTAACTTTGTAAGAACTTTAAAATTAAAGGAAAAAGTTTCTATAGACAAAAATCTAGTAGCCAATGGTGGCTTTTCTCCGGGTGTTATACAATATGTATTCACATACTTTGATAAGTATAGTCAGGAAACTAATATATTCTATGCTTCCCCTCTCTATTACATATCCTATAACAATAGGGGAGCTAGTCCAGAAGATAGTGTAAGTAATAGTTTTAATATCAGTATAGTAAATCCTGATAATTCTTTTGATTATGTCAGAGTTTATTCTATACATAGAAGCAGTATAAATGCTACACCTACAGTTAAGAGAGTAGTAGATTTGGCTATACCTATTTCAGGTACCTATACATATAAGACTACTTCATTGTCTTTTATAGGAAGTCCATACACAATAACTCTTTATAAGAGAAGTGATGGAAGTTCATTGAAATTATCTAAGGTAAGTACTGGTAGTTATATATCTTTGAGTGGAGATACTTATAGTAGAATCACATTCAATAATGGTGATAGTATAGCATTATCAAGTGGTAAAACATTTATATTATCTTTTCCTGAGGGATATAAAGGTACTGCAAACTATGATGATAATTCTAGGTTCTCTTATTCATCAACTGTTACTAGAAATGTTACATACACAGATAATGGCTCATCAGGAGATTCAATTGACCCTACAGAACTATTGTATGTAGGTGGAGAAGAGGTAGTGTTTGGCACAATGTCTCAGAAGGATAATACATTGTTCCTAGGAGATTTCACATTACAAAGAAAGACTATAGATTCTACTATAAAGAATTTCTTTAAAAGAAAGACTATAACATTCAGTACTTATGTGAAGAGTATTACTCCTCCTGAACCAAGTGGTTATTATCCTTATAATAATCAACTAAAGTTTAACTCTTATCAATTCAAGACATTTAAGTATCTTGAATATTACAGATTTGGCATTCAAGCACAGCACTATACAGGTAAATGGTCAGAGCCTATATGGATAAATGATGTCAAAAATACTGTTCATATAGACACCACTTTCTATAATAATAGCAATATTAGATTGCCAGTAGCAGAATTTACTCTTAACAATTCTGATATAATCAGTAGGTTACTGAATCAGGGATATATTAGAATAAGACCTATGGTAGTATATCCTACTATTAATGATAGAGAGGCAATATGTCAAGGTATATTGTGCCCTACTGTATATAATGTATCTGACAGATATGGTAATTCACCATTTGCACAATCATCTTGGTTTACAAGACCTAATGCCCCATTTGATGAATATAAGGCTTTTCATTATCATCAGAGTAGTGGAGGTGATTGGAGTGGAGATTGGGTAGGACTTGGGCAATACTTAGGGGACCCATCTACACACTCAAGGGCAGGTATTATGTCTAATAACAATACCATAGTTACTTCAAGTGAAGGGCAATATAATATTAACACAGTTAATAAAGGGGCTTGGGCTGAATTTAGACATAACAGGCCTATTCCGAGCAATAATAACAGAAATGCAGAAATCCAATGTATTTGGAATCCTCCTTCCGGTCCTTATGTTGATGATACTGCAACTGACTCAGATGTTGCAAGTTGGGTATCTAACAATGCAGAGAATTACTACATTGACCAATCAATATTAACTTTCCACTCGCCTGACATTGAGTTTGATAATGAAGTAAGAAGTATTGATACATCAGGATTGAAGCTGAGGATAGTAGGTATGGTTCCCCTAACTGCATTTGCCTCAAATATTGATATTCAGACTTCTACTCCTGTTAATAGCTTCTATGATAGTTCAGAGCTACCTGCTGGATTTTATAAAGAGCCTATAGGTGTAGAAAATGATTTCAGTTCTGAGGAACTTAGAACACATCTTGGTGACTCCCATTTTGGATGGAAAGGGTTAATCTCTGGGGCATTTTGGTTTGATGAATTAACTGCATACAAAAAAGATACAGGTAATACTCATCACTATACTACTGGATTTGTTGTATATCCTTGGCATAGGAATGGTTCCCTTAATAATACTAAGTTTGCTACTGATGGTTATAGGTCTGCTATGCTTGACAAGAAGAAAATGTCTAATATGAGGTATTCATATAAGTCAGTCTACTTGGATTCAGGTAATATATGGAATGCTTATGAAAGGGGTAGTAGTGCAAGAACTGGTATATCAGGAGTTGCAGTATTTGACTCTAATGAGGTATCACTTATTAGATTACCTGCACAAGAGAACTCAGGTCTTACAGATATTAACTACTATGGTAATGTAGATAAGCTTCTTACTATCTCAAGAATTGGTGATAAGAAAGATGGTTATCCTATTATGACTACTGGTGCTCAAAGTGCAGAAACTGATGCACATAAATTATTTAGTGGTAATTATATGCAGGTAGATAATAGATTTACTGACCAAGTTACAGGTACTGACCCTGTTAGAATCAAGTATAAGTCTACTCCTCATGCAGTGTTAGCCTTAAACTATACTACATCAGGTGCTCAGAGGGTATTACCTACTATCAAGGATGGTGATTATAATGATACTTGGTTTGTAAATGCACAAAGCTTAGGTGCTCCAAGTGGGCAACACATGTATTGGGATAAGTCAGGAAGTACCAAGAGTGTATCACAGGACACTATTATTACTGGTGCTCCAAGAGGTCCTATATCTGCTGTATCAAGTATTCAACATGGATGGCTATGGTTAGGAGAATTATATAATGATGATGTACAGAACAGGTTTGGTGGTCAGGCAGAAGATGCTTTTGAGAATAATGTATGGCTACCTTGTGGAGACCCAATTTCTCTTATAGAGGCTGATAGCAAGGTTAAGAGCAGTATTACTATTAGGTGGGAAGAAGGTGATACCTACTATCAAAGGTATGACCATATTAAAACATATCCATTCACTCTTGAAGACCAGAATGCAGTAACTGATATTGTATCATTCATGTGTGAAACAAGGGTAAATATTGATGGTAGATATGATAGGAACAGAGGACAGACAAGTAACTTCTCAATTACTCCTGAGAATTTTAACTTGATGAATGATGTATATTCCCAGCCTAATAACTTCTTCAATTATAGGACAATCAATCCAAATAAGCTGAACTTGGATAACTTCCATAATTCAATTACTTGGACTAGGACTAAAACTGCTGGAGAGTTAATAGATACTTGGACTAACATCACTCTTGCATCTACCCTTGACCTTGATGGGGATAAGGGAAATGTAAGGGCACTGAGAAGGTTTAATAACAATATACTTGCTTTCCAAGATAGAGGTATTAGCCAAATCCTATATAATGAGAATATGCAGATTTCTTCTACTGATGGAGTCCCTATTGAGATTGCAAACAGTGGAAAGGTTAATGGTAAGAGATATATCTCTGATAGAATAGGATGTACTAATAAATGGTCCATGTGTGAAACATCTAATGGTATTTACTTTATAGATGACATCACAAAAGGTATATTCTTATTTAATGGTCAGTTGGATAATCTATCAGATAGATTAGGTTTCCACTCTTGGATTAACAGAGCCTCTGATAGTATAGATATATGGAACCCAGTAGACTTTGATGGATTTGTTACCTACTATGACAAGGTTAATGGTGATGTATTCTTTATTAGCAAGGATGAGTGTTTAGCATTCTCTGAGCCATTAGGTCAGTTCAGCTCATTCTATAGTTATGAGAAGATGCCTTACTTTACTAATCTTGAAGATAGAGGAATTGCTCTTAATGTTGAAGGTACAGGTACATTGTATAGACCTTGGTTGCATAATGAAGGAGACTATAACATATTCTTTGGAGTATATCAGCCATTCTATACTACTATAATAGCTAACCCAGATATGCCTGTAGACAAGATATTCAATAACCTTGAGTTCAGGTCAGATAGCTGGGACAAGAATGGTAATCTGCTCAATACAACATTTGATACTCTAACTGTATGGAATGAATATCAACAGGGTACTTCTACTCTAAATAATATCTTAGGAAGACCTTCTAACTTAAAGAAGAAGTTTAGAATTTGGAGAGCTGATATACCAAGGGCTAAGGCAAATGGTAGAGATAGAATGAGAAATCCTTGGTTATATATCAAGTTATCTATGGAAGGAGAAAATGTAAATAAGACTATATTGCATGATATGATTGTACATTACTTTGAGTAATAATAGGGGAAGGTAAGTTTATTACTTATCTTCCCTTTACTTTTTGGATAATATCCTTGTATAATTCGAATACTTTGTTTATCTTTGCAAACAAATTAGTATGATATGGCTAAAAGAAAAGTTATAAGAAAGTCTAACAGACCATTTACATACAACCCTCATTACTATGCTTGGGGTGGTGATTTCAAGGCTGCTATGGGTGGCACAGGAGCATTTGACTTAAAGAGTACTTTTAGTGGAGGCAATGTTGCTGGAATGCTAAAGGGAGGCTTGGCAGGTGGCATAGGTAGTGCAGTAGGTAATATTGCAGGTGGTGCTATTGGAGGAGGACTTGAGTCAGGTGCAGGTAGTGCAATTAGTAATATTGGAGGTACTATAGGTAGTGCAGTAAGTGCAGTTAATCCTGTACTTGGAGGCATTATATCTGCTGGTTCAGGTATTATTGGAGGTCTTACAAATAGGATGTTTGGCTCCAAGTTAAATAAGGAGAAGATTGCTGAAGTTGAAGGAAGCAACAAAGCTATAAATACTGTTATGGTAGATAGCAGTAGTGCTGATTCAGTTATGGACCAGTGGGCTAATCAGGACTTTGGCAAAGACTTTACTAAATCAGACATTGGTAAAGATGGTTGGTTTAGCAATAAGGCTAAAAACAAATATAAGGAACTAAAGAAGCAACAGGATATTGCAAGAAATAGAGCATTGACTTCTTATGAGAATGCAGCAGATGCAGCAGATACTCAGTCTGACCTTAATGCTATGGCAAGCTTTGCTGCCTTTGGTGGTCCTCTTGGTATATGGGGAGGATATGGAAGTGGAGCAATAGGCTATGAGTTAGCTAAAGAGAACTTAGGTATTAAGGCTCTTAATGCTGCAAATAAAGGTAAGCTGACTTCATTACCTAACTCATTTGAATCATCAGAATTGAATACTTTTGCTAAAGGAGGTGAGATACATATCAAGCCTGAGAATAGAGGTAAATTCACCAAGTATTGTGGAGGTAAAGTTACTTCAGAGTGTATTGCAAGGGGTAAAAGAAGCAGTGACCCTGCTGTAAGAAAGAGAGCTACTTTTGCTGCTAATGCAAGGAAGTGGCATCATGCCTTTGGAGGAGATTTACTTACTCATGGTGCTGAGTGGGATAATGGTCTTAGAATAATTGGTAATGGTGGAACCCATGAGGAGAATCCAATGGAAGGTGTACCTATGGGAATGGATGCAGAAGGAACTCCTAACCTTGTAGAGCAAGGAGAGGTAATCTTCAATGACTATGTATTTAGTAACAGAATGTTTGCTGATGGTGGTCTATTAGAGAGTTTCAATCTTCCAAAGTCTTATGATGGCTACTCATTTGCTGCAATAGCAGAGAAGCTGGGAGAGGAGTCTAAGGAGAGACCTAATGACCCAATAAGCAAGAGAGGACTTCTAAGTTCCATGTCCAGACTACAGCAAGCCCAAGAGACTGTAAGGCAACAGAATCAAGTAGGTCAGGAAGGAGTACAATATGCTCATGGTGGTAGAATGGGTACATTATTTGATGGTCTTGGTGATACACCTGACTTCTTAGATGGTGTAGATTATGGAGATTGGCAAGACTATGGTACTCTATTAGAGCCTATCAATGCAGAAGATTTATGGAATGAATCTATGGCAGGTGCTGATGAGGGTGATAAAGGGAATAATAATAGCAAGCTGACTTGGCTAAGATATGCTCCTGTAGTAGGTGCTGCAATAGGATTAGGTCAGAATTTATTCAGTAAACCAGATTATACAAGTGCAGATGCAATACTTGAAGCAGCCAATCAAGTAGGCAATTATACTCCAGTAGAATATACTCCAATAGGTAACTATTTGCAGTATAGACCTTTTGATAGAAACTTCTATTTGAATAAGCTTAATGCACAAGCAGGTGCTACAAGAAGGGCTATTATGAATACTACAAGTCCTTCAAGGAATGCAGCCTTACTTGCAGCAGATTATAATGCTCAAGGTAGATTAGGAGACCTTGCAAGACAGGCTGAAGAGTATAACTTAGCACAAAGACAAGCTGTTGAAACCTTTAATAGAGGCACTAACATGGCTAATGCTGAGATGGGACTCAAGGCTGCAATGGCAAATCAAGAAGCTGCATTAAAGGCAAGAAGTTCAAGACTAAGTGGTGTTGCACAAGCTATGGCAGTAAGAGATGCTATTGATGCAAGAAGAGGTGCAAGTATGAGTGCTAACCTTACTAACTTCTTTAATTCTCTTGGAGATATTGGTAGAGAAGAGTATAGTAGAAATATGATTATGAGTAATCCTGCACTATACTACTCTATTGATAACAAGGGTAATGTTACATATAAGAATGGATATGAAAATCTTAGTGAAGCAGAGAAGAAGGAAGTAAGAAATGCTGCCAATAAAGCTAAGAAAAAGAAAGCTAAGGGTGGTTATTTAACTATTAAGAAAAAGTAATATGGCTAATTATAGTTTAGTAATAAATTCACAATTCAAGCCATTCTCTTACCAAGAGATGCTGGCTCCAACCTTGATGGCTACTCAGGCTCATCAGGAGTTGGAGAACCAGTATGGAGAGCTTGCTACTAAGGCAAGTGTATGGGAGGAAATGGCTAATGAGCAGACTGACCCTTATGCCTACAAGATGTACAAGACCTATGCAAATGACCTTGAAGAGCAAGCTGGTCAGTTAGCAAGGGAAGGGCTTAATGCTGCAAGTAGAAGAGATATGCTCAATATGAGAGCAAGGTATAGCAAGGAAATAACCCCTATTGAGCAAGCCTATACAGCAAGACAGAAACAAGCAGAACAGCAGCAGCAAGCTCTACTGCAAGACCCAACATTGATGTTAAGTAGAAGAGCTTCTACTACAAGTCTTGATGACTATATAAGGAATCCTCAATTAGCCTATGAATCATATTCAGGTAAGCTAATTACTGCACAGGCTGCAAGTGCTGCATCTGCATTAGCTAAGGAAATGCAAGAGAATCCAAGGAAATGGAGAAGCATCTTGGGTAATTCATATTATGAAACTATGATGCAGAAGGGCTTTAGTTCTCAAGCAGTACTACAAGCTATACAGGATAATCCTAATGCTGCTCCTCAACTTACAAGAATTGTTGAAGATGCCATTAATTCAAGTGGTGTTAGAAACTGGGGAGACCAAGCTACTATTGCAAGGGCTATTGATTATGCTAAGCAAGGTCTATGGAGTGCAGTTGGTGAGACTCAATACCAGACTCTTGATAATTGGAGAGCTAAAATGGCTGAACAGGAAGCCATGCAGATTAGAGCAGATAAAAGAAAGGCTGAAGCTGCACAACAAGCAAAGCTCAATAGCTTGGCTATTAATCCTTTGAACATCTACAGTAGTAGAGAACTAAGTAAAGATGAGAAGAAGTACAATGATGATATGAAAAAGTACTCCAAGTACTTCTACAAAGAGAATGGTCAATGGAAGATGAACCAAGAAGGATGGAAGGCTTACAATAGCAAGAGATATATCCCAGGGACAGTATCTCCATCAACAGGTATTCCAGTAACTCAAGGTCAATATGCTGATTCTGATTTCAAGAGGTTCATTGATGGATTAGGTCCTAATCAGAGAATAAGTGTTGGAAGATTATGGGGTAGGTATGCTGATGATTCTCCAGCAGCAAGAACTGCAAGATATGATGCTACAAGGGTTACTGAATATGACTATCCTATTGCAGGTACTCAGCAAGGTGATATGAAGGATGCTATTATGACTGCTGGTAGAGGATTAAGTCTCAAGGAGGTTGATTATGATAGCAAGTCCAAGCAATTCAAGGATACAGGTGAGGAAATCACTATGGAAGACTTGAAGAGTGATAAGTACAAGGTAACTGCTACAAGATTTAGTCCTTATGGTACTACTGTAATGATACAAGATGACAAGGGCAATGTGAGAAGATTCAGAATGCCTGCTGGTATCAATACAGCTAATGAACAGAATAGAGATAGGGCAATGGCTGCTGCAAATCAATGGCAGCAAGTAGTTAATACAGGACAATATACTGATGCAAGAGGAAATGTACATCAGGCTACTCCAGATGAAATTACTTATGCACAGCAACAATATGCACAGGCTATACAGCAAGCATACTTATTCCATTCTCAATTAGGAGTACAGAATAAGACAAAAGAACAAGAGTTTAATCCTTATGGATATTAAGATATGGCAAAAGAAACTAAAGTAAAGGATATAGATATTACTAAGAGTGGTCCAATGACTTTCAGAGATTTGCAAGAAGCAAATCAAGAGCCATACACTAACCTTAGTCCTGAGTTTCAGTCATTCAGTATGAATGTAGGAGCAAATACTGCTCCTACTTCACTGTATGATGCAAGGGCACATGGTGAGCAGATGGTTGCAACTTCATTAGAAGGAACTGCTACACCTTGGGGTGAGAGCATGTTTGATGAACCCACTGCAACTGAGGCACAGTTTCAAGAGTTAGGAGATATAAGAGCTGATAACCAACCTTGGTATGCACAGATAGGAGCAGGTCTTGCTAAGGGTGCTATACTTGCAGGTACTACTTTCCTTGATGGTACTGTAGGTTTGATATTTGGAGCTGGCACTGCAATAGGTGAAGGTAGATGGTCTGGTCTTTGGGATAATGACTTCTCTAAAGCTATGCAGTCTGTTAATGAATGGTCTGAGCAAGCATTACCTAACTACTATACAAGAGCAGAACAAGAACAACCTTGGTATGAAAATATCTTCACTGCTAACTTCTTAGGTGATAAGTTTATCAAGAACTTAGGTTTTACAGTAGGTGCTTTCTACAGTGGTGGTGTTACTGCTGCTGGGTTGAAGGTAACTAAGTTACCTCAGCTTATTGGTGCTATTGCCAAGTCTTCAAAGGCTCCAGCAATAGTTAATACTGTTGTAGGTGCTACTATTTCAGCAGTAAATGAGGGTAGAATTGAAGCACTCAATAATAGTAAGGATTGGTTTGAGCTTCATAAAGCACAGCTTGATGACAGCCTAAGAGAAAGGTCAAATGCAATACAGGCTGAATATGAAGCTAATGCAGGAAAGGAACTTGTAAGAAGTGGTGTAGAGGGTAATCAATTTGTAGACCCAGCTTATGTAAAGTATCAGGATGCTATTGCAAAAGAAAGAGAGGCTTACAATGCAGCACTTGGTAAACTGAATGAAGATAGATTGAAGATGGGTAATACAGACTTGCTTATGAATATACCTATCCTTACTGCATCTAATATAATCCAGTTTGGTAAGTTATATGCCAATGGATTCAAGACTGCAAGAAAAGCTACCAATATAGTAGGTAAGGCAGGAGAATATACTGCTGGTACTACAAGGTTAGGTGCTGCTACTGCAATAACAAAGGGTGCATTATCTGAAGGTACTGAGGAAATGGCACAAGGTGCTGCAAGTAGAATAGCAGGTAACTATTACTCTACTGATGTAAATAACTTCTATAAGTCAAAGACTGACCCAGAGGCTGCACAGGAGACTCTAAGTTGGACTAAATCATTTGCTGAGGGAATCAATGAGACAGTAAATGATGGCTCTGTATGGGAAGAGTTCTTTATTGGTTCTTTGACAGGTGCATTAGGTATGCCAAGATTCAGAGGTGTAAGGAATGCACAGGGTGGCATTCAGTCTCCCATTACTATTGAAGGTGGTGCCATAAATGAGTGGAGAGACTATAATGAGAAGATAGCAAGGGAGAATGAGATTGCTAACTACATGGATAGTAGGATAAACTCTCCTGAGTTTAAGAATTACTATCAGGGTCTTATCAGACACAATAAGTATCAGAATGATATGAATAGAGCTGCTGAGGAAGGTGATGAGTTCAACTTCAAGAATGCAGAACATGCTCAATTAGTATCTGATATTGCCATGTTTGATAATGCAGGTAGAATGGAAGACCTCACTACCTTAATTAACACAGCATTTGATACATCAGATGAAAATCTTGCCTCTATTGTGGAAAACACTACAACTGCTCTTGAAGATGGCTCTAAGGTAGGTCCATTTGTTGATAAGAATGGTAATCCTATGTATGCTACCACAGAAGGCAAGCAGGAAATGATAGAGAAGTTGCAGCAGAACCATGATGAAATGACCAGCACTATCAACAATTATCTGAAGATAAAAGATGAGCTTGATATTAAGACAGGTCAGCAATTATCAGATGACCAGCTTGAAGAATTGACTTGGATGAAGTCTCAGATAGGTAACTGGTCTGAGAGAGCAACAGCCATGTCTGGAGAAGTAAAATCTGCAATAGGCAGTGTATTAGGCAACTTAGATTCATTCCTTAGGTTCAATGAGCAGATAAGAGATTTTGAAGGTCAGACTCATGCTGATTTAACTGACAGATACAGACAAGCAGATGAGAATGTAAGAGCTATTCAAGGTGCAATAAATACTCTTAATCCTGTAAGAAGTCAGGATGATAAGACATTAGCCCATACATTAGCCACTAATCCTAAGTTTGTAGATGGTCTTGTCAAGGAAATTAATGAGGTAGATGAGACTGTACTTAGTGCAGATGAGAAAGAAGATATTACAACTAAGCTAAATGATATTGTCAAGTTAGGTAATGCCTCAAAGACATATAATGCAAAGCTGAAAGAGTATCTTAAGAATCCTCAAAAGCAAGTAGAAGACCATGCAAGAGCTGATGAGCAAGCTGCACAACAAGAGACCAAGAGGAAATCTGATAACCTAAAGGTATCTTTGAATGCTGCACAGAATTTACAAGAGTTCAGGGGTATCATAGATACCCAAGATGATATAGAGAATAGGGATAGAGTTCCAAAAGAACTTGAGGATGAAGGTAGTGAGATGGCTAAGAACTACAGAGAAACTTCACAATACAATAATGAGGTAAGAAGAGTTCTTAATGAGTCAGATGCAGAACCACAGGTTAAGCAAGATGCTATGAAGCTCCTTCAAGACCAGTTCAGTAACTCTGAAAACCTTGGACAGTTGGCTAATCCTAATTCAATTTATATCAATAATGAGAATGCCTTTGATGAAGATTCTGAGGGTGATGTTGAGTTGTCTGCAACAAGATTTCAAGAGGCTCAATATGCTTTGCAGAATGCAATGTCTCAAGTAAACAATGACAATAGATTCAAGGACAGATTTTCACCTGAATATAAGAAGCCTGTAGAAAGAAGAGAGGGAACTGTGAGAGGTGATGATAGAAGAGATACTACAGGAGATAGTGGTACATCTACTACTCCTACTGTAACAAGTAGTGAGGATTTGCCTACAACAGAATTACCTGTAGGTAATATAACTGCTGAAATGGTTAATGAGGAGAATAAGAAAGCCAATGAGAGGGTAGAAACTCCACAAAGACCAAGCAGAGATACTCTTAATCAATTCTATAGACCTGCTATACCTGAACTGCATATAGAGGCAAGTAAGGAAGGGGACTTTAGACCATTTGATATTGTAGTAAGTGAGAGAGAAAAGAATGTAGACTTCTCTGGCATTTATGGTTATCTAAGAGACCAAGGAGCATTCAGATATGTAAATGAGGGTAACTTAAAGGCAGGTGATGAGCTTGGCTTTATGATTGACCCAGACTATAATGAGAATACAATCTTCATTGTAGACAAGAGAAACAACCAAGTAGTAGGTAGTTTGGATGAATCTGATTACAGTGTTTCAAGGTATGAAGGTCTGAAGGGTCTTGAAGAGAAGATAAGAGGTGAGTATGCTAACAGGCAAAATAAGACTGGCAAGTTCATTGCCACACCTGTTACAAAGGTATCTAAGGTAATGGTAGGTAGGATTCCCTATGGTAATACTGAGAGAAGTCTATCTGAGATACCTAATGTATCTTCAACTGATAGAAAGCCTATCTTTGGTATTATAAAGAATGGTGTTCTTACCACTAATGGTAAGATTGATGATAGTCTTATTATCAAGCCAGTGGATATGAGCCAAAAGGAAGGTAGATTATATCTGCTTATACCTAATGGAGCTGGTAAGTATTCTCCTGCTGCTGTAAGGGTTAGGCACTTCAACAATGAAGAGTTTAATCTGAATGATAATAACATAAGTTCTACTCCTGTTGGAGAAGATATAAAGAATGCTATTGCTAAGTTATCAACTGCTACATCACAGGATGATGTGTCTGCTGCCATGCAAGACTTGGCACAAGACCTGTATATGCAGGATATTATGGTTACTTGGTTTAGTAGTAGGGCAGGTGATGGTATTGTTATCAGTAAGAAGGTAAGAAAACCAGATGGTACTTATGAGAAGGTAATCATTAATGGAAAGGAGCAAATCAAGGAGGATAAGTATGATGTATATTTCTCTACAAGTAGTAAGAGTGCAGAGATTGGGGGTATAAACTTTGATGTAACTGCTCTTGAGGATTTGGGAGATACAAGTGCATTAGGTACTCCTAAGAATCCTGAGGATATATACAATGAGATACTTGGACACCTTATCAAGTTCAATCTTCCTTTACAGGTCAGCACAAGGAGAATAAATGAAGGTGCATACAATAATAGATTGATAAACTCTAATATCCTTACTTCAAATATTACTGAGGCTTCAGTAAGAAGTAATTGGTTTACAACTGATTACTTTGATAATGAAGGTAATCTTCATCAAGCTATAAGTCCAGCTTCTGTAGCTCCTCAACCTAAGAGGAAAGTAGAAACTCCTGTAGGAGGTACTGAGGGTGCTATTGCAGGCACAAGAATAGTATCTGTATTCTCAAATAAGCCATACTATGTAGACTTAAAGACAAACACTATCAGAGATGACCAAGGCAGGACTGTAGAAGTTACTGACAGTAATAGAATATTGTTTGACTTAGCTTGGGCACAAGATAACTTCGGGGATTCTACTAACTCTTCAATGATGGTAGATAACAAGGTTCTTACTCCTGATGGTAAGGTACTTGACAGGAGTAAGCAGACATATCTTAGTGGTCAGGATGTAAAGGATACTATTGCAGGCAGGAAGAAAGAAAGAGAGGACAGGGTTTCCAAGTCTAAGGAGGTTATCAGTGAAATATATGAGAACCAAAAGAGAATAGACAAGACAAGAACTGATGGAGAGTTTTATTATGTACTTGAAGATGATGGTGAATATCACCAATATAGTAGAGTACATAGTAGATTAGGTTCTAATTGGGTAGAATCTCCTAAGCAAACAGAGGATTTAACACAAGTAAGAACCAAGCTATCACAGTTAGTTGATACTCCTGCTCAATTTGACAATTACTTGAAGTTCCTTGAAAACAAGTATAAGATTAATCTTGATGGTTATCAAGGAAAGACTGATGCTAAGAGTAGAGATACTATTGTGAATATAGTAAGAGATAAGATGTCCGGTACTAATTCACAAAGGGCACTTGATGCTGGTTCAGCAGTAGATAGTATCATCAGACAGTACTTTACTGTAAGGGATGTATCTAAGATAGTGAAACCATCCAATATGTTGGAAAATGCTTTTATAGATTTGATTACTTCCCTTAATAGGATTAAGTCAAATATGGAGCAAATGGGAGAGAGATTCCTTGCTGATAATATTGTATTGTTCCAGAAATATCCTGATGGTACAAGAGTTGCAGGTGAGGTTGATATTCTTTCTATTGACAAGGATGGTAACTTTAGAATCTATGATGTGAAGACAAGTAGATATAGTTTCTATGACTTTACAGATAGATATGGTCACAAGGTTAATTACTTTACCACTCCATCTGCTACTCAAAGAATGAGTGCAAAGGATTACTATACTTTACAACTTTCTGCTTACAAGAACCTATTTGAATCTCAGTATGGTGTACCAGTTACTAAGTTAGCTGTAATGCCATTTGTATTGAGCTATGATAAAGAGAATGTGTCAGCAGTACAAGGTGAGAGAGGTATTTCTATTACATACAATCCTGCTGTTAATGTACCTTTAGCAAGTGCAGTCAAGGTAGATAAATCTACAGAAACTCCTGCCACTCCAGCACAGGCTCAGACAGTATTACCTATCTTTGAGACTTCATTAGAGACACAGAATCCTATTGAAGACTTGACATCTGAACACAAATCTACTGATAAAGATAAAGTAGGTTATTTTGAGTTAGATGGTAAGTTACATAAGGGATATATTACACCACTTACTGTAATTGATGGAGTTGAGGTTCATGTAACTAAAGTTCCTAACATTACAAAGGGATTTGGCAGACAGGGAGAAGCAGCCCATGTAGCTTCAAATAGTTTCTACGCAGTCTTTCCTAATGGTAAGACATTCTTATTCTTGAATAATAATCCTGTACAAGGTGGTAAAACTCAAGAAGAAGTAGAAAAAGCCATTAAAGTAGCTCTTGAGGGTAATAAACAGAGGGTTAAGGATTTATCATCAGAAAAGACTGTATTGTTTGACCCTGATGCAGTACCTAATCAAAGTGCTCAAGTTGTAGAAACTCCTGCTACTATTAACCAAAGTACTACTCAGACAGGTGCTGCCTATACTGCTCAAAAGGAACAGGCAATTAATGACCATGATGAAGAGTTTGAGGATGAATTTACTTTAAGAAGAGTAGGTGACACAGAAGTTACAGTATGGAATCAAGAAAAGGAACTTAAATGGCTAAATAAGGTCTTGCCTCAATTAAGTGAGAATGATAGAGTACAAGTAGTAAAAGGTCTTATTAAAGTAGGCAGACAAGGTGCTTTAGCTTGGGGACAATTTGATAAAGGTGTAATCACATTGTCTGACATAGCTGCTGAAGGTACTGCATACCATGAAGCATTCCATGCTGTATTTAATCTCCTTCTTGACAATAATGAGAGACAGGCATTATATGATGAAGCAAGAAAGTTATATGGTGAGAAAGATAATCTCTCTCTTGAGGAAGATATGGCAGAAGGATTCAGAGAGTATGTAATGACAAGACAGAATAGGGGCTTAGGTAAGAGAATACTTGATTTCTTCAAGGAACTCTTTGCTAAGGTTACTAACTGGAATAACTTTAGACCTTCCTTGATAGACTACTATAGAAGAATTAATGAAGGTAAGTATGCAGATAGCACATTCAAAGTTCCTACTATCAGTGAATTGAGAGGTGCTACTTCAACTACTACATCATTCAATACTTTAAGTAATTCTATGCAAGAGAATTTATTGAAGAAAGGTTGGACAGCAGAGAAGTTTGATTCAATTTCTCAAGAGGAGAGAGACCAAGCTATCAAGTGTATAGCCTTTTAATCAGTAGGCTGAAATTTTTTATAAAGGGGTCAAGAATAGCCCTATGCTGTAATTAGTATAGGAGTATTTTTGGCCCTTTCATTTTATATAAAAAAAAAATAGGGAAAGGAGTAGAATTTAATCTACTCACTCTCCCTACCTGTTATTATTGCTTAAAGAATGGAATACCTTCCTCAGGATGTAAACCTCTATAAATAGTCTTGTTCATTGGAATAAGTGGAGACTCAAAGAATAGTCTTGTTGCCTTAGACTCTCCTTTATATCTGCCTGATTGTATCAAAGCATCTTCACCAGCAAATACCTCATAATTAAATGGATTAATAAATCCAATTAAATCAAGAGTATTTTCAAGAGTATTAATGCCAGCAGCAGGAGACTTTATAATCTTCAATCCTTCTCCAACCATCTGAGGTCCAGGAATCAATGAACCTAATTCAGTGTATAATTTTCTTGCCTGATATTCTGCCATCTTAGCCAACCAAGGTCTATCCTTGTCATCTGACCAATCCATAAGACCAAGTACAAGTGCTACTGCTAAGAAGTGTCCTACTTCAGTTGCAGCTCTTTTGATGTTTGCTTTCTCAGTCTTGGAAAGTTGGTTCCAATTTGCAGCTAATGCAAACTGACCTTCTTTCAATTCCTTAGCAAGCTGCATCAAGAACCTACCTGTGGTATTATAGTAACCTTCTGTCCATGCTTGCAAGTCATAGTTATATGTGGCAGACTTAAATCTTCTATTCAAAGATGGCTTAATCCACTTTCTAAACATAACACCCATTCTACCTACAGCTAACCTTTGTACTGCACTTCTGTCAGCCTTATTGTAAATACCGTGCATTCTCTGATTTATAGCAGCAGACTTTCTACTGAATGCTATAATATCATCTCTTGTAAATGCAGACCCATCCTCCTTAGTATAACCTTGCTTTAACTGTAACTTAGCACCTGATTTCTTGTTATTCTTATCAATAGGAACCACTTCCATAGCATCCCATAGAGATACCATCTTACCATCAGGAGCTTTCATTTTATAAGCATCTGCAAGTGCTAATGAGGTTCTATTCTGCATCCAATGCTCACCAGCATTATTCATAAGGAATAAAGCAGAAGTACCAAACATTCTACTGAACCAAGTCTTTCTGTCAAAGTTTACTTCCTTAACATCAGTCTCATATTCCTGCATTACATTGAATAATTCATCCCACAAAGCAAGTTTACTTGTCTTGACTCTATTACCAATCTCTGCAAGAAATTCAGGTAATGCCTGACCATAGTTTCTATCAGCCCTTAGAGTATTAGATTCATTAAAGAACTCCCCAGAGAAAGATTCAATCCTCATCATAACTCCACCAGTAGCCACATTGGAAATACCTGATAGTACATTGACAGCTAATGTATTAAGAGAAGTCATCCTATTAACAAAGTTAGCCACCTTTCCTTTATCAATCTTAGTATTACCAAATGTGCCTTCATCAGCCATGTATCTACCATAGACCTGCATCTCAAAGAAGTCATTCAGTCTTTGCATAAATCTTGTTTCATCACCAGACTTAGTGAGAGTAGATTCTACTTTCCTACCTACAGACTTGAACTTCTCAACCAGTGGTTTACCACCTCTTGTCTGTATAATCTCCCTCTCCTTTAGCATATCTCTGCCAAGCTCAAGAACATCAATTACCTTATTCATTTCATTGAAGTCATTAGCCATAGCTGCATAAGCTGTGAGAGTAGATACTATATCAGTAGATAGGTCATTAGGGCTTTCACCTTCTTTCATCTTGGTATAGTAGATAGGAAGTACTTGCACCTCTTTACCTTCAAAGTCCTTTACTGTAGCCCTATCTCCAAACTCAGTGTCATCTGTCCTTCTGATAAATTGGTCTTTAACAGCTTCCCATACTTGTGTACTACCTGACTTTACACCATCAGATGCCTTTACTCTTTCAAGTAAATCCTTTCTGATTTTAACTGCATTAGTTAAGGTAGTGTACTTGTCAGGAAGGTATGAATCCAGCTTGGCTTTTATCTCCATAACCTTGTTGTAGTATTCTTTTTGGACAGGATTCAAATTCTGATAAGCCTTATTGCCATAGATTGATACTTTAGGTTGCTTCTTTCCATTGACTGCCTCCATATTAGCATCAAACCAAGCTTGTCTCTCCTTTCTGTACTTCTCTGCATTATCTCCTACAGGATTCTTACCATACTTCTCATTAAGAGACTTGAACATTTCTCTGACTTTCTCCTTGAATAGACCTTGGTTAATCTCAGAGATATAATTACCTGTAAGATTACCTTTGCTGTCTCTTTCAAACATCCAATCAGTGTTCTTAACTCCAGCTTGTTCTAACTTAATTGTAGCAGCTTGAAGCTCCTTCATAACATTGATGGTTTCCAACCTTGCATTTTCTTTACTCTTCTTGACAGCTTGGTCCATAACTTTCAGCATATAATCTGAAGAGTCTGCCATAGAATCAAGCCATCTATCAAAGAAAGATATGTCCTTGTCAGCTATCTTAACTAAGTCTTCAGCACTCATAGTCTTGCCCTTGAACTTGCCAAAAGGAACAGTTATACTTTCCCCTACAAAAGGTTTAATGAAATCAACAAAGAGAGGCATTGATACTTCATTGTACCTTACAAACAAGTCTCCAAGTAATGTAGTTGTATTGTCCAATACTACCCTTACTCTCTGACCATATCTATTGTCTGCATACTTCTCTTCATCAATAAGAGCCTTCCTAATATCATCAGTAATATGCTTGTAACTATACAAGTAGTTTCTGACATCTCTTAGTACTCTGGCTCTCTCATTAACATTAGTAGCAGGAGTATTCTGTAGCATAGTAAGTCTGTCACTTACCTTAGATAGTTCCTCAAGAGCATTCTCTACAAAAGTATAAATACCCTCAATCTCATTGTTATCAGCTAACTCAATATCCAATCTATCAATGAGTAATCTTTGGTTAGCACTGAATTGGCTATTAGGATTTCTCTTTTCATAAATCTTCAATCTCTTCAGCTCATTCTCAATGATTCCTTGAAGTAACTTCTTATCTCTTGCCACTCTCTCTGAGGTACTGTAAAATACCCCACTTGAAGCTATATTGCTAACATCAATAACCTCATCCATGCTGCCATTAAGTATTTGCTGTGCTAAAGAACCAAAGTTCTTGTCAGCCTCCTTCATGGCTCTTTGTATAGGACTTGCACTGATATTCTTAAAGAAACCCTTAACTGCCTGAATTACTCTTTGCAGTAGATTCTTATAAGGAGCAGATGGAATATTCTCACCTTGAAGAAGGTGCTTTGCAAGTAGTTTACCCGCAGCTTCTTTTGCCAACTTAATCTCATCACTATGATATAGAGTATCATAGGTATCATAGTCCTCACCTATAATTTCTCTTGCCAGTCCATTGGAAGATATATTGTTGATAAGTCTTGTGATAAGTGGATTATCTCCCATAGCTTCAATGGCAAAGTGTGCAAATTCCTCAGGAAGTGCTCTTTCACCTTGAATACCATTAGCAAGCCTAATCATTTCAACAAGACCATTTGCTGCATTTCTTGCAACATCAAAGTCAGTTACACCATGAATACCCATTCTCTTTTCAAGGTCAGTCAAAGCACCTGTCCCTATTCCATGAGATTCAAGAATACCTCTCAACCTATTATTAAGGTTTTCATTGTATTCCATCTTATCTGCATTAATAGAGTTAAGCCTGTTTCTTTTCTCAACCTTTACTCCAATGAATACTCTTGGAGATTCACTGTCTTGAATCTTAACTATATTAGCCACATAATCATCCCTATACTCTGAGTTCTGATTAAAGGCTATAGCCCTTTGTTTCAACTTTTGATAATTCTCATCATTGTTTACCCATAGGGCTGGTCTGTCCATTCCTTTCTTATAGTACCCAATCTCCCTATTAAGTCTCTCAAGTACCTTAGTTTCTGGAATAACCTTACTGAGATTAGTCTGCTTTAGCAAACTTCTCAATGTAGGTTCACTGTTTTCATCTAATGTTAGCCTTGGATTCCAATCCCTTACAAAAGAGTCAGCTTTTGTAATAAGATACAGTCTTGTAGCCTCACTTCTATTGTTTGAAGTGAAGGACAGCAAGTCCTTAAATAACCTGCTGTCCACTACTTGACCATTTCTATTCTTCACCTTTGGAATAATTGCACAACTTCTTGCCATATCTTATAAACTATATAATGTTGGAGCACCACAAATACTATCACCATTCTCATCCTTATACTCTGTATTAGGCTGAATAGCTGTTACATCATCAGCCTTTGGAGCAGAAGTATCAAGAGGAGTACCATATACCTGTTGGAAAGCATCAGTATCTACCTTTGGAATAGAATCCCAATACTCTTGAGGCATATCTTGATAGTCAGGCATAGAATCATAATCAACCTCAGCATCCCCAAGGTCAAATCTTGACAATGTATCTGCATAAGGGTCATAATCTTTCCTGTTCTTATCAATTACAGTTTCCATCTCTTCCACATCCTTACCATATTCATATTCAATAAAGCTGTTTCTGAAACCTAATGGTTCAATCCTTTCATAGGTTGCAACATCAGTTTGTTCAGTACCTAATGAAGTCAGTTTGTAATAGACATAGTTTCCTCTGATTCTCTTACCTATATACCTAAAGAAGTCATAAGCAGGACCATCAGGAGTATCTATCCTTTTCTTGATAACTTTCTTATCTCCAAAGGTAGCATTATCATCAATCACAAATGCAACTTCATCCTTAACTTCATTATCCTCTCCTATGAACTGGACAGAGGCTGTATCAGGGATTTCAGGAACCAACTTTCTGTTATCCAAGTGGTTATAGACATATTGGTCTACAAATTGACTATAATCATCACTTGATGACAGGAGAGTTCTCAATGTACTTATGTACTCTGGGATAGCATTTCTCACTGCCACAGGTGCCAAATGGATGAAGGTTGAAGGTCCAAATGCAAAGCCATTTCTATAATAGCTATATCTGAATAGATTAAGAGCAAGTTTCTGAGCTTCCGGGTTATTCATATATAATAGAGATGCCCAATCCCTCATATATCTTTCTCTCAAAGTAGGACTTAACTGACCTACATTCTTAAACACTACTGTGTCTACAGGATTACTGTCATTTGCCCTAATTACCTTGAGCCTCTTAATAAATTCAAGGTCAGCTATATCCTCATTATCTGTAACCACTCTCTTGAAGTATTCAGGGAAGTTATTGATGAAATCCTTTCTCTTATCAGAGGAAGTTACAATAATATCACCTACTTCTGAGTCAGGGTTTACAATCAATTCAGAACCAAAGAATCCATTCTTTGACATGATATAGGCAAGCAGGTCATTATAAATACTGTTCATAGTCTTTACATTCAACTTACCAGTCTTAGTCATGTCTCTAAGGTCATCAATTACAGTTCTGAATGATTCAGTATATTGAGGGAAATAAGACCCTAACATTTCTTCTGTCTTCTGCAAGCCAAGAGTATAGAAAGCCTGTAAGAAAGGAAGAGGAGCTGACAATAATCTTTCTCTTAGAGTGTCAGTGTCAGGACTATCTGATAATAGATCATCAAATATTACATTGGCATTCTTCAATGGGAACTTGTCATTATTCTCTATTTGGTCTAACAGGCCTTTCACTTTCTGCATCTTCAACTCTGTATCTGCAATAGTAGGACCAGCAGCACCTCCTTGGGTATCAGACCTTGTAGCCTGTACTGACTGTCCCAAAGCATCAGCAGAGTTCATAATTCTCTTGAACAAATATCCAACTGCAACTTGTTTCTGATAGAACTCAATCTTTATGAAATCAGAAGTCTGAGACCTGTCAGTAACAGCTTCCTTAGCAAGCATTATATTATCTGCAAGCTCTTCAATGTAGAAGCTATTATTCTTGTAGTTATCATAAGTCAAGTCATTATTAAGAGCAGCCTTCTCCTTATACTTATCCAATACTTCATCAATGATGGTATCTTTACCTTTACCTTCTCTACTCTCTCTAAAATAGGTCTGAGTAATCTCTTGAACTATAGGCTGCATCATCAACAGACCTATCTCAATAGGATTATAACCTAACCTTGAAAGAAGCATAGAAGCATCAGCAGTGAAAGTATTCTGATTAAGTGCTGCAAGCACAGGGTCTTTAACATTGTCCACAGAAGCAGCCAAGAATCCAGCATTATTCTTTGAGATAAATTCCTTGTCACCATTCATAATATCATGTAGAGATGTAAGTCTCTTTCCATTCAATACAAATGAGCCATTTTCTTCATCCAAAGCCAACTGAGTATGTTGCATCAAAGCATGGTTTGCATTATGGTTGGCATAAATACCAATCAACTTAGCACCAGTCATGTTCTGTTGATGCAACATTACTTGAGTTCTTGGTGATAATGGGTCCATTTTGACCTTTGTTTTCTCTGCCAACTTATCAAGAGTATCAAGGTCTAAGTCAAATAGGTATGAAGCAATAGACTTAGGATAAGATTTTCCACCTTTCTGTACAGTCTTATTAAGTTCTATACCCATATCCTTTAATGCTTGAGCCAAGTCACTCTCATAAGAATCATTGAGAATAGTCATTATTCTTGCAGACTTCTTCTGATAGTCAAAACCACCTGGGTTAAGAATCTTTGAAGCTGTATCTGCATTAGTCAAGACTCCATACATCATATCTATCAGCAAGTTATTTCTTGCCTCAAGACTGTTCTCCTGTGGAGACTTATTGAAGTCATACTTTACCTTACTTATAATAGACTTGGCAAGTCTGTACTTCTCCTTATTCTCCTTGAACCATTCCTTAAAGTCATCAGTATCTGCATTGAGAATATCTTCTGCCAACTGGCTATGAGTGAATTGTGACAATACTTGATTGAATAAGCTATTCATTCTTGCATAGTCTTCTCTTGCCTGTCTCATATCATACTTCTTAACTCTGAACTCAGGTAACATGATATACATCTTATCCACATCAAAGTCAGAACCTGATAGAGTAGTAATCTCAGCAGGAAGCATGATTGCAGAACCATTCTGTTGAGGAAGGAATCCCTTAATATACAGAGGAGCCATTGAATATTTATCCTCAGTTGGAACTCTATAGCCAATCAACTTTCTTAGGTCATCAGGAAGTTTGGTTACATCAAGCTGGTGAGTATTTGGGTCCATAAGAGGCTCATAGAACTCTCTACTATATGCAGGCATATAGCACTCAAGATACTTAATCCTCTTGTTAGCACCCTCACCTTCAAATACTACATGAAGTTCATCAGTCAAGCCATAATCAGATACCTGAATTAAAGCTCCACCTCTAATCTTCTGTTTAGTGATTCTACTCTTGATTACACTATTAAGAAGTGTCTGTACCCTTTGAGATTGTACAGGGTCAAAGAGAGGGATATTGAAGTTATTGTTCTCATCAAGAGTACAAGCCCTCATCATATCCATACCATATCTTTGATTACCTCTTATCTCTTCAAGTAAGATTTCTTCTACTTTCTTTGGGTCTTTGAATATCTTATCTACATCAGCAAATGCTTGAAGAATATTCTCAGTATTGATGGCATTATACAGGTCAAGCCACTCTTTCTTAGTCATCTTCTTACCATTAACCTCAATGATTGTGTCATCAGAGATGTCAGCAGTAATTAGCTTTCTAATCTGAGTACCTACCAACTGAACAGCATCAATAGCATGTTCAGGAGTTGCAGTCTGAATACCATAATCTTCATAAGACACCTTATGTACCACATTGGGATTCTCATTACCAAATCCAATACCTGTGGTATCTTTAAGTCTTTGAATTACATCAGCCTCTGTATTAACATCATTCAAATCTATTACACCTTGTTTTCCAACCTTAGTAGTAGATTCAAACTGAACTACATCAATCTGATTATCCTCCATAAACTTATTTATGGCTTTCAGCTTACCTGACCTTCCTAAAGGACCAGCAATTAGCTCGTGCATAGCAAGTAATAGGAACTCTGAGTTCTTATGTTGTACAGGAGTCTTAATTCCAGTATGACCTTCAATGCCACTGTTATTATTGACTTGTGTATAAACATAAGGCTTCTTAGTCTGCCAAATGATATTGAAGTCTTTAATATTCCAATCTCCATTCTTGAAGTTGTTATATGCTTGCTCCATATCATCTGTCCACTGACCTGACATACCAAGTATTGCCCTATAGGAACTCAAACTTCTATATGCCTGAGCATCTGCTACATTCACATTTCTAAACTTACTGATGATATTATCTCTGTCTATCTTGGTCATTTCATTTCTTCTAACCCTTTCATCAAGTACAGTCTTGATGTCTTCAAGTACAGAAGATACTATCTCATCATCCTTCAAGTAGATGGTTCTTTCCCAATCCCTACCAATTCTCTCACCTTTATAAGTAGCCTTAGTATTCAGTCTAAGGGCAGGAGCATGAACCTCCTTATATCTCTTCTGAAAGTCCTCAAGGTTCTTATAGAAGGCAAGGTCAGTGGTAGTAAGTTGGATAATTTGTGAAGTAGCTAACTTACTGTTCCAATAGTATTCCCTAAGTGCATCCTTAGCATTGTTCTTAACAAACAGGCTTCTTGAGATTGACTGAGCATCTTTCAATTCCATCTCACCTCTTGTTGCCTTATCTGTCAGCAAATTCTTAATCTGCTCCATCAGGTTATTGGCTTCCCTACTATCAAAAGCACTATTATTGTTATAGGCTCTAAGCATCAGTTCCATATTGGTATTCCACAATGAACCTAAGGCATCTTTAGCCTTGATAAGTGCCTTTGCAGTTATTGCATTCTGCTTGGACTGACCTTCAAAAGGAAGATACTTGTACTTACCATTAGGAAGCTCATCCAAAAGTCCTGCCCTCATCCAATCTCTATAGGTCTGTTCAAAACCATCTTCCATCATGTCATTAAGAGTAGTTCTTAGAAAGTTCCTAAGTTCAGCACCAGTACCTTTGGATTTAAGTCTGCTTAACCTATCAATGAATGTCTCTCCATTGTCATATCTTAGGCTGTTAAGTGCAGGAAGGAACTTAAATTCTGCACCTCCCATACTCTTTATACTTCCATCTTTCTTTCTGACAATATCATAGTTGGCAATAGGTTCTACACTCTTATCTCCACTCTGGTAAGCCTCATCTCTTTCCCTAACCAGCATGATTCTGTCATACTCTTGATTAACCAAGTCTACTAACTTGTCAAGAATGACATCATCATAGGTTCTCTTCTTACCATTTTCATCAAGTATATCACCTGTTGTGTACTTTCTGAATCTGATAAACTCAGCAGAGGGGCTATCTGAAAGAATGGGAACATGATACCAAGCATACTTTATACTTGACTTTGCAGAATCAGGGTCTCCCCAATATTCTGTAAGAAGAGCCAAAGTATAATCCAAATCATCCCAATTAGTATAGTCTGCCTTATCAGAGTTCAATACTACTTTATGGTTAAGACCTCTTCTCAATTCATCAGACTCTGCAAGCTGTCTTAGCCAGTCATTTCTCCAATGGCCATCCTTAAAGAACCACTCATAATCCTTGAACTCAGTCTGCATAAACTGCTCAAATCTCTCCTTGTCATTCATAACATTCTTGAGATTTTTAATAAGTTTACCTAAGTAGTTAGGAGTAACATGAGAATAGTAAGACTTATCATTTTCTCTGACACTACTTTCAATAGCATCCTCAGTTACTTCTGCCATCATACTTGCAATCATATTGTAAGCAGAGCCAAAAGTATTGATAAGGTCTCCTCTCTTCTCAGTACCATCCTCCCTTGTCTCAGATTTGGCTTCACCTTTCTTAATACCACTAAATATAACATTCAATTGTGGTAAAAGAAGCATGATTGGGTCAGTAAATGTGATACCTGGAGCTGTCTTTATATCAGTTAATGCAGTCTTTAGTACAGAAGGATTGGCATCAATACCTAACATATGAAGCAACTTCATTATGGTATTCCATACATCTTCTCTCTCCAAGAGTTGAAGTCTGGATTCTGTATCAAGGTTCTGGAACATATTGTTCAATGTCTCAGTCCATTGTAAACCTTTAGCTGCATTATCCTTGTTTATTTCCCCATTCTTCTCATATACACTATCATCATCAAGCTGTACTCCATTCTCATAGTTATCTCTCCAAGCATCAAGGAGGTAATACACACCTTCAGGCTTATTGATGGCAATAGTTTCCATCTTGAAAGTACCATCAGGTATCATCTTCTTCTTTTGAATCCAGTAAGGCATAAAATCCTTTCTGAAGTCTTGGTAGAATTGAGAGAACAAAGTCTCATTACCTTGAAGTAACTTGGTTACTTGCTTAACCCAAGGCTTGATTCTTTGCAAATCCTGCATCAAAGGAAGCATATCATCAGAGTTAATCATGTTCCTTAACTTGTCAATGAAAGTAGCATGAACATAGTCAGCATCAAGGTATCTTGTGAAACCTAAATCATCCTTTTCATACTTGCCTCTATAGTCAAGTTTAGGTACTTGTCTGATTACTTTTCTTACAGCTTGTGACAGAGACTCATGTGAACTTACTTGTCTGAAATTAGTCATCCATCCATCCTTATAAGCCTCTTCTTGTCTCCAATCCTCTGCTTCATTATCTACCTCACTGTTACCATCAGGGTCATCATCATTGAGGTTTGCATCAGCAGGTGCAATGTAGTTAGGGTCTATCCTAATACCCTCAGTCATTACAAGCAAAGTACTTGCTTCCTCAGCAAGAGCCTTATAGACATAAGGGTCATCAACTATCTTCTTATACTCCTGATTCTTATAAGCAGCTTTCTTCTTGGCAGCTTCTAATTTCTGCTCATCAGAGAACTTATCTGCACCTTTCATAGAATTGATTGCATTAAGTTCTTGCTGTATTCTGCCCTCTTCTGTATCTTGTACATAAGAATTGAAGATGTTAGCTACTCTCTTGAATATACCAGCAGGAGTGTACTTCTTTATGGCAGAGAACCTATCCAAGCTATTAAGCTCAGCCTGTAATTCTTCTTTCTCTACACCACTGGCATCATCAATTCTTCTCTTCAAAGAATCAGTCATTTCCTGCAAGGCATTATCAACTTCATTACTGAAGAATCTTGCAATAAGTGTCACTCTATCTCTTCTTGTTCTTGGGTCAAAGAGTAGGTCCACCTTTTGCTGCTCCTCAACAGAAGTAATCCTTGGAGTATTAAAAGAACTGCTAAGTGCTTCATCAAGCTGTTCAGTAGCCTCACTACTTCTCAACTCCTTAATAAAATCATTGAGTTCACTACCTAATGGAATATCCTCAATAGACTTATTATTCTTTTCCTGCCACAGTCCAACCAAGTTAAGTATTGATTGCTCTGTCTCATTAGGAAACTTCTTAGCTAATTCTCTAATTTCTGATGTTATAATTAAACAACTCATATAATTAAAAGTATTATTTGTGCAAAGGTAAGGAATTTAATTGTAATACACAAGGTATTATGGGAAAAAGTAAAGGGAAGACAAGTATTTCACTTATCCTCCCTTATAGGAATTATTCAACTATATATTTGACAGGTCTAACTCCAGACTCTTTATCTGTTTGTTGTATGTCCATATCAATGCAGTTATATCTGCCATCCCTTGATTCAAACTGAATCTTGTAGCCTCTAAGAACTCTATCTTCACCTTCCTCATAAGGAAGTACAGGGTTATTAACCAACTCAGTAATAAGATTCTTTGCTGCATTTGCAACACCTTTCTCTTACTCTTAGGTTTATCCTGCTTCTTAAAACATACAGTAAATACTTGACCAGCCTGATACTCTGTTCACAATATAGTGAGAACTCTCACTAATAATGGAACCTTGCTTTAACTGATTTATTTGCTCAATCATATCAAATAAGCTTTTCTATATTAGACATAAATGTTTCAGCCTCTTGCTTAGTAACACCAATAGTTTTGATGTCTTCCTGCAATGCAGCAATTTGAGATTCCTTCTTTGCAATCTCTGACTCCATTTCTGCATGAAGATTACTTGCATCCTCATGTGCAGACTTAAACATAGACTTAATGCTTGCCATTCTTTCACTGAAAGAAGGTGCAGCTACAACTGATTTCTTCGTACTAAAAGCCATACTTTTCTTTTTTTTTAGTTATTATTTATCAAATGTCCACTTTCATCATAGTCAGTGCTTCTGTATCTCTTCAAGTCCTGCTGATACTTCTCTGTATTTGCATAGCCACAAGGATTCATAAATTCAGGACAGAATCCTCTATAGATACATTCTGGAACCATCTTATCTGCCATTACTGGGTCTACCTTCCTAATAGCATCTTGTACCTGTTTCCAAGCCTCTCTTGTTTCCTTAGATGCACAATTACACAGTCTCTTTCTTGATATACTTATCAAAGCCTGAGCATTGGCTGTCATATCCATATCATTTGTTGCACCTTGGGGCAGCTCATTCCTCGAAGATACATTATACTCATCTAAGATGGCTCTTCTATCTCCCCTTTGAGTATGAACAAACTTTTCACAGCCTTCATGGTGTCTTACTAAGTGTGTAGTAACCCACTGCATAATATCAGCCCAAGTCCACTCATACTCAAGCAGTCTGATAGGACTATGCTCAGCTAAAAGCATCTTAGCTTCCCAAGATTTAGAGGGTTCTTTATCTAAAGGTGCTTTGCCTATGGTTCTCCTTGCTGCATTTAATGCTCTCTTCCAAAGAGTAACCATTTCCATTCTGATAATTTTACTCATTGCAGAACTCTTTTAATTCTTGAACATCTATACTTTCATGTGGAATACCTGCAAGTTGGAGATTGCTCTCCAGCACCTTGCAGGGTCCACAAGTCCTTGAATAAATCTTTAATACTTTCATTATACTTCTTTAAGTTTAGTATGTTTACCACAATCCTCACACCAACATTCACTGCAAACATATCTATGGCTAAGACTGTTGCCTCATTGAAGTAGAACATAGACTTGATTAGTTCAAAGTTATCTACCATACTACTTCAGTTTGAAAGCCAATTCTTCTACAGTAGATACTCCGAACTCTTTCATAAGCTCATTCTTCACAGAAGATTGAAGCATATTAATAGCTGTAGTAATGGAACCAATAGGGTTTCCTTTTACCAGCTTCTTGAAATTTTCAGATTGTTTACTCATATTATTTCCTCCTTTTATTCTAGTATAACTTCCATTTCATCAACATTCCACCCCTTCAAATCAAAGATAGCTTGTACCTCTTTCTTTGACTTAGGAGCTATATAATCCCAAGCCTTTTGAGGTAGTACAATCTGCCCTTCAACTGCACCTTTAAGGTCACAGTTTGAGTAATCTACATCCTCAAAATATTCACCATCTTCATCCTTTTCAGAATCAGTAATCTCATAGTCAGATACCTTAATCTTTACAGTTTTACTAAGGGTGACACTTACTGTGACCTCAATTTCCCTTTCAGGGTTATCAACCTGATTCCAGGGTGCATTAGGGTCATGTTCTGCCCCTGGGGGATAATATCCACTTTCAGTCATTTTTTCTTCTTTTTAATGTCTGTTATCAAGTTATTTTCTTTAATCAGTCTGCGAGCAATTACACATTCAAGATTCTTAGGTATGCTGATATGCCTTCCCTTATCATTCACATAGATAGCATGGTCTCCATTATGTCTATCATAATAGAAACCATTGAACTCTACTATCTTTATGAACTCTCTTGATGTATATTGTCTCATACTATACTTTCAGAATGTCTTTATACTTCTCATAAGTCTTTCTTATGACCTCTTCTCCTATTGGATTGGGTCTTTTTGCATCCCTGTCAATACAGTCTTGAAGAGATATGAAGAAATTCTTAAATTCCAACTCATACTTGAAATCATCTTGGGGATTTAATATATTCTCCTTTCTTAACTCTTCTACTGTTTGATTGTGTGCTTCTATATATGGTTTATAGAACTCTATCTCTTTGGGATTAAGATTCATATTATCAATGACAATATCATAACCCATTTCCATAGATGTTGCAATAAATTGTATTTTCAAAGCACGCACTAATAGTTCTCTACTGGGAACCCAATACTTACCTAACATATTTCTGATGTCATCATTATTGAACCTTACTCTATGTTCAGGGTCTTCAAGTACCCATTGTTTAGCCCATGTAGTTTTACCACTACCTTGTATTCCTCTGCATAAAATTATTTTAGCCATATTATAAAACTCCTTTAATCTTTAATAAAGCTCTTACTCTATTCCAATCTACATAAGGTCTAGATATATGACCATCTTCATCAAGTTTCAAGATGATGTCCATTCCTTTTGTTTAGGATTCTCATTTATTCCCCATAAAGGTATTCCATTCTCTTTGAACCAGTTAATAGCATCCTGTAAAGTATCATTAGATACAATCTCTCCACTAAGAGTTTTACCCTGATTATTCTTATCAGGATGGCTTCTCATAGTGTAAAGAATAATCTTATGACCTTTCTCTACCAACTCCTTCAAGACAGGAACTGCTCCTACTATGATGGACTTAGAAAGACTCAATGTACTCTGCATCAGGAAATGTAGCATAGGCATCATCCCAAGCTGCATCTCTCTTTATTATAGGTTTCTCTATGTCCATCTTTGAAATGAATTATAAATGTCATACTTCACCACCTAATTGCTTTATCCTGTCATTGATATACCATATAGCCTTCTTCAAATCCTCAATTTCCTTTTGATTATCTGTAAGGCTTGCATCCTGTTTATGTCCTGCCCTAAGTATGTACTTAATAGCATTGCCTAAGCAGAAATCCATGTGTCTTGTTATATCAATCACCTCAATTCCACATTTATCTTTAAGCCATGTATAATGTGGAGGATGATTAACATTGTCCACTTTCTTTTGTTCCATTTTCCCAGTCTAAAAGTTTCACAAACTTGTCAAAGAAGTCTTTGCACTCCCTGACATACAACTCACCATTCCCCATCCCTTGATAAATCAAAGCATTAAACCATTCTCCAGATACAGGATTCTTCATCCTGCACCTGTAGAGTGGCATATACTTATGACCTGTCTTAGGATAAACATAGGTTCTACTTCTAATCTCTTTTATCCTTAGTCTTATTACATACCATGCACCTATCATACATAATATGAATACCACTATAGGAATAGCTATTCTCCAAGTTTCCATAATTTTATAGGGTCAATGTACCCAGCAGGGTGCAATTTCTGGCACAGCTCTAATAGTTACTTTCTTACAGAAGATTGCTGCTGCATATTCCATACACTCACTTAACTTCTTAGCTTCCTGCTCTGCAATTTCCTCAGGTGGTTCTATCAGATACTCATCATGTACATCATTAGGAATGAGGACTTTGAATATAAGACCATCATTAACCAAATGATTAAAGTACCTAATGCCAGCAATCTTAGTCATTGCAGCAGCAGTACCTTGAGAAGGATAGTTACATGATTGATTATCAGAAGCACTCTTTCTCTTCCATAAGTGTTTCATCACTGACACATACACAGTCTCCCTGTTAATATCAATGAATCTTTCTTCTACCTTACCTGCCTTTTTAACCTCATATGAATACCTAACAGCTATTTCTTCAATAGGAACACCTTGGGCAAACTTCTTTGCAATTTCTTGCATGACAGATGGTGGAATCTCAGATATTACTCTGCCACTATCTCTTGCAGCTTTGTATATATCCCAAAAATCTTCCATACCATTCTTTCTCCTTTCAATACCTTTCAGTATAGGATAGTCATAGATATATGCCCTTAGCCCAGTTATCTTTGAGATTAGGATATAGCCTCTATTCCACATATCTCTCTTTTGTACCTTGAAATAGCTTGCTATACCATTAAATCTCTTGAAATAGTTGTTATAAATCTCAGTTGCAAAGTCCACAGGGATATTACAATTAGTTGCCATTGTGGGAGCCTGACCATTATAATTGAAACAGAACCTTGCCTTCTTAGCCAAATCTCTAAGGTCTTTTCTTACCTTCTTGACATCCTTCTCTGCAACCCCATCAAGGTCTTTAGGGAAACACATCTTGGCTACAAAGGAGTGTCCATCTCTTTGGTTAGGGTCATTGTAGAATGCAATCCACTCCCTATCATTAGATAATTCAGTGAACACATGACCCTCTTGGTCTCCATAATCACAATCTACTAACAAATGACCTTTTTCAGGTACAAATGCTGCCCTTGTTTCTTCTGTGGCTGGAAGCTGTTGAACATTAACACTCTTATCATTTGCTTGTGTAGAAGTATCTTTGTTTTCATCTTCCTCCTCTGCAATATCATCATCTTTAGTCTTACCTCCTTTACCCTTTCCTCCTGAGCCACAACTCAATCTGCCAGTATCCATCATTTGATTGAATGTTGGATGGATTCTCTGTGTAACAGGATTAATGGCATCAAGGAAGTTCTGACCAAAAGATGTTACCACCTTGAAAGCTGCTGAATATTCCAAGTATAAAGGAACAATACTACTCTTATTTGCCTGCAACTCTATAAACTTAGATTCTACAGACTTCTTCATCTTGCCTGTTTTCTTGTCTTTAACCAATAGGTCAAATCCAAGTTCTTCAAACAATCTGATTACCTGCTTGGAACTATTCCAGTTAATAATACATTGAGGTCCAGTATCAAACTCAGAAAATAATGAAGGTTGTGGTATTACCACATATACATTATCTGCAAGCTTGGCTGGCTTGCCTTTCTTATGGGTATCATAGTTCCTTGCAATAAGAGAAGGGTCATTCTTCTTCATTACATAATCTACTACCCAATCATTAAGTTTCTGCTCAGCAATCCTTAACCTTTCTGCATCCTTGACCATCTTAGCTTTCCACTTAATAGGGTCAAGTTTAATACCACAAAACTCAATATATGCAAGGACTATTACAAACCCATTCTCTATACTCAGAGCAACTTCTTGACCTCTTGCTTTGATAATAGCAAGTTGTTTGTCCATAATGTCCTCAAGATGCACCACATCATTTGCAGCATAAACTATAACTTCTTCTGTCATTCCAGCATGTATCTGTCCTCTGACAGTCTTGTCAAGATAGATATGTAAATACCTATCACAACAAGCCTGTAAGGACAAAGATACAATGCCAGGTGGGAATCCAAGAAATAGAATCTTCTCAGCTAAATAAGTATCATAGACATTTCTGACTACAATATGTTCCTTATACAGCCATCTTAAATCAAACTTTGCATTATGAATGATGAATAGTCTGTCACTTTCAAGATAATCCTTATACTGCTTGACATCAATAGTCATGCAGTCTATCACAACTTGATTTTCCTTATTACCAAGCTGAAGAGTAAGCAATTTACCTTGCCATATCTCTGTACCTGTAGTTTCAGTATCTAAACCTACTACTCGAAGAGGCTCTAATATTTTAAGAGACTCTTCTACAGAAATACATTTATACTTAGCATCAGGAAACTCAAATAGTTCTCTTTGACCAGTAACAAAATATATCATTATTCAAATGTTATAGTCCATCCATAACCCTTAACAAAGTCTATAGATTTGACAACTGCCTTGGCTTCTTCAAGCTCATAACCTACCACAATCAATGGACCTCCTGATGGGTCAATAAACTTATTTCCTCCTTGAACTTCACCTACTCTCAATGTAGGCATATCAGTTTTGAGTACATAAGTTTTTGATTCAGAACCATCAGGCTTAGGCATCTTCTTGAGATAGTTTACAGCTCCATACCTGGACCTAAGTTTTATAATATCTTCCATTATTTCTTATATCTCCAAGTATAACCTTTATAATTACACTCTCCTCCATACCTTTTAAGATATGCTGCTATAGTATTATGATTAAAGGTATTAATATTGTATGCACAGTTCCACTTTTCTTTAGACTCTTCCTCCTTGACAAGTATTATATAAAGTCTTACCTTCTCTCCTGTACTTGTTTATGTAATAGATTTCTAAAGCATTTAATACTACTTTTACTCTATCTTTATTAAGGGAACTAAAGTGAAATAATACTGAGTACTTAAAGTTCTCAAAACCATGTTTTCTAATGGCTTTATGAAAGTAAGCATTGTCCCCAGTGTTAGACAACTGTATATGCTGTCTCTTTCTTTTAGACTCATGGATAGTTTGTCCTATGTAATATTTGTTAGATGGGCTGTGATAACAATAAATAATTCCTTCTATCATTTCCTTTATTTCTTACTATATGCTATTAATGAGGCAAAGTCAAAGACATACTTATACTTTTGGAAGAACAGACTGCCAAGGATACCATGAATCTGCACACCAGACTCTTCCTTAACAATAGCAAAGGCATCATCCAAGTTGTGAATACAGAAATCACCTACAAATTCTTGTCCCTTATAAGTGATTGTCATTTCACAGAACTCAGTATTTACCTTATTACCTTCAATTCCTGTCACATCCATGTCTTTTGCCTCTATCTTCTTATGGTCAAGAAGAGGAAGAATAGAGCTGTTGATTTGAGAGATATTGCTTCCAGTGTCCAATAAGAAGTTAAGTTTCTTATCTCCATTAAGGAATGTTACCACAGGTAACTCTACCAAATCCATAGCCTCTTTGAAAGACATATTTACCCTTTTGCTCTGCTTGCAATAATCTTCTACACCATTAATGATAATAGATAGAATGACTACTGCAAGCATAATACCAATTATTTCTAATACCATGCTTCATGCTTTTTTTAGTTACTACTTGATGCCAGAAGTACCAAATCCTCCTCTGTTATCATCACCCAAGTCATCTACTTCCACAAGCTCAATACCTGAACTTAGCAGCCATTTAATCTTCTGCCACATAGTAGCTTTCTGACTAAGCTGTATCCTAAATTGACAGATTCTATCACCTGCTTCAATAGTGGTCTCTCTCATAGGAGAACATACATAGTGCCACTGGTCATCATTGCCATTATATGTGTTATCCACTACACCTTGACCACTTGGGATGAATAATCCTAACTTTTTAGGACCACTACTCCTTGAATCAATAATAGCTTCAAATCCTTGTGGTAGTTGCATTGCAACTCCAAGAGGAATATAATAGGTAGGAATTTCTACATCCCTATGACCTACTCTCTCTCCTTCAACAGTCTTCCTTTTAAGTACATCAGCCTGTGGTGCTGGAATAGTAATGTTTATAGCAGACCTTAAATCTACCCAATCACCATTCTTACTAATTACAGGCATGCAGCCTCCAGTCAACACTTTTATTTTAATTTTCAGTTTCATAATGATTTTAATAGCTCTTCCTTAGTTTTGAACAAGTCCTTCTCCATGAATACTTTATTAGATTCAAACAATCCTTCTACTATGTCTGAATTATACTTAACAGTAATATCAGTAGATACTAAGACCTTGACTGCTTTAATTTTAGTTTTGGTTACTTTATTTTTATATAAAGTATAGACCTCGTCGCCTATATTATATTCTGTTTCTATTACCATAAATTTTCAACTTGCATGCTTCCAAAATTTATTTGTTATGTCTACCAACTCCTTGCCACTTACCTTGTAGAATCTCTGATTAGTAGTCCTACTGTTAAGTGGTCCAAACTCTTCCTTATAAGGTCCAAGTTTTATATAGTCAAAGTTGAACAAGTCAATAACACTGCTTAACTCTTGCCTACCACTATACCAAGCTACCTTTATGGAATTATAATGGTTGGTAATAAAAGAAGCCAGAGTATTTACTTTATCTGGCTCTGCATCACCCCCCATGAGTGCTATACAGCTAATTCCACTATTCTTTCTGATAAGTTTCCTTACCTCATTAAAAGTTAGCTCAGTACCAATATCCTGTGCCAAGTAAGAGCTATGACAGCCCTTACATTGACATGGACAATTAGATATGTTGATAGCAAGAGTTACTTCATCAGGAACTTCAGCAAAGACAACTTTTGCATCCACATACTTTAGCATATCTCACTCCTTCCATCACTATAGGTTCTATGACTTGCCTCAATTTGCCTGTCTTTGCCAAATGATTTGATAGGTCTGAGATAGCCAATCACTCTTGTATATTGGGTTATGTGATTACTATGGCACTTAGGACACTCAGTGATAGGATGCTTAGTAATGTAGCCACAATCATCACACTTGCTATTAGGAATATTAAATGTGAAATAGTTGGTTCCATTAGCTATTGCAAAATCTATCAGTTTGAGATACTGCTCCTTACTCAGGTGGTCTTCAAGATTAATATGGGCTGCACTACCTCCATCAGTATATTGATAAGTCTGTCTTCCATGAAGTATGAACTTATCAAGCACTGAGGTGTCATCATGTGCATTATAGAAGTATGAGTTATATAGATTCTCATCTTCTGGCACAATGTAATTATCTTCCTTATCCCAATTATAATTCTTTCCTCCTAATCCTTCAGCAGGAACTACCTCAGAATTGAATAGGAATGGTCTATTAGCATCATGGATAGAGTGTGCCTTATTCTGCTCTTTAATAGTACCAAGAACCAATTGCAAGAACTCAATATATTCCTTATTGTTGCCAACAGTCATACCTAAGAATCTTGCAGCCTCATTCAAACCATTGATACCTATGGTACTGTATAACTTGCTTATATAAATATATCCACCATTTGAAGCAGCAAACATACCTTTATCCTCAAGGTCATACAGCATTGTCTTAAAGGCAATATGATACTTATATACTCTCTCAAGGATTTTTGATAGGTATTCTGATAAAGACTTGTGGTAGGTTAAAGGGAATTGGCTACCTATATTCAGTGATTTATACCAATCCTGTACAATCCTATTGATATTAAGAGTGATAACATTACAACTACCAGTCATTACACCAGTAAGACCTGATGTAGGATTGAAAGTATTCTCTGCAAGTTCATTCCTCAATCTACAACATGATGCAAGACTATCAGCACTATCTGATATATAGGTAAAGAAGCTATGACCTTCTGCATACATTTCAGCAGTAAAGTCTTTGTAGTCTTTGTCTATAATATCATTGGTCTTTGGGTCATACACCATAGCCATTGTCTCTACAGGGAATGTAAGAATCTGTTTTGTTCTCAACTTGTTGAAGAACTTCATAAACAGCCTTTGCAGACAATCTACTGCTTCCCATTGAGGCTTAGTACCATCAGGATAATAAAACTCTCCAAACAGTGAATCAAAGTAAGTATGGTCATAATAAGACACATTAGTAAATGGACTTTGATATGACCTATTACCAGCAGGCTGGTTTACACCATAGATAAACTGCTTGAATGCCTTATAGATAGCATCCCTGATAGTCCTTTGTTTGTTACAATGGTCTGTAGTAGTTACTACATCCAACTTTTCATACCAATTAGGACCAAATTCCTGCACAATGTAATAGTTAAGGGCAATAAAGTATTCACCTACTGCCACTGCACCCTTACACTGTGATGAGAGTAAGAATATAAGATTAGTGATTTGCCCACTGAATGATTGCAAATCATTAGGAGCAAAAGGAGTTATTCCATCTATATTGCCTACCCCCTCTGTCATAAGAGGATAAAGACTCACAGCCATACAATACTGCTTCAAGACAGGAGTAGTTGCTTCATCATGTGTATAAATGACATGAGAGTTCAAATCCTCTTCATACTTCTTGGCTACTTCAGGGTACATTTCATTCAGCTTGTCTTTCATTCTTTGCCTCTGAATAACCCTATTAGTAGTCTTATACACTTCACCCTCAAGGTTGGCAACATTCTTCATAGTTACATTTGCATTGGCATCTGTCTCTGATGAAGTGGCTGCATTCTCATTAGATTGACTGTACTCATTCATATAGTCAATTCTTTCCCTAATGAATCTTGCCTGCTTATGCTGTTCCCTATAAATGATATATTCCTTTGCTACATCAAAGTGTTTATCATTCATAAGAACATCCTCAACCTTATTCTGTATCTCCTCAATACCTATAGTATCCCCTCTCAAAGTGCCAAATAAAGCACCTAGCATATCATACAAATATTGAGGCATTTTCTTGTTGCAGGATTTAAAGGCTTTTTCTACAGCACTTATAATCTTATCAACATTAAATTCCTCTATATTGCCATCTCTTTTTACTACTTGCATATTACAATGTATTTAACCATTCTCTTAAATCATTAGGACCAGCTTCATTAATACCCGTAGGAACTTTTGGTCTGGAAGTGAGATAAGAAGAAAGCTCTTCTCCTACCACAAAAGGACTTCTCATTTCTATTTGGCTATTCTTTCCAAATTTCAATGTACCTACTGCCTGTGTAAATGGACAAGTCCACACCAATGGGACAAGGATTCTCTTATTGACTACAATAAAATCATAGTCAAGCAGCTTGAAGTTTTTGAAGTACTCATCCTTATCCATATTCTGCCTTATAATAGCCCAATATAGTCTGGCTTGAATATCATATCTCCAATCTACAAAGGATTTATAGAAATCCCACTCTGTATGGGAACTTGTTTTCAAATCTACTGGCTTTACCCACTTCTCTTTATGATTGACTATGATTAAGTCAGCCATATTTCTATACTTTACACCATTGAACTCTCCTTTGAACTTCAATTGATAGAATCTTTCAATATCTGGCTCAAATGGATTATTCTCTGCAAAGTAGAACTGAGTGGATTTACTCTCTTTCAATGCTCTTACTGCATTGCACACATCTTGATAGGTCTGAGTATCAAGTATAGTCTTACTGCCTGCTATAAATAACAGGTTATAGTAGTCAGCACCCTTCTCCTTGATAACCTTAGCCCTTGTCTCAGGCTTCCAGTTCATCTGATAACTCTGATATTCAGTCTCCTTAATGATTGCATCATCAGGAATTGTAATAAGACTCCTATAAGAATCTCCATACTGACTGAGCAAAGATTTTACCATCTTTGTAATAGAGTCTGGAATAGAAGGAAACTCAGCAACCATAAACCTCTCATCAAACTCTTCTTGACCACCTGTGATAATGCTGTCTACAGCACTACCAAAAGTAAGAGAAGGTGTTTCTAACCTGTCAAATAATTTATCCAAGTTATTGAATCCCTCCCTCTCATATCTTGCAAGGGTTGAATAGCTTAATGCTGGGTCTGCCCTATATGTTTCTTCAGACACATCCCAAGATATACTTCTTAAAGATTTCCTCTCCATTAATAATAATCTTGATTGTATTCCTCACTACTGAAATCTTCATATTCCTCCTGCTCTGGCAACTCAAGAGCCTCACAGTAAGTATCTATTTCTGACTTCAATTTCCTCATTTCTCCAAGGTCTGCTTTCAGATACTCCTCTTTAGGATTTTCCTTACTGAGACCTTTCTTTACTCTGACAAGAGATGAATCAACTAAGAGTTGGAGAGACTCAAAGTTCCTACTATTCAAGAACTTATGTGCAAGCTTTGCATCTCCCTCAGGCAATGAGGGAATCAAAGCCTTTATTCTGTCTATTGGTTCTCTATTGTCCATAACTCTTGATAATTTCTATTGCCTGCAAGAGTTGTTTCTTGGTATATACCTCAAAATAGATAGACTTTTCACCTTTTTCAGTGTATAGGTTATCAAGATATTTTATAAACATCTTTTTCTTGATATAGAATACATCATTCTCTATTCCTTTGGCTTCAATATAAACATTGAGGTCATTATATTTGAAATAAAAGTCTGGTGTATATCTGATACCAACAATTTTACCTGTTTTCTGAATTAGTATCTTTGAGGGACAAGTATTTGTCCCGTCTGATAATCTTTTGATTTTCTGCTTGTCAGTCTCCTTATCATAATATGGGGTGATAGGTTCAAAACCTTCCCATAAAGTGAAGGTAGTTGGCTCATATTGAGGTTCAAACCCTTGTTGAAGAAGAGTATTATATATACTCTTTTCCAACTGGGATTTGAGTGTTATACCCTTAAAACTACTCTGTGTGGCATTCCTGATTTTCTTGTTCATATCTCCATCTAAAACCTCCTGCAATTCTCCTTTCACCCTTGCAGCATTTAGATATTGAGCCTTGATTTATGCCAGTAATCCTACTTGCCTCTTTACCTCTCCATTACTACTGACTTCATAATTGGGAAAATTGCATATAGGTTTCCACATGTTACTTATTCTTGAACATTTCTTTCAGTATGTCTCTCACAATAGAACAGGCAATTCTTGCATCACTTACAGACCTGAATGCTGCGAAGTTCCTATAGTTCTTGATGTGGGCTTTGTTAGCCTTAGTGATTCTACCATCAAGCATAGAGATTACATAAATCTCAGGACTCTTCTCAATATGGTCCTCATACTTCTTGTCCAACTCAATGGCTACTTCTCTAAGTACCATAGAGAATGCAGCAGCAGGAAGAATAGTATCTACACTACTGAGATAGTTATAGACCTTCTCAATCTTCCAACCAAGTTTCTCTGCAATCTTCTGAATGTAGTACTCCAGCTCCATAGGAACCTCAGATTCAACCACAGCAGACTTTGCAGGCTTGGTAGTAGTAACAATGCCAGCTTCAAGGAGTTTAGGAAGAATACCTTCAGTCACTACAATGTGCTGAACTACAGTACCCTCACCAAAGAAGGGGTCTTTTACTTTAGATACCTTAGTCAGAGTGTCTCCAATCTGCACTTCTTTACCATTTGTCAAATAAATCTTTTCCATTTTTTTTTTGTTTAGTATTAATACTCTTCATACCATTTTATAGGTACACCATAAATCTCTTTTACTCTATTACTTATATCAATGAATAACTGATGTGGCATTTTAGTACCACTAATGTCATATCAACATCATTATGTCATCAATATTGTCAATAAGGCATTCATTCAGTGCATCATTAGAGCAGGCAGATGGAGTAGGTTTAATAGGTTCTACAAAGAACTTATTGAAATTATCTACTATGACCTTTACTTTCCTGTCCTCTGGATTACTGCTGAAATTGTAATTGTTTCTTGGGAAATTTATATCCCTACTTGTATAATAGGGAATCAATTTCTTGATGATACCTTTATTAATCAACTTATCAGACTCTAAGAATACTTTGGGGCTGACATGGCACACAGGTCTGTAATAGACCATAGTATTACCATTATCCTCAGTATGTACACTTCTTGCAGTTAATGTACATAATAGTAATGGAGTGTAACTCTCATCAAAGATGATACCTTTACCACCATAATACACTTCACCCTTATTGGTAGTTATCTTCTGCAATCTTTTATCATATTCTACATTAGTAAATAATTGAGCTATGATACTATCAAAGGTTCTTCTTTCTTGGCTTGGTGCATTATCATATAATGGCAGTATTATCCTCTTGATTCCCATAATTGCGGGATAAGCCATATTGTCTGAAACCAGCTTTTCAAAGTGTTCTCTTGCAATCACAGGTATCTCTACCTCATCATTGTTTACTTCAATGACAAGGCTTCTTCTAAATACATTGTTACTATCAAGAGACAGATTCATTTCAAGCTGGTCTGGATTACCAGGCTCACTGCTATTGAAAACACCCATTACATTATATGCAAATCTTAGGTTAAATTCCATTATACTTCAGTTTTAAGATACATTGTTTCTGCATTATATGTGGTAAGGAATGGCAGGTCTCTATCAATGAGAGGCTCACATTGATTAGCACAGAAGTTTACAAACAAATTAACCATATAAGATGCAATCATATTTGCACAGAAGGTAGTTTGTTTATAGGAGCAGATAGTTTCATCAGCTTCTGCATCAGAGAATAGGAACTCATTATTGTACCTACTGATGTTGTACTCATCATCTCCCTTGATGCACAATACCTGAAACTCTTCTGCTGCTAATCTACCATCAATAAACAGGCAATTCTTTCTCTCCTCCTTTGGTTTGGATTGAACATGATTTACCCATTTATTAAAGAAAAGTCTTCTTGCTGCCATGTTATCAAAGCCACAAATCATAATGTCTGATGCCTCAGATTCATCAGTGAATCTTTCACTTATTGCAAAGACACTGCTGTAGCCAGCATAGTTTCTAATCATCTCAGCCAGTGCAGATACTTTAGGTCTACCTAAATCAGATTGACCATATAACTGACCTGACATATTGACAGTTTCCACTATGTCATCATCATAGATAAACATGGAAGCTGGCTTCATTCTTGCCAATAAGAAGCCTACATAGCTACCAATACCACCCACACCTGCTAAAATGACAATCTTCTTCTGAATGTTCTCATACCAAATGGCAGAACTAAACCTACTTGTAGCTTCATCCACAAGCAAAGTTGCAGAGTTTGTAGGTATCTCCTGATGTGCATCTTCTACAGCTTGGTCAAGGATAGCTTGTTCTTCCTCTGTCAAAGGTGAATCACTATCAAGATTCTGATGTGCATCTTCTACAGCTCTCTCAGATTCTGCTACTCTGTTTTCTATTTCACTATTTGTCATAATACTAAATACTTTTGAAGTGCATCAATATACCCTTTGATATAATCATTTTCAGGAAGTTTTGTAAGCTCCTCTATCATATCATGGGCACAAATAGCACAAATTTCTGTTTCATCAAAGCCAAGCTCTTCTAATTTCTCATCTGTTATATACCATGTCAGATACTCTGTATAGGTCTCTGCCCATATCTTGAAATTATCCATGCCAACTTTGCCTTTACCAAACCTCTTTTCATACAGTGTAGGCATTGACTTAGCCCATTTAGTAATGTTAATCTTACTATCATTAGAAATGATAATACTACCTGTAATCAATTGAAGTACAAGAGATTTCAAAGTAACCTTATCAAATGATACATGACCATAAGGTATGTCATACCCCTCTTCAAATGGCAAGTCATCTGCATTATCAAAGAGAGTTGGCTGAACTACCTTAGGCTTATCAGCTTCCTTCTTGACAAGATTTGCTGGACCTGCCTTTGTACCATAGGAATTAGCAATAACAGGTTTATAGCCACCTTGATATACAGGTGTTTGAGCTTTCTTGGCTTTCTCTGCCCTTTCTGCTTTGGCTTGCTTGATTTCCTCAAGTCTTGCTGCCATGTCTGGAAAGGAATAATTCTCACCTTCTTTCTCTATTTTAAGATAGAACCATTCAATTTCATCTGCACTACTTACATATTCCTTAGTATCATGCTTTTCACCATCACCAAAGAACTCATAAGACACAGACTCTTTGACCTGCTTTGATTTAACCCTCCTTGTAATTGCAGCAGTATAAGTGCCTGCATTATTCACAATGAGAGATACAAAGTTATTTCTATCCCTGCCTTCCTCCTTTAGAGTGGCAGTATCTGTACCACTAAAGAAAGTACTCATATTGTTATGGGAATGTATAAGACCCATTTGGCAATCAAGTAGCTCAGGATTCTCACACATATAGGCTATCACATCAGGATTCATATCAAACTCTGTATAGGCTTGAGTACCAATATCCATAATGTAAATATCCACACATCTTATTACAAGGTCATTATTTTCAAATGAACCTTCATGTGTAAAGAATAGTGTACCTGACCATTCAGTACTCCACACCTTTTGGCAGGCAAATCTTATCTTTCTCTCCACTTCTGCTGGGATAATCAGCTTATAATTATAAGTACCTGACTTCTGTACCAAGCTGATTACTTTCGTGGGTTGCTTTACTTCTTCCATATCTATAATTTAACACTTTAAGTATTGTTGCTAATATGTATAGTGCAGTACGAGTATTAAGAATTATACTCTTATTCTCATTCCTTACCTCAGCAATATCTGTAATATCAACAGTAACCTCTTTTCCCTTGAACATGCAAACCTTCTTGCCTATATATTGGGCATAGGTATTTACATTGTTCCTACCTTTATCATAGTAAATCTTCCCATTATCTATGATACATTCTTTCAAGATGCCTCTCCTCTTCAATTCTGCAAACTTGGCAGTTAGCTCCTCTTTATTAAACTGGTCATTATACCACTTAATAAATTCATTGCTAATAAGTACAATAAACTCAATAAGTGACATACCAATAGAATAAGAGCCATTTACATAATTGAATTTAAGTTTCTTTGAATTGATAAAGCCTCTTACAAACTCCTTCAACTTATCAGAACTAAGAGCATCCCTATAGTAGTCTGGTGATAGATATGTGACAAACCTGTCTACACCCATCCCCATGTTATTAGTACCTAACTTTTCCAAATATTTATAAGGTCTGCCAGCAATGGATTCTACAGTTACATACTTACTTAGCTCAAGACAAAACATATTCCACATATCCTCATCATAATCCCTATTGAGGGCACTAATAGTACCATTGATGGGACCACTGCCTGTGCAAGGATTCTGAAAACTGGTAAAGTTATTTGTAGGAATTCTACTGATATGACTGTGCATATATCCACTGCTAATGTGAAGTATAGTATATTCTGACCTGTTAAGTGTAAATCCACCATTCAATGTGCCATTATACATTACTTTTACCTTAGCCCACAGATGGTTAATATCCACAAATCTGTCATGCTCATTAGTTACCCTTACATGAGGAAAATGTACAAGAATGAATATGCCATTGAACATAACATTACCAATTCTTTCCTTTACTGTAGTATTTGTAAGCACATTTACAACCTTTTCTGCTTGGTTTTCAGGTAAATCAGTAATAGCAGATGTCTTGAACATGCTCCAACCATTACTGCTCATGCCTGCAATACTACCATCAGGAATATAAGTAGCCAAAGATTCTATCTTTAACCAAGATTTGAACTTGTCCAAACTCCAATATCCTTGCATATCAACTTTGTCCTCTCCAAAGAAATCATTGAATATGCTTAATACTCGGAGTGGTCTGCCCATCAAGGAGTTATATAGTTCTTCTATCTTCTCCTCAATTAATTTAATTGTTTTTCCACTCATATTACTGTAAAAAAAAAGTAGGTAAGGGGGCATTTCTAACCTCCTTACCTACTGTTACTTACCCTTGTTAATTGACACCCATTCCTGCGAACATATCATCAATCTCATCATCAGAGTAAGGAGAAGCTGACTTAGGCTTATACTCCTCAGAAGGTGCAGCAGCTACTTCACTCCCAAGAATATCAAGCACTTTCTCCTTCTCATAATCTTCAATTGTGCCATTGTCCTCAAGAATTTCCACCAACTTGCTGAAAGCAGCTCTTGCCACAGTATCAACACACTCACCACCATTACTTGCAGGTGCTTCTACCTTTTCCTCTTTCTTAGTCTCAGCCTTAGCCTCAGCTTTAGGAGCAGCAGGCTTTGAAGCACCATTGCTCTGTATCAATGCAATAAGGTCAGCAGTCTTGCACATAGTGAAGTTTTTGCCAAACTTCTTTACACAAGCATCCTGCAAACCCATAGATTTGATAGCACTGTATGCCTCAGCTCTACTCATTGCAACAGCACCACTTCTAATTTTCTTGTTGGTGTTAGTAAGCATGAAAACCAACTCATTTGTGATAGTGCCCTTGTAAGGAACATCATGTGGCAAAACTGAAGCATCATTCTTCAATTCAACCTTTGATGTACCTTCAAAGAAGGTCATACCATCATAGTCAATACCATTGGCTCTCAGGTCACTTTTCAACTCAGCAAGGGTCGTGGCTGCTGATATGATAACACTCTTTTTCTGATTCTTAGTCTGTACGACTGTAATTTTTCTAACATCCATAGTCTTTTTTTTTTATGTTTCACAATGTTTTGAGCTTCCATTTATAGCCGTATGAAGTAGCATTATTATTCTTGCAGCTTCTGAGAATATTCTTTATAGCTGACCCTCTATTAGGACAATTTAGATGTCTTACTGCTTCTGACAAACTGGGAAACTCCCTTATTAATTCTTTCGTAATTGAGTACTGAATTACTGGAGTACTTATTCAATTTTTTTTTTCTTTTATTTAATCTATGCAAAAGGGCAAATCATCCCAATCATTGTCCTCTTGTCTTGAAGAGTTGAATAAAGGCTTGATTATTCTAAGGAACTCATCTTTGCCCTTAGCCTTATACAAGTCTGAAATATCCTTCCCTTCATTAAAGGGTGGTAATACTACATTAGTAAATCCTGTTTCCTCAGCTAACTTCTGAGCATCTTTCAATCCTGGCTCATCATTATCCAAGCAAATGAAGACTTGTTTATATCTTCTTTTCAGCTCACTAATTGCAGTATCACTCATCCTATATCCCTCACCTTGAATGGCAAGAGATGGAATACCTGTATTAGCCCATAAACATAGAGCATCTTTTAATGAGGAGCATATACATACTTGCTCCCCATATTCAGGTACTTTAGTCCATAGGCTTACTACAGAATTGTCATGCTTGTTACTCCACTTGTAACCAGCTTTATTGAAAGGCTGGTATATCTTTAGGGTAACTTTACCTTCTTTATGTTCTACATAAGCATAGGCATATTTATCAGCTCCAAACACATATCTGTGACCATCCTTTATGATAATCTTATGGGATATGGGATAAACCTCTGCATACTTGAGCCATTCTAAAGTTATACCATAGGATGCCCAATATTCAATATCATAACTTCTCCAATCTCTGACTTTGCATTGCAAGTCTGTATCTTTGTTGTAACTATTTGTACTTCTTACAGCACAAGGAGTATATGAATGAATATTAGCACCACCACAGAACTTTGAAATGTCCTCATTAACCCTTGTTAGAACTTCCTTATAACCACAGTTCCACATATGACCAAGCAGGTCAAACAGACCTCCTCTATCCCTCGTAGATAAATCTGTGTAAAATATTCTTCTACCATCAGTAGAATAAAGACCAAAAGAAGGTCTCCTGTCCTGTCTAAGAGGACTATTTATGATGGTTGGAACTTCTGTTACTCCAAGATAGTATGACAGAATATCTGCTTCACTTACCTTGCTTAGTATATCCTCTAAAGATACTGATGAAGAACCTTTTGAAATCATAGCTTAAACCTCCAATTATACCCTTTATAAGTTTTTCTTTTACCAAGACAACATCTTGAGATACAATTAACCTTTAATCCGAGCTTTCTTGCAGCATCTGAAATGCTATCATACTCTGCAACAAGCCTGTCTCCCATATACTGTTGAACAGCTTTAGGAGATTTTCCTGCTCTTGCCCTAACTGCTTCAAGGGTTGAGGGATTATTTGTATTCTCTTTATAAGTTACCCACCTCAAATTACCAACATTGTTATTTTCCTTATTGGTATCAATGTGGTCAATGCAATTTTTATTCTCAGGATTCTCAATAAATGCCTCAGCTACTAACCTGTGTACAGCCACTGATTTATGATTATCCTCAGAGTATAAATCCACATATAAATAACCTATACTATTCTTACCTGCCTTTAGTATTCTACCAGTTACGTTATTTCTAACACTTCCAGTAGAGCTTACAGAGTATTTTGGAAATTCAGCTATTACTCTCCATTCTCCATCCATATCTTTTTTTTTAGAAATTACTACTTACTTACCAAAATCCCAAGGTGTACCAGCAGCAGGGAAAGGCATATCACTTGCTGCACCAAAGTTACTAAGGTCTGTAGATTCTACATCATACTCCTTCAAGTCACCTACAGTAAACTCAGTAGTAGGATATGTTCCAGCAGCCTTTCTTTCCTGCAAGTCTGCATCCAACTTACTATAGTCAGTGATGCTGTTCTTCAAGAACATCTGATTATAAACAGCCTGATACTGCTTGTTATCATCAGTGGTTCTTACACCGAACAATACCTTAACCTTGTTATTAGGCTGCAATGCAATAGCATCTCTCAGCTCCTTGAAATTACCCTTGAAGTACTCAGCAATGCTCTCAAGTCTTGCTTCACAATCCTCAGGTTTGTCTACCATAACCCAAGTATTATTGACATACTTCATTACATTAGGAATGTTGAGGTATGCCTTGATGAAGTTAGTAAGCTCTTCCTCACCATGATAAGCAGGTCTGTAGTCCTTATCAATATTGGCAGGACCATTCTTATATACAGGAATTTCATGTGCCTTAGCCTGCTCTACAGTAACCCAAGCAGTTCTACCATACTTATCAATTACCTGTACCTTAGTCTGGTCTCTATTGTATCTGTATTCCTTTCTGATGAAGAAAGCTACCTTAGTGGTAAACTCAATACCACCACACTTCTCAGCATCAGTCTTAACAATGAAATCAAGTCTGACATTCTGTACCTTGTGCTTGTCCTCACCTACCTCAACTTCACCCAAATACTCAGGGTCATTTTCAAGCTGGGTATTATAGAGTTTCTCTAACTCTGCCTTGTTAGGATTTACAGCCAAAACAAATACAGGAGCTACACCTGTATATCTCTTTACTGCATTGCCTTCTTTACTCTCTGTTCCTTTACTAAATGCCATAAAAGCATATCCAACTTTTCTCTTATTCATGTTATTCATTATTTTTATATTTCCACTTATAACCAAATGCTTGATGCACAGGATATACTTTACTAGAATGATAATCCTCTACAACAAGCAGAGATAGAAGTATTTGAGAATCCAATAAGTATCCATACCTATCAGTATGTTTCTTTAGTATCTTATTAGTCTTTGTGCTATAAACTTCCCCAAGATTTGATACCTTGTATCCATCAATTACTTCTATCCAACTTTCCATATCCCTAATTCTTTTGATTACTCCTCAAAAGGCAGTTTGTCACCAGCCTCTGTGCCATCATTGAAGGGGTTAGTAGGGTCAAAAGGAGCCTCTTCACCAGCCTTTACTTCTGTCTCAGGTGCCTTCTCAGTATCATCTACTGTCTCAGGAGCAACATTGTCAATAGTAGGCTCTTCTACATGAATCTCATATACATTAGCCTCTTCATTGAATACTACTACACCAGCCTTAGGCTCATACTTAGTAACCTTTACAGGCTTACCATCCTTATCAACCTTACCAGTATCTTCTACCTTCTTGACAACCAAGTCTTCACTTGTGAGACCACCTGTCAAAGCCTTGACACCCATCTCATGTCCCTCAATCTCCTCAGTCAGAGCATTGTACTCTGCATTGAGTTCATCAATCTTGGCAGCAATCTTATTCTTCTTCACTACCAAAGGATTAACATTCTGTGCAATTCTTTTTACACCTGCAAACTGTCTTACTGTTAATGTTTTCATATTTTCTTACTATTAAAAGATTTGTAATAACTTTCTTTCTTGCCCCATGTTATTTAATGGATAAGGCAGCAAAGCTTGATATTCTTACAGTCTCATTTCTATCCATAAATCTCCCTCAATTTGTCTACTACTATAGACAAATCATTAGGAATCTCATCAGGAAGGTCATCCAATGCACCAAGACTGTCTTTAGCAGGATATTCTCCATCAAACTCCTTGACAAAGTGCTTGACAGGTCTCTTGTTTTCTGCATCATATCCTACTTTGCCAAAGATGATAATATCAAACTTACCCTCAGGAGTAATATAGTCATCAACCATCTTTCCAGTGGTCTTGAACTTATAAGAAATGGAATCACCATTCTTATCCTTATACTCCTCATAATGGGCACAGCAGATAATGTTCTTATCCTCAGGAAGCCCCTTGAAGGCATCAAAGATGAGACCCATCCCATAACCAATCTGCTTAGGAGTATCCCATCCACCTTTCATGGCATTAGCCATATAGAAATCCTGTGCAAGATAATTGAAGTCATCAATTACAATGTTCTTGAAAGGAGACTTCTTCAACATATTGATAATCTCTGTTACTGCTGCAAATCTGTCAAGACCTGTGAGACCATCTACTTGCACTCTGTTGCCTGTGCCAAGGGCATTTGCATTTACAAGTTTCTGTATAGGCTTACCTACATTCTCTACTCCAATGCTACCTTCAATCAGCTTAAAGTTAGGGTTAGAAACACCCCTACCAATACACTGGATAACATAAGTTTCCTTTGGGTCAAGCCCCTTAATACCTAACTTCTCCCTACCACAATAGGAAGTGGTTTTTCCAAAGCCTGACTTAGCCAAAACTAAAATCTTTGCCATTGTTTTTGTTTTATAGTGTTACTTTTACTTGAAAAGGGTTGCAAACTTATGAAATATTTTCCACCTGTGCAACTTTCTATTCATTTTATTTATTCCATAACTAAAGAAAGTCTTGGCAGTTTTGCTCTTCCTTGATTCCATATAGTTATATACTCTCTGTAATGCTTCTCTATCATCAGGTCTTGGGAGTTCATAAAATGTACTCACCGCACCATCAAAGAATAAAGGACAGATTTGACCATTTGCTCCATAGTCTCTATCTTCAATCACCTCCATGAACCTTATATGGTTCCTGAACTTGGTTATATCATATCCTTCATACTCTCTTAGTCCATACTTGAATGGACTATAGAGACCTATAACCATATTGGCATCTCTGGTAGTAGTCTTACAATCTGCAAGACCATCAGAAGATGGTTTAAGCTTATTCAGCTTTTGGTTCTCAATACCTTCTTGAGCCTGTGCTTGATGCTGAATCAACACAAAGATGAATTTCAATTGATTTCTGAGAGTAATACCATACTTGCTCATCTTATCAATAGTTTCCATCTTCTTTAATCCACTTTCAAGAGATAGATTTGAGGCATTATCTATGATGATTATCCTCCTTTCCTCCGGGTCATTTGGGGTATAAGGATTATCATCATCTACCATATCTGCATCTATGATTTCATCTGTGATAGGGTCTTTCCTCTTACCTTTCTTGAAGTTAAGATGTCCATGAGTTAAGGCATAGTCCCTACAGTACTTATTGACTCCTGTAGGATTCCTTTGGTCATCAATATACTCAACCATATCCTCAAATGCCCTGATATATCTCTGATACTTATCAGATTCAAGTAATTCAAGAATCTTCTCATCAATAGGATGGTCTCTATCTGTACTTTTCAGTTCAGTGGGAGATACCTCTATTCCATCCAATCTAAACAATAGATGACACAAGAACTCATTATACTTTTCCTCTGGACTCATCTCCAAAGTAAAGTAGAGAACCTTAACTCTCATCCCAGGATGCTCCAATATAAAGAACAATGGTTCATATACAAACAGGTAATCACAGAACTTTGATTTACCTACCTTTTGATTGGCAGTCACCACTATGAACTTAGCAGTTTCAATGCCTGGGACCCATGCTCTAAACCTTGGAAAAGGGAAAGGAATACAATTATAAAGTCCATTAAGAACTCTCTCCCTCCTTAACCTCAGATTTCCCATTACTTGCTTAAATCTACTCATAATCAGTTAATTGTAGAAGTCCAATCATTTCTTAAATTCTCTTCTTGACCAGCATTCTCAATGTAACTAATCAATTCTGAGTCTCCCTCAACCTCACCAGCAGCACCAACTTTCTCTTTGAATATGAAATACTTTAATAACCTCATATATGTATAGTTTCCATTGAAACCTTCCACATACTTACTGGTTGCCTGTATGATTTGCCCATCAGTATAAGTATTTCCATATTTCTTAAAGAATAACTTTAATCTTCGTACAATCAAAGCTACTCCATCTGCCCAATAATAGTTAGTGCCATCTTTTTTGCCTTTAGGAAATATCTCTTTGAGCCTTGTAGCCAACTGAATTAACCTGTCATTAGGTTCCTGCTTCTTATCAGAATCTACAATCACAGAATCTATTACCCCAGTGCCTTTATTAGTAAGTCTCCATCCAATCTGTTGGAATAAGTCATTCCTATCAGCAGTTATATAGCCCTTCTTAATCAGCTCCTTCTGAGCTGTATCAAAGTCAGCATTATTATGGATGGCAAGCATCAAGAGAGCCTCAGCAAGACTAATGTTGTTCTTCTGACATCCTTCTTTACTTAAACAAATTGTCATAGCTTAATGTCATTAATACTATCAACACTTATAATAGAATCCTCAGAGTACTCCTCTATCATCTTCTGTACAAGTTCCTCTTCCCTTGTATCCTTGAAATAAGGTATGATGATAATAGGAGATTTGTGTCTAAGTATTCTACCAACTCTTTGCTTTACTATAATCTCCGAACTATTCAAGTTGCAGAATATACCTATCCTACAATCAGTCAAGTTCACACCTTCATTGAGTATATTACAGGCAGTAATATGCTTAATCCTGTTAAAATTAAACATCTCAAGGTTCTTCACTGAAGCCTTGTTCTTTGAGGTGATATTGTATTTACCTAACCTCTCTGACTGCTCAATACTACTACAGAAAGTCAAAGTCTTGTAATTCCTGAACTTGTCAAGAAGAGATAATACAAGGGCTTCCTTCTGTTCAGCACACCACTTCAGCCTTTTGCCTGCTGTTGAAAGCCATAAGTTCTTTATCCTCTCATTTCTTGAGTTAAAGTACTTATTCTTGTACCACTCTATAAGTAAAGAGATACTATTATAGCAACCTTTCTGAGTGGTGATTATATCATGACCAAACCTCTTAACCTTATAGGTATAATTAGTAGTGTCCAAAGTCAAAGGCAGTAGATATACTGTAGGTTCAGGCAATACTTCATCTTCTACAGCTTCCTTGAGACCACACTTAATGACCTCAGCCTTATGGTTGTAGATGAAATAATCCCTCATGTCCCTCTTAATAGTGGCAGACAATCCAATGAAAGACTCATTGATATGGATAGTCTCCAATACATCAATTCTTGCTTCTGACAAATGCTGCATCTCATCTGCCACTACTACATCAAAGTATGAGTTCTCATAGTTCTTTAGTGACTCATAGCATTCAATGGTAATATAGTCAGACTTGATACCTCCCCATTTCTCAATCTCATCCTTCCAAGTCTGCTTATGCACAGTCTTAGCTACAAGGATAAGTATAGTAGTAGGGCTTTCATCATTCCTGAATACCCTATCACATATATGATTAATGAGGTCTATTGCTACCTTGGTCTTACCATACCCAGTGATAAGCTCTAAAATCATGTACTTGCTCTTATCAACTACTTCAAGAGCTTTCTTTTGTATCTCTTCTCTTTTCATAATAACTGTCTTGTTAAATAAAACCTTTTCTTATACAGATGATTTCTGCTTTTAATTAAACACCAACTGATAGATTGTATGGAGCCTCCAACATAGGATGCTGCTTCTTCCAAAGTATTTACTTTACATAACAAAACTTTATTAGCAACTGTAAGCTCAGTATTATACTCAGGATGTAGGCTATCCACATAGAATTGTTCCCTTTCAGTCAATTTATCTTCACCCCAGTTATTATTTCAAGTTCTTCTCTTGTCATTTCTGTTTTACAATTCCTTTTAGTTTGTTAATGTAGTTAGGGTCTTCTGCATACCCTATGTCTGATAAAAACTTATAGTAATCATTCGGAGGTTTGTATCTATATTGCACATAGTCAAGATATGCAACCACACTCTCAGTCCAATGGTCAAATGTATAATACCTGTGCTTCTTGCTGTTATACAATCCAAACAGGTTATTACCATTCAGACATAAGTCTGACTTAAAATGACCAGTTTCAAGTACAGCTTGTGCATAGACTATCTGAGGATGTTTGACCCCATAATATTCCAATGCTTCTATCAAGCCTTCTTGAGGTGATTTACTGAAGAAGTCTGGTTGCTCCTCATTAACTATGTGTACCACCTTTATTTCAGGTGGTTCATCTTCCTTCAAGTAGGGTAGTACCTGTACTACCCCAAGTACTCCTACTGCAAAGGAGATGAGTATGTTGAATACTCTCTGTTTCATACTTCTTTTGTTTGTTAAACTTATATTGCTTAGTCAGTGAGACTTTAGTCTTCTTCTTTAGTCAGAAATACATAGTCAGGCAACTCCTTGTTATTTGACCATTTGTATTCAGAACAGGTGGTATAATAAGGGTCAATCAGGTGTTTCCCATCCTGAGATTTACTTACCCAAAATCTGACTCCTATGCCTATTTCCTTTATCTTGGCAATCCTCATATAAAAGTAAGATGCCTTGTAATCTGACTTTGCTGCTACATAGACTGCAGCCTTTCTTGATTTGTATAAACCAGTTGAGATGTAGAATGTACCAAGAAGCTGCTTCTCATGTGTCTCCTCAGCCTTCTTACATATATTATACAACTCTCTTTTACTCGGAAGATTCTGAGTATTGAATTGTGATAATATAGAAGGTGATGGAACATAAGGACCTTTAGGTCTTTTGCTCTTCTTCTTGTAGTTAATAATACCATTAGATAAGTAGAATCCTCCTCTATAATCTATGTTCTCTTTTTCTTCAAACATATCATAGAACCATTCTCTGAGATTATACTTCTCAGTGCCTCTCCTACACCTTTGCAAGAACTCAGAAAATACTTTATCTACTGGTCTGCCTACATTCTTTAACAGGAACTTATGTAAATCTCCATGAAAATAATGATAGCCATCATCATACCAATTGTGAAAATACCATCCAGCAGCTTTTTCACTACCTCTCTTCAGTATCCTCTTCCTTGGGTACCTTTTAGCCCATCTTGATTTCTTTCCATTCCTGTTTCTATTAAGTGTAAATTCTATCATACTTCAAACAGTTTTATGTAAGTTCTCCTACACCCCCCATTCCAATACCATTTGTTATACCATAATAGTACAATGTGCCTATTCCTTGATGTGACTATATCAATCTTAGGAGAGCACTTATTATATATTACAATAACCCAAATACATAGCACAATGAGGAGTAACACATTAAATGCTGTCATGCTATTCTGGTTTAGGGCAACATACTACATATTCAAATCTTGAACAAATTCCTTTCCATTTCCTGTAATCACTATATGAGTTCTTCTTTAATGTTTCTGCACTAACAAAGTTACTTATACAAAGCATATCATACTTATTAGTAGGATGAGGAAATATCCCAAGCTGTTCATCTAAGGCTTGTATAACTGCTTCAATGGTTTCACCTGATGCTATAAAGTCATCCACAACTATAAACCTCGTGGTACCAACCTCATCAATTCCTCTTAATGAAGAACAATGAGCACTTGTATCACTATCCTTCCTGACAATCAGGATATAGGTCTTAGTAGCTGGGTTAATGTTGTGTAACTCATTAAGCATAGCACCTGCAATCATGGCTCCTGATGTGCCTCTTGCTACAAAAGTAATGCTTGTACCTTCCTCAATATCTTCTTTATATGTATTGAAGATTGCTTCTGCACTCTGTTGTATATAACTATGCTTCCAATAAACACCAAATGGATACTCTACAGTAATGAAATGGTCAAAATGTATAAATTTAGGAATATATCCCATAGTCTCTTAGTTTTATCCTGCTTATTTAGTAGGTTGTAAAAAAAGGATAAGGATATTGATAATACCCTTGTCCTTTACTATGAGAACATATCCAGTTAGTCCTCAAACACTTGATAAGTGTATGAAGCACCCCTAAGATGTTCTACTGTTCTCTGCAAATGAGCTTCAAGTCTTTCCTTTTCACTCATTGCAGTCCACTTGCCAGGCTTAGACCATGAAGGACAAAAATCCTTGTCAATCATATATTCATAAGCCTCTTTGCTTATGTTCAGGGACTGTGTAGCTGGCTTGCACTTCCTTGTATGGAAAGTGATAATCTCTGGATTGGTGCCATTTGTATCAGTCACTCTTATAGTGTGCTTATTCATCTTGTCCCAATCCTCAACTGCTTTTGTTACTGTTCTCTTTCTACCATTCTTTGTAGTAATGACCTTTTGAGTTGTTTTAAGGCACTCCTCCTTGCTGAACATTGTGCTTCCTTGAAGCTCAATACTCAGACTTAATTTGATTTCACTCATGTTTATTAATCTTCTTCAGATTCTTTCTTCATAATTGCAGCAAGCATAAGAGCAGCCATTGTATCTCTTACTGTAGCCTCTCCCTTATCTGCCTTCTCTTTCAACTCCTCTACCATTTTAATGCGGAGAGTATGTTTTAAGACCTCAATAATACTCATCAACTCTCTCACATTGAAGAATATTGCACTTGTTACAATCACCTCAACAGGTGCTTGCACTGTCTTACCTTTGTAGCTTTCCACCAAGTTTTCAACAAGTTCAACATAGGTCAAACTACCATTCTCTTTGCCACCTTTAATGGCTTTTGCAGCATTTTCAAATGACTGCTCATCCAACTTTCTTTCAAGTGGATTCTGTTCTTTTTCTTTCATCTTTTTTTTTTAGAAAGTGAATAAAAACAGTAAGTTACACACAGTAAATGCTAACTATAACAATGACTATATCAAAAGCAAGAACCTGCCATCCCATCCAAAGCAAGAACAACCCTCCACAATCAAGCTTCATAGGGCAGAATATTTCTCGGAATGGCAGTCATAAGTAATGGCAAAGCACTACTCAATTATATTTTGCAGATATAATTTTCATTATTATATTTACACAAATAGCATCCACTGTGTGTATTCAATGCAGTTAAGAGTAAATACCCTAAGACCTACATTTACTTACCTAATGAATTTACAGTGTTGTATATACCAAGCAGTGAGTCAGGTACAGCAATTTTCAGCTTGCTATACTCTTGAGACTTTGCATCCTTCCATGTCTTGAAGGAAAGCATAATAACCTTGAGTGCTTCTCTATACTCACTTGAAGCCACAGCATATCCTGTGTTAGACTTGTTTGTAGACTCTTCAATAGCCACTTCACAGTCATGCTTCATAGAGTTCAGTTGAGCCTGTACCTCTCTGTGCTTCTTCTGCAACTCATAGAAAGTATTGTCTACATCCTCTGCACTTACAGAAGGCTCATAGGTATAGATAAGAGCATCTCTACCCTTACCATCTACTTGATGAGGATGCTGTATTCTATCCTTGAGTTTCTTCCTCTCATCAGACAATACACCATCAGGATGTATGTACTTGCCTATTACAGCAGCCACAGTCTCAAGCTGGTAGTATCTGTTCCTCTCCTTTATAGGAAGAGAAGCATAATACTCCTGCTCTGTCAGTACATGAGGAGCCACAGGTGACAGTGGTTTCTCCACTCCATTCTCTTCACACCAGTCATCAAGACTGACAGACTGGAGTCCATTTATCAAGTCATTCTTAGCCTTGATAGCCTCCCTGAGCCAAGCTATGAGTGACTTTGCCTGTGCAATACTCTCAAGCATGGAAGGTATTAAGCTTAACACCTCCCTTGATGTACCCTCTTGTATGACATTATGTGCATTAGCACTTATCAATCCAACCTCTACATTTAGGAAAGACACATTGTTAAGTTGTGTTTCCATACCCTGTATGTACTCCTTTGCCATATTAGCAATGTGATTGGCTGAAGTTGAAGTGAGGGCTACTCCTTCTTCACCTTCCTTCTTGAAGAAAACTAAATCCTTTTGCATATCTTACTGTTTTAGTTATTCATGTAAATGTTTTAAGTAATCCTTATCTAAGTCAGGATGTTTGTGTATTAAGAATCTGCAACTGCTATAATTCCTATTACAATATCCTGCCACTTAGGAAGTGAATCCCAGCTTGTCAAGAAGAGTATAAGAATGAGCATGGTTATCCAAAAGGTACTACAATAGATGCAGAATCCTAATGGATATGCTATAAAATGTAAGAACCTATTGCCACTCTTAACCATAGGTACAAAGGATAGAATATACCTAATAGTCCACCTATTACTCCCAATAGCATGAACTCAAACATTAATACATAAAACATACTTTTTTTAGTTACTTATTCAAATAATATATCAAGTATTCTTCTCCACTTACTTTTTCTTGTCCTTATAGTATTGTCAGAAGTATTGCTTGATACATTCTTTCTATTACTATTGAGTGTTCCCTTTCTTCCATAAGTCATAAAGAGTTTACCACTCCTTTCTCTCAGTCCTCCTTGGTGCCATCTCCATCCAATAGCAATAGGAGTTCTATCAATTTCAAGTGATGCTTCCCTAAATGCTCTTTGCAAGTTATTAGGGTTTGCCTCAATTCTACTGATGACTACTTTCTCTTCATCCTCAGTCCATTTCCTAAGTGTACTCATTTGATAATTTAATTATTAGTTTATTAATTGTGGAGCATAGGGGACTCGAACCCCTGTCTTACCAACCTTTAATAAAAGAATTACACATGCTTACTACTTTTTAATGTGGTCAGTTACCCACTGGGATTGTCTGGATGACAACAGTTCCACCACCCTATTTAATCTAACAGGGAAATCTTTTTAAAGGCATAGCCACTTTAAGCTAATTTAATATGCGCAAGTATTTCTACTACTGAATCCTCAGTCTGTAACATAACCTCTTATTTTGCACCTTTCTGTTTCCAAGCAAGTGCTGCTTAGCCTATTTAGGCTGCAACTCTATAAGTGTTGTCAGTTATTGTTTTGATGTCTTTCCATCAGTCTTTACATGTTCTCTTACCAAATAATCAGTAGTCAAAACCAATCATGCCCCATGAAGTAGTACCAGCATGCACCTATGACCAGTTAGATACATATTGCTTTGATTCTTTTCTAATGACCAGTTAGATACATATTGCTTTGATTCTTTTCTAAGAACAAAGTGCAAGCTAAAACAAGAAACAGTAGCTTACCTACCAGCATCACATTTTGCTTCTCTTCAGGTTCCACTGCTTAGTAGAAATAGTGAGCTAAATCCACCATTGTATCTCCAGTGAGACTTGAACTCACAACTTACAGCTTAGAAGGCAGTGGCTTTATCCATTAAGCTAAGGAGCCATTATTACTGTTGCTCTATCCAATTGAGCTATGGAGACATAAAGAAGACCTATATTCACATACCAGTCTCCTGTAGCAATATTGCTATTGCCCTAACTAAAAATCCTTTACCTAAAAACAATCAAATTACCTTATATGAGTAAATACCCCAGTACTCCCAACAAGACTTGAACTTGTGTCTACTCTTTAGGAGAGAGTTGTTCTATCCACTGAACTATGAGAGTATTTATACTGCCTATCTTCACAGACCAGCAGTATTTGTTATGAATTTAATTCTATTAGTTAAATAGACTCTTTACTCTTTTACCCAAAATCCTGACTGCTTTGATTGCATCTTCTTGATTCCTGAAATACACAACACCTGCATACTGTTCTGTGAAAATTACAATTATTGTTCACATGATTCTTCTCCTGTTATTTTGTTAAACCATTTATAGAAAGTCAATATTTCCAATTCTTCTTCAGATATTAGCTTGTAGCAAGCATAACATAATACTACACACACAGTAATTGAATGTATAAAATATCCATTGTCATAAATGCTGTCTACTCCTGACATGAAGAGTATAACTGCAAAGGTTGTTATCCATAATAACACTCCTTTAAGTATAATCCTGAGTCTTTTCATTTTATTGTCCAATCTAATCTGTTCATTACTATTCTATTCCCCGTTTAATATATCAAATATGATATAAAGAAAGAGTAGGCTTAATGGTAAGCCTATTAATAAGTATATAAATAAATCCATCACTTCTTTCTTTTATATTTGTAGAACTCTTTTCTTGCTTCTCTGCCATTAGGATAAACAGTCTTTATTATTCTTTCTCTTGTGTGAATAGTTATAGACCATTCAAAGGCATGTTGTCCACCCAGAACTATTGTTCTCCCATAGACATCTACTATGACTTCTCTTATGAAACAATCACAGTTTTCTCGGTGATATGTATGTTTTCTTGCCATAGTTTAATCATCATAAGGTCTAACAAAAGTATATACATACACATCAAGTTCCTCATTGTATGAGAACTCATAGTAGACATGAAGAGCATTAAGCATGGATGGCTCTTGTTTGTTCTTTATACTATACCATCCTTCACTCCATATCTCTCCTTGCTTGTAACCAGGCTCATCTTCCATGATAGATGCAATAGCTTTATTGGATAGTTGTGGCTGATACTCTATCTGATAAAGTATGCCATTGTAAAATGCTTGTTTGCTCATTTGATTGTTTGTTTAAGGTTGATAAAAGGGAAGTATGATAGACTCGAACTATCATTATAACTGCAATTGAGTTATGTACTGCCATTGTACTAATACTTCCTGATTCCTAAAATCATATAATATTAGTTGCTGTCTTTGATATGCCTTAATTCTGACCTAATATATTTAGTTTCAAAACCTTCTTACTCTCTGTGCAATTTTATGTTGATTCTGTTCTTTCTATCATCACTAAGTCTATTGAGTGATTAATATCAATGATATTGTAACTCTCACCACAGTCCTGTAGTAGTGTACTATTCTTTACATCTGCACACAATTTCAGCAGTACCTCTATATTATTGGTACTCAATTGAAGACATTTAACAACAATTAATGTGTGTTTGTTTGATTGTTTGCTTGTTAGAGTGTAGGTTTGCATATAAACTGTAACAATAAAAACAGTCATATATTATTCTATTATCCTAATAAATCAAAAGGAAGACAGGGTATAAAGTGTATTCCCCACTCTATTATTCTATCCTACTTACTCAATGTACTGAACCTCTAAATACTCTACTTACATCTCTTATCTTCTTGTCATGAAGAAATGTAAATAGGGCATACTTCATCTCACTCTATACATTAACAGAGTTAGATCATCTCACATATAATATAATGTGTAACATATCTTAGAGTTATACTAAGAGCATATTAATGCTTACTCATATAACTTTTACACACAAATACTATTAATGTTCAAAGGATTAAACACTATTAATGCTTAGAGGAAATAAAAAGGAAAGCAGGCATAAAGCCTGCAATCCCTTAGAAGCTTGCCAATATAGGTGCACCTCCCTGACATTCCTCATGAAGAAGCCAGAATGAGATACCATCAGAGCCAGTGACATTACTCAGCATAGGATGCTGTGGAATGCCTTTGACTGCAACTGCACCTGTCTTTGCACCATAGGTGAAGAAGAGCTTGCCTGTCTTAGGATTCTTCTTCACATCAATGTGTGATACATTCATTGCTGCTTTGAACTGTTCAACTGTCAGAGTGTCATTGAAAATAAGATTCTTTTCCATAATGGTAAAATGTTAATTTGTTAATAGTAAAATTGTTTTAGCTACGGGGGTAGGACCCCTTTGGGCTAAGTAATGGGGAGGGTAGGGGAGGTGTAACCACCACTCATAAAACCACAACTCATAAAACCACTACTCATAAGAATATCATAGAAAAAAATTAGAAAAAAAAAATTAGA
>ENA-OPXG01000066-OPXG01000066.1-human-gut-metagenome-genome-assembly--contig:-NODE-66-length-89072-cov-10.183987_pt1 | contig 89072 bp, 104 predicted proteins | sample MGYA00241519_ERZ502030 | MGnify/ENA primary metagenome ERZ502030 (study PRJEB25962, sample SAMEA2041937) | human gut metagenome | biome: human gut; feature: human-associated habitat; material: faeces...
AGCCGCAGAGTAACAGCATCAGCAGGCAAAGGGCTGTCCCAATCAAAACCGCCCTTGTCCTTCTCCGCCTCTGCTGCATTTTCCAACGCTTGCAGTCGCTTATCGGCGTCCAACGCCTTTTCATCTCGTTTCGCAATTTCCGCCTCCAAAAATGATGTTTTCCCCAACAGGGTACTCTTTTCGCCCTGCAATGCCGCAATCTCCCTGCCCCGTTCGATATACAAGCTTACCGTGATATACAGCGCCAACAGCAGCCCCGCCACGGCGTATGTTAAAAATTTAGTCATTCACTCCTCACGAAATCACCCCATAACCAATACAAAACAAATACTTAAGAAAGAAAAACGCGGTTGAGGTTATCACCCTATTCCCTCAGCCAAATCCCCTCTTTAATCAGCCTTGCAATCCGTTTCGCCCGTGCCGGTGTCTGCCGCGCATAGTCCGAGTTCAGGCATTCTTCCGCCGCTGTTTGCCACTTGCCCCAGCGCATCGCTTCAAGCATTTTCTTGAACCCGCACAGCCCCTTAAAGCCGAGCTGAAAGCACATATCAAGCAAAGCGTATTTTCGCTCCAAATCAAGCTTGGCATAAAAATCCAACCCCGACAGCTCATTTTTGCAGCGGTCAATATCATTCCGCAAAAGCATCAACGCCGCATTGCGAGTAATTCCGTGTTTCCAGTCGCCCACGGCTTGCAGCTCTTCTTTGGTGAACGGGTTTGTATCTATGCACCGCCCGATACCGATGGTTAATTTCCCTGCCGTACAACGATACGGCATGAGCCTACAGCCTTCGTTAAACTCCAGCCGCCGCATTTCCCAGTCTTCAGCCATGATTCCCCCTCTGATAATGTTCATCAAGCAAAATCCCCAGCTTGGCATTAAGCTCGGCCAGAAGCTTACTGTTTTCCTCCAGCCTTTTGCCCACCACGTCAAACCTGTTTATTGCCGCCGCAGATTCCCGCTCCAATACATCAACTTTCGCCTCAATCGCCCCTTGCCATTTGCCGAAACGGATAAAATTCATCGCCACCCCGGCAATCGCCGCAATGGCGCACATTCCTTCCCAGCTCATCATAATGCCCCCCAAATTGCCGCCAATGCTCCGGGCGCATAAATTGCCGCCGCTACGCCGACCACACAGCCGCAGAGGATTAAAAAAAGGCAGATGATAAACAGCTGCCTTCTGGTCAATTTTTCGATAACTTTTTGCTTTATTTCCGTATCGCTCATTGTTATGCTCCCGTTACTGTCTTAAACTCATATTTTCCCGTTTCGTCCGTTGCCCCGGTGGCAAACCCGGTTACCGAATTATCCGGGTAAAAATGGAACAAATCCACCGGGTCGGCATAAACCGCATCGGAAGCGTTTGAAAGGTTGTATGCGTTCAGATAATTTCTGCTCGTGTAATAGCACATCGCCGCCTTTGTCCGGTCTGCGGTGATGTCAAACGTCATAAAATATCCGTCCGCTTTGTCGCTTGGCGGCAACACGTCTGCGGCAATGCTGGCAAAAGTCTTGCTCTCCTGATTAAACTGGAACATAACGAACATCTCCGCCGTTCCTATATTTAAAACGCCTGTCGATGCGTTATAAAACATCTTCACGTTGACCGACGTCCACGGCAGCAAAATCCCCGGCGTATCTGCAACCAGCTGATAATTCTCATTAATTTTATAAACCGTCATCGTTGCACCGTTTCCAAGTCCCGTACTTACGACATGCACAAAAACATAGTCGCCGGGTTCGCACCCTGTCGCATACGCAACGTCTTCAATATTCGCCGTCGTCCCGATAACCGAATTTGTCGTCAAATCAAGAATGTAAACCGTGTCAGTGAACCAGACCAGCACTTTGTTTCCCAGACGAATGACACGCCCTTGCTTCGCACCACTGCCGCTTGTCCAACCCTCCCGGATATCGCACAGCACTTCCGTCCCGATGGTATCCGTGGCAAAATCGTATGTCGTCAAAACCAAGCGGCTGTCGATACAGGCCAGACACCGCCCTTCCCCATTGTACTGCCCGATATAATATGCCGCCGGATTGATAATGCCGTGCGGATAAATCGACTGCGTATTTACAGTATAACGTATAAGCCTCTCCTGCACCGCAGAGCAGATGTTATCGTCAATAAAGTCAATAAACTTTCCGCCCACGCCGGCAATATCAAGGTTTGTCGCCGCCCAGCTGCCGGATTCCGGCGTGTAGGTCAGGCTGTACAGACCACTTGAGAAAAAGGCAAAAACATCGTTTCCTTGGCAAAAAGGAAAATACATATTGCTCGGATTAGTTGAGTTAATCAGCTTTTCTGCCGTTGCCGTCGTTTCCCTCTGGTGGCTGTTTAGCAGCGCTTTCGTCCCCTTTGTTACCGCCGCGCCCGTATTGTTTACAGCATATACCGTTTCGCCGCCGCCTCCGCCGCCCTGCAAAACTACCGCATTTGTTATCCCTTTCATGATTCACCTCTATTGTAAAATAATGCATGGAATCACTAAAGTTTCCATAGGAATTTCTTTAGCATAAATTTTTACCCAGCCATCGCCGGATTCAGCCACCGGGGCATAATTTCCCGAAACGGCATCGGTTATATTAAACACAACCGTAGGCGTCAGGTCTTCTGCTGCATCATCTACTGGCATTTGCACAAAATAACGGTATCTGGCCTTATAATATTCGTCATCTTCCGCAAGCTTGACCCACAATCTGCCTGCCGAACTGATGTTCTCTTCTTTAATGACCGGAGAAGAATTGATAATATCCTGCTTAATTTTCTCATATTCGCTGTTCAAATCTTCCGCATACCCGTCATACGCAGTTTTAAGCGCAGCCAAAGCTTCGTTCATCTGTTCAATAATCGCATTGACATCCAACTCGGATATTTCCGCCGTATTATTTGCCACCTGAAGATAAAGGTATAAGCGCACATTTTTCGGATGCCCCTCGTCTTCCCCCTCAGTTGACAACAATACCTCATTTTCCCCGTCAGTTGAAGGCCACCACGGCGTAGAATATTTTGCAAAACCAACACCAAGATATTGAGTTTTTGAATCTCTGTAATCACGACCGCCTTGCGAAGAAACCTTAACATTATGAATATGCGTCTTATTACAGTCATTTTCTTCCACGGCCACATCGTTAAGACTTTCAATAGAGCTGATAAACCGCGTTATTTTCGGCAACCTGACGTGTCCGTTCAAAGTATCAATAAAAAACGACGCACACTGTCCGTATTTCTCAAGCTTTTCCTCGTATGCGGCATTATCCGCCACCGTCGGCACCTGCGAGTTCTCCGCCAACTGGTTTAATTTTTTCCAGAATTGCGGATAAAGCGTCTTGCAGTTTGTTATCGTCTCACCCGTCCATAACGGATACGCTCCGACCGGCGCTACGCCTGTGATGCTGTAATAAATGTCAAACATCTCGCGCGTCGGCTTGTTTTTTAGGTCAGAAATAGCCGCCTGAAACTCGTTGATTGTCGTATTAATTCCTTGCGCAAACAACTGCACTGCCTCAAAGTTTGCCATAACTTCGCTTGCAACTGCCCGCTGCCCGCCCTGAAGCTCGTACGGATATACCAAATTTGTATCTGCCATTGTTTTCTCCATAAAAAAAGCGGAAGTTTCAAACCTCCGCTAAACTTTGCTGTCAATAATTATAAAATCAAAGGGCGGGGCTTGATTTCCCCGCCTCATCACCTTATCTTAAAATAACGATGATGATTTTAAGCGCCAAAACAACAACGCTCAAAACTTTGACCAAATCAGGCATCTTTATCCTTTCAGCCCTTACAGGCGATTGGGAAAGAAGCCTCCCAAAATAACTATTGACAAATAGCCGTTTTGGTTTATAATCTAATCATCAAGAGAGAAGATTACGGCTTCTTTCTGGTGTTAGACCAAACCTTAGGGGCACAATCCCTAAGGTTTTTTCTTTGTATCATACCTTTCTTTAAAGTCAATCCTTAAAGGTTCCCCGCCTGCTGCTACTCGGCGGCAAACATCCCTGATAAATAAGCCGAAAGAGTTGGATAATTTTCCATCAGCCAGCTGCCTTCAGTCCCGACAAAGTCCGGGTCAAGCAGATTCTTCGCTGCCTGTTCGTATGCTCTGCCGCGCAAAGCCTCATTCACCCAGTCAAGCCCCGCCCCGAGCGTTGCCCCTTTGCTTTCCAACTGCTCACGTCCAAAAAACCAGTCTTTTTCCGGCATAACCAGTTTATTTTGGGCTCGCCCCCCTAATTGTGCCAGCCGATTGTAACGCACGTTTTGCCGGTTTAACCCGTCCATTAAGGCATCATACCGGCTTGGCGGCAAAACGCCCGAAAGCGCATTTTCATATTTTAAAGCGTCGTTCGCCAAATTGCTCCCCGTTAACGGATTATGTGTCATCCGTTGAAACAAACCCTGTGTAAAAGCATTTCTTTCAAGCGGCGGTAAACTCGGAATAAGCGCGTCATTGCCCACGGCGTTAGGATTATAGCGCCTGCCTGCATTATATGCCGCATCCATGCTTTTTGCCTTGCGATAGCCTTTGTCGCGCCCCTTCAACGCATCGCCCAAAGTCCGGTCAACGCGCTGCTTAACCTCGCGTAATTGCTTTGTATCTGAGGTATCCACCAAATTTAAACTGTTTTTCTCGTCCGGCACCTTCGACTTCATAATATCATCATTTAATTCTTGCTTAATCCGGTTCATACTGTCCAGCGTCCCCAGTTTATTAGTCGTTTTTTCACTCCCCCTTTTAACCGCGCTGTTAAGTGATTTAACCTGATACGGCGTCAAGCCTTCATACAACGTTAAATAATGTGGAAGTTCAGGGTTGACAACCAAGCCGTTAGGGTTTATACTTAAAGAGCTTTCTAACAAGGGATGTATCCCCTGCTGGTTGTTAGAGAGTGTTCCATGTAAGGATACATCTTGCATGGGTTTTTTAAATTGATTGCCAGCGGCGCCATGTATCGGCTCAACTGCACCTGGCATCCGAGCGTTCAGGGATACATCTTGAACGCCATTTTTGAACTGATTAGCGACATAATTGCTGTTTGTCGGAAACTTATTAAACAGCTCTCCATTATCCAAAACTACAAAATCATAAAAATCCTTACCGGTAGAATTATCGGTGTATTTCTTTATGGCGTAGTTTCTTCCATTCTGCGAATAGCGCAAATCAGGCTTACCCAGAGTGTTATGTAAAGTTCTTACATACGGACGCCTATTCCCGCTGAAGAAATGATTTATTCCCAGACTTTGGCTCCCTGCTCCCGGCAGGTTGCTTAAATCATCGTTATAAATTCCAAGACCTCCTTGTTCCGCTCTGTTGCGTAACAGACTTTCCGCATCTTGCTTCGATAAGCCTCTATTCGGATTAAATCCGCTCTCGGCCTGCATAGCATCTAGCTGCGGTTTCGGACTGAAATCCAACACTTCATTCCCTGCATTGGCTTCCATAAAATCGCGGTACTTCTGTTTTTGGCTGGCAACGGTTCGCGGCACGTCTATCCGGCGGTTGAGCGAATTGTTTATCATATCCGCCGTTTCGCTGTTAATGCCTCTGGCTGCTGCCGGTACTTTGTTCATAAACTCCTGCGCCACATCGTCGCTTGCGCCGATTCCACGCCGCACAATCTTGACTGCGTCAGGATTGTCCACCACGTTGTTTAACCCGCCCTTTTTGCCTTTGGTAAGCTCTTTTGCGGAAAATACCCTGCTTAGCGGTTTTAGAGCCATATTTCCGGCTGTTCCCAGTAAGCCCCCCATCAATCCGCCCTCCAGAGCGTCCTGAGTAATTGCTTCCGAGTTTGTAAAATCATTGTCAAAAGCCGACATAATCCCGGCATCTGCCGCCCCGCTTGCCGCATACGTCGGCAAACTCCACAAACGCGAACCCAGCAGACGGCTTCCCAAAGCTGCCGTGGCTCGCGGAACACCTCCTAACCCGCCGCCTAACCCGGCCGCAAAATCTGCCGTCAGGTTCAGACTGCCCAAGCCCTCGTTCCCGGCCAAAGCCTGTAGTTCCTGACGGCGTTTGTCCATTTCGCCCCCTAATTTGCGATTAAGCCAGCCATACCCGCCGAGCGTCGCTCCGTTAAGCGCCGATTCTGTACCGCTCAAAAGTCCCTGCTCAAAACCCTCGCCAAACGCTGACGGCACGCCCTGCCAGTAATTTCCGCGTGGTTGTGCCCGCAGTTCCGGAGAAAGCGGCGGCAAAGGCGTGTTTTGCACCGGTGCCTTATAACCGATGCGCTGAGAAAAATCTGCAAAATCCATATCTTTATAATATTTTTGGTGCAACCGTTCCGCCAGTTCCTTATCGCTGATGTTGCCATACTGCGGATATTTTTCCCTGATTTCTTTAATGTTCATCTCTTTCTCCTATAAAATCCCCAGCGGGTCGCTGTCGCCATAAGAAGCTATTTTTCGCGCTTTGCTGGTAATATCGGCTTCTTTTTGTGCAATAAACGAATTTAAAATGGCTTTTTTCTGTTCCGGCGTTGCATCAACATTACCCAAAGTCTGGCGCAACTGTTCCCCTTCTCTCTCGGTAAACTGCGCCCCAAACGTATCGCGAAGCAACGGCAAAATTTGATTATTGACAATTGCTGTGTACTCTTCTCTGGCTTTTGCCCCTTCCGTCGTTTTGCCAAAGGCCTGTTTTTGCAAAAAGTCCTTTGCCTGTCCGGCATAAGTAAATGTTGCCTTGTCAGCCAACTCATTAAGCCTTTTTACTGTCTCTTTCAATTCCGGAAGCTTGGAAACCATATTTCTGTATTCATCTTTATCTTTGGCTAATTGTTTCTGTTGCTCTGTATTAAATGAACTGTTTTCCGGCTTATTTTGAAAATAATTTCCGCCATACGCCTCGTTTGCCGTATCGGCGCTGATTGTCTGATTGTTTACGCCGGTTTGAAGCTCACCAAACGACGGTCTTCCCACAACCGCGGCTTCCTTCTGCGCTTTCTCTGTTTCTGCTATTTGCTTTTGTATAATAGCGTCCATAAGCCGCGCAGTAGCTTCGTCTTCAGAAATATTGTTAAATCTGGCATAGGCTTGTATTTGCTTTTGCTCCTTATCTGAAAGGCCATTTTTAAACACTTCCAACATTGCACTGCGCATTATATCATTATTTGCTTTTTCCTCGGCAATCTGCGCGTTATAATCGGCCATATACATGTCTCTCCCGGTCTGGGCGTTAGCTGCCCGCTGTCCATAATTGAAATCAACCCCAGCATTTGCAGCATGCGTCCCCCTATCAATAAGCGCCTGTCCTCTGGACAGATTTAATGCCTCTTTTGTTTTTTCTGCTGGCGACAACGCCCCGACATATTGCCGCGCTTCATCGGGCGAGTATCCCTTGCTGATATAATAATTTATCATCTGTGCGTCATCTGGCAGATTTTTCGGTTTTTCAGCAAAAATGGCCTGTCCTTTGTTCAATGCTGCCGCATCCAGCGTCAGCCCGGCTTTATCGGCAATACCTGCATAATCTCCCAAACTTAAAGGCGGTTCCAGTCCCTGCATAAGCTGATTGTAGTTTTTCATCTTCTCAACCGCTGCCTGCTGTTCTTCCGGCGTCCCGTTCATAATATCATAGTGCCATCCATCCATCGGGGTATAATCTATTCCGTTTGCTTTCAACCACACCTGATTGCGCATATTTTCCGGCAATAAGGACAATGCCGCTTTAAGCCGTTTCTCCGCCCGTGCATCCGCCGCGTCCTGCTCCATCTGATTATATTGATATTGCGCTGCCAGCTGGTTTAAGGCGTTTTGATATTGTGCCGCCGTCTGCTCTTTTTGCGCCTCAATTCTCTCGTTTTGTAATTCTCTCTGTAACCGCCGCCCCGCCTCATAATTTTGCCAATAAAGGTTTCTCTGCGCCTCGCGGTCTGCCCAATGCTTAGCATCCTGTTCGTTGCGATACATCGTCTTGGCGGTATTCCCCGCACCGATGACGCCATATCCGAGCGCATCCCTGAAATCGCCGCCGGAAAGCCCGACGCCCAAAGCTGTCCCTAATCCCCCGAGCGTCATTCTGCCGCCTTTGGAACCAGCCCATTTCTTGAAACTACCCCACAGCCCCGGTTCACCATCCTGTTTGATTTCCACTTGGCTCATAATGTTGGAAACCGGGTCGTTTGCCGGAATCTGCCCTGTTTCGGCAATCTTAAAAACTCTTTCGTTTACCATAGCTTTTCCCACAAAAAAAGCCCCGTTTCCCGGAGCTTGACTTTAAAAACGAATCTTATATAAAAGAAAAACCAGTTGCGCGAACAACTGGTTTTTTCCACTAGGAAAGAAGTTGGACTATAACTTCCCTCTTACGGTTGTTATTATAAGCATAAAAATAACAAAAGTCAATAATAGTTTTCTAAGCCAATATAACGTTAAAACCACCCCTTTTTTGCTTTGACTTTTCATTTTCCTTTTGCTATAAAAGCAAAGCCAGCGTTGCACCGCTGGCTTTTTACTTCAACTAGAAAGGGGTTAAAACCAATCTTTAACCTGTTTCCTAGGTTGAAGATAGCATGTTTTTTCTTGTTTGTCAAGTTAAAACAGCGTGGTTTTCCCCTTTCAATATTATTGAAAGGTATAATAATGAAAATAAGAATTATTATCATTATTCGGAAATTCCGACTTTTCTTATCTATCAGACGATAGATAAGCGGGGCGGCGGTTTCGGCTTCCGCCCTTTGATTTTACCCCAAAAGCGAGCTTCCGGCTCCCGCCGCTGCCCCTGCCGGACCGCCCGTTACATAACCCAGTCCCGTTTTGGCGGCAATCTTCAACGCATCCCCGAACCAGTCCGAACCGGCAATGTTTCCGACAGCCCCGGCAATTCCGCCAAACAGGCCGTTATCGCTCTGCTGCTGATTGCCGTACAATCCCTGGCTTTGGCTGTTCAGTCCGGTCATAATGTTATACGGAACCTGATATGTCGTAAGCAGGCTGTTTAAGATATTCTGCACCCGCGCATCCTCGTTCGCCATAGCTGCAACCTCGGCATCGGCCAGCTTATTGGCAAACTGTCCGGAAAGCTGGTTGACCGAACTGCCGCGCGTCAGTCCCCGGCTTGCCAGCGGGTTAATCAGATTATTTTCGAAGCTCTGGTTTGCCAGCCTGTTTCTCTGCGCCGTCTGTGCCTTGAAAACTTCGCTGTCATAACTCGGGTTAATCAGCTGTTCCAGATACTGCGGAATTGCCGCCGTCGTCTGGTTCACGAGCTGCGTTTCAAACTGCGACGGATTATATGTCGTCCCGTGCTTGTTGGTCGTCGAACTCCCGTATAAGCCGCCGGTGCTGACCGTCTGCGATTTAGGCTTGCTGCTGCTCATCTCTTTTTCTCCTTAAAATGCCTTTTTCTTTGTCAAACCATTTAAAACCTGCCCGCAAAAGGCAGATTACCGCCGTTTTGTGCCGCGTTTCGGCATAAACTTCGTCAAATTCTCCTGCCACCCGTTTTACCGCATCAATGCAGGCACGATGCCGGTGCCGTACCGCATATCCGCCGAGCCAGACTTTTCCGTCCGAACTCTCATAAGCAAAAACCGAACCGACGTACCCGTTGTCATAAACATTGTAAAACCGCCCCGCACTGACCAGCGCATCAAATCCGTCCCTGTCGTCCAAATTCTCCCTGTTTTCTTCAAACAGCGCCTGCGCCCTGTCCCGGTCAAAAAACGGACTTTCTTTAGAAACCAGTATCGCTGTCATCCGATTGTCTTCGTCTTGAATTTGACCCGTTTCAGCTCCAGGCGCTTGATGCCGAACTCCTGCGGCGCCTCTTTGGTAAAAATGCGGATTTGCAGCTGTTTGAACGGCAAAACCCCAAACAGGTTGAACATGACGTTGTTTTTGTTGTCCGGGCACCATATTCCGCCCTGCTCGTCGTCCTTGTCCGCAGCCCAAAACCCGCCGTCTTCATCGTCCTTGTTTTTTGCCCAGATAAGATACTCTTTGGGGATTTTTATCACTCGTTTGATACGGCTTTTGTCCTGCCGGTCGTTATAGATAAACTCAATGTAAAAATCATTGTCGTAGTCAAAATCCAGCGTTATGATAAGCGGCATTTTCAGTATCTTAAGGTTGGAATCCGAACTGACGTTAATGATGTTCATCTTGTATTCCGCCGCAATATACGCCCCGTCAAACGTATTGCCGACATATTCTTTCAAAATCTTCGTCCCGCTTGCCGAATACATCGCCCCGCTGATAACCGCAAGCCCGCGGATATCGTCCTGTGCCCGGCGTTCAATCCACTCGCCTTTCAGATAATCATAAATCAAAATCCCGTTCCGATTTGCATACGGCAGCTTAAACCAGATTTCGCTCCTTTCGCCCGCAACAAGGCTCACCACTTCAATCTCGTTAAAACGTGCCCTGTCCACGGTATCAAAAAAGTCAATCACATTATCAGCCAGCCCCGCTGTCGGCCTGGTCTGCCCGCTGTCCAAAAGATAATAGGCAAAAACGTTTTTAGCCTCATTGTCATAATAAAACAGCTTGTTGTCAAACTTAATCACGCTTTGAAACGACGGACAGCCGCCGCCGGAAGCGCCGCCCCGTTCAAAATTCGCCGCATCACCCGGGTTGCCCTTGAAATAAGTCGAATATTCGTTGGTAAACGCTATCAGCATGCCGTTATAATAAATTATCGCGGTAACGTTGCGGTCAAATTCCTGATACGCCGGGTTTGTCGTTACGTCCGGGTCGCTGGATTTCCAGTCAAAAATATCTGAAACCTTAGACCAGTGTACCCGGTTTTCGCACATCGTCGCCAGACGCCCGTCGTATGCTTCCAGCCCCAGCCCGCGAATGTCCCTCCCCTCGGCATCAACCGCGCCGAGTTCCTTAACCCGCTCGCTTTCGTTTTCCTGCTGCATGGAAACGCCGACATAGTCGTCCGCACCGTTGGTAAACACAAACCAGTCGTAAAACCCCTGCGCAATCGTAATCCCGTTGCATACGCCGGTTACGCTGAACCCGTCCTTCATCAGCGTAAAGCTGCCCTCTGTCGGATTGTAACGATACAAATACCCCTGTTCGCCGTCTTCGGCATAAACAAACCAGTAGGAAACACCGCCCTGCACGCTCTCAAACTGCCTTATGACGTTCTTCCCCAAATCGGCAACGGCCTTGTTGCCTTGCGCCGTGAATATGCCCACATTGGCACCGTTTTCGGTGTATTTCAGCTCCGTATTGACGCAGCTCACCGCCGAAATAATACCTTCGGCCTGCACATCCACTACCGGATTAACCCTGCGGACGCCGCGAAAATTTTGAATAAATAAATTCTGCATACGCTTGCCTTTTCAAAAAAAATCGTCCGCCGGTCAGATAACCAGCCTCGTTTCGCGTTTAATCCCGGTCAGGTTCAAAAGGCTTCGATACGCCTCTTCAAACTCCCGCTGGTAAGGGACATAGTTTTCATCAGTTTCGTCCGCTATCAGATACACCATGGACTTCGTGTAAAGGCAGTGCAAATACAAATCCTCAATTGAGCGGTCATTCGGCAGGTTCAGCACGTCGCCCATTGCCTCCAGGTTAAACTTTACGTTCCCCGAGCTGTCTCTCGCCTTAAAATTGGTTTCATAGCGCACAATCAGCGTCAGGGCTTTGTCCGGCACCGGATAGAGGCTGATTGCCGCGCCCTGGTCTGTAAATTCTACCCAGAAATACCGCGGTTCGCCTTTCTTTTCTTCCCACAGTTCCGCCTCCTCCGCCTGTACCGGAATAAGATATTCCCCGTTCCCGTCAATCCGGACATTGACGATATTCCCCTCGGGTGCCAGCACCGTCGGCATCCCCGGCTGTACCGCAATACCCTTTTTCTTCTTTTTGAACGGGAAATCCGCCAGCCCCCAGATATACGAATGCGCCTGCGGTATCGCCAGCTTTACCGCCCGGCTGGTTTCGGCAAAACTCTCCGGTTCCGGGTCGTCAATCGACCAGCGCAGGTTGGAAACGTCCTGAATAATGTCATAAAAAGTCTTCATCGCCTAACTTCCTTTTCCCTTGTTCCAACGTTGGAACAATGCCGAAAAAGCCCCGTCTATCTGACCAGCTTAAATTTGAATCCGTTGTATTCCAGCTCCTTTGTGCCGGAACGCACTGCTTTTTTTCCCGCAGCGTCCAGCATTTCGTGAACCATCACACCGTCAAATTCCGAGGTACCGCAGTCTTTTTTTTCCACTTTCCAGACGTTTTCCCGCGTAAAATAGTCGGTTGCCGCCGTTTCTGCTTTTTCCGTTTTCTGCGGACGCCCCAAAATCTTGTCTTCTGCTCTCATTGTCATTCTCTCCCAAAACAAAGGGGAGGTTTCCCTCCCCGTCCTTAACCGCCAACTCCGGGTGTTGCTTCCACCAGCGTATCGGCCGCCGTAACATCGACAACCATGCCGGCCAGAGCTTTCGGCAAAACGACCTTTTTGCCGTAAACATAAAGCCCGCGGACATTGTCGCCGAAAAACTTGTCGTCGCGCATGCTTTCCACCTTGGAGATGTTGCCCGCATACGCAATCGCTTCGTTGATTCCGGCCATAATGTTGACTTTCTTTGACGTCGTCGGCAGGTTGGTGCAGACCAGAACATCCAGCCCCGCAATCGTGCCGATAGACCCTTCGCGCAGCAGCCTGTCGCCTGCCTGCGTGGCATGGATAAATTCCGGAGCCTGACGGATAATCGCCTCAACGTCCGGGTTGATGACACACCACGGCAACGGCGCACCCGCCGCCTGATTAGTCTTGTAAATCTGGTCGTTTCTGACCTGAACCGCATTGTTGTTTTTGAGCGTTTTGGAGAGCCAGACCAGGCATTTGTAGGCATTGTCCGGTGTCAGCACAATCGCTGTCGACGCTCCCTGCTTGTTGTCAGCCGGAATTTCGGAAAAAGCGCCCAGAATGAACGTATCCTTGACAAGGTCAATCGCCGTTCTCGCGCGTTCCTCAAATTTTGCCTGCAATTCCTTGATGTTGGACTGCTTTTGTGTGATATCGCTCAAAAAAATGCCGAAAGACTTGCTTTGGTCGAGTTTCAGCTGCTGGCTCGTCGCATCAACGCGCTGATAGGTAACGCCCCCGTCGCTCGCGTCTTCCGAATAGTCGGAAACCGTAACGTCTCCCAACTCGCCGATATTGACCGTATCGCCAAAATTTTTGATGTCTTTTTCATAAATTTTGTTGACGATTTTCATCCCGACGCCGGACTTGTCCAGCTTTTTGTTTAATGACAGAGACCAAATTTCGGGAATAAGTTTCGGCATCTGCCTTTCCAGCGTTTCCGCATTTGTAGACATGATTTTTCACCTTTCATAAAAAAAAGCCCCGCCTGCCTGAGCGTCAAGCCCTTTAACGGTTCAACACACCTGAGCGTCAAACCCTTTAACGGTTTCGCCAAGAACCGGCGCGACTCGTATGGTTTAAGTAAGCATCGGCTTAAGTTTCCCCTGTCGCTCCAGAAGAATCTGCCGTTCTATTTTGTCGCGGTTGGCCTCAAACTGCTCTTCGCTCATCCGGTTGTACTCCTCGCGGGTAATCCATTTCTCGCCCGCAGGTGCCGTACCGCCGGATGCCGGAGCCTGAAGGCTGCCCTGCAACTGCTGGTTTTCAGCTTCGATTTTCGTTTTTTCCTGATACCTTTTCACGGCATACGCCTCTACGGCGTCCACAAGCTCGCGCACCTTGTTCAGGTCAACGTCGGAGCCTGCCAGGTTCACAGCCATGCCGACGATGTCCTGCCGCTCTTTCGGATTAAGCCAATCGCCGGTTTCCTTGACAAAAGCCGCCACTCTCGTCTTGACCTCCGCCAGACGCTGCGTCTGTACGCGGTTTTGGTACTCTCCGGCCGCCTGATTGCGGTACAAGGCAACCTGCCCCGCAATTTCGGCAATCGTTTCCGGTGCAAAACACGCCTTTGCCGCCGCCAGTTCGCGCGGATTGAGCGTCGCCCGGTAACGTGCCAGCGCATTGTAGGCTTCCGTATACTTCTCGCCCTCAAGCGTCGCTCCCAGCGCTTCCACGCAGCGAGCAAACTCAAAGTTCTTGACTTCCCAGTCCAGCCGCTGCTCTTCGGCATCATTAAAACCGAGTTTCCGTGCCGCGTCCTGCCGCGCCCGGCTTTCCTGCTCTTCCCTTTCCTGATAAGCCTTTAAGCGCTTCTCAAGCTCAGCCGAGCGGGTAATCGCCTTTTCCGCTTCCTTGTAGCCTTTTTCGGCATCTTCAAGCGACTTGTATTTTCCGAAAATCAATTTTTCGGCGGTATCTTCCCCGTTTGCGCCGGTTTCCTGTCCGTCTGCCGCGGAGGTGCCGCCTGACGCTTCCGTTTCAGCTTCGCCGTTCTGCGCTTCCGGTTCCGCCGTTTTTGCCGGTTCGCTCTGCGAAGTGTCGGCATTTTCCAAAACCGCGGAAGTGTCTTCTGCGCCGGTATCCGGCAAAGGTGTTGATTCTTCAGCCATAACTAATTCCTTCCTTTGTTACGTTCTTTTTCAAATTCCTGCCCGATTCCCTTAACGCGGGAAATCAGCATTCCCATTCCCTTAACCCACTCGGCGTTGGATTTGCCGGCGGCCGCGGTTTCAACCATAACCTCCTGCATATAGGCCAAAAGCCTTTGCCCCGCTTCTGACTGCACCGCTTCGTTAAGCAGCGCCAAACGGTTGTTGTCCATCGTCTTCTCCCTGGTTAAAGGTTACTCCGTCAGGCGGCGGCGTCAGCGCCGGTATCGCCTGCTGCGGATTGCTTTCGCCGAAATATTTTTCGGCATTCTCTATGCCCGCGTTGATTAAAGCGTCGCGGACAATATCTTTTTTCTTCAAGACCACCTGCGGGTCGTTCCACACCGGTCCCAGAATCTGTGTCATCGTCTGGTTCTGCGCCAGTTTTTTCTGAAGGCCGGTATTGTCGGTATATTTGTATTCATAGTGCCCCTGCCGCACCGTATCGCCGATAATGAGGCTGGTGCGCCCCCGCCCGGTATTCATATACAAAAGCTCGTCGCCGGTTTTCATATTCGCTTCCAAATCGGCCACTTTTTCCACCATCGGCACTATCGCATTCTGTTTTATCGTATCCAAAATCTTGGACAGTCTCGTCGTCTGCCCCTGCACCTTGACCTTGATTTCGGTTGCCGTTGCGTCCTTGACTTCGTCTTGCCCCTGCATATTGGGGAATATCCCCGAAACGCTTGACGCCGTCGTGTCGTAATATTCTATAATCTGCTCGTTGGAAATGAGCGGAAACTGCATCTTGATAATGGCGTTCGGGTCTTCAAACCCTTCTTTATAAGTAACGACCTTGCCCGGAAACAGCCTGATTTTGTCCTCTTTGAAAAAATCCTTCGGCGCATAGCATGGCTGGTTTAAATTCAGTGCCTGCGCGTCGTTTTGCAGGTTGACTTTCTTTTCCTGCTCTTTGCAGATGTCATAAATCGACCACAGTTCCGGTATGCCGCGCTTGTTGCCAGCGTCCCTGAGCGTCGCGCAGTTGATTATCGGATTAATAACCCAGCGGTTCGGCTCAAACACTGCCAGATATTTCCGCCCCACGGCTACCGCGTGCCAGTTGCGCAGCACCGTCCCGTCGTCAAGCGTAAAATTTCCCCAGTATTGCAGCACCTCAACCCGATTGCCGTCAAAAATCAGGTCGGACTTATCGCCTTCAGGTTCGTCCTCGTCGCGATTGTCCCGGTTCAGTTCGGTTTTAATTGCCTCAAGCTCGCCTTTAGATAACCGGTAATACTTGTTTAAGGCTATTGCGTCGTATGTTTCCCAAGACTTGATGATTTTGCCGCAGGCATTGAACTTTTCCGCATCTTCGGGACTGACTTTCGGGTCCCAGACCAAATTCAGCGGGTCAATCGCTTCCACGTTGGCGCCGTTGTAAACCTCTTCGTTAAATATCCCGTACGCACCCGTCCTGTACAACAAGCCATCCGCTCCCATCATATCCAGCCGCCGCCGGATTTGCCGGTAAACCGTCTTCCAGGAAACGAACAGGCATACTTCTCCGACCGCTCCCCAATACTCAATTCCGGCATCAAGCTTGCGCTGAATGCCGATTTTTGTCAGAATATTAACAAGGTTGGACTTCTGCGCCGCAGCCGTTTCCTCCGAAATCTCGTCCGCCCCTTCCACGTCAAACAAATGGTCGATGTCGGAATAGATGTTGTCCCAGATATACGCCTGCTGTGTCTGGTTTAAGGAATAAATCTTGTTGAGGTGGACGTCGGACTTCCATTCGTCGGCAGCATCCGTAACCTGTCGCTCCCTCTCATCCAGATAGATTTCCGGCCTCAGGCGTTCCGCTATCGCCTTTTGCTTGGCGCGCGCATCGTCCCACGTCTTCCACAGGCTGCCGATGTCCGCCGCGGTTTTGTTTGCCTCTGCGTCCGAGAGCCGTCTCGGCTTCTGTTCCTTCTCCAACATAAATTCAAACATACTGTTCTTGTCCCTTTTCCTGTTACCCTCCGGCACACCCGGCCGGCTTTCCCGCCGCCCCGCACTCGCAATCCGTCCGGGACTTATTCCCGCACGACCGGATAAAAATATTCCGCCATATAGCTTGCCGCGTCGAATATATGCCCCAGATACAGTTTCTTGTCGTCCTCGGCAATCTGCGACGGCGTCGGCGCATCAATAATGCTGGTTCCCTCTTTGAACTTGAGGTTCTTCATATTGTATATCAGCCATTCGCAGCGCGGATGGATTAGAATATTGCGTTCGCCCGCGTCTGAAAATACCAGGCGGTTAAACGCATTGACCCGTGCCATAATCGCCGGATTGAAGCGCCGGACGTTCAAATTCCAGCGATAGCCGTTTTTAGCCAGCGAATTGACGATAATCGCATAGTCCGAATACCGGCTCTGTGTTTTGCGGTATTTGCCTGACGCATCGCCGCATATCTGCACCACGCCTTTGAACTCCTCCGGCGGATAACGCCGCATAAACTCGTCCGCCACATCCTGAGTGATGCAATTATTGATGACAATCTCGTCAAAATAAAAAAACTTTTTCCCGTCGCGGTGCGCCAGCGTGCTCATTGCCGGGTTGACGTTAAAGTCCAAACTCCAGTATATGTCCAAATCCGGGCAATAGCGGATATCTTCGTTTATGTTCTCTTTGCTCCAGTACGGCACCACCCGCGCCACGTTCGCCCCCTTGGGCTTATTCAGGTAGTCGCGCTCGTATTCGTCGGGCTTGTTCTGCCTAACCAGCTCCGCATAGCTCAGAAATTTCTCTCCCAGAATTCCGAGATGAACCAGCTCCGGATAATTGACTTCGGCAAAATAAGTTCCTTCCGGTGCCGCCATATTCTCATAATCGAGAAACAGCGCCTTTTCCACCGGCAAGTCCTCTTCTATCCGGTTATAAATGACAATCAGCCGCACGCCTTTCTTGCGGATGGTCTTCAGCAAAACGCCCCATACCGGCTCCGTTACCGCCTGCGCCTCGTCAATCAGCCAAATATCCACCTGCCCCAAGCCCTTGATGGCTTCTCTGGCATTGCGGTTGCTGTCTTTCAGCCCTAAAAACGTAACTTCTGCCCCGGTGATGATATTTGTAACCTTTTCCGAGTTGGCAACAAATCCCCGTCCCTTAAATTCCCCCTCAATCAACTCCTGAAATTCAACGATAAGGCTGGACTTCTGACTGGTTTTGGTTTCGCGAAAGCACACCACACGCACTTTTCGCCGCATCATCTCTGTCAATACCGCCCGAACCGCCGTCCCGGTTTTCATCGAACCGCGCCCGCCGGTAAAAACAAACGTATCATACTTTCCGCCCGCCATATTCAACAGCGGGGCAAATTTTTTATAAACTTTCATTAGCGTATTTTATTGCCTAACAAATTGTATTTTTCCCCGTTTATGATGATAACGCCCAAATCATATTTTTTGTTAATCACCGCAAGTTTTCTTTTAGCGAGTTTGTCCTTTTGCTTTTTTCCCTTTTTCTGTAAGACTTCTACTTCCTTTTGCTTTTTTAATAAAGCTTCCTTCTCTTTTTGTTTTTCTGAGATTTTTTTTAATTCTCTTTTGCGTTTTTGTGCCAGTTTCTTCAAATTCACGCCAAAACGATATACGCAACCATCATTAAACCGTGAAAATTCCTCGTCCGTATGGAATTTATTAAACCCTTTTTCAACAGACTTTAACCTATCTATCCAAAATTCCTCGGCCTTTTTAATTTGATTTGTAACTTCTAAAATACTAAATGTAAAAACGGCGTCTGGATTTCTTTCCACAAAGCGTTTTATTTTCCCGTTTAAATAAAAAAAAGATTCCTTATGTTTTAGGAACCTTTTCTTAAAATCTTTTGTTCTTCCGACATACACCTTTTCATCTAAACTGTTAGAAATTTTGTATATGCCACTAGCGCGCGCCAATTCGCACGGTACATCAAATATTATCTTCATTCAAAACTTACTCAACCACGTCAATCTTAAACGGCGTCAGGTCTAAACCGCCCGAAATTTCCCTCTTCTCAACATAAAGCCCCTTGAGCTTTCCCTTCAGCTCTTCAGCCTTAATCGCATCCGACAGCTTTTTATTTTTCATCGCCAGCGCTTGGATTTCCGAGAGTTTGCGGAAACTGTCCTCAACCGTATATTTGATTTCTTCCGTGGTTTCGGCTCTAAGCTCGTCAATTCTTGCGGTAATCTTGCGGTTGCCCATCAATTCTGCCGCCGTGCGATTTACCGTCTCAGGTTTCATTTTACCGGCATTATAAGCCTCGCGGTATGCGTCAGAATAATTAAGCCCCTTTGCAACTCCCTGACAAAATTTTTCTTGTTTGGCCGTCAGCATTCGCCGTTTTCCCAACTTGCTACAAAAAACCGCCCGAAGCAAAAGCCACGGGCGGCGAGTTAATGAACATTCAACAAAAAAGACGCAACTCTCCAGAGCCACGTCTTCCATTGTAGTGATTTTTATCACCACTCATTTGATATGTCAAGCGTTATTTTCAGGATGTGGATTTTTCTAATATTTGAAATCAAGGTGTTTATTTCAAAATGGTAATATTTCTGCTGCCCCCACTAAATTATATCGCTCGGTATCTGAGTTTAAAATTCTACTATCATTTTTAATCTTTTCCGCAACAAACTCACATACCGTTTTCTGAAAATCAATATTTTCGCCAATTCCAAAAATACCACTGTGAGAATCTTTTGATGATACCCCCTGTATATAAAAATCAATTAAAAACGCATTTGCTATATTTTTGAAATCTTTTACAGATAGATATGCAAATCTTCCTTTGGAACTACAATCAAATTTATTCCTTATATCATCAATCACTTTTAGTATATTATTATGATACTCGTACCAATTACAAGACACATAATCTTCATTAGCACGCAAGACAAAAGCTTTTTCATAATTCAATTCTTTTTTCTCTTCGTCCCACCACTTGGGCCGAAGATAACGGACAAAATGCTCATCATCTTGTAAGATGTACCCCAGACATCCATTTTTTTCAGACACCAATTGGATATTTTCTGATATCTCTAAAGAAGTCATCAAAAGTCCCTTTTTCGCATAATATACTTCCCGATGCAGCAGAAACTATTCTATAAAAGACACTGCCATCATCTTTAAATTTTAAAAACATATAGCTATCATGAAAAGTTTTCTGCAGACAAGCTTGCCCAGATGAATCAATTTGCAGAGAAACATCTAACTTGTCAAAATCCGGATATTGGGCAAATTGATATAACTGTTCAAAAGAAAGTACAGAAAATGCATTTTCATCCTCTTCTTCATCGTCTGAAAGCAATACATCTAATCGGCGACAAAGATAAGCATGATTTTCGCTTTTATTTTTTAATTGTTGAAATTTATTAATAATATATTCCTTTTCTTCCGATAATGCTTCAAATGTATACCCTACAATATCATTTTCGTGCATATCTAAAACATTCGGATTATTATCAAATGCTACATTAAAAAATTTTTGATAAACCTCGTAAAGTTCCTGGTTCTTCTGAAACACTTTCCAATACTTTGCAAAGCCGATATTTCCTCCCTTATTACAGTATATATTATACAATTCAGGAAAATCTCCTGCAGCTGGAGAAATGTCTCTAGAGTAAATAAAATCAGGACTATACCCACTATGATATACCCGAAACATTAAATTATCGGACATATTATAACTCCACTGGTACTAATACATTCTCAATATACTTTTTAGAACACAAACCAAAAAATATCTTTTTAGCCGTTAACTGAGCATCTCTAATAATGTTCTCAATTTTACCATCCTCAAAATTGTCCATTTTCTTAACAACATCAATATCTAAAACCAGAGCCTCTGTTTCATTCTTCTTACTACCAGTTTTATCTTTATATACATACTTGATATTATTTGAAATAACAACTTTAGCTTTTTTAGAATCAATCTCGAATTCACATGTAGATTGCCAAGGGACATTTAAAACTGTCTTATTATTTATTTCAAATTTAAAATTAAAATTTTCAGGGTTGATATCTGCTTTATCCACCATATTTATATAACGTATATTAAGTTGATGTATGTTTGAAATCATACCTTTTACATTATCATATAGATACATAAAATTTTTGATAAAACTATCTTTTGAATCATATTTAAAATCTCTGATCGTCAAACCAAGCGTTCCATCGCCAACACATATTGCCAGCGCTGTCTCTCTATGCTCCATAATATATAATGGAATATTTTGGAGTTTTTTATCTTTTTGTCGCATTTCACGAGGAATAGATGCTGAGGGCAACATTTGTGGCTCATTATAAAGCTGTTTCAACTTCTCTGCCAATGGCCACACAACCTTCTCTGCATTAATACCCGAAGCAAAACGAATTTCGATTACAGCAGCTAGCACTCTAGAATTTCGCACTTTTTTCGGAAGGTTAGATAAATCAACATTATCAAAAAAGCTCATTTTTTACCTCTAAATCTTAACTTTTACTTAAGAATAATAGTATTCTTTGCTCTTGTCAATCTAAATATAGCCAATAGTTATTAATCATGGCTTAACAAAAAAATAAAAAAGCCGGTTTCCCGGCTTTCCGTTTCTTTCACTACGCCGCATATCGGACTGTCGGGTCTTTGCTCTCCTGCCGAGAAACAGTGTCGCAAATCCCTTTAAAATCCTTTTCCCGTGAATATTCGCTGAACTTGCCGTAATTGACAATGCCATAGGTTATCAGATACTCTTTCATACCTTGGCTCATCTTCGGATAGTTTTTGAACACATACTCCACAAAATACTTGACCCGCTCGTCCATCTCCGCCTTGATATAGGCATCAATAGATTGCCCCAAGCTCTCGCACGCGGCGTCTTTTACCCAAGGCTTGATGAGCTTCTTCAAACTGCCGTAATAATCTTCGCTGAAGATAACATCGGCAATCGCCGCTTTCGCCAGCTGTTTAAATTTATCGGCATAAACCATATCTGTCGCCACGCGCTCCAGCTCCTCGCGCACCGCAACCGCACAGCAGTTCTTGACGATACCGCCGATAGCCTTGGCATCCAGCGGAACCGGAACCTGGCTTTTTAGTGCTTGCTCCATGGCGTTAAATGCCGCTATGTACTGGATTTTAAACTCTAATGCCTTTTTCCCGGTAAATCCCATTGCCAGCAGAGTAAAGCCGTCGCGAGTAACGATGTATTGCTTTTGCTCCCGTCCCTGAACGTCATAATAGGACGTTGGCTGAAAATTAAGCCGACCCCCGTCTTCCAAGTTGCGCAAATCGCCAATAATGTTATTGATTGCTTGCATTACGTTTTTATGTTTCTTGCCAAACACCTCGGCAATTTTTAAAGAGGTGGTAACCGGCTGGCGATTTTCATTGATTGTAACTAAATCATTTTGCTTAATATCATTCATCGCTTTTGCCCTCCAAAACTGCAACAATCTCTTTGAGTTTTGCCAGAACAAAACGCAACGTTTCTTTTAATGTTTCTTCTGTTTGATTTTCCATTTTCAATATCCTTTATAGAAAAGCCACGCAAATTTGAGAGGTGGCGGACTCACTAAGCCGATATTGATAGGCTGGCAGGTATTGGATATTTCCTGCTCTCATCCGCCATATAGCGAAAATCGCCATTTCGGGGCGGAAACCGTCAATATCGTTTAGGCTTCCACCCTTACACATAATCAGTTATTTGTCAACAGTTTTGTTTTCACAAACGTCTTTCAATGTTTCTATTATATCACATTTTGGATAAATATCCTTATATTGTGAATATGCACCACAACGACTGCTTTTTAAAGCTACATTTAATGTAATCCTTTGCATCTCATAACATTTATCAACTTTGTTATCATCCGTAGCTTCTCCTGCTAAACAATCCCAAAGTGTACAATTACCTAACGATACAGCAATCATATATCTTGCATTTAGCTCTTCCATATTACCGCCATTTTGTTTATAAAGTTCTATACACTTTTCTAGAGCATCAAATCGTGTATTTCTTTCAGTAATAGCTGAATGTGTTGCTGGAAACTCATACTCATTTAATGAATACAGTAATCTCCCACACTCTGCCCCTAAGGTATCCATAAAGCCCGCAGCTCTTGCATTCCCAGCCAGAACCAAACAAGCCGCTAATATCAAACAAAACTTCTTCATAATCCATATTACCTCAATAAAATTCGCAATTTCCTACCATTGTCCAAGCAGATATATCCACGCCTTCCATCACGCCCAAAGCCCCGGGATAACTATGCTTTGACATAACAAATTTATTTTCTTTGGGATAAAATGTAACAAGTGCATCACCGAGCGGCGCATGCCAAATTCCCACAATATTCTCGGAAGAAAGAGAAGAAAGCATTGTATATTTTCCATCATAATTATCTAAAATAACAGAATCTTTATAATTAAAAACATAAGTTGCCTTATAGGGAACCCTGTCGTCTGTAAAATTTTGCTTATTTTCTTTAATTTCCAAACGTTTTCCTGTCATTTCCGAACATACAGCCATATAAGGAACTTCAGCGTTTACCGGTTCAATAAAAGACAGCCATAAAGCAAAGATGAATAATAGTTCTTTCATTATAGATTCCTTTCAAACCATTCGTCAGATTTTCTCTTGGTGTTCATCTGCCAAAGATAATTAAAACGCTCCTGATATTCCTTAACAGCTTTCTCATCTTCAAAAAACATACAGTTCTCGCTGTTTTTCTTGGTTGCCGGTTCTGTCCAGTTGTAAGAGCCGGTCATCCCCCTTTCCCCGTCAAAAACCGCAAATTTGTTATGTTCTATCTTATATCGGGAATGCACACGAATATTTATACCATATTCTTTTAATTCTTTAACTTTGGAATTTTTATTGGACGCTTGCAGCCTATCGGTCAAAATACGCAACTTAACACCACGGTCAAAAGCTTTTTTTAATGCTTTGACAATATCTTCGTTGTTAATTGCATAAACTGCGGCATCAATTTTTTCTTTACTATTTTCTATCCTCTCTATCAAAGTATTTTCACAACGAACGGACGGTGAAAAATAGATTTGGACATCATCCGCATAACTGCTAACCGGTAATAAAAAATAAAATAAAACTATTAAAAACCGCATAACACCTCTTTCTTTTTTAGAACATACTTTTGCAAGATTTAAATTTCCCTTAACCCCGCATAAAATTTTCCAAGTTCATCCAGACCTAAGCATAAAAGCGTTGCCTGGTGTACACGCTCTTTATTGCGCTCATAACAGGTCAAACCCTTTTTAAGGCTGAAATCGCAATCATCAATGCAAACGCGCCGGACAATTCCCCTGCATCCTGCCGGAATTAACTTCAAAGCTTTGCGATACCTGTTTTCGGCTGCGGCAACATATTCCGGCGTAATCTGTTTTCCGTTCCCGTCGACCCTGATTTTCTCGGGATTAAGCGCCGACACAGAACCAACTCGCGAGCGAAAGTAATCAGCAGCAAACCTCTCCCCAACACTTTTACGGTCAGAAGCGGAAAATCTGCTATCGCCCCAGTCCAGCCACCCCGCATCTTCACAACGCTCCAAAGCCGTTAATTTTCTGTAAATACCGTCGTCCCCTCGTTGAAATCCACGCCGTTTCAGCTCTTCCTTATTGACATATTCTTCCATCTCGCCCCCTTATAATCCTTGCACAAACTGCAAAAATTCTGCCTTGCTGTTGGTTTTAAAAACATCTCCGGCTGTACTGACGGCGTTGTACTTGCGCTCTTTGTTGGTCGGATAGTTCAGAATGTAAATCGTATATCCCCCCAAGACGTCTTTTGCAAAAGCTTTGCGCCGCGCCTCTCTTTCCCTCGCTGCCAAGGTTTTCATCTTTTGCTTGCGTTTATCGCGATATTCCTGTTGGTATCTCGCAATCTTTTCTTTGTTAGCTTTTTGCCAAGCTCTAACTATCGCCCGATTACATTCATTACAGAGCGAACGTAAACCGTTTTTTCCTCCCTTCAGTCGCGAAAACTCGGAGAGCGGCAGCTCTCTCCCGCATTTTGTGCAACACTTAGTCTCTGTCATCGCGGCATACTCCACTGGCGGATAAAGCTTTCCAGTATTCGCTTGCAATCGCCGGATTTTGCCTTAACGCCTTTCAGACCGGCCGCCTGTAAATCCTCATCGCTCGGAAATTCAAAATCACGCGGTTGTTCTCCCCTTGCCGCGGTTCTTTTGCGGCACGAAAGCCTTAACCCTTCGTCAAAGTCCGTCGCCTCGCCGGATTTAACCAGCACCGCCGCATCCCGGTAGCAGTACAGGTTATGCCGGCACCGCCCCAGCGCAATGTCTTCGTGGAATCTTCGCTCCGGCATATCCTCAACCAGTTCGCCCGGCGGCTGATAGGCCAGTGTCCGCTGGCTTTTGATTGTTTTCAGGATTTCCGCGATGTCTTTCGGTTGCGGTTCATACCGGCTTGAGTTTTCGGCAATGTATTTCACGACAGCACTTTTAGCCTCGTCAAGCGTTGCATCGCCCAAGGCCTCTTTCCAGCCGGCCAGCTGCATTTCCCCGGTCGGGTTAAACTTCGGAAATGCCGTCTTAACGCTTTCAATCCAGTTGTTAAATTCGTAGTTTTTCATTCTCACTCACCAAAAATCTTATCAATCAGTTCCTGTTGCCTGCGCTTTTCCTCTGCGCTCATTTCCGGCGGGTCGCTACTTTGCCTTTGCTCCCAAGTTCTGACAGCAGCTTTCCAGTCTTTCATTGGTGTTTTGCCTATCATCCACCCCTTGCTGGCATAAAAATCCACAAACTTTTCAGGATTAACATCATTCTTTCGCTCTCGGCAATATTCCGCTACCTCTTCACAGGTTGGTCGAACAAACTTTTTTTGTGATAATAATTTATTATTATCATTTTTTTGTTTCTTGTTTCCTGTTTCCGTTTCAAGAAAGGATTGACCACTTTGACCAACTTTGACCTCTTTTTGACCTAAGCTGTTGTTTTTTTGACCAACTTTGACCTCAATATTATTCTGTTTATCCTTGCTGTGCTGGTTTTGTCCTGCCGGGTTATGATTGCCCCCTCTTTTTTCTTCTTTGTCCAAACTCGGCTTAATTGCAATTATCAAACTTTTTATAACGGGGTCTTCCGGTTCCTCGTCATCAAAAACATAGGCGGTTAATGCGTCATAAAATTTCAACCTCAAATCATCCGGCAAAGTGTCAGCAATCTTTTTGAAGTTTTCAAAAAACAAAAAACGGTCTTTCATCTCAATTTCTCCCCAGTACGTCAAAAATCGTCATCTGCCGCCGTTCCTCATCCAGCCTTTTTACCGATGCAGCCCAATAGTCCGGGTCTTTCTCCACACAGATAAAATGACGTCCGAGCTTATGGCAGGCTACCGCTGTTGTGCCTGAACCTGAAAACGGGTCAATCACGACATCACCTTTTTTTGAACTCCTCTCCATTAAATACATAATCAAAGAAAGGGGCTTTTGAGTTGGATGAAAACGTCCATTATCTTGACAAAATGGACAATCTAGAACATCTAATGCCTTTTTATCATTATTCCAAACCCGACGTAAGCCTTCATATTCTCGACGTAAGTCTTCATATTCTTTAGTAAGGAAATCAAAACCTATTTTTTCTCTGATAAAGTTCCAGCGTTCTTTTGAAATTAGACAATCACCATCAAACCACCTATTAACCATCGCGGAATCCATCTTTAATTCATTAACAACAAATTTCCTTATTTGTGCAATGGAACCAAATTTCCGCAATAATTCACTTTTCAAATATTCAGCCAAAGGATTTGGCATTATCTGTTTTACCATTTGCAAACCGGTTTTTCCTTCACCCTTATCATAAAATAATATTCTTTCCGTAACCGGGGCATAGGAACGCAAAACAGAATATGTCCCTTTTGTTGTAATTAATGATTTTTTTTTCCAAACAATATTATTGAGAAGTCTGAAATGTCTATCTAGTTCAACCTGACAATATGCAACATTTTTGTCATCGCCAAACCAATAAAATGAACCATTATCCTTTAGGACTCTGCAAATTTCTTTTCCTATTTCGTTAACCCATTTTTTAAATTCAAAAATATTTTTCCATTGATTATCCCATTTATCTTTAACTATTTTAAAATAAGGCGGGTCAGTCAGCACCAAATCAACGCATTTGTCCGGCAGCTGTTTTAGCACGTCCATGCAGTCGGCATTTATTATCGTATCCATATTCTCAGTTAAGAAACTCATCTTACCTTCTCCTATAGAGTTCGTTACCAACCCTATTTAACCCGTCCGGAACGTCTATCCGGCAGCCATAGCAATACTTTAACACGAGTATCAGCAGCTCTCGAACAGCCAGAAACGGCAGTTTTAAAGGGATTAAAAGTTTATGCAATTTGACTCTCCTTAAAAAAGGCGTTAGGACTCCCGAATAGAAATGAGAAAACGAAAGGAGTCCTAACATGGAAGATTTTATTAACTATGCCATTTATCCTGCTATAGGCATCGGCTTGTATCAGTTGAGCAAAATGTTTATAAATAAGATTTATTGCAAACTTAAAACTTGGAACGCTATGCGGTGTAAAAAATGCCATTGGCGCCAAAAACAATGGACTATTGGCAAAATGGAACCTGTATGTCGGAAGTGTGATAACTAACATTACTCCCCTTTCCTTTCAGCCACACCCTGCAAATATCCGCTTCCATAAACAACAAAGAAAGTCAAGATTCTAGAAACTTCGGGCAACATTGGCATAAGCAACCATACATTCAGCACCAAGCCCAATATTGTTCCGAAAAAAATATTAAGAGGACTGTTCATTATTGATAACTTCCTTTTCCTCTATACCGTAAAAGTCATTCGCTGTTACCTCGCCTTTCGTATAAGCGACAATCTTTGCCATCGTTTCGGGACGAGGGATACGTTTGCAATATTCCCAGCTCAAATACACATCTTTTGACACGCCGATTAAATCAGCCATTTCCTGAATTTTTTTGTTCTTTCGTTCTCTATATTCTTTCAACTTCATACTTAAACTTGACCTCTCTTTAATCTAGAAATTGAATCTACATATTTCGTACATAGCGTACAAAACATACAAAGTCAACAAAAATATAGTACAAAAAATACATTGTGTAAAAACTTGTAATGCTATACAATTAGTACAACATTACAGGAGAATAAAAATGAGTTTCGCAAATACACCTGAAGGAAAAGCACAAGCCAAACGATTAACAGAATGCCGTCTAGCTTTAGGTTGCAAAAGTGCTAAAGATTTTTTTAATAGGTATAGCAATGGTCTTTTTTCTTATCCTCAATACCAAAAGTACGAAAGTGGAGAAAGATTGCTCGCACGTGGAGCTGCTATTCTTTATGCGAAAATCTTTAATGTTGATTATGAGTGGTTACAAAATGGCAGCCAATCGGAACCAAAAGAAGAAATTATTTTAAATGAAGAAGAGAAAGAATATATCCGTAATCTACGCAAATCTCAAAAAGTTGATACAAATGAAAAAGAAGAACAAGCCGGCTAATGATAATCTAAGAGAATAAGTAATGAATAAGAAGACTGAAAAGGAAACCAACCCAATGACTACAACTCCCCTAGATGAATTGAGAAATATTATTAATAACAGTACCTCCGATATTTATTTTTATGCTGGTGATATTGACTCTAATTTGCAAGGTTTACGAAATTTGATTTGTAAACATCCTGATAAGAAAAATGAAGTTGATTTATTCTTAGTAACAAACGGCGGCGATCCTAACTGGGCATATCGCATTGTTTCAACTTTAAGAACACATTATGAAAAATTAAATGTAATCGTCCCTGGAGCTTGCAAAAGCGCAGGAACACTTATTGCTTTTGGAGCAGATACCTTAAGATTCCACGAATATGGTGAACTCGGCCCTTTAGATGTGCAAACAAAAAGAAAAGACGATTTATTTCAAAGAAATTCCGGATTAGACGTTTTTCAGGCAATTTCTGTAATTAACCAATCAGCTAGCGGTTGTTTTCATAATATGTTTTTAGAATTTCTAGCCAATGGCAGAGGAACTTTTTCAACAGAAACTGCTGCTAAAATTGCTACAGATTTGGCTACCGGTATATATTCTTCTATTGCTTCTAAAATTGACCCACTGGAACTCGGAGAAAAAAATAGAGCAATGAATATTGCAAAAACTTACGGTAACCAGCTAGAACGTTTAACCCATACCCCTAATTCAAAATCAGGAACTTTAGATAAACTTATTGGCAACTATCCTTCCCATGGCTTTGTTATAGATATGAGGCAAGCTCAAGAGTTATTTAACAGGGTTGACATAATGACCGATAATGATTATAGAATATATAATCTATTTATTTCGCATATAGTCGGATTTAATCCGAATACTCTTGTTATTCGTGATTTAATAGCAGATTATAGAAAGTTACTACAGGAAGAAAGGATATCACAAAATGACACAGAATCAACCATTAGCCAAAATTCAGACATACAAATATCCTGCTCCGCACCAAACCCAAAACCTAGAACAAGAGCTAAACCCAAAACAAAAAAAACAACCGCATGAAGACTTAATTATTCGTGTTATAAATCAGGGAGGCGACTTAGTAAGTCAAGCATTAGCATCGATTTACACCCCTCCACGAAATTAAAATAAAATATTTCTTTTTCCAGCCCCGAAAACCGGGGCTTTTTTTATATTTAAATTAAAAATATCCATAAATGTATTTTTTGTACTTTTTTACTTGACTTATAAAAATACATATAGTACATATAGTACATCAAAAGAAAAATCATACAGAGGCAATAATGAGACCAGTAACTGAAATCAAACAGGATTTAGAACGGCTGAAAAACCGGATGGAGTTCTGTGAAATGAGCAACGACGGCTATTACCTTACGCCACAATACAAAGAAGACTGCCGCAGGAAGTTTGAACTTGAACAGGAACTGCGCAAAGCATCGGAGAAAAACAGATGAAGCATATTGATATTTTCCAAAACGGCTGGAACAACCTTTGCAACAACCAGCTTGCCGAAATCAAAGCCCTGCGGGACGAAAACCTGCGATTGGTGAACAAAAACGCCGGCTTGGAAACAACCTGCATTTCTCTGGCTGTCGTTTTAGTTTTAACCCTCATTTTCGGATAATGCAATGACACCAGAAGAACAAAAGCTTGACCGGCTGTATCCTAAATTAGCACGAGGCAGACGCTGCGTTTGTTGTTTCAGCGGACTGACAGAAATGCATCATATTATCGGCCGTCGCAGCCTTCTCCTGCGCTGGGATGTCAGAAACCTTGTGCCGCTCTGCCGGGAATGTCATCAGAAAGTGCATGAAAAAGGAGCTAAATACCTCAGGCTTTTTCTGCCACAAGCACGGTTTGACTATCTGGAAGAGGTAAAAAACAAGGATTTCAAGCAGTACCTTTTGGAGCATAACCTGACTAAGGAAGATTTTTATAAACTGAAAGAAAAAGAATTAAACGAGGCAATCAGATGACAGATATACGGAAACTCACACCTGACGAAATATCGGTTAAAGTTAAGCAAATCAGCGATAAAGGCTGTCTGCTCCTCTTATACAAAACCGCCCGCGTCGATGCACAGATTTTGGATGAAACTTTCGGTGCGACCGGTTGGGCAAATGATTTTAAGGAAATTAAAGGCAATCTTTTCTGCGGCATCGGAGTCAAACAGGAAGACGGCTCCTTTCTCTGGCGTTGGGACTGCGGCGTTGAATCTGCCACCGAAGCCGAAAAAGGCGAAGCAAGCGATGCTTTTAAGCGCGCCGGTTTTAAATGGGGTATCGGCAAAGAACTCTATACCGCCCCGTTTATCTGGGCAAAAGTTAAGACACTTGCCAACAAAAAAGGCGGCTTTGAACTCGAAGATAAATATATGAAATTCAAGGTTTCCGAAATTGTCTATCAGGGGGATAAAATCAGCGAACTGACAATAATCAATAATAAGGGCGAGATTGTATTTTCCATTGACCCGAAAAAACGCCCCGCAGCACCAAAGCAACCGGAAACACCTCCGGCGCCCAAACAGAAGACTTTGGACGAAAGGATTGAAGATTTTAAAAAATATATCGCTACCACCACGCTGGAGGATATGAACGGCGACAAATACAAAAAAGCGTTCAATACTCTGTGCAAACTCGCCGGTCCCGAAAAAGCCGAGGAGTTGACCCAAATTCATAACAACCGTTTTCAATTTTTGATGCAACAACCTTTGGAGAAAGAATAATGCCCGGAATTTACGAAAATATTATGAGAGCAGAACGCCTGCTTGACGAATGTTACGACCTCGAAACCGGCGAGGTTGACGAGGAAAAGGAAGCAAAGCTTGCCGCTGCAAAAGATGCGTTGATTGCCGAGGGGCTGGAAAGCCTTTGCAATCTCCGCGCCGACAAGCTCGCTTACATATCAGGCCTTGACGCCGAAGCTGCCCGCATAACCGACAAGGCCAAAGCGGAAAAGAAAAAACTTGCAGGCCTCGAAGATTTTATTCTGCTGATACACCGGAAATCCGGCAAAGACAAATCAATCGCAGGCAGCTGGACGGTCGGTACGCGCAAGTCCGTGCAGGTCAGAATTATCGACCCGGATTTCAACGACCAGCGGTTCTTTGTTATCAAGCAGACTTCCCAGCTGGATAAGATAAAGCTTAAAGATGCGCTGAAAAACGGCGAAGACGTCCCCGGCGCCGAACTCGTAACCAATTACAATTTGAGTGTAAAATAATGATAGATTTAACCTCTTCATACTTTTGGCTTGGCTGCGCCATAGGCTTTCTATTAAGTTATTTTCTTTTCAAGGCTTAACAATTTGTGATGTATTTTTACCACATAGAGGACACTGATAATGATTTATAATTCTCTCATTTGCAACACTTTGCCAAGCCAAACTAAATTGCACCTCTTTATTGCAGAATTGACAATAAGTAGGCGGAATATTTGTTCCATACTTACTAAAAGCCTTAAAAGTTTTAGAAAGTTCATCCAGCTTTTTCCCATATTCAAACCAAAAGATAAGAGAACTTCCTGCACCTCCGAGAATAATGCCGGCAATCAAATTAAGCCAATCAATCATGTTGGGACTCCTTTCCTTTTTAAGTTTTCATTGGGGAGTCCTAACACCTCTCTTTTTACCGGTCAAGACATTAACAGGATTTTGGAGACAAAATAATGATTATCGCCAACAAGAAGGACATTACAGCCGCCTTGTACAAAATAATGGAAGATGGCAACAAAGCTGTTGCGGCTGGCAAAAAGCTTAAACTGGAAATCTCCGAGTTTAAGGAAACGCGCAGCACTGCGCAAAATGCCTGGTACTGGCTGTTTTGCTCTGCCGTGGCAAAGTTTTTGGATGACGCCGGATTAACTTACGGCGAATACGCCCTGCCATACACCGGCGAGCTGATACATGGCATCCATAAAAAGGTTCTGGACTTAAAAACAACCACTAATTTAAGCAAGGATGCCTTTTCCGAGATGTGCCTCCGTCTGGAAGTATTCTGGTCAGAAAAAACGGGCGGAGAATTTATAATGCCGGAACCTCCGGTTCAATATTTAGCAATGAAAGGATTTGAAGAACTATGAGCGACAACAAACCTATTTTTACCTTACGCGACAGAATGCTTTCCGCCTCGTGTTTTATGAAAACCTACACCCGTGAAGACGGACGGGAAGTCCCGTTATTCTCTATCTGCCTGCAGCGCTCTTACAAAAAGAAAGGCGATGATGAGTACACCCGCGAACAGATTAACCTGATGCCGGATGAACTGCTGAAGTTTGCCCGCCTGTGTACCGATGCCTACGGCGAAGTCCTGAAAGCAGCTATGGCCAACCGCCCCGCCAAACAGGACTATCCTGCGCAGGAAATGGATATACCTGACGATGATATACCGTTTTAAGGAATAGGACGATGACTAAAACACCTGAAGAACTGACAGAGGACTGGAAAGCGGGAAAGCTTGAGTATGGGCGGTATTGGATAAAAAATAAAGTTTGGGAAAAGCCTTTTATTGACAGATGGCTCCCGAATTGTTCTTGGGAAATCTCTTGCAAAGATGCTATTGAACAAGTCCTTGCCCCCGTTCCTACCTATGACGAATACAAGGCTATGCAGGCAGAGCTTGCCGAACACCGGCATTATTGCTGCTGTTCTGAAAATGAAGTTATGCGGCTGAAACTGGCGGAAATGGAAGAGTTGCTGAAAGAGTGTTTACCGATTGTTTCTGCTGAAATTATGACTTGGCAAATTAGAGGCGGGGAAGAATCCTATAAAAGAGGACAAGACCTTTTAACCCGTATCAACTCCGTTATCGGTGAAAGTAAGGAATGATGAAAAAATTTTTAATTATATTGGCTTTATTTTTAACGGGTTGCAAATATCCTGATAATGAGAACCCGCGGCAATACAAGTTTAATGATATATACCGTTATGAAAATGAGGAAGTAATTTGTTATATAGTGAACAATTACAGCCCTTCCGGAATATCTTGCGTTTGGAAACAAATGTTAAAAAACTCCAAAAATGTTGCAAATAATGTTTCAAAACCAAATTCGCAACATTCCGAACCAAATTGCAACATTATGTTAAAAAATCCTGATTTGCTTGAAAGTGAGGAGAGATGAAACTTGTTGAAATTAAAGACGTCCGCGTTGGGCAGGTATTGGAGCGCGACCGTTGCATTTTTGTTGTCATGAGGCGCTCAGGCATCGACAGCGTTTTTCTCAGACTTTATTGCCACAACCGCAAACCAGAACCAAACAACGCCTACGAGGCACAAGCAATGCACGAAGTCAGAGTTGACGCGCTCAATGATTGCCAACTTATCGGTAAAATCGGCATCACCCACCGCATTAACGGAAAGAAGCTCGTTGAGCTTCCCCGCTCCTCTGGATTTCAAACTGACGATGTTGTAAAATTCAAATGGGATCCGCGGCTTTATGTGATTAACCGTGAAATCGACTTCGGTATCAAGGAAACACACCCGGACAACTCATATTTTGAAGCCACCAACGACCTGTATGGCAGCCGCCAACTGGTGGATTTTGAACTCAAACGCGTTGGTATCTTGGGCGTAACCCACGAATTTGTGAACAGTCGGGAGCAAAGCAATGACGATTAAAGTAGGACAGATATACAGGCATAATAGTATTGTTGTTTGTATAACTAGATTAAAGGCAAACGGACGGGGCTATTGTATAAACACAATGGGAACTATGAAATATTGTTATCGTTCAGATTTTGAAAAGTACGCATTAATCGCCGAATACCCGACTTGGCAAGAGGCTGTTAATAGCAAGGAGTTTAAGAAATGACGATTGATGAAATTATCGTTGGCCATACTTACACCCTGAAATCAGGGCATAAAATGAAAGTTTTAAGATATATACCACCCCGAGATAAAAACCCCTATGACCGCCCGGTCTATGAGGTAGAAACAGGCGGAAAGATTTGGGTTCATAGTGAAGAGATGTTAAAAAGACTTGAGTATAAGGAGCAAGACTAATGGGATATAGAAATTATTTGTATGTCGCGAACAAAAAAGACATTAACAAAATCCGTAAAATGACGAAAGCCGAACTATGGGAATTCTCTAAACAAAAGCCTTTTAAGGATGAAGAGCTGCCGTATTGGGGTGATATTTTAGAAGAGGCTGGAGCAGAGGAAGCTTTTGAAATGGGAAAATATATTGACTATAGAAATAGGTTAAAACCTTTTATGAGGCCTTTGTTCCACGATAAAGAAATTCATGAATATTACAATCAGGAAAATGAACTTTTTATTGCAAAACCGGGTATTTTGCAAGCATTAGCAACAATTTTTAAAGAAAAAGTACAGGCTCACTATCAAGGCCTTATGCAAGAAGAAAGTTCTGATGAATTTGATAAAAGGTCGCAGTTCGACAGATTGTTAAGTTCTGCAAAATCAAATTTAATGTGGTCTGAATATCTCGACAAACTCCCAAATAATAAATATGCGCTTGGAGGCGGCTGGTTGTACGAGCATGAGGTGTTCTCAATTCTTTATCTTATGAGAATATTCAACCCCCAAAAGCAATGTTTAATTTTTTTAGGATATTAAAGACAATGTCGATTGATGAATTTATGCGGGATATAGCGCCTAAAATGCGCCCAGGCTGGGTGGCTATGGACGCAAACGGACTATGGTTTTGGTATTCAAAAAATCCAACCCGACTTGCACATAATTTTAACATAAAAGACGGAGAAATTTATAAAATGCTTATGTTTGACATCGCCCCTGTCGATGATTGGAAAAAATCAAAACGAAAGGTAGGTAACTAATGTCATATTTAGAAGAACTGTTGCCCGAGTTCAGAAAAGGGGCAAAGATTAGATTGAAGGATTGGCCAAAACCTTTTTATTACGAAATGAGAAATAGAAAAGTCTATAATCAAGACGGGCATAGAGTTAAAAATTTTTCTCATCAAGCACTTTTTAAAAATGTTTGGGAATTTTATAAAGACCCCGAGCCAGATTGGCAATATATCATTGACCACAAGTGCCTTTGCTGGTTTTGGGACGACGAAAAAGAAAAGAGAACGGGATACTTAACATACGCGGGTATCAACTCTCCCAAATTTGAAATGAATGGCGGGAGCGTGTGGGCGCACTGCCGCCCCATCCGCAGAGATGAAGTAACTTTTTATGAGGATAAGAAAGATGAGTGATGAAATCAACATTGTAGAAATTCGTGCAAGAGAAGGAAGAATATCTGGTACTACGTTCTGGAATAGCCAAGTGGAACTTTTAAGCGACGAGGCCATTATAGAATTGCTTAATCGTCTAAGCGACATGATAAAAAATGTTAATGGTATGCTTGCCTTACGATTAAAAGATATGAGTAACAGGCGTATGGTTGCTAGAGATAACTGTTCGCATAATTTTGTAGAGGCTTAAAAATAATGAAAAAGTTTATATTTTTAATAATGCTGTTTGTATCATCCTGTAGCGACAGTCAAACCGCCACAAGAGTTTTAAAAGAACAAGGTTTTAAAAACATTACAATAACCGGATATGATTTTTTCACCTGTGGCAGCGAAGATTTTTATTCGACAGGATTTATTGCTTATAAAAATGGCGTAAAGATAGAAGGCACCGTTTGTTCAGGGTTTATTTACAAGGGAACAACAATAAGATTTCACTAAAAAAACCTTTCCCCTGCGGCTTACATAACGCAGATAGAGCGAAGCCCGGGGCGCAGGGGATAAAATATCGGGCTTACTTCTATCCTCCCTGCCTTCCTTTAAAAGCATTGTGCGGAGGCTTTTAAACTGTCCAGCCCGCAAGGGTTCAAGCTTTCGGCAAAGGGAGTCAATGGAAAGCGAATGGCGGTACCGCACAACATCGGGCGCAGATTTTGGCACATCAAGTTAAATTAAAACTACTGCGCCCGCCTTTTAAACTTGACTCTTCGAAAGGACTTTAATATGAGTCTGCTCCTAACTAAAACACAAGTAATGAAACAACTGGGAATCGGAAGAACCCGCCTTAAACACTTAATAAAGCAGGGATATATTAAGTGTATTCAATCCGGCACGTCTTATCTGATTCCGCAATGGAGCGTTGAACAATGCCTAAGAAATACAATAAATCCCCTGTCAAGCTCGTTAAAAGGGGAAACATCTACCATATCACGATTTCAACAATCGTCGCCGGACAAAGAGTTTTCATTCGAGAAAGTTCTCACTCAACAGACCGTAACCAAGCTTTGCAATATGCAAATCAGAGACTTCAAGACATTATCAGGCAAGCTGAATTCCAAACATCTCAATTAAAAGAAGTAACGATAGATTATGCTTTCGGCTTGTTTTGGGAAGAGGTAGGCAAATTGCACGCTAACGCAAAAGATACTCTTAACAAGCTGAAGAACTTAACGTCATACTTTAATACACAGCAGTATATATCCAATTTAACAGTTGAAGATATTACCGCTTTTATACGGGCGAAAGATGCCGAAAACAGAAGAAACGCCACAATTAACCGTTATTTGGCGCTGTTATCGGCAGTTTTTACAAGATGCAAACTACATAAAATAAACTTACCCGACATTAATATCCGCCATTTTATGCGGAAAGAACCGGCTGAAAATGTAAAATATTTTGCAGACTGGGAAACCGTAAATAAAATTATTGATAATGCAGCTCCGCATATTAAACCCATAATATTAACCGCCATTTATACCGGTTTCAGAATATCTGCTATTCTGAAACTAAAGTGGACAGACATTATCGGAGATGAATTTATCATCAATGTTAAAGACAGCAAATTTGAGGGTGGAAAAATACAGCGCAAACCTATCTTTCCCGTGATGAAAGACTTACTTGATACACTTCCGCACGATTCCGATTATATATTTACCTATAAAGGCCTGCCGATAAAACGAATAAATAAAGGATGGAACAGAGCATTAGAACGTGCCGGACTGCCTCATCAAACAATACATACTTTACGCCATACTCATGCAACTTGGGTATATAATTCAACAGGAGATTTGCGTCTTGTTAAGGATTCACTTGGGCATTCAAATATTAAAACAACGCTTAAATATGCGCATCCATTTCCCAACCGTATCATATCGGTTATGGACAGCGTTTTTGCACAAAATCAACACAAACAATAAAAAGCACAAACTAAGTATTTGATTTTATTTATATGAATACGTCACTCTTAATCAGTGGGTCCAGGGTTCGAATCCCTGCGCGCCTACCAGTATTGAAAAAGTCGCTTTAAGGCGGCTTTTTCTTTATATATCAATCACTTATTTGATATCGTATGAGGAGTGTTTATCAGGCCAATTCACGCTTGTTACACGATTGCCTATATAAAACCCTTTATTTTACAAGCGGCTAGTGCGGTTGAAATCTTATAGCTTTTCGGGATAATCATTTATCAAAAGTCGGATTTGAAACTTTGTCAGAATAAAAGTGTTTGATATTGACAGCTGCTTATTTTCGCTTAAAGTGCTGGCATTCGGCCACATCTTTCGTTTATTTCCAATATAAAGAAGAGATATTAGTGCTGTGTTGTTATACGGTTAATTATTTGAGGAAATGTTATGATTGAAATAAGAGAGGAAAAGATTTCGGAGCAAAGGGAAACGGAAAATGTTGTTCGCGAGGCATTTTGGAATGTATATTCACCCGGGTGCAGCGATCATTATTTAGTTCATCAAATACGTCAATGTCCAGCGTATATCCCTCAATTAAATTTAGTCGCCGTAAAAAACGAGACCATCGTTGGACATGTGATAAATATAAAATCTTATATTAGCGGAGATGACGGGAGAAATTACGAGGTTATCAGTCTGGGACCAATTTCGGTACTTCCTCAATATCAAAGAACTGGTGTTGGTTCAAAATTAATTTCTGAAGTAAAAAAAATTGCGAAACAATCAGGATATAGAGCTATCCTGTTGTATGGTAATCCGGCATTTTATCTTAAGCAAGGTTTTGAGCCTGCTGAAAAATATGGTATTCGTAATTCTGAAAATATGTTTGCGGCAGCTCTTCATATATGCGGATTGTCTGACGGCGCCTTAGACGGAATAAACGGGAAGTATTATGAAAATGAAATCTATAATGTTGATGACGAAGCTGTTAAAGAATTTGATAAAAATTTTCCACCTAAGAAACTTATATCAGGTACATTATCGCAGCAATATTTTCTCGAAATATCTGCTAAATGTAAGCCATTTAAGAATAATTAGTCCGTGGATTGTCTTACTGCGCCTGTCTATCTTGAAAAAGCCGCGTCACAGCGGCTTTTTCTTTATAAAACATCATTTAAATATATTTTAATTCTGTTTGACTTTGGCTTATCAAAACTATTTTTTATTGATATTTATAATGCGAATTTATCAATCTAAATTATGTGATTTTAAGTCCGGATTTTGCAATTGCATGTCCTGAAATAATACTATGCCATTATTTTTGCAGCAGTCCTCATTGGATTGGGCGCTGTTGCCATTATATTTATTCCAGACAAACGCAGAATATTTCAGACAACCGTGGTGAGGAAATCCGGCAGCCGATATAACCGCAGAGATTTCGGGAGAACATACCCGGCGTGAGGTCAGCAGGAACGCAGGCGGCAGCCGGAAAACGCGGAATATGACAAGATACGGTTTGGCACCAGAATATGTAACAACGGAAAAGAGGATGACAGAAAATGTTTCAAAAAAATGATATGAGTTTTATCAATGTTGTGGCTATCGGCATAGGTTCCATTGTCGGTGCAGGAATTTTCGCTTTGCTCGGCCAGGTCATTTTGATTTCCCGGCTCTGGACTTATGCATCTTTTCTGATTGCAGGAATTGCAGCAATGTTTTCCGGTTACTCTTATGCGAAACTTTCGGCTAAATTCCCGGTTTCGGGCGGGCTGACCGACTTTTTCCATATCGCTTACAAAAACCGCTGGTTATCAGGCGGTTTAACCATCCTTTATATGCTGACTTCGGCAATCTCAATTTCAATGATGGCAAAATCGTTCGGAATTTACGCCGCCCACCTGGCAGGAAACACCTTTCCGCAACAGCTGACCATAAATACTGCCGCCGTTATCCTGATTGCGGCGATGTCTTTTCTGAATATGCTCGGCGCACAGGATTCCAGCCGGACTGAAACGGTTTTAGTCGCTTTAAAACTTTTGATTTTGACGGCACTGTTTGCCGCCGGCCTGTGGTTTTACGATACGGCCCACACAACGCCGCTGCCGGTTCCTGATGCCAAAAGTTTCTGGGGAGGCATCGGTGTTACCTTTTTCGCTTATGCCGGATACGGCGTTATTACAAATGCAGCGGGAGACGTCAAAAATCCGCAGCGGACAATTCCTCTGGCCATTTACACGACGCTGCTTATCGTCATGACGCTGTACTGCGGGCTGGCTTTTGTCGTCCTTCATTATGTCGATATGCACCAGCTGACCAGCAATCCTAACGTTGCCGTCGCCACAGCCGCAAGGGAACTTTTGGGCACGGCGGGTTTCGGGCTGATTTACCTGACGATATTCATTGCCTATGCAACCGGAATCAATGCAACGTATTTCAGCATTTTCCGTATTTCGCGCGCTTTGGCCGAAGACAAGGAACTTCCCGCTTTTTATCATCAAAAATTCTGGCGTTTCGGCACAAAAGGAAACCTTTTCACAACGGTACTCATCATTCTGGCAACCGTACTTTTTGACTTCAATGCAATAGTCAACCTCTCAAGCGGCGCTTTTCTGGTTTGTTATCTTGCCGTTTTTGCCGCTGCCTGGCTGCTGCGCAAAAGGATTGGCGCATCTTCGGCAGTCATCGGCACAGGCTTCCTGCTGATGCTGTTTATTTTTGCGGCCTTTATGTATAATATCTTCTGGTAGCCGGCTTTCGCGAATCAGTCATTTCTGGTGCGGGACTTCAGCAAAACCGCCGTTTCAAACGCCTTGTTTCCGGAATGCGCAGGGTTTGAAACATACGTGGAATGCGCATTTTCCGGCGTATGAGAAGTTGAACCGGCAGCTGCGGGAGTGGAAATATTGTCCGGGGTACGGAGCGGCGTATCGGCGGGAGTATGAGGCGCATGTGCACCGTCTGAATTCCGGAAAGAAGACGAAATGCCCGCATTGTCCCGGTCAGTACGTCCATCTGTCCGAGCCAAAGAGCCGTTTTGATTTTCCTCCCGTATTTTTTCCAAATTCCGGCGTTCCGTTTCCAAGTGTTTTTTCCGCTCTTCCAGCCGTTTCAGCTTTTCTTCTATTTCACGGCGTTTGCGGACATCTTTCTCAAAGCGGCGCTGTTCTTCCAGCTGACGACGCTCTTCAGCCAGCTTTTGCTTCTGTTCTTCCACCCAGCGCATCCGGTCTTCAAATTTTTTCCGGCGTTCCATAGCTTCTGCCTGTATGGCGGCAAGTTCCGCCGCGTCTTCGGCCTGTTCCCTGGCTGCAGCCGCTTTTTCCTTTTTCTCGTTCAGGCGTTCGTGTCTGGAAATCTTATCTGCAACATTTTCCAAAATATCGGATATTTTGCCGAAAACACGAACCATCTCATCCTGCGACAGATTGCTGTATTTCATGACCTTTTCCATGGCATTGCGTGCCAGAGGGCCGTAATTCTGCCCCAGCAAATCCAATGCCTTTTCATTTTCGCCGTTGCGCAGCAACAAACTGACTTTATCGGTTATGACACTGCCCTGTTTGATGTTTTCAATACTCATGGCTGTTCCCTCCGTTTATTCTACCTGCCGGCCTTTCCTGCTTTTTCAAGATGCTGCGCCGACCGAAGCGCCTTCTTTTCTTTCTGTTCGCGGGTCAGCTTTGCTTCTATGCACAGTTCGGCAAACTTTTGACTGGCTTCCATATCTATGGACAGGGAGATATTTACTTTCGGACCGTAGCGGTTAAAATTGACGCCGTTTCTCTGTTCATAATCGCAGGCAGGATTATGCCGGTTATTTATGACACAGGTATGGCCGTGAATTATCCCTTGGTTGTCTTTCGGCAGGCGACGGCCGCTGAATTCATCGACACGGTTGTCGATGCTGATGGTCGTTCCCGGCGGAAGCCTGCGGATAAAGTCGTTCATTTCTTGATTTTCCGCCGTTTTGTTTTCTTTCCGCCCAACACGGGAATAGGCTTTGTTTTCTATCGATACCGTCGTAAACAGCCCGCTTTTTTCCAACGGGATATAGACGTTGCAGCCGGAGTTGCTCCGACCGGCGCCGGGTTCTTTCTGCGGCCAGTCGGGATTATTGCCGGACAGGATTTCGCCCATTCCGGCACGCCCGAAAATATTTTGGACGCCAAGCGTACACTTGCCGACGGTTTCATCTTTTATATTGCCGGCGGCACGCGCCAGTTTCCGATTGGTTTCTCCGGGAGAAAGTTCATACAGCAACGCAGGGTTATTATCTACAACCGCCTGAATATCGGTCTTGGTTACGCCGGTTTTCTGCATCAGCTCAGCCAAAGGCAGATTTCCCGTAACCGTCGTACCCATTGCCCGGCGACAGATTTCAGCCGCTTTTTGCTGCACATTTTCTTCCGCCCATGGTATTTCCTGCAAATTTCCGGCTATCATATTCCAATCGGCAAACGTCTGTTCCTCGGCATGAGGACGCAGAGGAGAAACAAATTGCTTTTCGGCTTCCGCACGTTTTTTCATCTCCGATATTTTCAGTTTGTTTTCCAGCCGGCGGCTGCCTTCGTTCAGGCTCTGTTCGAACGGAGAAGCGCCGAGAGAGGCATTTTGTTCCGGCAAAGGTGCGGAGCTGCCGCCAACGCCCAGCGCAACGGCACCATAGACCCACCAGCGCCCGGCCAATTTTTTTATTTTTGCCCACGCTGCCGCGGCATCCTGCTTCATGCCTTTTTTGATGTCTTCACGCGATACGGACATTGCATCCTCCCTGCTCCGTTCAGGCTGTTTTACAGAAATTATTTTACCATATTTTAAGGCGGTTGTAAAGCATTTTCGGCAACGGGATATGCCTGCCTCCGTCCGAGCAAGAGGCGGGAAAAGACGACGGGAAAGAGGAAAAACTTTTGAGCGAATCCTGCGGCGAAACCCGACGAGGCGGTCGGCTGCCGGAAAGTTTACCACTGTCCGTAAAACGAAGCATTTTTGTCCTGCGTATATACCGTCTTGTCCGACGGATAATTGTAATAAACATATTCGACATTTGCCAAATCCCGCCCGTAGGGATTATACGGCTGAAGCACCCGCCTGTCCAGATACTGCGGAAAAACCTGGCGCAGCGTATTATCCAAACCGCGTGAAAAATCGTTGCCGAACGACGGCGAAGTTATAACATTGGCGACCATTATGCCGTTCGGTTTCAGACGATCTTTTACCATACGGAAAAAATCCGCGGTAACAAAATTCATCGGAATGCTGCGGACAGCCGAAAAAACATCGACAATAATCAAATCATACTTTTGCTTGGCATTTAGCATAAAAAGGTATGCGTCTTCGGCTATGAACTTCTGATTTTCAGGCAGCGGGCGCTGCAAAAATTTTTGTTCGGCAATGTTTTTCAGGTCTTTGTCTATATCCAAAAAGGTATAATTATGAAAGCTATCGCCTAGGCCTATCGTAAATCCGCCGGCGCCAAGAACCAAAATGTCCCGTGGAAAGTCCTGCGGCAGTGAGGCGATAAACGTTTCGTTGATAAAACGGACGTAGTCAAACATCAGATCCTTCCGCACTGAAATTTTAGAAGAAAAAGAACCGTTTATACGCATAATTTCAGATAACGCTTTACCTTTTTCCACATCTGCCGGTTCAATTTCTATGCGCGATACGGCATCGTCCTTGACCAGCGTACTCTGCGGATTCATCAGTTTTTCGCTGTTGACGGAAAAGGCAAAGGCCAGCAGCATTATCGACAGTACGGCGGTTTCTGTCCGGCGGCGGCGGGATGACAGCAAAAAGGCCGCGACAGCAGCAAGAAAGACCAACGCAACAACGGTTGCGGAAACGCCGATTAACGGCATCAGCACCAGTGTCGTCAGCATTGAACCGAGAACGCTGCCAATGGTATCCACAGCCATAAAGCGCCCGGTATAGTCCGTATCGTAACGGTGCAGCATCCGCCCGATAACCGAGGTTATAAACCCCAGGCACACTGACGGGAAAGCGAGAAATACAGCCGAGAAAGCAAAAACAAAACCAAGTGTCGAACGCACTCCCGCGGCATACAGAAGATAAAAATAAATTTCAATCAGATAATAAGAACACGCGATGATATACCAAACGACCAATATCTTGGCCAGACTTTCCATAATGCGGCGGACGGGGCGGCCGGGAATGTACCGCATACGGCTGCCGCGCCGGTTAGAGGAGCCGGCGAATCGCACGACAGAGCCGATGTAATAGCCCACAGACAAAAACAGCAGGATAAAAGTAATGACAACCGACGTTATCAGCGTATTGGAACCGACAAAATTTATCAGCTGGCGCAAAACGAGCAGTTCAAACGACATACTGGTATATCCCAGCAAAAAGACGACGGCTAAAAGCGTATATTTCAATCCGGCGGTCATTTTCCCTCCCCTGATACAAAAAATCTCCGCAGTTTGTCCTGCGGAGATTTCTATAGCATACGCGGCTTAATTATTTGTTAAATTCGAGACTGACGCTGTTATTTGTCAAATTCAAGCCCGTCTGTACCGACGCCGACTTTGACCGTCGAATTGTCATGGATTTCATCGGCGAGCAAAGCATAGGCCAGCTTGTTTTCCAGCTCTCTTTTGAGCAGCCGTTTCAGCGGGCGGGCACCGTAGACTTCGTCATAGCCGTTGTCCACAATCCAGGCATCGGCTTCCGGCGTCAACTGCAGCTTAATGCCGCGGCCGGCCAGACGCTTTTCTATGTTCGCCAGCGCAATGGCGGCAATCGCCCTGATATTGTCCTTGGTCAGCCGTTTGAAGACAACAATGTCGTCAATACGATTGATGAATTCGGGACGGAACGTTTGGCGCAGAGTTTCCAACACCTTTTCCTTCTGCTCTTCCGCCGGCAGCGACGTATCGGTCAGGTATGCCGCACCGAGGTTTGAGGTCATGATGATAATCGTGTTTTTGAAATCCACGGTACGCCCCTTGCCGTCGGTCAGGCGGCCGTCATCCAACACCTGCAGCAGAATATTGAAGACATCGGGATGCGCCTTTTCCACTTCATCAAACAAAATAACCTGATACGGACGGCGGCGTACGCTCTCGGTCAGGATACCGCCCTCTTCGTAGCCGACATATCCCGGAGGTGAACCGATTAAGCGGGCGACGGAATGCTTTTCCATATACTCCGACATATCTACGCGCAGCATGGCGTTTTCGTCATTAAACAAAAACTCAGCCAAACTCTTGCTCAATTCGGTTTTGCCGACGCCGGTCGGCCCCAAAAACAGGAACGACCCAATCGGCTGGTTCGGGTTGGAAATTCCGGAACGCGAGCGGCGTACCGCATTGGCGACGGCTTCCACCGCCTCATCCTGCCCGATGACGCGTTTTTTCAGATAATTTTCCAGATGCAGCAGCTTTTCGCGTTCGGACGACAACATTTTGTCTGTCGGAATGCCTGTCCATTTGGAAACGACTTTGGCTATGTCTTCGGGCTGAACCGTCTGTTGTTCGGTCTTTTTCGTACTCTTCTCCAACTCTGCCAGTTCCGCATTCAACTTCGGGATAATGCCGTATTGAAGCTCTCCGGCGCGTTCGTACTGTCCGTTGCGCTCGGCAATCTGCGCCTCGCTTCTGGCTTTGTCCAACCGGTCTTTGATTTCGGTAATGTGCTGCAGGTTCTGTTTCTCCTGCCGCCACTTGGCGTCCAGCGTACGCGCCTGCTCTTCCAGATTGGCGAGCTCTTTTTCTACATCCGCAAGACGGGATTTGGAATTATCGTCGGTTTCCTTTTTCAATGCTTCCTTTTCTATTTTCAACTGCAAAACCTTCCGGTCAAGCGTATCCAGTTCTTCCGGCTTGGAATCGACGGTCATACGCAGCGAAGACGCCGCTTCGTCCATCAGGTCAATCGCCTTATCCGGCATATAACGGTCGGCAATGTAACGGTTGGCCAGCGTGGCGGCGGCAATCAGCGCCGCGTCGGAAATCCGCACGCCGTGATGCAGTTCAAACTTTTCCTTAATGCCGCGGAGAATGGTGATTGTTTCCTCTACATCCGGCTCGTCAACATAAACCGGCTGGAAACGACGCGCCAAGGCGGCGTCTTTTTCGACATACTTCTTATATTCGTTCAGCGTGGTGGCACCGACACAGTGCAGTTCGCCCCTTGCCAACGCCGGTTTTAAGAGGTTGGACGCGTCCATCGAACCTTCGTTGGCTCCGGCGCCGACAATCGTGTGCATTTCGTCGATAAAGAGGATTATGCTTCCGGCAGCCTCTTCTACTTCTTTTAAGACCGATTTCAGGCGTTCCTCAAACTCGCCGCGGTATTTGGCGCCGGCAATCAGCGCGCCCATATCCAGCGCAAGCAGACGCTTGTGCCGCAGGCTCTCGGGAACATCGTTGTTAATGATACGCATCGCCAGCCCCTCGACAATCGCGGTTTTGCCGACGCCCGGTTCACCAATCAGCACCGGATTGTTTTTGGTACGGCGGGACAAAACCTGTATGGTGCGGCGGATTTCCGCATCACGGCCGATAACCGGGTCAAGCTTGCCTTCTTTGGCGCGGGCGGTCAGGTCTATGGTAAATTTTTTCAGACTCTCAAACGTGTCTTCCGCAGTTTCGGAATCGGCCAAACGCCCCTTGCGGTATGCGGCGACCGCCTGATTGAGCTTTACCGGATTAACGCCGGAAGACTTCAGCAGTTCGGACGCTTTGTTGCCTGCCGACTGTGCCAGAACCTGCAACAGGCGTTCCAGCGTTACGAACTTGTCGTTGTTCTTTTCGGCAAAACTTTCGGCCTCCAGCAGCAGACGGCTCAATTCCTGCGACAGCGAACTCTGCACGTTTTCACCGGATACGGACGGCAGCTTGTCCAGTTCTGAGGTAACGCCGGATTTCAGTACCGGCAGATTGCCGCCGCTTTCGGTTATCAGGTTTTCCATAGTCGGATCATTCAAATCCAAAATCGTTCCCAGCAAGTGCAGAGGGGTTACAAACTGGTTGCCTTTTCTGACGGCAAGGTCTATCGCACCCTTAACCGCTTCCTGAGTTTTTACGGTATATTTTTCTATATTCATCCTTTTTTCTCCTTTATTGTGTTATGTAGTGTGGCGAAAAGGAGAAAATCAAGTGGGCAGCAGAAAAAAAGCAACAGAAAAGCTATTTTGGCATCTGCGCCCTTATGGCGGCGGCGCCGGCCGGAGTCAGCAAAATAACGGCATATTCGGAATCAACAAAGAGAGAACTTTCCGCCGGCCAGGCCGATGCGGCATTTTCAAGGAAGCGGCGCAGTTCAGGCGACAGGGAAAAAATCTGCGAACCGCCGTAAAACAGCGGTGATACGGCATAAAAGTTGAACATTCCGGACGGAATATGGCGGACAACAAAAGGCGCATTCAGCACATACGGTGCGGAAACGGCATATTTTTCCGCATAATAGCGCGGGCGCAACGGCAATTCTCCGGCAACAACCGGCGTCAACGGCGCCGTATGCGGACGAACGGCTTCAATTTGGGCGGACACGCGCTCGACCAGCCTTTCCTCGGCGGTTTTGCCTAACTGCCATACTTTTTGCGCATAGAAATCCTGCCTTACCGACAACAGCAGGAACAGTCCGGCCAGTACCAGCCCAATGTTGCGCTGCCAGCGGAAACCCGAAAGCAAAACCGCGGCGGCACCGGCATACAGAAAATTCAATCCATAAAAATTGACGCGCGGCATATAAGCAACTTCTTCCGGCATTGCGGCAAGGAATGCGCTCAGCACCGTAGCGGCAAGGGCGACAAGCCATAATGCTATTTGCCATAAGACCCGAACCGGGCAGCGAAGACCGATAATCCGGTTAACTTCTCCATCAACCGAATAGCAGGCTCTGTCAACTGGACACCTGTCATAGGCGCAGGCAGCGGAAACGCCGGCAGCTGTTATAATGAGCAAAAATCCGCATATTTTCAAATCAGCGGGAAAGAACGGAAGCGTCGCCCATAGCTGGTTCCAGACAAGTTCCGCCGTCGGCAGCAAACGAGAAAAGAGTTCCGGCAGTGCTGCCGTCTGTACATTGTAGTGCCCGGTATACAGAATTCCGACAGCTGCCAACAGTGCCAACAACACTTTGAACAAAATCAGAGAAAAAATAACGACTGCCAGCGGCAAAACGAGCGATGACAACCACGGCAACGGGTCAGAGGCGGATTGATGCGGCGAAGCGAAGAAGGACTGGCGCGGAGATAAACCTGAGGCAGATTGATGCTGTGATGAACCGGGGGCGGACTGTTGCTGCGGCAAATTTGCGGCAGGCCGGGAGGACAACGGCGGCAAAAGCTCCCTTTTCTGCCCCGAAAGCCGTAAAATACCGCGGAAAGCCAGACAGACAAACATCATTTCCATCGCACTGGGATAAATGCCGAGTGCCAGCAAAAAGCAGACAATGGCAACGGTTTTGGCGGCATATCCCGGCCTTTCCGCCAGCATAAGCCCGCCGACGACAAGCGGCACCGCCGCAAAGTTGCCAAGAATGTTTATCGGGAAATACAGCCAACCGAGAATAAACGGAGCCAGCGCCGGAAGCAGTGCCGCCGCTAGCCGCGCAGAAGTAACGGTAAGACGCCAGTATGCGGGAAGCAGCGCCGTACCGGCCGCCAGCAGGGCAAACGCCAACCAAGTGTTAAGCAACGGAAATACCTGACCGCCAAACAATGCCGAATTAAGAATAAACTTGCCGTAGCGCCCCTCAAACAGTCCGGTATCCCAGCGCAAGACCTGCGTTGTACCTTTAACCCAGTCCCAATCGTGGTTGCCGATAAAGAATGTAACCTGATAATACAAAAACACCAGATTCAATGCGGCAAATACGAGCCAAAACAGCTTTATGCCGCGGAACGTTTTATCAGGCGCCGCAATGTTCTCACCCTCTGCCATTCATCCTCCGGTAATATACATAAAACGTTTCATCTTCCGATTTATCCTGCAATGCAAAAAAGTGCCGCGACGGAAAAACTTTCAGCTGAAAGCCGCCCCGGCGCCGGATTTTTTCCAGCTTTTCCCGATAAGCCGCATAAAATTCGCCATTAACGACAAAAGCGCGGCGGCGCAACAGTTCGTTTTCCGTTATCCTGCGGGAGTAGCCGTCTTTCCGCCAGTTCCAAGCCCCATAGCCTGCTTGATTGTAATACGGATGCAGAGCCACAGTGTTAAACGTCAGTAAAAACATATCCTGCGGGGCAATGTTTTGCTCCTGCATAAAAGCATATACGGCAGGAGCGGCAGAATAAGCCCCATTACGGTCGCGGGTGAACGCGGCAGCGCTCCAAACCAGCTGGACGGCAAAAAATACGGCAATACCAGCTTTTATGCAGCGGGAATATTTTTGGGGCTCAGCATTCTGCCAGAAGACGAATAAAACTGCAAAAATAAGTATGCCGGCATGCCAAGGCTTAAACGGAACGATACACATAAACGATATACAAGGAAACAGCATTGCCCAGAAATAACGTCGGAAATGCAGAGCCAGACAGACGCAGGCTGCGAGAAAATACATAATGCCTATGTACAAAACAACGAGATTTTCCGGATGCGGAGATGCCGAAACAACTATTCCCGTCGTTAACAGACGAAAAACGTTGCGTAAAATAAATAACGGCTGGACGGCAAAATTACGGACATACTGGTTTGACGGTTCCGGCCACAGCATCCAGACACTGAAAACGGCAAAAACGGCAAAAACGGCGAAATCTGCCCGAAAACGGCAGCCGGCAGCCGGAAACGCATTATCGGATACGGCACGGCGTCCCGCACATTCATCCCACAGCCACAACACTGCCAGAGAGCAAGACAAAACCAACGCATGAGCAGACACTGAACCGAGAAAGATTAAGGCCAGCAGGCACCGCCAGGGATGAAACTGCCGATTTTTCCACGCCAGCGCCGCGGCGACAATCCCCAAAAACAGCAGGCTGTAACTGCGGGCAACAACATTATATTGATAAAAAACATAGTACGTCAGAGGAAACAAGTAACGAACCGCTGCAGAAAACGGCGCTTTGCAGACAAACAAAACAACAGCGGCAAACTCAGGCAGTACAGAAGCAAGAAACAGCAGAGAATACGGAAGTCCGACAAACAGCAGCAATTTCAACCAAAAGTGCCATAAAACAGGCGTTCCTTCTGTCCGCGCAGTTGTTGACAACAACTCGGCTATTCCTGTATCGCGCGCAATTAAAAACGACTGAGCCTCATCGGCAAACGGTTCGTGGCTAAGCCCCAGGCTGACCGTAAGCGCCAGCCAAGCCAACAGATATAGCGGTATCAATATTTTTTCAAACGGTTTTGTCTGCATCTGCGGCGCCTTTGCTGTTTCACCCGGTTTTGAAGCAACCATACGCAGTCAGGATAATTTTTCCGCTCCGGTTTGTAAAGTGTTTTTGCGGATTAATACACGGCAGGCCGAACGTTTTCGCATAATCTGCCGGGCAAAGCAAACGCACCGAATGATGTCCTGCAAACAGCAGAAAACCATGCACAAAACGCTTTCCCTGTCCGGGAAAGCGTTTTTTAAGATTTCCTTCTACATCAGCAGATACCCTCCGGTACCGGGCTTAATGCCAATGCGAATGTCATAGTAGTTGTCCACAGACACTACAAGGATTTTTATTGCTTCTTTTTCGACCCATAATATCACTACCGCAATCATTATAAGCAGAAACACAAAGGCCGCAGAAACGGCATCTTCCCCACCTAAAACGGCAACAATCCCGTCTGCATACACTTTTAAGACCAGTCCGGCCGCTGACCAGACGAAAAAGAAAAATGCCAGCACCCGGAACGTCCCCGTAATTTTACGGTTCAGCCATAAACGCGCTGTTTTTCCCGACAGGCACCAAAAAACAATCCCTACGCCAAATATTATACTTGACGCTACAAAAAAGGCGATACTTTTCGTCTCTGCCAGCTTAAAAAACATCTCCGCCATACCCAGCAGAAATACGGCAAATATGGACAAACGGCAAGCCAAGCGTTTCAGATAATCGCCTTTTATCAGCTCTTCTTGCAATATTTGGGGAAAACTGCCGTAATACTCGTCTTTTCGGCCGAAAATGCCGAAAATCCGATATAACTTTTCCCGCAGAGGAATTTCTTTCTCAGAATCGGCAACACTCATACGAGCATGCATAATTTCTGCTTCTCTGGCAAATTCGCCGTTTTGATACTGCTTCAGAATAGCTTTTATTCTGGCCTGCATAATCTCTTTTTCAAGTTCTTTAATTGTTTTCATAATTTTATAGTTTACATAATTATTTTCTCTATGGACAAAACGTATCATTTTTTCAGAGAGTTGTCAACAAATTATTATGTTCGCACAATCAGCCTCTTGATATAAAAGCCTACGTCCTGTTTTTGAAGGAGATATTTTATCATTGGGATTTTGGCTGCATAAACTTTACAATTTTATTCTGCAGCCAATTGCTTTAGTTCACGGCTGATTTCCGACAGTTCGGCGGCGGCAGCGCGCACAACCTCCTGTACGGCCTCTGCTGCCGAAGACTGCTCCGCGGCAGGCTCGTCATCTTCAAAGAAGTCTTTTTGAATTTCGGTACCGAGAATATCTTTCAGGCTGCGGTTTTTAAACAGTTTCTGCACGCCTTCAATCGTATAGCGCCGTTCATACAGGAGTTCTTTTATAAGAGCCAGAAGTTCAACATCGTCCGGGCGGTAATAACGGCGGGAGCTTTTGATTTTCATTGGCTTTATCTGGCTGAACTTAGTTTCCCAAAAGCGGAGAACATGCGGTGCGATACCCAAATCTTCCGTTACTTCCGCAATACTGCGAAATGCCGATTTTGACTTATTGATTCCCATTTTCACCCCTTCCGTTAACAAAAGTTCCCGTTAAAAAAGGACGGCAACATTGACATTTCAGTTGAACCGTCCCGGTTAAGTATCTCTAATACGCCGAATTTTCGACCTTGCAACCCGTTTTATGGCAATGCAGCCTTTTATCGACCGGGTTACATTTTATCGACGCCGAATTTATCAGCAATGCGGCATCTTATTTGTTTACAGCCATCTTCAAATTCTGCGACGGACGGAAAGATATAACCGTACGCGGCGTAATTTCCGCTTCTACGCCGGTTTTCGGATTGCGGCCGATGCGGGCATTTTTACGTTTCAGCAAAAATGAGCCGAATGACGAGATTTTGACATCGCGGCCGGCAATCAGCTCGCCTTTTATCTCATCAATGACCATATCCAAGATATCTCCGGCATCTTTGCGGGACAAACCAATTTCTGTACAAATCGTTTCTGCGATATCGGCACGAGTTACAGTTGTCATTTTTCACCTTTCCTAAAAATAAATAATTATCGTTCTGTTTATGTTTAGAGCATAATCCCCGCAAAAGTACAATTCAATACTTCCGTGAAATTATACAGATTAATTTTTCAGATTATTATCAAAACCTTACCAAAAGTCCGCCCCAGGTAAAACCGGCGCCCATAGCCGGAATCAGTACCAAATCGCCTTTTTTAATCCTGCCGTTTTCCACAGACTCGGACAATGCCAAAGGAATCGATGCCGCCGAGGTGTTGCCGTGATGGTCTACGGTAACAATCACTTTTTCGGTCGGAATGTCAAGTTTCTGCCCGACGCTGGATATAATGCGGATATTCGCCTGATGCGGCAGCAGCCAGTCCACCTTGTCGGCAGAAACGCCTGCCTGCTCCAAAACATTATTGCAGGCTTCGCACATAGCGCCGACGGCAAACTTAAATACCTCTTTGCCGTTCATACGGATATATCCCGGAGTCTGGGTAGCGGAAATGCCGCCTGTCGTATATAAATTTTCATACTGGGTACCGTCTGCATACAGCTTGGTTGCTAAAACGCCCGTATCGTCCGACGTCCCCTCGCCTTCAGCCGCGCGCACGATTACCGCACCGGCGCCGTCGCCAAACAAAACGCAGGTATTGCGGTCTGTCCAGTCGGTTACTTTGGAGAGGCTCTCTACGCCAATAACGGCGGCAGTCTTTATCTGACCAAGGCGAATCATATTATCAACCATTGTCATTGCATACACAAAGCCGGAACAAGCCGCGCCGATATCAAAAGCGGGCGTACCGACTTTTACGCCGAGACGGCCGGCAATGCGAGCCGCTACCGACGGCGTCGTGTTATCCGGTGTCAATGTCGCGACAACAACCAAATCCAAATCCGCAGCGGTTACGCCGGCATTTTGCATTGCCATTTCAACCGCGTGCATTGCCATATCCGAAGTCAGTTCGCCTTCGGCAACGACATGACGCGAGCGAATCCCGGTACGGGTGCTTATCCATTCGTCATTGGTATCTACCATTTTTGACAAATCGTCATTAGTCAGCACTTTGGCCGGCAGATAATGCCCGCAGCCAATAATCTCGGTTCTAGTACACTTCATAGCAAGCTTCCTGTGAAAGTTCATCCAAATCAATATTTTCCAATTCGCGGCGGATAGAGCCGACAAAATCTTTACGGACGAGGCGGGCGGCATTTTCTACCGCAATGGAAAAACCGAACGCATCGGTTCCGCCATGGCTTTTGACCGACAGGCCGTTTAAGCCGACAAACATAGCCCCGTTATAAAGCCGGGGATCCATGGTCTTTTTCATTTTCCGCATAGCCCCGAACATAAACGGCAGTCCGAGTTTGGCAAAGAAAGACTGCTTTACCGACTTTTTGAGGAGATGCATAATCAAATGGCAGGTTCCTTCAACCGATTTCAGCGCGATATTGCCAGAAAAGCCGTCGGCAACAACAACGTCCGCCTTGTCATTCGGAATTTCGTGCGGTTCGATATAACCGATAAAATTCAAGTTAAGGTGCGTATTTTTGATGATATGGGCGGCAACGTGGATTTCCCCCTTGCCCTTCATTTCTTCAGCACCGATATTCATCAGCGCGACTCTGGGGTGTTCTATTCCCAGAGCATATTTGGCAAAAATGTTGCCCATAATCGCGAACTCGGCAAGATTGATACCGTCGCAATCGGTATTGGCCCCCAAATCCAGCATAACATAACGCCCGTTGACATGCGGCATAATGCTGACAATAGCGGGACGATGTATTTTCTGTATCGTTTTGAGCAACAATTTGGAAATAGCCATCAACGCTCCCGTATTGCCGGCAGAAACCACAGCCATCGCCTGACCGTTTTTTACGGCTTCGACAGCTTTGTACATACTGGTTTCGCGGTTACGGATAACGTGTGACGGCTTATCTTCGTTATGAACAAATTCTTCTGTATGAAAAATCTGACAAACCTCTTTCAATGCCGGAAATTTTGCAATTTCCGCCGTTACTTTCGGCTCGTCCCCATACACCAGAAAGCGGATATCCGGATTTCTTTTGTGTGCCAGAGCCAAACCTTCTATTACTACTTTGGGGGAATTATCCCCCCCCATAGCATCTATTGATATGACCAGATTACTCTCAGACAAAACCTGCTCCATAAAAATAAATAAAATTAATCAGCCAGTTAATTACTCTTCTTCTTTTTTCTGAGCAATAACTTCTTTACCGTCATACTGTCCGCATTTCGGGCATACGTTATGAGGTCTCTTCAATTCGCCGCAGTTCGGGCATTCATGATACGCATTAGGCGTCAAAGCATCATGAGAACGACGCATATTGCGGCGGGATTGCGATGTTTTTTTCTTTGGTGTAGCCATTTCTTTAAACTCTTTTAATTAAAATTATTTGACACGAAATAACTCCTGCGAACCCGTTCCCGGATTAACACAAGGGTTGCTGGATTAGCTTTTATATAAAAAAAATGTATTTGGCAAGAGTTTTTTTTATATATTTTCCGCTTTTTGCGGGAAAGGCATAGAAATACGAGGTTTTGCAGCAGCCCTCCTCTTGATAACAGGATATCTCCTCAGTTTTATCGACCGCCAAAAGTGCCGCCCGGCTATTTTTTTAATTTGGAAAGAATTGCAAAAGGGTTCTCGCGCAGCGGCGCATCGTCTTCTATCAGCGGGGAAAATTCTTCGCCGTCCTGCCGGGGATGGTCTTCCATCACCAGAGCCAGCTGCTCAATCGCAATATCGCCCAAATCTATCCGGCCGCCGATAACGATATCGGGGATGTCTGCCTCTATATCTTCGTCCAGTTCGCGAATCTGTTCATAAGTCGCATTGGTATCAAACGTCAGGGCAAAATCCGTTTTATAAGCCCGATCAAACGGTTCCAGCGAAATAACGCTTATCAGCCCCAAACCGGCGCGCACCTGCCCGCTTACATCCAGAATGCCGCGTTTTTTCTGAAACTTCAGTTTTATATCCGCTTCAAAATAATTCACAGCCGGAACCTGAAGAATTTCCTTCAGCGTTTCAAGCTGAGCCTTGTCTGCCCTTAGCATGTAGCTTTGTTCCCCCTGGTTAAGCTCATCAATTTGCAGCGGATACGAAAAATCTTTTTGCATTCCTTTTTTCCTTGTGTTATAGGCTTATATAGTTCAATATATAATTGTAAGGATATCGCAATGTCAATAAACAAAGTATTTTTTTCAACGGCAGCGGCTTTGATGATGCTGGGCGCCTGCTCCAATGAATATTTTATTCAGACGGAAGGAAATATGCCGACGAAGGACGATATTATGCAGGTCAAGCGCGGTATGCCGCAAAGCGAAGTCAGAAAAATTATGGGGTCGCCGAGCGTGATTTCAAGCCTTGACCACCGTACTTGGATTTATATGAACTCAACCATGGAACGCATGGCCTTTTTTGAACCGGAAGAACTGGATCGCAATGTCGTCGCCATTGAATTCAATCACGACGGCAAGGTGGAGAAAGTCGTACAGCTGACGAAAGAAAACGGGCGAAATATCGCTATTTCCAAAGACGAAACGCCGGTTATGGGCAGCGAAGAAACCTTTATGGAAAAATACTTCGGCGGCGTCGGATATATGCCGATTCAGCCGACCAAAGAGAACAACGGACTGTAAATTTATTTTTCATTGCCCCGGAAAAAGTATTGACTTAGTGTCAGAGGGGATTTATTATTCGTTGACAATGGGGTTTCCCATTCGATTAAGCTCCTGCGGGAGCTTTTTTTGTTTTAACGTTTGAGCCGTGCTTTTGCGCGGCTTTTTTATTTAACCACAAGCCGTACATCTGTGCGGCTATTTTTATGACAGGAGATACGCATGAGTTTGACCGAACCTGATTTTGACGTATGGGCAGACGCCATAGAAAACTTCAAATCTGACAAGCATGAACGCATACAGGCGCTGATTAATAAATACGGATGGCCTTTAAACGGAGACGATATGGATTTTAAGGACTCGATAGAATATGACTTTATCAAGCCCTATCTTAACGAAGCCAAAGGGACCTACCGGATTGCCGAAAACGCCCTGTCGGCGACGCAAAGCGATGGCAGGCATACCGCGAACAACGATACATCCGACGAGCGGCTGCTGCGGAAAGCGGCGGAGAGGTTGAAAGACCCTGATTTTGAAGGACTTGTTCCGCATATTTATCTGGATACCAAAGGGAAAATTACAACCGGCGTTGGGGCTTTGGTTGATGACGAAACGACTTTTAAAGCGGTAGACTGGCTGGTTGACAACAAACGCCCGGCAACCGACGCAGAAAAACAAGCGGCTTATAACCATTTTCAAGATCTGAAAAGGCAAGAGAAATTCGGGCAAAAATATGGTGCCGGTTATTATAAGGATGAAAGCATACTACAAGTATCCGAAGCATTCGCACTTCAACGGATGAACGAGCATTTGCAAAATGATTTAAAAAAATTGCGCGAAGGAATAGACAGGTTTGACAGCCTTCCTTATCCGCTTAAAGAAGTGCTGTTAGACATTCGCTATAATACCGGCGCAGTTTCCCAGACAAGATGGCCTAACTTGAGAAACGGGATACGTGAGAAAAATCTGACTAAAATTTATCACAATGTTAACCGATTAAAAATACAGAAAAAACGCAACCAATGGGCCAAAGAACGCATCAAGGCTATTCCGGCCGAAAACGGCTGGCACTGGTAACGTTTTACCGTTTTATCCGCGCTCCGGTTTCCGGAGTGCGGATATGATAACCGCGTTTGGAGGCAAACTCCGGGTTTGTTTCATCTTCGTAATATGAGTAAATGATTATACGGGTTCTACCTTTATATATTTGCTCCTCTGGCGGGCGGATTTTCATAACATAAGTATTGTGTTCTTCTGTTCTTATACCATAGACATCTTCCGGACTTTGCATTTCCAGCTGTTCTTTGTTCAGCTGGTGCGTGCAGCGCAACACCACCTCATCGGGCTCATTCTTCCACATTTCGCAGTCTTCGTGCCAAGTGACACCGTGGCGGTTATCCATATCAAACGTCGTCGGGGTTATGGTTACGTCCCACAGGTCGTTTAGTGACTCCATCTTGCCGTAAAACACGGGATTGACGAATGTTTCATCCTGTTTCAAATGGCAGGATGACAATAGCAACAAAACCATTACCAATAAAATCCGGCGCATATTCTACCCTTTTCTTTTATTCGGTTTCAGGATATCGCTGACGTACGGATTAGTCAATGCTTATTTACAAATATAACAATGACGAATTCCGGCACCAGCATCAAAAGCCGATTAGGAAATTATTAAAATAAAATAAGGCGTCCCCGGTTCCTCTTGCCGGGCTGACAATTTAGCAAGAGATACCGGTCAGGCGATTCAAACCTTTTATTCCCGACAGCCGAGGACTGTTTTGCGTACAGTTCATTTTGCTACATTGCCAACAGAGTATTTACGCGTGTATTTATTTATGCACCAACCTTAAACAAATCCAATAAAGCACGGCTATTTATAAGTATAAAGCAAATGCCCGTTTTCCGTCAGCCATTCGCGGCCGCGGGAGGCATCATCTTCCAGAAATTCTACCAACGCCCAGAAATACGGCGAATGATCCTGATGCTTCAGATGCGAAACTTCATGCGCCACGATATAGCGGATGACAAATTCCGGCGCCAGCGCCAGACGCCAGCTGTAATTGATATTATTCAGCGTGGAACAGCTTGCCCAGCGGGATTTCGTATCCTTTATGCAGACGTTATGCACGGTTTTGCCGATTTTATCCGCAACGGCTGCAGAACGGGCGGTAAACTCTTCCAGCGCCAGCTTTTTAATAAAGTCCTTGACGCGGCGGTGCAGAAATTCAATCCCGCCGGAAACATAAAGAATTTTGTTTTTTTTATCCAAACGGGTACTGCCGCGCACGGGACTGTGTTCAATCGTATATTCCCGGCCGAAAAGGCTGATGACATCGTGGTTTTTGAAAAACTTCAGCTCCGGGATTTTGCTCAAGTTATCGCGTACCCAGTCCTGATGGCTTTCCACAAACGACACCGCCTTTTTGCGCGAACAGTACTTCGGAATCGTCAGAACGGCCATACGGTCTTTTTTATCAATGCGGAGCGTCAGACGGCGCGACCGTCCCGAATGAACGACTTTCATATCAAAACCCAAATCGGCATTGATGTCAAAGGTCTTTCCACTCAACAATGTAATTTTCATAGTCGGTTACCTCAGATTCGTTTATTAGTTTTCTTCCCTGAAGAGAAACGCCGGCTTCATGCACGGACGCAGCACGCCCGGTTATGAGCGGATGCCAGGCAGGCAAAGGCTTTCCCTCATCCAGCAGCACATAAGCGCAGGTTTTCGGGAGCCAGCGGGGTTTCTCTCGAATCGCAGAGATATCTATATCACGACAATCGTTAACTTTTTGAAAACGATGCGCATAAATTTTACATAAACAGCTTTCCGTATCCAAAAAACGGCAGTAAGTGTTTGTAAAACAAATCTTTCCTTTGATTTCCAATTTATTCAGGCAGCACTTGCCGCAGCCGTCGCATAAAAGTTCCCATTCGCGGCGGGACATCTGTTCCAGCGGTTTTTTGCACCAGAATTCCGGTTCTACGTCCGACAAATCGGCAAAACGGCTCTCCGGGTCATATTCTTCTTCAAGGCAGTATTCTTCCGACATGGCGAACTTTATTCCTCCCACTTAACCTCTATGCCGACAACGCCAAACTCTTTCTGACGTTCTGCCGGATAAAATTCCGCCAAAACTTTTATCAATTCTTCAGGGCTTTCCATTCCCGCACGGCGGCAGTCTATCTTTTGGCAGAGCGTGGCGAAATCTGCGGCGCGATGAAGAGCGACAACCTCAGCGCAAAATGTGTTTCTGCTGTCGGAGAAATTGGCAAACTCAATCATATCGCCGATTTGTATCAGCTTGCGCTTATCGTCGTACAGGCGGAGTTCTATATCCTTTTTTCCTGATTTCAGCAGATTGTAATATTTTTCCTTTACCTTTAGTCTATGCATCAGTTATTCCTTGATTCTATTTAAATCTTTCGGTATACTATTCAAACTGTATGCTGTTGTAAAGGGAATAATATGGATTATAAAATACAAACCGTTCATAATGCCGCCGACGATTTGCCGCTGTGCAAGGAAATCGTCGAGCTTACCCGGCCGGTAAGAAAAACTTATCCCGAATACGGCAAATGGCTGGAGGAAAAATTTTTCCCCGGCCTTAAAGACGGCAGCAGAATAATAATTGCCGCAAAAGACGAAACGGGACGGCTTGCCGGCACAATACTGCTCAAAAAAACGGCGGAAGAAAAGAAAATCTGCTGCCTGTTTGTCAGGCAAGACTGCCGGGGACGCGGCATTGCCGGAAAACTGATGCAAGAGAGCCTTGAGGTTTTGCAGACGGACAAGCCTCTGCTCAGTATTGCGGAAAAAAATTATCCGCAAATGCAAAAACTTCTCAGCCTGCACCATTTTAAATTTTCTTACTGCAAAAACGGCGCATACACGACGAACGGGACAGAATACTATTTTAACAACGAAGCCACGGAAATTTTGAAAAAAGAAGTTTTATCGCCGCTATTGGCGAGAGCACGGCAACGACACGAATCTCTGCGGTAGAAGAACGGGAAAGCAACAGCCAATATCACGAAAACTGTCCGGGCTTTACGGAAATTCCGGTATTAGAGAATTGCTATGGGAAAGCGACGACGAAAATACCGATGACGAAAATTACAAATCGTCCCACTCGACAATATGGTCTTCCAATTCGTCTTCAGACACTTCTGTTTCGCTGACGACACGCCCCTTTATCGTGGTTTTGACCGGGGACGGCGCTTTTTCAAACAACTCGCGGTAGGCGCAGGTCTTCGGCATCCATGCCAGTTTGTCCACATTGTCCGGCGACAGTCTGAGGCAGGAAGGCACGAGTTCACAGCGTTTGTCATATACCGAGCAGCACATCTTTTCTTCGTCAAAATAGCGGCAGACGACATCTGTATAGTAAATGCCGCCGGTGTCTTCGTCTTCAAGCTTTATCAGGCAGCATTTGCCACAACGGCGGCAGATATTTTCCCATTCGGACGGAGAATATTTTTTCATCTTCCTATCCCCTTCGTTCCGGCAGCCGGTCATCCGGCGACAGGTTGCTGAAACGCGCGTATTCGCCGTTCCAGAACAGCTTGACGGTTCCGGTGGAGCCGTGGCGGTGCTTGCCGATTATCACCTCGCCGAGGTTGGCGGTTTCACGGTCGCGCTGCTGCCATTCTTCGGTGCGTTTGGCAAAATGTTCGTCGGTTTCGCCGGTATTGCGTTTCGGTTCGGCGTTGTGAATGTAATAATTTTCGCGGAAAACAAACATCACGATATCGGCATCTTGCTCAATAGACCCGGATTCACGCAAGTCGGACATTAACGGCCGCTTGTCATCACGCTGTTCCAGGCCGCGGTTCAACTGGGAAAGGGCAATAACCGGAACTTTCAATTCCTTGGCAAGAATTTTCAGGCCGCGAGAGATTTCGGAAACCTCCTGCACACGGTTGCCTTCGCTCTTCTTGTCGCCTGAACCGCTGATGAGCTGAATATAGTCAATCACTATCAGGCCGAGGCCGTTGGTGCGTTTCAGACGGCGGGCGCGGGTACGAATCGTATTGATATTGATACCGGGCGTATCGTCAATATACAACGGCAGCTTCTGATATTCGCGAACAGCAGTTGCAATGCGGTTAAACTCGCCCAGTTCCATATCGCCGGTACGAAGCTTGTGCCCCGGCGTATCGGTTATGCTGGAAAGGATACGCGCTGCCAGCTGTTCGGCAGACATTTCCAGCGAAAATATCGCCACGCCTTTGTCGTGCGGATCCATCTTGTCGTTATTGCGCATAAACTCGGCAACATTATAGGCGATATTCATCGCCAGCGCCGACTTACCCATCGCCGGACGGCCGGCAAGAATTATCAGGTCAGAATCGTTCAAACCGCCCATACGGTAGTCCAAGTCGTTCAACCCGGTGGACAGGCCCGACACTTTGCCTTCCTTTTCGTAAGCTTTTTGAATCATCTGCAGGGTCGAATTCAGCGTGGTACCGAAATCCTGAAAGCCTTTCTGTCCGTCGCCGTGCATTGCCAGATCAAACAGCCTTTTTTCCGCTTTTTCTATCTGGGCGGCGGTCGTTTCGTCCAGCGTTTCGCTCATCGCTTCGCTGGCAATGTCGTAACCGGTGGAAATCAGCTCACGGCGCAGATATTTGTCATAGACGAACTGGGCATAATATTCCACGTTGGTCAACGGAGAAGAGGACTCGGAAAGCTTTATCAGATAAGCGATACCGCCGACGTCGTTTAAGGTGCCTTCCTGCTCAAAATAGTTTTTCAGCGTGATGACGTCGGCAACGTGCCCTTTTTGAATCAGGCGCGCCATAACGTCAAAAACCTTGACGTGAATCGGATCGGAGAAGTGTTCGGCACGGAGAAATTCCGACACTTTTTCATAAGCCTTGTTATTTGCCAAAAGCGCGCCGAGCAAAGCCTGTTCGGCCTCTATGTTGCGCGGCAGGCGCGTTACGTCCAGTTCTTCCATGGTTATATGAATCCTTCTTTTATGCCTTTATCCCGGGTACCTTCCGGCGTTGCGGCGCCGTTCCCCTGTTATGGGTTATGAAACAAAGCGACGAGAAATGCACGCATAAACGCAAAACCGCTGTGGATATGTGGATAAACCGGCTATCCTCTTTTATTTTAAGGAGCTTAATGCTACAAGAAGTCAGTTTTCTGTTTTAGGAGAAGAAAGTGAAACACAGAATTTTAGTTGCGGGCGGCGCCGGCTATATCGGCAGCCACGTGCAAAAGCAACTGTTGGAAGACGGTTTTGAGGTTGCGGTCTTTGACGACCTTTCCAGCGGCGACAGGAAAAATATTCTTCCCGGCGCAGCATTTATCGAGGGAAATATTCTGGATAAGGCGGCCTTGAACGCGGCGATGCGGCAGGAAATTGACGGCGTGGTGCATCTGGCGGCAAAGAAAGCCGTCGGCGAATCGATGGTCAAACCTGAGCTGTATGCCGAAAACAATATTTCCGGTTCAATCAACATTCTCAACGCAATGGCCGAAAACGGCGTAAAGCACATCGTCTTTTCGTCGTCGGCGGCGGTTTACGGCATGCCGGAGTATGTTCCCATCGATGAGGACCACCGGATTGCCCCCATCAATTATTACGGCTACACCAAAGTCGCCATTGAGGAAAATATGCGCTGGTATGCCCGGCTCGGCAAACTCAATTACGCGGCGCTGCGCTATTTTAACGCCGTGGGGTATGCCGCGGACAAGTCCATTACCGGGAAAGAAAGAAACCCGCAGAACCTGATGCCGATTATTATGGAAGCCGCAACCGGAAAACGGGAAAAGTTTTCAATTTTCGGCAACGATTACGATACGCCGGACGGAACCTGCATCCGGGATTATGTTCATGTTTCCGACCTGGCGCGGGCGCATACGCTGGCGCTGAAGAAACTGATGTGCGGCGGAGAGTCTTTTGCAGTCAACCTCGGCACGGGCAAGGGAACCAGCGTCAAAGAAATTGTCGATGCGGCGGAAAAGGTCATCGGCAGAAAGCTGAACTATGACTATGCGCCGCGCCGCGCCGGAGATCCAGCCGTTTTGACGGCAAAGGCGGACAGAGCCGGGGAAATTCTCGGCTGGGTGCCGGAATACACGGATATAGAGGAGATTATCCGCACGGTATGGAATCTGGAGATTTAAGCCGGCGGCACAAACCAGTTCCCGGACAACCGGAGTCGTCGGCTGTGTTGCGCTGCAAGCCATAACGCCCAATTCAGCACGGCAATGTTTTATTATAATGTAACGGATAACAATGTAACGGAATTTGAATTATGTTAGAAAAAATACAATATCTTTTCACTCACCACGCGGTTTTGTCGCAGGAACTGATGTGGGTCTGCTTCGGAATTGCGGTTGTGGTTCTGCTGTTTCTGGACTTATGTGTCTTTAACCGCAAAAATGAAGTTCCCAGTTTTGCGCATACGCTTTGGGTCTGCATCGCCTATATCGGCGCGGGGCTTCTGTTCGGCGTTTTTGTCTGGTATGAAGAAGGCACTAATAAGGCTATGGAATATTTTACCGGCTTTTTGGTCGAGAAGAGCCTGTCAATGGACAATATCTTCGTGATGTCGATTATCTTTACCAGCATCGGCGTTCCGCGCATTTACCAGCACCGCGTCTTGTTCTGGGGCATTCTCGGCGCGATTGTTATGCGGGCTCTGCTTATCGGCGTCGGCGAAGCGCTGATTAAAAACTTCCACTGGGTTTTATACGTCTTTTCGGCATTTCTGGTTTATACAGGCGTTAAAATGGCTTTGCACAGCGCCAAAAAAGAAACCGAAAACGATGAAGACAATATTAAAAACAGCGCCGTTTACCGCTTTGTGGAAAAGTATTTTCCGGTTACGCACGAGATCGACGGGCCGCATTTTGTTACCCGCAAAAACGGCAAACATTATATTACGCCGCTGTTTTTTGCCCTGATTACAATTGAGCTGATGGACGTTGTTTTTGCCTTGGACAGCATTCCGGCGATATTCCTTCTGACCGATGACGTATTCATCGTCTATACCAGCAACATTTTCGCCATTTTAGGGCTTCGGGCACTGTATTTTCTGCTGGAAGCCGCGGTGCACCGGTTTGTCTATCTCAAACAGGCACTGTCTATCGTCCTGATTTTCATCGGGCTTAAGATATTCCTGCCGAAAATAGGCATCGAGCTTGAAACATGGCATTCGCTGACTGTTACGTTTTCCCTGCTTTTCGGCAGCATTATCCTGTCGCTGTTTAAGGAAAAGAAAACTGCCGGCGGCAAGGCTGGCGTATAGCCTGGCCAATGCAGAAGGTACGGATGATGGCAGGGGAAAAGCGGCAGATGACAAGCGGCAGCAAAGCTGTAAAAACAGCTGCCGTAACTTCTGCCGCGCCTCAAAATTTCGAAAAAAATCCGGCTCAGCCCCACAGGCAAGAGATTGGCCCGGCTGCGATTTACAAAGCAGCCTGCATCTATCTGTCCCTGCCGCTGTTTATTTTTCTCGGCGGCTGGCTGGACGGCGGCTTGGCGGCTTTGTTTCTGCTGCTGACAGCAACGGCTTTTTACAAAATGTACACCGGCATTTCCTGTCAGACGCATCTTGACGCTTCCACCCAGACATCTGCAGACATTTCCCGTAAAACGAATGCCGGCATTTCCGCTGACGAAGCTGTAAACATCCCCTCCCCCTTGGGAATCGGCAGAGGAACTGCGCTCGGACTGCTGGCACTGGCTGCCGGATGGTGTTTTTTTGCCGGAATCGGCTATTTCTATTACCAGTCGTTCGATTACCATTTCCGTAATGCGGTTTTTCGGGATTTAATCAGTTACGACTGGCCGGTTTTTTATGACAAAGCAGATACACCACTGGTCTATTATATGGGGTTTTGGCTGGTTCCGGCCGCTCTTGCAAAGCTCAGCGCTCCACTGATACAAAACGCCTATATCAATTTTTTGGCGGCAAATATATATTTATACATTTATGCGGTTATCGGAACAGCTTTGATTTTTATGCTGCTGGCAGCAGCAGCCAAAGCACGCGGCCGGAAACAGGTTTTGGCCGCAGCATTGGCTTTCGTTTTATTTTCGGGGCTGGACATTATCGGCATTATCTTTTTCCGGACGCAGCCGCAGCCTTTTGCCTATCACCTTGACTGGTGGGCGACGTTTATCCAATATTCTTCCTTTTCTACCGGAATGTTCTGGGTCTTTAACCAGTTTATCCCGACCGCACTGCTGACGCTTCTTATCTTCAACGGGCGCAATATCCGCCATTTCGGCTTTTTGATTGCTCTGGCGTTGTTTTTTGCCCCCTATCCGGCGGCAGGAATCGGTATTTTTATGATTGCTTATGCCGGAAAAGAACTGTTGCAAAGCAAATGCAGAAAGCGGTTTATCGCCGAAGAAATCTTCTCCGTTCCCAATATCGTCGGCGTTTTCTGGCTGCTGCCGCTTTTGGTGCTCTATTTTATGACCAATACCGAGGGAATGGACAAGCTATGGTATGTTTTTGACTACACAACCCCGCTGCGGCTGATTATCTTTATGATTTTGGAATTTTTGCTTTATGCTGCAATCTTGGCACCGAGTTACTGCCGCAGCGTGTTTTTTACAACTGCCGTCCTGTCGCTCTGCCTTATCCCTTTTTTCCGGCTTGACGAACAGAACAATTTTTGTATGCGGGCTTCAATTCCGGCTCTTATCATCTTAAGCGTATACGTTATCCGTTTTCTTCTACATTGTTTTCATAACCGGCGAGGCATTATCTCCGGCGTGCTGCTAATTCTGCTTCTGGCTGTCGGCAGCGCAACGCCGCTTACGGAATTCTACCGCGGCATTCATTATACCCGAAAAGCCGGACGCCTTGCGCTGACTGCCGATGAAATTTACACTCTGAACAAACCCTTTGTCCGGATGCCTGTCTTTGGGTGGAGCGCGAACCATCAGTTTACGGCAAAGAACTACAGGACGGACATATTCTGGCAGTTTCTGGCGACAAAAAACCGGACGGAACAATAAGGCGGGCACGTTCCGCTTGCTGCGACAGAGGCTTGCCGAACTATCCGCGATGTTTATTTTGGGCTTATAAGTCTTAAAAAATATTTGACTTTGCCTATATATCATAGATATTGGGAAAAGGTTTAGTTTATAGGGGAAAAAGATGTTGGCATTCCTGATTTTATTATTAACGGCGGCGGGAACCAAAGCGTTTGCAAACCCGGCTTGCGCCGTTTGTACGGTGGCTGTCGGCGCTTCACTGGAGATTGCCCGGCGCATGGGCGTTGACGACGGGGTTGTCGGCGTCTGGTCGGGAGCGTTTCTGCTTTTGCTCGGCTATTGGACGCTGAAGTGGATGGATAAGAAAGGCTGGAACTTTCCGGGGCGGGACTTTACGATTCTGGCTGCTTCGGTGGCAATGATCGGCTTTATTTATATTTCGCATCTGGTTTATACGCCGAAGCCGATTTTGTTTTTGTATATTGACCCATTTTTGTTTGCGACAATCTGTGGCGCACTGGTTCTGCATTATTCTTCGGCGTTTTATCAGTGGATGAAACGCAAAAACGGCGGACATGCGCACTTTCCGTTTGAGAAAGTTGCTGTACCAGTAGCCGCACTTGCTTTGACGTCTTGGCTTTTCGCCTATTTGCAGCTCTGTGCGCCGGCGCTGCCTGACTTAAGCAACATTTAACGGGTTAAACAAGACAGGGCAAATTGAAGGCACCAAAACAGAGAACTGCAACAAAGGAGAAACAAAGATGAAAAAAGCGGAAAACGTCAAAGAATTCGTGGAACGAATTGACGCGACGAAGAAAGTTAATCCGAAAGACCTGTCATCGGACCAGGATTTGACGATTGCGATTATGAACCTGATTTCGATTGAGGAACATCTGGTCTTTTCCGGCGCAAAAACCGGCAAAACGTCTTTTTACGACTTAATCGAAGACGTGCGCGAAACCCGCAAAAAACTGATGATGAAGATTATTCCGTCGTACGAGGGAGAAGTCTGGTGTATCTCCAAACACCTGCTGGCCTCATCCATGCGGCTGATGGAAGTCGGCACCAAGCAACAGAGCCTCGGCAACAAAGAGCAGGCCTACGACCTGTTTAACAAGGCGTATGACCTGTATTGCCTGTTCTGGGGATTGAATATGAATATGCTGAGCGTGGATGACGTCAAATGGGTGAAAGACAGCGCGGAAGACGTCAAAAGAATCAGTGAGAAAGTTGCAGCGGCAGTACCGGCGGCAACCGGAACGGAAACCGTCCGCGAAAAGGCGAAAGCCGGAACGGAAACTGTCCGCGAAACAGCGGAAGCCATAGAAACCGGAGAAACGGGCAAGGGCGAGCCGCAGACTGCGTTTGTCAAGATGAAAGCCTTTGTCCGCAAGGCTGTCGACTGCTGCATCGAATAAACAAGAAAGGAGAATATAATGCGTTATATTTCTTATTTGTTCATTATTCTTGCCGGATTATGGGGCGGAATTTTCCCTGCCCGGGCTGACGACGCCTTAGAGAGCGAAAAGATTTATTTTTTCACTTATGACGGATGCCCATATTGCAGACAGGCTGACGAATACATAACCAAGAACCATCCGGCGCTGGCTATGGAAAAAATTGACATATACAAACCGGGCGGCATGTACTTATTTAAGAAATGCGCTGAAAAGTTTAAACTCGGCAGAAACATCGGAACACCGCTGTTTTGTATGGGAGATGACTATATTATGGGCTGGTCGGATGAAAATCAAAAACGGTTTGACGAATTAAGCACCAATTTTCAGAAATAATTTTTTCAGCAGTTTCCATCCTTATCCCCCGGCTACATAACCGGGGGATTTTTATTGCAAAGAGGGATTTTTTCTGCTATATAGACAGGCAGAGATTTTACAGACAGGAATTGTGTGGATTATGCAAAAACCGCTGCCAACCGAAATTATGAAAAAGGCCGTTAAAGGCATCAGCTATATTTCTCATCCGTTGCGGCTGCGCATCTTGGAATACCTTGACGTCAACGGGCAGTCTTCCGTTTCCGCCATTACTAAAGCGCTTGGCGCAGAACAGGCAATTGTTTCGCAAAGTTTGAAAAAAATGCGCGAGAACAGCCTGGTTAAAACGACAAGACGCGGCATATTTATTTATTACGACATTTGTGAAGAATATCCGGCAAGCATTTTTGTCTGCCTGCGCAAATTATATGCATATATGACGGACTGTTTCTTTTTTCTGCAGGACGGCGTCAAAGCGGTACTCCCGGCCGATTATACAATGATGACGGCAAACAGGATGAAACTGTTTGCCCACTATGACAAAATGCGCATTTTGGAATGGCTGACACTGAACGGTAGGCAAAACGTTACCGAAATCGTTAACGGAACCGGGCTGGAACAGCTCAAAGTTTCACAGTTTTTGAAAAAGCTGCGCGATGATGGCTTTGTTACCGCCGACAAGCTTGGCCGCTTTGTTTTTTACAACATTACCGACGGCGTACATAAAACATGTATTCAATGCATCCACAAACGGTATGACAGCTTAACCGACAAAAGCTGCTTCTGACTTTAATTTTCGGGAGTTTTCCCGCTTATTTTCCCGTTTATTTCTGTTTTGTAAATCAAGAAAGCGATGCGGGCTATTATCTCTGCATTTTCTTTGTCGGATAAACGGGAATCGGCAACCATAACTGCCAGATACCAGACATTATTGCCGCTTTTTATAATAGCGACGTCATTATCGGCAATTTTTTTGCCATCAGTCAGACGGGATGATGATCCTGTTTTGTGAGCCACGGATACGAATGACGGCAGATATTTTTTTATTTTGTCGGTTCCGGTAGAGGTCTTTTCCATTATCGCCAGCAACTCCTTATGCAGTTCCGGCGCAAAAAGTTTCCCGCCGTCAATCAGCTGCAACAAGCGGATAATTTCGGACAACGGCGCTTTATTGGCATATTGCAACCGTACATTTCGATTCATTTCCGTTTCGGTTACGAGAATTTCCGTCTGGCGGAGGCCTATTTTACGGCTATAGGCAGCAACTTTTTTCACACCGCCAAGCCACCTTATTAAAATATCGCAGGCATTATTGTCGCTTTCAGCCACCATATAGTGCAAAAGTTCACGAAGCGGCAACGACAAATCGCGTACACCGTATTTTTCACGAAGAGGGCTGTATAAGTCCGGCTTAATTTCGGCAGAGGGAATCTGAATCCGAGAATCCAGCGCAATATTTTCCCTATCTGCCCTATCTAAAACGGCTACGGCGACATGCAATTTGAAGACGCTTAACAGCGGATACTGACGGCTGCCGTTTTGCCGGTATTTCTCTGATGAAGCATAGGCCACGCCGACATCAGCTCCGGCGCCATCGGCAATTTTTTCCACAGCTGCCGGGATATTTCCGGATTGTTTTTCGACAATATCCGGTACTGCTGCCGTTAACAACGGAACACAAAATATCAATAAAAATATTATACTGCGGATTTTCATTTCTTGTCCCTGCTTCATATTCCTGTAAAAGCAAAACTTCTTATAAAAGAAAAACCGTTTTCCTTATCAGAAAACGGTTTTTAATGGCTCCGACTGCTGGGCTCGAACCAGCGACCAATCGGTTAACAGCCGATTGCTCTACCACTGAGCTAAGTCGGAATAATACTTACTGGAGGCCGGTACCGGAATTGAACCGATGTACAAGGATTTGCAGTCCTCTGCATGAGCCACTCTGCCAACCGGCCAACTCAAAGTACCAACGTCAACGTGGTGATTTGTATATATACATAAAAAATTTTGAACGTCAACATATTTTTTTTTAAAATGTGAAAAATTTTTTATCTTGTGCATATCTGACATTTTCCTTATATTTAATACAAAGTTTTGCTAATAGTGCTGAGAAACAGAAAGGGAGGCGCATTATGAAAATCGCAACGGCTTCAGACCATGCCGGGCTGGAAATGAAAAACATCATCAACGACTTTATTGCCGAAAAAGGATATGAGGTTTTGGATTTGGGAACTTATGACTGCTCGTCTGTCGACTATCCGGCCTATGCAGACAAAATGGCTGCCAATATCCTGGCTCAAAAAGCCGATTTAGGCATTTTGGTCTGTGGTACGGGAATCGGCATTTCCATCCGGGCCAACAGGCACAAAGGCATCAGAGCGGCTTTACTTTATTCTGACGAGGTTGCCGAGATGGCAAAGAAACATAATAACGCCAACGTCATTGTCTTTGGCGGCAGGACGATGACCCCGGAAGATGTCCGTAAACGGATTGAGATTTTTTTGAATACGGAATTTGAAGGCGGACGTCATCAGAAAAGGCTTGATATGTTAGACTTATAACGGCAGGACTGCCGATGTATGCATCCGAGGCATAATTATGCATATCGCTTAGCGGAATGATGCGACAATGAAGCGCATAAACTGTGATTTATTACGGAGACAGAATGTACAAAGAAACTTTGAAAAATTTTGACAGCGAAATTTTTAACGCTATCAATAAAGAACTGAAACGACAACAGGACAATGTTGAACTAATCGCGTCAGAAAATATCGTATCCAAGGCAGTTCTTGAAGCGCAGGGTTCCGTCCTGACCAATAAATATGCAGAGGGGTACCCGGGGCGGCGTTATTACGGCGGCTGCGAATATGTTGATGAAATTGAACAGCTCGCCATTGACCGGTTAAAGCAGTTGTTCGGCGCACAGTATGCCAATGTCCAGCCCCATTCGGGTTCACAGGCAAATATGGCTGTTTTCGGCGCTCTGCTTAAACCCGGCGACACGGTGTTGGGCATGAGCCTTGATGCCGGCGGACATCTTACTCACGGCGCTAAAGTTTCTTTTTCGGGAAAATGGTTTAATGCCATACAATACGGCGTTGAACGAGAATCCGGATTAATTGATTACGAGCAGGTCAAAAGCCTGGCCGTCCACCACAAACCGAAGCTTATCATTGCCGGATGTTCTTCATATCCGCGGCAGATTGACTTTGTCAAATTCAGAGCCATTGCCCATGAATGCGGAGCAATGCTGATGGTTGACATGGCGCATTTTGCCGGACTGGCGGCAAGCGGGCTCTATCCCAATCCGCTGACTTATGCCGATGTCGTTACCACAACGACTCACAAGACGCTGCGAGGTCCCCGCGGCGGCGCCATTCTGACCAACAATGCCGATATTGCAAAAAGAATCAATTCTGCAATTTTTCCAGGCATGCAGGGCGGCCCTTTGGAACATATTATTGCAGCAAAAGCCGTTTGCTTTAAAGAGGCAATGAGCGAAGACTTTAAGCTTTACTCTGCACAGGTTATAAAAAATGCAAAAGTTTTGGGAGATACCCTGCTTAAGCGCGGGTTAAAACTGGTTACGGGAGGAACAGACACGCATTTGCTTTTGGCCGACCTGACGCCTAAAGGAATTAACGGCAAAGAATTAACCGAAGCGCTGGAACGTGTTAACATTACGGCCAACAAAAATGCTATTCCGTTTGACCCGCTGCCGCCAACGGTTACGTCCGGCATCAGGCTCGGCACGCCGGCCGGAACGACGCGGGGATTTAAGGAAGCGGAATTTGAACTTATCGGCAATGCAATCGCCGATATTGTCGATGCCCTGCATACGGACAAAGAAACGGAAATTATGTCCGGCGTTAAAAAACGCATTGCGGCTTTGACTGCAGCTTTTCCTATTTATGAGGCATAGTCCGACACCGCTAACCATGTCTATATTATCAAATGCCGAGGTTGCAAACGCAGAAATTGCAAACGCCGGGAGTTGTTTCTGATTACGGGAAAAATTTCAGGCGTTTTGCAGCCATGGCGCGAAGCCGCTTTTTATCTTCTTTGCCAACTCGGTACGAATCGCATATTTTGCTTATACTTTTACGGAAAACGAATTTATCCGGTACTGCTGTTTGTAAAAAATCTTCAACTTCGTGAGGAAATTTTACATAAGCTACGGAAAGAAACCATGCTGCCGCCATTTTATCATAAAACCCGACAAACACCTGCGAAGAAACAGCGGACAGCAGCTCCGGCAAATATTCGGGGGTGAGAAAATACATCAGCGCCAAAACATAAAAGAAGCGTATCTCATATTCTCGTGCACTATGCAGATATGTTTTGAACTCCTGATAAAACGGAGCGGGATTTTTACCGACTTCCTTTAGGTCCCCGCAGAAAATATCGCATACAGCCCAATTATTTATGCAGGGAACAAAATTTTTAATCATAGCGATTTTGTCGGGTTCGGGGATTTTTATCCCGGCTGTTAAGAGGGCGTAAAACATAAACTCTTCATGATAAAACAGACTCGAACGGGAAAGCGCCAGATATTCTCCGGCTTTTCCCTCCTTGATCCATGATTTGGCCAATTGACGCAGGTGCGGAATACGGACGCCGAGCAGCGGCGTTTCCGAAGGCAGAAGTTTCCCTGAAAAGATACGATACGGCTCGTCCGCTTCCTGCCGCAGCAGCTGCAGAGCTTCAACACGCAGCAACTGCTCTTGTTCTGTCCGGCCGGAGGCGGAAGAATGAGGCGAGTGAGGATTAGACATGTGAGAGCGGGATGAGTTTTCAGTAAGCATTGCGTTCAATATCTTTTAGATAAGAAACTGTTTCCTGCTCCAGCTTGGAGGCAGCATCCTCATCGCAGACATAAATCCCATGGCGGTGCATCTGCAGAGCGCTGACAGCCCAGCGGTGATTGACGCTGCCTTCTATCGCCGCTCTGGTCGCTTCGGCTTTGGCGGCACCGGTCGCCAGCAGCATAACTTCACGGGCATCCATAATCGTACCTGTTCCAACCGTCAAAACCGTATGCGGCACCTTGCTGATATCTCCCCCAAACAATTTGGCTTTAATTTTCATCGTTTCGGTTGTCAGGGTTTTGACGCGCGTATGGGAATCGAGAGAAGAAAACGGTTCATTAAAAGCAATATGGCCATCGGCACCAACCCCGCCGACAAACAAGTCTATGCCGCCTTTCTGACGGATTGCCAGTTCAAAATTGGAGCACTCTTTTTCATAGTTTTTGGTTCTGCCGTCAAGAATATAAATATTGGCGGCTTTGGTATCTACGTGCTTCAGAAGATATTCGTCCATATAGCTCTGACAACTCTGAGGCGCATTTTTCTCAAGCCCGATAAATTCATTCATGCAAAAAATAACCACATTGGCAAATGACAATTTTCCGGCACGGTTTAATTCTACCAGCTTTTTATACATTCCCTTTGGAGTGTCCCCCATCGGCAACCCCAAAACAAAAGGTTTGGCCGGCGTAGGACGGGCACGGTTTATCCTGTATGCAATGTAGGTTGCCGCCCAATCGGTTACTTGTTCATAATCCGGTTTTATAATTACCCGCATGGTTCGTCTCCTTTTTGCAGAGGTTAGTTCTTTATGCTGATAATATACAAAACGATTAGTAAACTTTTTGCTAATTCCAATCCTGATATTCATAGCTTTTCGTCCGCGGATTATAGCGGCATCGGTAGCTTTGATATTCTGGTTTCAGGATATACAAATCGTCGCGATTCAGCGGAATGTACATTTCGTTCAGCAGGTGCGAACTTATCCAGTGTATCGGATACTTTCCTATATCGCCGCGGTATTCGCGGTATGTGTCATAGTAATTTTTGCCGTAAATAATTTTCGGGCGGTATTTACGGATAAGGCTTTCCAAATCCGCCGTCGGGCGGATGCCTATGGTGGCGGCGATAACATCTATCTGCCCTTTCAGATTCCAGATAAAATCAATATCTTTATTAAACAGATTGTAGCCGATGCGATATCCGTTTACGACATAATCGCAGGGATTTACCAACCGCAGGACAAATCCCGACGCACCATATTTGTAATCGTCGCCCACGGTTATCCGCCGACTGTATATATCGGCATAAATTCCCCCGAGTATGACAAAATAACCTGCAAACACCAACGCCAGCCACTGCCTTTTCCTTATCATTTCCGAAGCAGCCACGCCGGCCATCGTTGACGCTACGGCATGAAGAAAGGCAAAATAATAAACAAAGGGCGTGAAATAATAAAAACGAATGATGTATTCAAACGCGAAAACCGCACCGATGATTTTTACATACAGGTTTCCGCTCCAAACGCAGCGTGCCAGAGCGTAAAATGCCAACAGGAGCGGAACAGTCATCTCAAAGCTCGGATGAATAAAACGCCTAGTATAAAAGACATCGGGTATATGCGAATTCAGCTCAAAATTGGCTTTGAAATACATTGCCAAAACATCTTCATAGTACAAAAATGCAAGAAAAGCTGCATATAAAAGCACAGGCAATGCCGCCGCAACCAGACAGTCTTTCCAGACAGCACGCCCCGTGTACAACAGCCATAAAATAACCGCCCCCATGCCTATTAAAATCAATGCGGCTTTCTGCGTAAACATAAAGGCGGCGAAAAACAGCAAAAAGGACAGAACAAGCGCACTGACGTTACGAGACTTCAGATAACGGAAAAGATAGTAAATTCCGGCAACCAATGCCAGTGCCATAAAATTATCAGGCTTAAAATCCTTATTATATAAACTTTCCTGCGGCAAGGCACAAAAAGCCGCGGCTACCAGCCCGCCAAAACGACCGGACAGGAAATCCCGGTGCAGGCGGTAAATATAAAACAGCATCAGCAAAAAAGCCGTTACCGTCAGCATATTGACGGCATCAACCGCACGCAGACTATATTCGTAGAAACCGACCAGCGGCGCACCGACATACCATAAAAGAGGATTGTGGTGCTGGAAAAAATCCTTATACGGAATTTTACCCGACCAAACCAACCATGAGGAATGTACGTGCTCCAATGTATCGCCGTCACCCGATCCGCTGTATATGACAACCCAGTACAGCAAACCGGCACAAAAAAGCAGATAAATTCCGATAATAAGCGCCGCTGTCTTTTTCAGCCCCCAAGTCATCTGCCGACTGTCTCCTCTTTATTATAATTCTCTTTGTAGTAATAATCCCAGCTTCCGGTTTCCGCGTTATAACGGCAGCGGCGCTGTGCCTGATATTCCGGCTTTAAGATAAAAATATCGACAAAGGCCGACTGATTGTAATATTTATCCCGCAATTTCTTGTCTATCCAGTGAACCGGAACGTCTATATGCTTTTTGCGGAGGCGTTCATTCCAATACGGCCCGGTATAAATAATGCGCGGCAGATATTTCTGTACGGCGCCATTTAAATCCGGCAGCGGTGCCAGCCCGATTTTACTGCCGATAACATCCAACTGTCCGTTTAAATTCCAATAATACGTTACATCTTTGGAAAAAATACCGTAAGTCAACCCGTAGCCATTGATAACAACGTCGCAGCGGTTAGTCTGTTCAAGCACATATTTTGGCGTTACATAACGGTGGTAATACGGTTTCAGCCTGTTTTCCAGACAATAGTTTCTAAAGACCAAACAGCCGGACAGCGACAATACTGCAAAAACATACGCTGCAATCCGCCATTTTTTTATTATTTCCCACGCAAATGTACCGGCAAGCATCCCGTTGAATATTTGCAGCTGATAATAGTAGTGCCTGTCCAGCGAAAAATAGAAAAAGCGTTGCAAAGCTTCGAAAACCCACAGCAGACAAATTATCCGCGCGTATATGTTTCCCCGATACAATGAGTAAATGCAACCGCATAAAGCCAAGGCACTGACAACATAAAATTCCGGCTTGGTTTTCTCGACCAACCCGCCGTAAACATCGGGAATATGCAAATTAAAAATGTAATTGGCCAGCCAATAGCGCCCGACCATATCGTGCGCAAGAAGCCATGCCAGAAACACTATCCCGCCGATGCACGGCAGAATCAGTGCTTTCAAAAAATCCCGAACAGAAATTCTGCCGACATACAACTGATAAAAAACCACTGCAGCAAAAAAGGCTAGCAGAAAAATGACTTTCTGCATAAACAGGAAAGCGGTAAACATCGCCATAAAGGACAGCACCAAATCCCTAAGCTGCCGACGTTCCAAATAGGCAAAAAACCAATACAGCCCCAACATAAACATCAGGACCATGTAGTTGTCGGGACGGAAATCCTGCCCGCTGAAAATGACGTATGACGGAAATACAGATGCGATACATAGCACCCCGGCGTACCAGTTTCCTGCCATAAAACGTTTTACTATCAATGCTGCAACATACAGGCTCGCAAACATAACGACGGTCGATATTATACGGACGACATCGAACAGAACCAAATCATAGGCAAAGTATCCGGCTAAAGGTGAAAACAAATACCATAACAGCGGATTGTGATGCTGAAAAAAATCAATATAGGGAATTTTTCCTTCATGCACCAGCCAGGCGGAATGCAGATGTTCAATATCGTCGCCGGTCTGCGGCTGATGATTATAAAGAAGCCAGAAAGCAAGCCATACGCCGACAATAACCTGAATTACAAAATAGACTAAGGGCAGCCAGCCATATACAGGCTTCAGCGCCGTTTTTCCTGCCGGTTCAGACATTTCCTCTCCACCTTTCGTACACAACGGTTATTTTGAAGAAACAAGAGTACGGTTTGAAACAACATTTCCGACTGTTCGCCGACAATATACCGCATTCGGGCTATTGTATTTCCTGCCGAATGTATTGCCTGCCAAAGTTTCTGCCGGCATCCGGCAAGAAACTACGGTTAAGCCTCTTCCGAAGCAGGAGCAGACGACGCATTACCAGCCGGGGCGTTTTCCTGCGGAATAACATCCGGCAACATGCCGATAGCCTTTTTGCGTTTCAGCTTGTTTACAAATTTTATAGACCGTTGAGCGTCCCATTTTTTCTTGCCTTCTTCCCGCTGGAAGATGTGTTTGTAAATTTCTATCGCCTGGTCAAATTCGGAAAGCTTTGTCAGACAGGAAGCCAAACCGTCATAAAGCTTATGATGATAACGCCCGTCGACCAAATTCTTGGCTTTATTGTAGCATTTCAGAGCATCTTTGAACTTAAACATTTTCTGATATACGAAACCAATGCTTATCCACGCCTGAATTTCAGTACTGTCAATATTCAGGATTTTGGTAAAGCACTTCAAGGCCGAATCGTTGTCCCCCATCAGCTGATAGGTAACGCCGATACCATTCCAGGCTTTAACATTTGATTTATCAAGAGCCAGAACCTTTTTAAAATACCCGATTGCCCGTTCATACTGCTTCAGTTTTTGCAACGTAACGGCAATACTCAGCAATGTCTGGGGATGTTTGGGGTCAACCTGATAGGCCTGTTGTAAAACATCAAGAGCTTCTTTGAACAAAAACATATGCTGCAAAGCAATCGCCTTGCCGTTCAAAGCCTCAAGAGAAGTCGGGTCATTCGCAAAAGCCTGTTCAAAGCAGGCAATCGCCTCTTTGTACAGTCCGCGCATGCTAAGCGTAACACCTTTATTATTCAGCACCTCAACCGATTTCGGGTTAATTGCCAAAGCTTTATCAAAACATTCGACAGCTTCCGTATATTTGCTCATCTTCTGAAAAGCAAACCCTTTGGAATTTATAGCTTTCCATGAATCGGGCTGCTGGGCCAAAAACTCATCAAACTGAGCTATTGCCTCCCTGCACATCCCTGAATCCAAAAGTTCCTGCCCCCTTTTATAGGCATTATTATCACTTAACTTAACCATATTCTTTCTCTACATAGTTTTACAAAATAATTTATGTTGCATTATATGGGAATATATTTGCTTTTGTCAATACAAAAAAATGAAAAAATAATATTTTACCCAGTTTTCTTCCCCTGAAAATATTTTTTTGCTCTCAGAAATATATTTCCTACTTTAGCAGTCATGTCTGTTATACATTAACGCCGTAGTTTACGGATAAATTACCGGCACGGCACCGATTGCTTTATAATATCTCCCTGATTTTACCGATACAATCCACTCTTGACAAAAATATGCTTTTGCCATAAAAAGGATATTCTAAAATTAATTTTATGTTTCACTATTAAATTTTATTGTTATGGATAAAAACAAAAAAAGATGCAAGTTATCTTATTTTAAGAAGCTTTTGATGCTTCGGGAACTTCAGCAGCAAGGAACGTTAGAAAATTTTCCGCCGCCGGAATGCCAACGGGCTTTTCTTAATGCATTGTCCGTTAAGGAATTCAGCAAAGTTTACCGCAACCTCAATCGATTTGAAGCTGCCGCTTTTGAAATTCTGCTTACGGACAAAAACAAAAAGAAATTTGACGTACATATTCAGCAAGGCTGTTCTCTGAGTTCTTTTAATGATGCTATTGCAGCCAAAGGCTCTGACGAACAGATTCTGGCTATGCTGTCAGTTTCTCGTATATATCTGTCCCACTACAGTCTTCTCATTGAGCAGTCAAAAAAGTTTTTTCTTCCGGTTGTGAGAAAAAACAAAGCCTTACCCTATCTCGTTTTGCAATATATTATTGAGCAGAAACGGGAAGATTTGCTGATTGCCTATTTTGAAGAAGCCCAGCCGACAAGTTTTGACCGTTCGCTTTCCCATAAGCTTATGGAAAGTTCTCTGGACAAGGCTAAGGAGGCATATATTACGACTTGTCAGCACCTCTCCGAAAGTGCGGCGGTTTATGCCTTTAGAAAAGGCGATGCCAAACTTTGCAAAGAGGTATTGAGCAAAAGACTGATGGAATGCACTCAGGAACTTGAAGCGCTTTTCAATCTGAACAATCCGGAATTTCTGCTTTTGGCTGTTGACAAACTGAACAAAGAAACAGAGGCTAAAACAGCCAACAGGGCTCACGGAGAAGAGAAAGACGACGCGGAACCGTATTGTTTTCCGGAACCGTATGAAACACTGCTGATGGAAAGCGGATGCTTTGAAGCCATTCGCGCTTATCTTTCCGGCCGCATTTTAGGCTATAATGCCGAAATAGCTCTGGTCAAAAGCAGAAACGGAGTTCTTATCAGATTGTACCTTGAAAGCAACGATTTGGAAGACGGGCTTATCAATGCAGCTGCTGAGATTATATTTTCCGGGCAGGATAAAGACCTTAAGTCTTTTTATCTGGAAAAATACGGACTGCCGTATACGCTGGAGGCAAAATTAATTTCTGACGGCGACTGCAATGCACTATGTTCTTATATTTCTTCGCATCAACTATGCAGCATTAATGCTGCAAGGCTTATGGAATCCGGTTTAACCGAAGCAGCCAGACTCTATTGCGAAAAGCATGGCTTAAAAAAACTTGCAGCCACGGTTTTAATGAAGCGGGGCGATGCCGAGGTTCGGCATTTCTATGTTGACCGGCTGCTGGCAAAAGGAGAGCATCTGACTGACGATGCCGAATTCCACTTTTTGGAAAACGGCTGTAAAGAACAGGTTTTCAGGTATATCACGGTAAATAGCCGAAAGCTCAAGACCCAATCGGTTACAGCTTTGTTAAACCGCGGCGACCTTGAGTTGATTGAAGCTTACGCCGAATTGTTCGAAATTCCGACAGAGGCGCTTATACTGTTCGCAAAACTGGGGTCAAAGCGGGCGCTGGAAACCTATATCGCTTCCTATGCTCTGGCAGACGAGGCTGAGGAAGCTTTGGTCGAACGCGGCGACTGCGAATTGCTGATACGCTATTTTGAACAAAACGAATTATATTCTAAAGCGGAATGTAAACTCATGCAGTCAGATTTTGCCCGGACTGGCGCTGCCGTCCGGTTTTATCTGGACAAATATGACCTGTTTGAAGATGCGGAGGTTGAACTGGTTAAACGCGGAGACCGCGCAATGCTGGACGTTTATATTGCCAAACATCCGCTCGGGCCAGACGCCGAAAACCTTATTGTATCCGTTTTTTAACAAACGGATACGGCTGGGTATATTTTAACTAACGCAATTAAAACCGTTTCCGGCAATGAGCCTGTTTCCTTTTCGGAAACAGGCTTTTTTGTTGACAAAAATTATAATCGTGTTAGCGTAGGCAGGCTTAAAATGAATTATGTCTAATCATTAATTTTTATCATTATGGAACAATTCAAAACAAAAAAGCCCTCGCGTTTCAATACCTGGTGCGCCATGGCTACATTCCGCCTCTGCGATGCGGAAATCGAAGAACAGCACCATTGCAACCTGATTCAGGGCAAGGGCTGCAGCCGTAAACAGTTCGGCCGTTATGTCGCGCAGTATCCGCTGTCTGACGAAGCTGTCGGAATGCTGATTGATGCAGCAGACAACACTATGCTGTTCTTCTTTTTGGAAAAAACTTCATTTGACATCAGCGACGACAATGAAGCGGAATTTGTGAAGAAATACGGAATTGTGCCGCTGGTCCGAACCGGCAGAATGTTGTCCGAACAATCAGAGCTTATCCTTGTCAAGGGCAGAGATACGGCTCTCATCGGCGAATATATCAGAAAGCATGGCCTGCATTACATTGCCGAAGAAACGCTTTTTGAAACCGGCGATACGGATTTTTTAAAGATTTATGCCGCAACGCAGCAGCTTTGCGCGGAAACACAGGAATTTCTGATAATTAACGGCAAAGAGGATTATGTCAGAATCTATGCGACGGATAAAGAATTGGACGATGACGCCTATACGGAATTGTGCCGCAGCGCATCGGACGACTTGGTCATCTTTTATCTTGAGCACCGACTGACCTGCCCGACGGCCAAGGAATTCAAATTTCTGCTGAAACGGAAGAATCCTCAAATCATAAAGGTACTGGACAAGTGTTTCGATGACTTTTTCGATACGGAAATGCTGAAGCTCCTGCTTAAGGAAAATGATGACGGATTATTGCAGGCCTTTATTGAAACCAGAGCAGAGAGGAATGTCCCGTTACCCGATGAAGTGTGGCACAGCCTGTTTGCCGCAAAGGCGCGGAAAGAACTGCTGAAAGATACTTTGCGCCGTTTTTCCCTGCCCTCATATCTGGAAGTCAAACTGCTCTTGACGGAAAACAAAGAACTGTTGGACTGCTACCTGAAACACGGAACTTTACAGAATTTCGGCTTTGCCATTCTGCTGGCACAAAACGACCGCGGCAGGCTGACAGACTATCTAAAGTCCCATCGGCTGCAATGGCAGGAAGAATGCATGCTGATTGACCAGAAAGACAATGAACTGCTGGAATGTTATCTGACACATCACGCCTTGAGTCCCTTTGCTCTGGGGTATCGGATAAAGTCTTCCGCTTTTGCCGAAGCGCTGAACATCGTACAGGATATTGAGGATTTCGACGACATGGTTCTCAGTGCATTGCTCTTTCATAACGAAAGGGAACTCTGGGAAATATATCTGAAGAAATGCGATTATGACTTTGATGAAGACTTCCTGTCGGACTTTTTGCGCAAAGCCGACAAAATGGCTATTCTGGATTATCTGAACAACCATCTGGAAGACAATACGCTGGTTTTCTGTTTTGCCGACGGCAATATGGAGGACGAGGCATACAAAATATTGTTCAGGCGGCATGACAGTGACTTGGACGATTTTCTTCTGCAGCACGGAACATTTTCCCGCCAGACGGAAACTTTCTTAATTCGATATGCCGAAAGTCGTACGGTGCGGAAGTTTCTTGAAACTTACTGCAGCGGTGAAAACAGTCTTGGCGACAATGCCGAAAAAGCCCTGATTCTTCGCGGTGACGGGAATTTGATTGGCCTTTATCTGTCCGAACATTCTCTGAGCAACGATGAAGCCGTGCGAAATCTGGCTGTCCTGCTCAACCCGGATTTGTTGGACTGCTGCCTGCAAAACGGCGATTACAGAAACAACTACAGATTAGATTATTATTTATCCCGCTGACAATTCTGTCAATTTTCAAACAAAGCCTTTCTCAATTGAGAAGGCTTTTTTCTTTGATTTCCTGCATTACTTCTTTCATAATTTTATTGACAAAAAATATTTTTCAACTATGCTGACGGCACTAAAAATAATTTTATGCCTAATCATTAATTTTTATCATTATGAAGAAAGAAGTACAAAAACCTTCGGCTTTGATGACAAAAATCGAAGTTTTAAAATTCAGGCTGAAGAATTCGTATCAGATTCCGGCCGCGCATCATCTGAATATGGTCTTATTCAAGGGGTGCAGCAAAACCGATTTCGTCCGTTATCTGAATTGTGAACACAGGCTATGCGACGAGGCTGTCCTGCTGCTGATAAAGACACCGAAATCGGAAGCTTTTCCGCTTTGGCTGAGATATAACCAATACAATCGTTTGTCTCCGGAGTGTGAAACGGCTTATATCAAGAAATTCGGCATTCTGCAACTATTGAAAAACGGATTTGTGCTGTCGGAAGAGGCTACCCTGGCGTTGCTGCAAAAAAACGGCGCCCAGCTGCTTCCCGAATATCTGGACAATCTCACAATTACCGAAAAGACCGAAGCTGCAATCCTTAAGCTGCATGACGAAAACTTTACAATTGCCTATCTGGGCAGGTACAGCGTTTATGAAGCGAATAAGGAGCTGCTTCTCACTTATGATAATCCGCTCGCTTATCGGGCATTTGGGTACAGAAACGGTATATCCGATAAAATCATAAGCGAAATTATCCGTAAAAAAACGTATGATGTGTTTGAAGCAACGATTGACGTTTATTCGTATACACATTTAGAGCAGACCGACGAAAAAGCGCTTATCGACAGAAAAGACGCGCGTTTTATTAAGGCTTTTCTCAGAAAGCATAATTTTTCCTCCGACGGAGAAAAATACCTGGCAGAAAAAGGAACCAATGAACAGTTTGCTGCTTTTGTCCGCAACGGATGTTTTGACGGCGAAAACAATACGGCAGTCTACGACCGCTTGTTTGCACCGGAAAATGCAGCTTTGCTTAAGGAGTTCCTGAGCGAGTACAGAGTTCCGGGAAAATATGAAATCCGCCTGTTGGAAGAAAACGACGCCGAACTGATTGATACTTATTTTGCCGACGGTATTGAGGTCGAACCGGAAACGATGGAGTGGCTGTGGGAACATGATTCCTCCGAACTGGCACAAAAGCTGCTGAATTCAGATGCGCAGCTCGGCTACCAAACGGAAACAAAACTGTTCCAATCCGGCGATTTGAAACGGATTAAGGCTTATCTCAACGAACATAAGCCGTGCGCCTTCAGCGAGGCGATGCTGTTTATGCATGCTCCGGCAGAAATTCTGCTGACATACATGAAAAGCAATGTTCCCGACCGTTTGGCGCAAATTGCTCTTATTCGGCGTAAAGATGCAGATATCATGCATTCGTTCTGGAAAGAGGACTATCGTTTTGACGAGGCTGCCATCCGGGTTTTTCTGGCTGAAGCTGACGAAGAAATGATTTTGGAATATTTCCGATTACTCTCTGACGGTGCTCCGTTTTATTTGTATGACGGCGCGGACAGCGATGAAGTTTTGTGCAGCGAAATCCTTTTCCGACGCGGTTTAAAAAAAGCCGGCGAATTTTTTGTCAGAAACGGAGATTTTGATGAACAGGACGAAAAAAGTCTGGCGGTATACGGTTCACCCGAACTTGTGAGCCTTTATTTTGAGGAAAATACTCTGGAGGGAGAAGCCTGCTATGCATTTATTCTCCGCGGCGACAAAAAACTGATAAGGGAATATATCTCCCGGCATCAGCTCAGTCCGTCGGGGGAATACGCCCTTTTGTCCCTGCTTGATATTGACCTGATTGTGTATTATGACAAGCTGTATGGCTTCAGCGATTATGATGTACTGACGGATCTTGGGCTTTAGCCGTTATCTCCGATGTTTTAACCAAAGGCTCCTTTCTTCTGGAAAGGAGCCTTTCTTATTGACAAATATACAAAATCTATTATAGTAATTTTTGTTTTTATAAACTTATGTCAAACTATTTAAATTATATCATTATGGTACAACAAAATGTTAGCACTGAAAAAGCTAAGCTGTTAAAAAAGGCCAGACGGGCTTTTATCCTAAGTTACTGGTTCGGCAGATACTTTCCGGAAGAGTACCTTTGTATGGCGGTTAATCTAGAATGCTGTTCCGAACACGGACTTAAGGGTTATCTTATGGATCACGGCCTGACTAAAGAATCCGAGCTTCTGCTGGGAGACAACTGCCTGACGGGAAAGCTGAACATACAGCTGCTGCTTGATTATATCAAGCAGTACGGGGTTTGCGATGATGTCCTGATTAAAGCTGCCACAGCCGAAGAGACCAATGTTTTAATGGAATATATAGAGTTTCGCAAAAATGACTATGCCCACTCTTATACCTATTTTACGGAAAACTTTTGGAAGAAGTTTATCCCCTTGCGTAACAGATACATATTTGACTGGCTGCTGCGCAAAGGCTGCGACCTTTATAGCACTTCAATTGAAGAAATCATAAAGCTCAATGATTTGGAAATGTTTCGCATTTACTGCCAGATAAGACCGTCTTCCACTAAAGGATTATCCTGTTCGACAGAAAAACTTCTTCTTGAAAGCGGCAACAAAGAAATGCTTAATCTTGCCTTTGAGGCGTTTCAGTTTTCAACCAGAACGCTACTTGCCTTGGTTAATGCCGGCAATGAAGAAATACTGAAAAGGTACTTTGAAATTCGGGGTCTAGAGAACTGGCAACAACAGGAACTTATCCGAAACGGGAACAAAAAAGCAATTGCCCTGTACTTGTCAAACCGGCCTTTGGATAAAGACGCGCAAATGCTGCTGGCTAAAAAAGAGTACAAAGACCTCTTAAAAATGCATTACTTAAAATACGGCATCCACGACGACGTTTTGGCTTATCAGGCTAACCTGAACAATTTTAAAAACTATATCGGCGTATAGAACAGGCATAACTCCGTTCTATGCCGATATGAAAAAACCTTCCTTAACAGAGCCTCTTACGGGAAATGCTCTGAAGGAAGGCTTTTTTTTACAGGGTAAGGACTGTTGAAGAACAGTCAATCCCTTTTAACATGTGCGTTATCTGTTCGCATATTACGCGCGGTTCTATACAGTCTACACTGTATATGTTTTTAGCAAAGCCAAAAGGTTTTTGGCCGCTTATATTCCGCTCGTTATGCAATATCCAATACAGCCCCAGAGAAACAAATCCGCCATACAGTTTTGACAACATATCTGCCGCCAGGCGATTGCCGTGAAATGCAAATTTTCGTTTGTCCGGTACCGTCGGATATTCTACCAGAACCTGCAATTTTTCCATGGGAATCCGAGCCGTATCTTTTGCACCCGCAATGTAAGCGGCCGCACCGCCGGTTTCGCTGCAGCCGATATACTGGAAATACAAAAAGTCTTCCCACTGGAAAACCAATTTTACTTTCATTTTCTGTTCAAGGCAGGCAATGAATTTTTGTTTTTGGTCTTGAGTCAGCATAATTTTTATGTTTTTAATTGGTATAATAATCGTTTTCTGTATAAAATTTACTCTCCGCAGATTTTTTTGTCAATCTTATTTCTGATTTCCGGCAAAAATATCGACCTGAAAATTACTCTCCCTTATGGTTTTATCTTTTGACTTTTTTATGAGCGGTGTTTATTTTGTATAGCGGACGGGCTGTTTTACGGCAAAGTTTCATGATAAAACGATACAAAGGAGGAGAAATGCGGCAAAAAACAGGAAAGGTTGCGGCGGCAATCGTCAGCGGCTGTGCCTTATATATTTTTCTCCTCTATCTGTTGCAAAACTGTTTTATCATTTTTCCGGACAGTTCATACATTTCCCCGCAGCAGGCGGGTATTCCCCGATTTCAGGAAAAGCCGTTTACGGCAGATGACGGAACAAAAATTATGTGCTGGTACGCCAAAGGAAACCCGGACAAACCGGCTATCCTTTTCTTTCACGGCAATGCCGGACAAATAGCGACATTTTCATTGCAGATGGCGGCTTACCTGCAGAAAGGCTATTCGGTTATGATGCCGGAATATCGGGGCTTTGCATCAACGCCGGGGGAGTTTTCGCAAGAAAACATTTATCGCGACGGCGCGGCGGCTTATGATTTTCTACACCGGCAACTCGGCCATTCAGACATCATCATCTTCGGTTATTCCATGGGGGCGGCGGCTGCGGCGGCCGTAGCAGCGCAGCGGCCGGCACAGGGGCTGGTTCTGGCGGCACCGTTTTATTCGCTGAAAAAAATCGTCAGCGAAAAACCGGTGCCCGGTGCAGCTTTAATATTGAAAAACGAACTGCCGTCTTACCGTTTTGTCAGTATGTTCAGGAAGCCGCTGTTTATTGTCCACGGTGCCGAAGACAGGCTTATCCCGCCCAGCCACGGCAAAGCTTTATATGGCCTGAGCCCAAGCAAAGACCGCGAATTGAAAATTCTGGCCGGGCAAAGCCATAACGCGTTATTCTTTGAAGATGACGGGCACAAAGCCATATTGGACTGGCTGTCCAGACATTAACGGATACGAATGCAGCGAACCGGGACGGCTGTTTCCGGGCAATTCAGAACGCGGATACGGGCAGCCCCTCTTTCCAATTCCGTTCAATCTGCTCCAGTGAGCGCCCTTTGGTTTCAGGAATGTAGCGCCAGGTATAAAACAGGCTGAATATGCCGACGATACCGAATATGGCAAACGATGCACTCTCGCCAATTGAAGCCAGAAGCGTCGGGAAAATAAGCGCAACGATAAAATTAAATACGAAGTTTGACATCGTGGCGATACTCATGGCCGTACCGCGAACCGCCAACGGCATAATCTCGGAAATCAGTATCCAGGCAATCGGCCCAAGCGAAAAGGCAAAACAGGCAATGAACGTTACAATACTTCCGACAGAAAGCCATTTTGTATCATATCCGTAAGTGCCGCCCAGCCAAAACGAAACCGAAAGAACAAACAGGCTCAGCGTTATTCCCGAAAGGCCGGCATACAGCAACGGCTTGCGTCCCAACCGGTCGGTAAAGAAAATGGCGACGAATGTCATGGCAAAATTTACCACACCGACACCAACGGACGCATACAACGCACCGATATTATCCGTAAAGCCTGCCGCTTTGAAAATTGTCGCAGCGTAATAAATAATCGTATTAATGCCGGTGCAAATCTGAATAAACATAATGGCAACTCCGACCATTATCGGACGCAGCATCCAGCGTTCAAAAATATTCTTCCGATTGTTTCCGCTTTGTTTCAAAGTTGATTTTATCTCCCTGACCTGCGCCTCAGCATCGCATTCCGGTTCAATTTTGCGAAAAATAGCCTTTGCTTCCTTTTCACGGCGGCGGCTGATAAGCCAACGCGGCGTATCGCCAAGAAAGCTGATGCCGACCAACAGAATAACCGCCGGTATCAGTCCGGCACCAAGCATCCAGCGCCAGTTATATTCGGACAGAGCAAAAATACGGTTAATCAGGTAAGAAAACAAAATTCCGGCGGTAATCGCCAATTGGTACAGCGACACCAGCATACCACGGACTTTTTGCGGCGACAGTTCGGACAAATAAAGCGGAATAACAAAGTTTACCATACCAATCGCCAACCCCAGAACTATTCTTCCGGCAACAAGCCAGCCTATACCCGGCGCCAGACCACAAAGGACAGACCCCACGGCAAAAACCGCCGCCGTGGCGACGATAACCTTTTTGCGACCGTAAACATCGGCCAAAACTCCGTTGACGGCAGCCCCTGCAACAGCGCCAACCAAAGCAGAACTGACGACCCACCCCTGCGCCAGCGTGCTAAGCGGCCAGGTTTCGTTGATGTATAAAAGCGCGCCGGAAATAACGCCAGTATCAAATCCGGACAGCAACCCGCCCAGCGAGGCTATAGAGGCAATGACGTAAAGCAAAAAATGTTTAATCCGGGGCTTGTTTTCGGAGATTTCTACGGACATGGCAGCTCCTTTCTTTCAGAGTTTATTTATAACAGAATAAATAATTTTAAAAGGGTTAAAAAAATCTTTAATATGGATAAAAAGCTTTCTTGACTCTGCTGTCAGCCATGATATCCTGCTAATGTTTATTTAGCGATATGAAAATTATTTATAACTGATAAATTATTGAAAAATGAAGAAATTGACAATTTACCGCCACGGCGAATATGACAAACGGCTCCATCTGCTGCCACAGAGCGCTTATGAACTTTTTTCACAAGCCAAAAAGCTTAAAGACGAGCTCGGCCCGGTCGAAGCCATTTATGTTTCTCCGGTTATACGGGCCTTGCAAAGCGCTGCAGTCATCCAGCTGGTTATGCAGGCAGAAACGTTCAAACGGCGACCGCAACTGGCTGACTATAATGCGGCGATTATGCGGCCGTTTGCCGAAGAATTTGCTGAAGACGTCAGACTTAATCATCCCGGTGCGGAACATATTCTCTGGGTAACGCATGAACCGAATATACATACCCTGTTTTGCAAAGACATTTATATGGGGGAGAGTTTTACGGTTCAGGCTGAGGCTTGGAATGACATTTTTAAGACCGACCGGCGTGAAATCACTACGCCTTTAAGCAGAATCGAAGCGCGAACCAAAGACAGCAATGAAGCGATGGAGATGCTAAAGGCTTTTTATTGCGATGATTGTACGGATGATGAACGCCGTATGATTGACGACAGATTGTCGTTTTTCACTTATTAAGTTAAGCCTCCCCGTTTGGAGAGGCTTTTTTTGAGCAGACAATCATGCGGAATGAAATTTTTAATTGAACTTGATAAAAATAATATGACGCATTTTACGGAGGGAGAAAATGAAAAACACAACAGGCTATGCCGCTGCGGCACAAAAAAACGAAACCCATGCCCATGCTGTTATCCGAAAAAGCGGCATTATTCCGGCATGGAAAAATATCGGCGCAGAAATTAACCTTGTCGGATCGCTTAAAATCGGAACACTCGGCAAGCACCCGGATATAGACTTCCATACCTATACGCCGGAACTGGACATTAGGCAGAGTTTTGCAGTCATGGCGCAAATTGCCCAAAATCCGCAGGCCAGGCACATTGAATTTGTAAATCTTGCCGATACCGAAGAGTGCTGTTTTGAGTGGCATATATGGTTTGATGACAATAACGGAACATTGTGGCAAATTGATATTATCCAGATTAAACGGGGTACAAAATACGACGGCTATTTTGAAAAACAGGCAGAGGAAATTAAGGCTGCAATGAGCGAAGAAATGCGGCAAACCATCATCCGGCTTAAATTTGAAACGCCGGACAATTTCAAGATTGCCGGCATTGAATATTACAAAGCGGTTATCCAAGACGGCATTACCAACTTTGATGATTTCATGAAATGGCGAAAATCCCATAATTTTGAGGGAATCATCAAATGGTAACCGAACTATTAAGCGATATCTGAAACGTTATATCACCTGCTTGCAGACATCTATCCACCCGGCCGGCCCGACATAGCGTTCCAATTCATCCGGCGTAACCTCAATGGCGCTGTTGGAACTGCCACAAGCGGGAAAAACCGTCTGAAAACGTTTTAACGATACATCCAGATAAACCTTTGCATTTTCAGGAACGGCGAAAGGACAAACGCCGCCGACGGCATGCCCTGTTCTGGCTAACGCTTCGTCAGGCGAAAGCATTTTGGCTTTGACATGAAAAAACTGTTTGTATTTGGCGTTGTCAATTTTGCAGTTTCCGGCCATAACCACCAAAACCGTTCCGCCGCTGACGTCAAACGACAAAGTTTTGGCAATCCGGCAGGGTTCGCAGCCTAAAGCCGCTGCCGCCAATTCTACGGTTGCACTGGAAACAGGAAATTCCAAAATCCGGTTTTCAACATTAAATTTTTTTAAATACGCCCGAACGTTTTGAATACTCATCTTACATTCTCCCTACTTTGAATTTTATTTATCGGCTGTTAATTTTTACTTAATTGAGATTTTGCGGCAACGTTGTAAAATGCAAAACGCTTCTCACGTTTTTTCAGATGAATAATACGACGCTGTCTGCCGCCTAAGTTATTGTCTGAAAGATGCCGGATATGGCCTGCGGGACTTATCTTCTGCTGAAGAGCTTGCCGGAGGGAGGATGGATGCGGTATGCGGGGCTTACCTTCCGCCGAAGAACTTGCCGGAGAGAGGATGGATATGGCCTGCGGGGCTTACCTTCCGCCGAAGAGCTTGCCGGAGAGAGGATGGACACGGCAGGCGGGACTTACCTTCCGCCGAAGAGCTTGCCGAGGCAGGAGGATGGAGGCGGCAGGCGGGATTTACCTTCCGCCGAAGA
>ENA-OPXG01000109-OPXG01000109.1-human-gut-metagenome-genome-assembly--contig:-NODE-109-length-72726-cov-31.005546_pt1 | contig 72726 bp, 61 predicted proteins | sample MGYA00241519_ERZ502030 | MGnify/ENA primary metagenome ERZ502030 (study PRJEB25962, sample SAMEA2041937) | human gut metagenome | biome: human gut; feature: human-associated habitat; material: faeces...
GGTTCGTGCGAATCTGTTCTCCCGCTTTTTCTACGGCCACTTTTGCCATATCCGCGTCCACCATGATTTTTACCAGTTCCTCGAAGGTTGTCTTCGATGGGTTCCAGCCTAACTTAGCCTTTGCTTTCGTTGGGTCACCCCAGAGGTTCACTACGTCTGTCGGACGGTAGAAATCCTCGCTGACTTCCACCAGGCACTTGCCGGTAGCCTTGTCGTAACCCTTTTCGTTGATGCCCTCACCCTTGAATTCCAGTTCGATGCCCGCATACTTGAATGCCAGGTAACAGAATTCACGTACACTGTGCTGTACACCCGTAGCGATGACGAAATCTTCTGGCGTTTCATGTTGCAGAATTAGCCACATACATTCCACGTAATCTTTGGCATAACCCCAGTCACGCAGTGAGTCTAGGTTACCCAGATACAGCTTCTCTTGTTTTCCCTGTGCAATGCGGGCTGCAGCCAGCGTAATTTTACGTGTTACGAAGGTTTCTCCACGACGTTCCGATTCATGGTTGAACAGAATACCCGAGCAGCAGTACATATTGTAAGCCTCACGATATTCTTTTACAATCCAGAAGCCATATAGCTTGGCCACTGCATACGGGCTGTAAGGATGGAACGGGGTGTTTTCATTTTGCGGCACTTCTTCCACTTTTCCGTAAAGTTCCGAAGTAGAAGCCTGGTAAATGCGGCAAGTATCTTTCAATCCACACAGGCGAACAGCTTCCAATACGCGGAGTACCCCTGTGGCATCCACGTTGGCGGTAAATTCCGGAGAGTCAAAACTTACCTGTACGTGGCTTTGTGCGGCCAGGTTGTAAATTTCCGTAGGCTGTACCTTGCTAACTACCTGCAGTATACTCATCGAGTCACTTAAATCCGCATAATGCAAGTGAAAGTTCGGTTTTCCTTCCAGATGTGCAATACGTTCGCGGAAATCTACTGACGAACGGCGGATGGTACCGTGTACGTCATAACCTTTATCCAATAAGAATTCTGCCAGAAACGAACCGTCCTGCCCTGTAATACCTGTGATTAATGCTGTTTTTCTTTCCATAAATAATCAAATTTTACCCCGCAAAGATATAGAAAAAGCCCCGTACTGCCAATGACAGCCGGGGCTTTTCTTCTGATTATATGCCTTTTGCTTTAGAATTTCTTAAACTTTAATATGGCATAATCAGACTCTAAGGTCATGTATTTCCCGTTTGTTTCCACTACCTTGAACGTCGTATTCGCATTGTTTAGTCCGTATGGTTCCAGTTCCCATACCTCAGCCGGACGGGAGTTTTCTGGAAGGTCATACGTGCTCATGTCGTTCATGGTGATGCTATTACTTGCTTCATCGTACTGGTATCTTCCGCGGAAGGAAGTTAATCCCAGCGGACCTTGCTTCTCTGCCACTTCCACTACCCAAAGCTGCATACTGTAATAGATGCGTTCGCACGGATGCACCTCATTATCTGCTTTCGTAGTAAATTCCAATAATTGCCAGTGTCCTTCAATCTCACTGTTTATCGGTTCCTTCTTGCAACTGTTGCATACCATGGCCAGTACCATTATGCAAAGCCCTATATAGAAAATTCGTTTCATACTTCTTTTCTTTAATTAAAAAATCACTCCTGTTTTTCTGATGGTCAGCATGCCTCCTGTAGAATTACCCAGGTAATTACCTCGGTCAAGTCCTAGTGCAGCCGAAGCACTCCATCCCTTTGCCCATTTCGGTGTATAAGTTACTTCATAGAGCGAACTGAATTGTTTTCTTTGTTGGTCAAGAGGAATGTCGTATGTGCCCCAGTGGCGGGCAAATGAAATCAGCATTCGGTATCCCCACTCCGAAGAAGGCTGTCCGCTGATGCCCAGGTGATGCGCTCTTACGCGATTACTACGGAAAGTAATGTTATGGTCTGCATTATAGGCTGGCCCTGGAATCAGCGGATTACCCATTCCCATTCCTTGATGTTGCCAGGCGCCATAGATATAATGATTGTAATAATTATCCAAGCCACTGATTTGATACTCCGGAAACTGTCCATCAAAGCTGTTGTATAAGGACGGCCCGGTCTGATCTTTTGTACTAAGTCCTTCCCATACAGCAGAAGTTATCCAGCGGTTCTTCGGGAAAGTAATTTCCAGTCCGATTTGTCCGTCTTTCCAGCGTCCATATTCCCAGAACATCTGTGAATGGTCTTCAAAGTAATGCTCCAGATAAGCTCGGAACTTCCATTGTCCCACATAATAATTCAGTGCGAAGTTCCAGCTTCCTAACATATTTCCTTCCACGTTGGTTTGTTCTCCATACGGAGTGTCATCTCCTCCTGCTTGTGGAAAGAGTGCTTTCCAATACGCCTTCAGGTTTTCCGGCATGTCCAGCACCTTCTCTGTACTTCCATCTTCCAGTTTCAGATAGCGGTCACCACCAAACTGTGCCGCCATCAAAAGACCAAATTCAAACTCCAATGGAAGTTTTTCCTTGTTCCCTAGCCGCAGCATGAGCGATTTGCTATGGTAAAGCACATCCTTTGTGAAATACTGTCCCGGACGTACAAACTCCTTCTGCCAGCCATTGTCTGTAAATGAACCGTATGCAATGTGTCCTTTAAAAGCCAGCCATCCCTTTGTGCCCGGCACGTTCAGAAACTCCTTGATTTCTCCTCTGATTTGCGGAATTGGTTGCGTGTTAGGCCCTTCCACCATCATTCCGCTACTCAGTGCTGTGTTTTTGGTCAGTGGAAAACCCGGGCGTTCCTTGCTTCCGATGCTCAGTGTCAGCATCTTCCAGGAAAAATCACTGTATATCTGATGAATGAACACATCTTGCGCCTGATGAATTCCTCCCGCCATGTCTAGTCCGGCTTCAATACGCCATCCGCGTTTGAATTGTTTCTCGTAAGAGATTCCTGCCAACAGATATCCCGAGTTCGGATTTGTGCTTCCTAATCCGTAACGGTTACCTGTGAACCACAATGGAGCGTATGTACCGTTTCCGGCAGTAGCTCCTAATTCTACATGGTAGGTGAGGGAAGAGTTTTCACTCTGTCCAGAAATGGATGTGCATAAAAATAAGCCACAGATTATTAGTAAGTGTTTTTTCATTTGTTTTTTGTTTTTATCAGATCATTATTTTTCGTCTGAACTTTGTACATTCCAGTCTTTTATTGTACCTGTTTCAGATGAAAAGCTGATACCGACTTTATATAATTTTCTTTTATCATTTTTATATGGATTCGCATATCCCTTGGATTCAATTTGTTGAAGGGCTTCTTTAGCTGTACTGTTCAGTTTAAATTCAAAAATATATACGAATTTGGGTGTTTCTATAATGCAGTCCACTCTTCCCTGGCTTTGTTCCTTTTCGGTATATACCGTGTACACGCTCATTAGTCGGAGAATCAGATAAAATGTATAATGGAAATACCGTTCTTTTTCTCGCTCATTTTCTTTTCTTCGCATGGTATAGGGTATTTCTGCGAGAAAAGCTGTAAGTATGCCATGAAATTTTTCCAGATTCCCATCTTCCAAAGAAAATACCATTTCTTGTGCAATATTACGTGTATCCTCATTTGTTTTAAGATAGTTGGATGCTATTAAGGTCAGTAATCCACTTTTCACCTCATTGTTTGGAAAATCCAGCATGAAGCGGTTTCTTCTTTTGTCGTAATCTTTAATAGTGAGATAACCACTTTGAAAAAGCATAGGCAAAGGATTTTCCGCATGTGCTTTATAGTCCATGAAATTACTTGAGTCATAATATTTCCCGGTAATTTCGTTGATGTTCTCATCCGATAAGTTCAATAACCGGATTAAGTATTCAGGCGTGCCCGAACTGAACCAGAAGTCATAAGGGCGTTTGGAGTCGAATGCATTCAAAATGCTGAATGGGTTATAAATATCCTTCATCCGTTCACTGAAATGATAACCATCATATTGCCGTTTCAGAATCTGTTTCATTTCGTTGGCAGTACATTCTTCTCTTTTCGCCATTTCTTGGATTGAAGTTTGAAAATACAATTGCAGTTCCTCTTCTGTGATACCGCATATTGCCTCATATTCTTCATTTATGGTGATATCTTTCGGACTGTTGAATCCACTGAAGACACTGACCTGAGAGAATCTGGTTACTCCTGTTAGAAATACAAACTGAAGATATCTGTCAGCCAGTTTAAATGTAGAATAAAAAGCTTTCAGTATATCACGGTTATGGTTGAGCAATTTTTCGTCACGGTCCAGTACATCCAGCAGCGGCTTGTCATATTCATCCACCAGGACCACAGCTCCCCGCTGATATTTCTGGGCTGCTGCCCTTAATACATTCTCAAATCTGGAACCCAAGTTGAAGTCAATTCCTGGATTTATTTCGTATATCCTTTCCCAAGAAGAAATATAGCCTTCCAGCTTAGCTTCCAAAGCCCTTGGCTGGTTAAAGTTTACTCCATTAAAATCAATGTGAAATACCGGATAGGCAAGCCAGTTATTTTCCAGTTCGCTTATTTTTAGCCCCTCAAACAAGTCTTTTCTACCCTGAAAATAATTTTCCAGCGTAGATAGCAGAAGGCTTTTCCCAAATCGTCTCGGGCGGCTGAGAAAGTATATTTTCCCTCTTGTTACAAGTGAATATATTAAATCAGTCTTATCTACATAGATATATCCATCCATTATGATTTGTTCGAATGTTTGTATGCCTATAGGATATTTCATATGTGTAAAGATAAAATAATGATACCGTATTGGAATTAATCTTTCTTCTTCAGTTCATTCTTGAAGTCATGATAAATATCTTTCCCGAAAAGAATCCATGCAGATTCAAACACAAAAGCTAAAAATGCAAAAGCAATGATGATGAGCATTTTCTTGGGAGATGCCGGAGCAAGTGGCACCGTGGCCGGTTCTACTACGGCAAACACCGGTTTTGCTTCCTGCACTTTTCCACGTAATACTTGCAGCTGTGCTATGGACTGACTATAGATTTGTTCTGCCATATTTAAATTGTTCTGTAATCTCTCTTTTTCAGAAGTTACAGCTTGAAGAATGATGTTGCGATTGGCATCAGCGAACTTGGCATATTCCTGCTGGGCTTCAAAATACTCTTTTTTGTATTGCTCGCATAAGTTGAGCTGGAAATCGTAATCTTGTTTCGCCTTGCGGGTACGGTAGTCGGTGATGTATTCTTGCAGTTTGTGTACGGCACTATCTGCTACGATTGCAGCAGCAAGTGGGTCTTGCAGGGAAACTGTGACTTTAGTCATATCGTTTTTCTTGTCGGTTTCTACCGTCAATACGTTTTTTAACATTTTTATTCTTCCGTTTTGTTCTGGAGTAAGACGGAATGGGTCAATAGTTTTTATATTATCTTTTTGTTCCTCTTTAAAAAGTGATTTTATTCCTTCTATAACCATTCTGGGAGCCTTCATTACATAACTCCACCAGGTTTTTTTTTCCGTATCCAAATAATCATAAAGTATAATGCTGTCTCCTTTTTGAGTTTGAATGGGTATTTGAAGCATTTCTAAGGCAAAAGGGTTGGTCTTTACAATCTCTGGAAACATATTGAAAGTCAGCGCGTCTTCTCCAAATCCGGTAGATGCACTTCCTAAACCGAACATGGAAGCAATACCGGATAATCCACTGGTACCGCTAATCCCGGATTCGGGAGAAAGGCTGACATTGACCTGGTAGGTTTTAGGCATACTGAACCCAATGATTGCTCCAGCAATGATTCCCCCTCCAATGGCTTTATATAGACTTTTGCGCCTGGTTATAAGTTTTTTTAATAAGGCTACCAAATCAATCTCAGTTATTTCCGTTTGTTTTTTATTTTCCTCAGTCATTCTTATTCGATGTGATTAAAGGATGGATAAAAATATTCTTATTCAGTTTTAAAGGTAATGCCGTTTGATGCATCATGAATAAACTCAAACTCCAAAGTGCGAGCCAGTCCTTCTCCTAATGTATAAGGAGCTTTAAATCCTGTTTCTTTCACTTTGGTTGCATCAAATTCGGTTGTTGCACAGAATTTCTTCACGCGTACTGAACTGACTGTTAGTTTTTTACCAGTGATTTTAGCTAATAAATCAAATCCATATCCTCCTAACATGCCTAACCAATAGGGGAAATGCGTAGTAGGAATGTGTTTGTTGAGCACCTTGCTTACGTGTCCCACCAGTTCATTCATATTGAAGTCCGGTTTATCAATGTAATTATATACATTATATCCTGTGGTCTTGTTTTCCATCAGGAATTTAGTGAACGCTACAATGTTTCCTACGTATGCCATTGATTTTTTGTTATTTCCATTACCCACCATCAGGAATTTTCCGCTGGCAATTTGTTTCAGTAAGTTGTACACATTTCCCCGGTTCCGTTCACCAAAGATAACGGTAGGACGAATGATGTTGATATTCCAATCCGGGTGCGTTTTATACCATTCCTGCAATACTACTTCCGCTTGCCATTTGCTTTTTCCGTAATGATTGAACGGATCAGCCGGATGTTCTTCATTCGGATTCTTTTTATTCAATCCGTATACGGCTACAGAAGAATAAAATACGATTCGCTTTACCCCGTTCTTTTCCATTGCTTTCAGGGTTTTTTCCATTCCTCCTACGTTTGTTTCATAATATAGTGAAGTGGGGTGCACATCATCTCGGTGTTGTGCAGCCAACAGAATCACGCAATCCGTATCTTGTAATTTCTCATCCATGCATGCCTGATCGCGTACATCACCAATCTCAGTGACTTCCGGGTGGAAATGGCTTTGTAGTAAATCGATATTTTTTATCTTTGCATAATTAGTTGAATCTTCTTTTAATAATTCAATGAGACGGGTTCCTACGAAACCACTGCCTCCTATAAATGTTATTCTCATAATTTATGATAATTTATTTTAGAAATTTATATCCAGCTCGAAATGCATAATTCATGAAATAATATAAGCTTTTGTATAAAGGTAAACGTTCTACCTTTCTATATATATTCCAGGTCCATTTGAAGGCTGTTATTTTATTAGATGATATAGAGCTATTGCTTATGCGATATAATGCTAAAGTTGAGTTTGTATTTTTTGCAATATATCCTTTTTTTAGAATAGATAACCACATCGCATAGTCCTCATGGCCAATTTTAGGGAAATATAACTTTCCTACTTTTTGTGTGTCATAGATGGCCGTAAGGCATCCTATGATGTTCTCCTTCAAGAGTTGTTTATAGGTTGCTTGTCTAGGAGCAGTTATAACTCTACCATTTCGTTGTCCATTGTATGACATTTTCTCGTAATTAGAAAAGACTATTGCAGTATGAGGTTCATAGAAAATAGGTATTTGTTCTTCTAATTTTGTAGGCAGCCAAACGTCATCGCTGTCAAGAAATGCGATGAATCTTCCTTGAGCTTGTTCTATTCCAAGGTTACGTGGAATTGTTGGGGAGCCGGAACTTTTATTTGTTTTTAAATATTTTATTCGAGAATCTTGTTTGGAATATTGTTGAATAATGATATCGGAACCATCTGTGGAACAATCATCGATGATAAGCATTTCCCAGTAAGGATAGGTTTGCTTTAATACCGATTGAATAGTTTCTTGAATAGTTGATATACTGTTATAACATGGGGTGATAATACTAACAGATGTATTCATATATTAATATATTTATTTATATTATGAAATTATATTTAAATAAGTATTTTATTCTGGCTATATTTATACATTACTATCTTTATATATTTGGTGATAAGCATTTACCATTTTTTGTGCAGAATATTTCTCAACAATCTCATGATATGGGAGTGGAGATATTTCATTCATTACAATTTTTTTAATTCGATTTGCTAATTCTTTATAGTCTCCTTTGGTAAATCTGTATTCTTTGGGCAGTATATCTTGAATTCCTTCTACATCGGAGCCCAAACATGGAGTATTTGTAGCCAAACTTTCGATTATTGTAAGTCCCATACCTTCAGCATGACTAGATAGTACGGAAAGGGTAGAAGCTGCTAATATGCTAGCTGTATCATTGCGATAACCTAACAATGTTACTTTTTTATCTAAAGATAACAGATGTATTTCATTTTTTATTTGATTACGCAGATCCCCATCTCCTACAAGCACGAGATGATAGTCATTACTTAGTAATGTCATTGCTTTAAGTAATGTTGAGAAGTCTTTGTCTGTACTAAGTCTGGCAATCATTGTTATAATATATTTGGAATTTATTCCAATTTGTTGAAAGTTGAGTTTCGGTTGTGTTTGGAATTTTTTTATATTTATTCCGTTATAAATTGTTTGAACTTTCACTTTATGGCAGAGCCATTTATCTAAGTTCTTTTTGCAAGATTCTGATACAGCTACTACATGGTTGTAAGATTGATAAATTGGAATTTCAATATACCTGAATATCTTGTACTTACGCCGGTTGTTAGTTGAGGCGTGTTCTGTGTAGATGAATTTTTTTTTAGGATAGAAAAGCTTAAATAATGCGCAATAGTAGAGAGCTGGAAAAAGATGTGCATGAATGATATCATTTTTTTTAATCAGTTGGTAGACTTTGATGATATTTTTTATGTTAAATCTGTTACTCCCGTTTATTGCGATAAATCGAATATTTTTTTCTATTGAAGGACTGAACGGAGTATATTTACCTGTTACAATTACTGTATTCTCATAGTTGTCGATACTTCCTGATAATATTTCTTGTATGACGGTGTGAACTCCTCCTTCTAATACGGAAATTACATGTAGGATTCGCTTTTTCTTCATATTGTAAATTTATTTTCCCTCTTTAAATAAAGAGTTCCATTGGGTAAATATTGCTTGTTCTGAGAAACGAGCTTTCGCATCTTCTCTTGCTGCTTTTCCCATGATTTTGAGCTTTATTCTATCTACTAAAATTTGTTTTAAACAGGCAGAAAGCATTGAAATATTTCCAGCTGGAATAAGGAAGCCATCTATTTTGTCGCGTATAATTTCTGCAGGTCCATTAGGACAATTAAAACTTACACACGGAAGTCCAATAGTTTTGGCTTCAATTAAAACCATGGGTAGACCTTCAAATCGTGAGGACATTACTAAACAAGAGGCTTCAGTGTAAACAGATATTATATCTGAAGTAGCAGGTATGAATTTAACGCTTTTTGAAATTCCTAAACGTTTTGCTTGTGATGTTAGCTCTTCTTTTAGACTACCGGAACCAACAATTCTTAGTTCCCAATCTTTAATAGAATTTGTTACATCTGCCCATGCCTCTAAGAGTAAGTCAAAGCCTTTTTGACGCTCTAAACGTCCCACGGCTACGATTATATTGGAGTTTATTTTAGCTTGTTTTTCACTCTTGATTGTTGTGAAATTAGGGATACATTGTATTTTGCAATGTATGTGTTTAAGATAGTTTCTTTTGTCTGTTTCTGTCAGTACAATCGTTTTCCATACTAACTGAGTTGAAAGTAACCGCCAATAAAATCCGATTTTGCTACCGGCGTATAAGTTGAAGTGTTCCCATGCTATGTTTTTGATTTTTGTATTCCATAGTGCAGGGGCTGATATTCTTACTAGTGGAACAGCTACTGTTATTAAATAGTGTGGAGCAATATATTTAATAAGCTTTCTTAATCGAGAAATATTTTGAAAATAATAGTTGGAAGAAAAAAATGATTTTAACGAATGTATTATAACATTGTGATTAATAGAATAAGGTGATTCTATTAATTGTTCAATTAATATTAAATGTACTTCATATTGATGGCTAGCTAATATATTTGCTAGTTCAACGGTCATTCTTTCAATACCTCCTGTGTTAGACACGCTTTGGGAGAAAAGACATATCTTCATAAGATAAAATTAATTTTATAGGGTTCGAAAAATTTAAGGCATGGAATATATTTTAACAGACAATAGCCGAATATCAATAATGCGAATACTAGAAAATGAAAATTATTTTGTTTCATTATTTTTAGATATTGTGGGATGATGATGCAAGAGGAGATAGAAAAAACGATAGCTATTCTCCCTAATATTGAAATATCTCTAACAGCAAGATAAATTATGATGCTTATCAGATAGGACTTAATCAAAAATAGAAAAGTTTCGTCTAACTGTTTTAATTTATACATATATATGACTGGTAAAATGATAATGATGTTGAATAAGACGCTTAACATAGATAATTCTTCTTCGCTTTTAATATAGTCAGCATATGATCCCATAAAATTAAAAACCTCTGAAACTATTGTTCTTATAAGAGAGGACGGAATACAAAAAGACAATATGGAAAAGTATATTAAATATTTTATTTTTAGTTTTAATAAAGGTAGAGCGAGTATGCATCCCCAAGTGAGAGTGTGGAATGATGCTGCTACAAAAAATAGCAGAATGGATTTTCTTTTTTTTTCTTCACGCCAACAAATTATACCATAAAAAATGCATACCATTGCTACTCCGAATCGAATTTGCATAAATGGTAGCATAATATACAAAGAAAAGAATATAAGAAGTGATAAATTGGGCATAGGGGATATTTTTTTTACAATCTTGAAAAATATCCCAAACGTTAGGAAAGAACAAAAAATAAATATAGATTGCGATTCTAATCCGATAGATTTTAATAAGGAACATGTTAGAATAAATCCAGGCTCAACACCAAGAAATATTATTTGGATGGCAAAAGTTGTAAATGTATTATGAGCTAAATAAGGTGCATTATTCCAATATCCGACATAATTATTGTAATCTCCATCTACATTTCCTCTTAATCCGCAAAATAAACTAATGATAAGAATTGAAAATAAAGTGAAATATAGTTTTTGCTTTAGTGGTATTTTTATAAAATCGATACTAGCAATGAGACATAAAAATCCCCATAAAAAGAAATAGATATACATGAAAGCAATACTTCTATTTTCAAACATATTAATTTTTCAGCTTAAAAGAGCAGATAAAATGAATATTGGTAAGAAAATAATTTATTTTAATATTTATATAACTCGGTCTTGTTATGGTACTTCTTATGGAAGAATACATTCAGACGAGTTTTACAGCATCGTCTGAAATTGTTTTTCTATGATTTTCCCAGTTTGTTTTATTATTAATAGTATTTTTATACTTCATTTGCCATATTCCGTATGTGGCATCATGTGAAGAACTTCTGATGAATGTAAATTTCTATTTCTCAGAATATTAATGTATTCCAATATGGAATATAGTAGTTGCTTTTTGTCTTTAATTATCTTATTATGAGATCATTAATTTGTTTTTCTAATAATATTGCATTTGTTCTTATATCAATTTTATGTTTAGTCTCAGAAAATTCTTTCTGAAAATTGGGGATACTTTTATTTTGAATAATTTTTTCTATTGTATGGATAAGTTCATCAATCGAGTCTTCTAAAAAACCAGGACATGAATTATGGAGGAGATATGAGAAAAAGTCATTTTTTAACGATATTATAGGTCTTTCGGATTTTATTGCATCCATTATGGCGCCACTAGCAGTTAATTTATATGAATGTGTAGGATATAAATATAATATATAATTTAATTTGTTTATGCATTTTTCGTATTCTTCTCTTGATAGTCCGTTTTTACTGCCAATTAGTTGGATATTAGATGGTAATTTAACGTTTTTATCATTAATCTTTCCTATGCAAAAAATTTCTAATTGGGAACTTTGGATATAAGGTTGTAATCTTAGTGATACTTCTATAAGTTCCATTAACCCTTTATTTTTATTCATAGAGCCTATGGTTCCAATTCTAAGTGGTTGAGGAAATTGGTTCTGTGATTTGATAGTTTGATTATTATTCTTGAAGTAATATGGATGGCAAATTGATATAATTTCTTTAGAAATGTGAGGATACAAACAAAGAATGTTTGTTCTAATCGAATCTCCAAGTACTAATCCCTTGCAAAAGCTGCCTGATAAACAATGTTTAAATCCTATTTTTAAAAGCAACTTGTATAAAGCTGATGGCTTGAAGAATTTGGTTTGGCTTGTGAATAATTCTAGTTCTCCATGAAATGTGAATATTACTTTTTTATGCAATATGTGATTTAATAGGCAGATAATCGGTAATGAAAAATAATTTGTATAATTATAAAATATGACATCTCGTCTATCTATTATAAAATAGTAATACAGTGTGGTGAAAAAACCCCATAGATGCCTTATTAAAGTCATTAATCGAGTGTCTGTTTCTATAGTAAAAAGTCTTTTGTATCGTACGTTCTCAAAAAAAACTCCTTTTATTTCTTTGGTTATTTTTTTATTGTTTAGTTGGGCTGATTTCCCACTGATATAATATACCTCTTCAAAAATGGATGAAAATATGTCTATAAAGGCTAGATTGATAATTTCATGAAAAGAATTTATAGAGTTATAATCTATTATTTTTATTTTTAGCGATGTCATTTTATTTTTTTATATTTGAGAATGTTTGAGTTTTTGCTGATATTTAAAAATGAAATGAGAAGCTAGATTTTATACAACTTTATTGTAAAAAATTAATCTCGTTGAATGTTAAGGTTGGTTGTTTCTTAACTTAAAAACTTTATATATTTTTGAGCTATTACCTTCCATGAATATTTTCCTTGACTATTCTCTTTTGCGATGTTGTCTTCGAATTCTTGTAATAACTGTGGGTTTGAGTATAAATTGGATATTGCTTTGGATAATTCTTGAGTATTTTTGGGAGTGACTATTAATCCTGTATAATTGTTGATAACACATTCTTCTAATGCTCCGACTTTTGTTGCTATGACAGCTTTATTCATGGTAAATGCAGTCATAATAACTCCGCTTTGAGTTGCATCAAGATAGGGACATACAATAAATTGAGCTTCATGAAAAAGTTGTGCTGTTTCTTCCATACTTATATGATAATTCTTAAACTCAATGAAATCAAGAGATTCATATTGAGATTTGTCAAAATAATAGTTACCGTTGCCTGCAATAACTAAATGTAATTCTGGATGTAATGAATGTATTTGCAAAAAAGCCTCGAGTAGGTATTCTATACCTTTATATGGAGAAATTCTTCCGTAAAAAAGGATATAAGGAGGGGTACTCCTTTTTTTTGTAGGAGGCGTAAATATTTTAATGCAGTCATATGTCCCTAGCTTGTTTATTAATACAGAAGAAGAATTTATGTGATACGTTTCTGTAAATCTTTTGATTTGTTTGTTGTTTAAAAGCACAAATTTATTACATAGTTTGAAAGCTATCTTTTCAATAGTTAGTCTTTGGAGACTATGTTCTCCGGAATGTGGAAATGGATCATGGACTGTTAAGATAATTTTTGGGAAACGGTATAAAATTAAATCGTTTAATCCAAACGGAATACTAGTCCAAACATAATCACAATGAAAAGATCGGATGAATTTGTATAATTGGAATGAGGAAATAATACGTTTTAGTACTGCCGTGTTAGGATAGGTTCGATTAATAACGTATGTATCTTCATTTATATATGCAGAGTATTTTGCAATCTCTTCGTAGATGTTTGCTTTGAATATGCCATCATGTGGGTATTGCTTGTCTATTTCAATTAGTGTTGATTTTAGCAGTTGAGGAGTTATAAGAATAAAATGTATAATTCGATGTCCTTGCGCCCTTAATTCTTTTATCAGAGGGAAATCACAATCAGCGTAAAAAGGTGCAGATATATATGCTATTGTCATTTTTTTAGTTCATTTAATTGGTTTAATCGGAATTTCCAAATATAGGCAATCTTTTTTTTGGAGATTACAGAGAAATATGCAATATTTATAATGCAATTAAACTTGCTTATCATATTGCATATTCGAATATATAATGGTGAGTATCTTTTTCTTAGATATAAGTTCCTACTTTCAAAATATAAGATTTCTCGCTTTTCCTTGAAGTGAAAAAAGCTCTGGCCTTCTAAATGTATAATTCGAGCTTGCGGTACATTAATTATTTTCATTCCTAGTTTTGAAACTTTGTAGCATAAGTAAGTCTCTTCGAAATACATAAAAAAATCATTATCGAAACCATTTATTTCTGTAAAAAGTTTTTTGCTAATTAGTAAATCTGCTCCTGTTATATATGCAACTTGTTTGCATTTATTGGATTTATTGAAATGGTCTTGAGAAAACAGTTTGAGAGGTAATCCTTTGAATAAATCATTTATTTCTTCTAATATGCCAGGTGCAATTACTCTATAAGAGTGGCATGGCTTCAATTGTTTTGTATATAGATTTCCTCCGCATATTCCAACGTTTGGGTTCTGTTCGTTATAATTGAATAAAATGGAAATGGCGTCATTTATTAATATCGTATCTGGATTTAATAAAAAAAGATATTTGCCAGAAGCATATTGCGTACCTAAATTATTTGCTTTCCCAAATCCTAAATTTGTTTCAGATTGGATATATTTTATTCGTTTGTCATTCTTTAGTAAGTTTGGCCTATTGGGAGAATTATTATCTACTACAATAACTTCAAAGTTTAATTGTTGTGTTTTCTCATAAATACTATCCAAGCAATTGAGAATAAGTTCTTCTGTATTAAAGTTGACAATTATTATAGATACATCCATATTTATTAATTTCTTAGCTTGATTAATTCTAATATAAACTTTCTTTTAGCTATTAATACATATATCCCAGTAATGACTGCGCCAGTAGTTATGTTTATTATAAAATTGGAATTCATATAGATAGAAATACCCCAATATAATAATACAAGTGGCATATAAATAATTATTCCTTTTATGACTTTTTTGTATGGGAATCTTATTGGGGTAAATTGGGAAACAAAGTATTGTGCGCTAATTAATACAGTGATTTCGGATATAACCCATGCAATGGCTGAACCTATACTGGCATATTTGTTGACAAGGATTAGATTTAATATTAATCCTATTACTGCTCCTAAAATTGAATTTATAAGGATTTGTTTATCTTTTTTTAATGGAGTTAGGATTTGAACTACTAATATTTGTTCATATCCTATTATAAAGATAAGAGGCATAACGATTTTTGTTGGCATGATAGCACCTTCATATCCTTCACCTGATATAATTCTTATTATTTCTGGGCTGAAAAAATGTGTAAATAAAACAGCAGGTATTGTTATGGTTACAAGTAAATCAATAGACTTTTTTATCAGACTGATAAACTCATCAAACTTGTTTTCAGACAATAAAGAGCTCATTCTTGGCTGCATAACTCCTGTGAAAGCAGAATATAGAGCAATTATAATTGTGAACAATTTTGTTCCTGTAGTATAATATCCGACTTCGGTATTACCTGATACAAATCCAAGATATGCAACGTTAAAGGATGTATACATGGATGTTAAAAAACAATATATTCCTAATACGAAATTTGTTCTTAAATATTTTTTGATATTCAATGATTTAAAATTAAGTTTTACAAATTTGAATACATATGTGAAGTTTGCAATAGCATTAAAAGTTATCATTAATGTGCAAAGTAGGTAATATATGGTATAATCATTACTTTCTTTGACAAAAAGAAATACGGATATTACATATAGGAATTTTATTGATAATGTTATATTCGTTATGTATTTGAATTTTTCAACTCCTTTGTAAAACCAGTCTATAAGAAATAGATTTGATACTAATTTTAATATACCTACATACATTAGGTTTTTGTTGTCGTATAAGTCTGGAACTGTAAATATACACACTAATAAAACGACAAGAGCTATTAGAGTAAGGATTGCATTTAATAGGAATAAGGCAGAAAAAGCCTTATTCCTATTTGCTTTGTCTTCCTGAGTACCAGCAATTTCTCTTATTCCTATTATTCCAATACCCATAACTGAGAACATGATAAAATAGTTTATTATGCTATCAGCAAAGTTATATCGCCCGATATTTGTTACTCCAAGAATTCTTGATACATATGGATATGTTATTAATGGGAAAATATAATTTGAGGTAGTTAATAGGCTACTGTATAGAAAATTCTTTTTTAAACTCATAAGTCTCTTTTTCTCAATGTTAAGTTGCTAGTTACTCATCTCATAAAAATTTATCTTATTATTGAGGGTACGAATGTCAAGTTTGTAGGTATTCTTGCTATATTGTGTTTTGTATGAATTATCCTACTAGCAAGGGCCTTTTTAATGTTTATTGGGTAGCTTTTGAAGCTATATTTTGTGAATATTCGTTCGTGTTGTGTTTAGACTCTATTTTGTCAATTTATTGCAATGAATTTATATATTCGAGTCTTAATTAATAAATGTTAGTTTCCTTTTAGGTACGCTTCGCCGTTACCTGTCCCACACCCATTCATCCCAAACAGACAAAAATAGGTATGCAAGGTAAGCGTCATACGTCTATTTATCTTACAAAAATACCCCATTTCACCGAAAAGTCAAAAAGAAATCCCGACAAAATGAGTTTCTAGCCAGTTTTAGTAAACAAATGAACAGAATTGACAAATACTGCATCGCATTTTCTTGTTTTTTCATCAATTTTTTACACCGCTTGAAAAACGCCTTTGCGTTTGGATTCAAACGCAAGTGCGTTTTACTTAAAACACAAGTACGTTTTGAATCAAACGCAAGTACGTTTTAGTTGAAACGCAAGGGCGTTTTCGGAGGCTTCCGGAGAGGGGTGAGGGAAGAAATCTTGACGGGTTGTCGGGGTTGGCAGGCATTTTTATAAAGTATATATACGCGGGGTGTGGAACAAGTCTTAAGAGTTATTCCACACCTATATATAGAAAGTTTGAAAAACCGGTGCCAACCCCGACAACCCGTCAAGCGGAGGCCCGGAAATGTCACGGTTTCGGAACCCGTTCCTGTGGGGGAGGATACGGCCATGTAGATTTGCTTTTTTCTGTCTGGCATCATTTCTATGGTGTCATTTCTTGTGTTTCCCGATGTGATTCATGAGAATTTTTGTAAATTTGCAATAAAACTATGTCTATGAAATATGATGTGAAGGAAAAATTGGAATGGACGGTTATTTTTCTATTTGAGTTTGGACATAAATATGGGCTGACGATGAAACAGGCCTTTAATTATTTGAGTAGATTTAAAGGTATTGATTTTATTGATAGGCATTATGATTATGTGCATACGCAGTCGTTTACATCGATGGTGGATGATATTGCGGAATATTGCCGTCGACAAGGAGGAGAGTTGGTATGAAATTATATCATGGTACGAATAAGGAGTTTGATAGAATTGATTTGTTGAAATCGAAACCCAATAAAGATTTTGGACGGGGTTTTTATCTTTCAGCTGATTATTATCAAGCGCTTAATATGGCAAATGTAAAGGTTGAGCAATTAGGCTGTGGCTCACCTGTGGTATTAACTTATGAAGTTGAGGAGGTTTGGGAAGGATTGAATGTGCTAAGGTTTGAAGAATATTCAGAAGAATGGGCGAAGTTTATTCTTCTGAATAGAAATAACCCTACAAGTCATCCTGTGCATGGATATGATATTGTGGTAGGCCCAATAGCGGATGACCGTGTGGGGGTTCAGCTATGGCGGTATGAAAATCATTCTATTGATTTGCCGACTTTGGTCAGGAATTTGAAATATATGAAAGGTATTACTATACAATACTTTTTTGGTACGGAGCGTGCGATAAGATTATTACAGAGGGTATGAATGAGAAAACAGAAATGATGGCAGACATGATAAAGAAACTTGCGTGTCTTCTGATAGAACAAAATGATAAACTGACATTGGAACAGGCTCTTGCAACTGTTTTTAATTCTGAAATTTATGGCAAGGTAATGAATGAGCGGACTTCTTTTTATACTCAAAGTCCGAGGTATGTTTTTTCTTTTTTGGATGAGGAATTAAAAAAGGGGAAACTTGGCTAGTAAAACACATAAAGCTACATGGAAGATTTTTTATCGACGGCGGTCAATGTAACTGCCAACCGAGGCAACAGTTTGATTAACAGAAAGATGATTCTTCGCATCTTGGGTATCCTGCTCTTTATGGAGGCAATGATGTTTCTGGCATGTGCAGGCGTTTCCTTGTGCTATGGGGAGGAGGACTATATTTATTTTATTTACACGACATTGATTAATATGGCCGTGGGAAGCGGACTGATTCTGTTGGGAAGAGGAGCTGAAAACCGGGTGACACGACGCGACGGGTATTGCATCGTGGCGTTCACGTGGCTGCTTTTCACAGGTTTCGGTATGCTGCCTTTTTATATAAGCGGGAGTATCCCCTCGGTGACTGATGCGTTTTTTGAAACCATGTCGGGGTTTACTACTACGGGGGCAACCATACTGGATGATATTGAAGCACTTTCGCACGGTATGCTGTTCTGGCGCAGTTTCTCGCAATGGATTGGAGGATTGGGAATCGTGTTCTTTACGATTGCCGTATTACCTATCTTCGGAGTGGGCAATCAGGTGCTTTTCTCGGCAGAAGCTACGGGGGTGACGCACGACAAGATTCATCCGAAAATCAGCGTCATGGCACAATGTCTGTGGACGGTATATCTCGTGCTGACTGTGGCAGAAATTGTACTGCTGTTGATTGGTGGCATGGATTTGTTTGATGCCGCATGTCATGCTTTTTCTACGACGGCTACCGGAGGGTATTCTACCAAGCAGGCCAGTGTGGCTTACTGGAATTCTCCTTTTATAGAATATGTGATTGCTATCTTTATGATTCTGTCGGGTATCAACTTCTCGCTGTATTTCATGTGCATGAAGGGGCGTTGCGGACAGTTGTTTAAGGATGGAGAGCTCCGGCTGTATCTCATTTCCATCGGAGCGGTGACACTGATAATTACCGGGGCCTTGTACTGGTATAATAATTATGGATTGGAGGAAGCTTTCCGGAAATCGCTTTTCCAGGTGGCGTCCATTCATACGTCGTGCGGCTTTGCTACGGACGATTATAATATGTGGCCTCCTTTCACGTGGCTGCTGCTTATTTATACGATGGTGGCAGGGGGCTGTGCCGGTTCTACGGCGGGGGGTGTCAAGAATGTGCGTCTGCTGCTTTTGTTGCGTAACGTGAAAAATGAGTTCCACCGGCTGATGCATCCCAGAGCGGTATTGCCGGTAAAGATGAACCGGATGGCGGTGTCACAGCGTACGCTTGCCACGGTGATGACGTTTGTGTTCTTTTATTTTGTCTGTATCTTTTTGTGCTGGCTGGCGCTGATGTGCATGGGCATCGGACTGGAAGAATCTTTCGGACTATCTGTATCAAGTATCGGTAACATTGGGCCAGGACTGGGTGCCTTCGGACCAGCATTTTCATGGAGTGCACTTCCTGACTTGGCGAAGTGGCTGTTGTCGTTTATGATGCTGATAGGGCGTCTGGAGCTCTTCGGCGTACTACTGCTGCTGACTCCGAGTTTCTGGGATAGACGATGAGAAAGAGATAGATTATGATAACATGTATATGTCTCTAAAAAAGTTTTCTATATCTTTTATAGAGAAGGTATTTTTGTCTAATTCTGTTTTTCTAAGCATTAGGTATGCGCTATTGCGTTCGTCGGTGTGGTGTTCAAATGTTTTATTCCTTTACAAGTTGGCGCTTTCCGCATAATAAATACGGAGCCGTAATAAGGAGGTAGGATTTTCATTAGGGAACGAGGTAAGAATAGACCTGTATTCTGTATTTGGCGTGTTCTTTTTTAGTAACTTTTTTGAAGTTTACTTTTACAGAGTCAGGCTTTGTAATTTGTTTCTTTGCTTTTGTATCTGTAGACTTTCCCATATTATTTATCTTTTTTGCAAAGATAACGTTATTGCATATTCAATGCAAGGATAAAACATTTTTTATAATACAGAAAAAAGGACCACTACCCGCAGGTAATAATCCTTTTCTTTATTTGTAATTCAGCCTGTTAGTCGATAAACCGGCGGGTGAGCTGCTCAAATTCATCGATGCGACGGTCGCGCAGGAAGGGCCACCAGCGGCGGACATTTTCACTGCGGTTCATGTCGATTTCTACCACCATGTTTTCTTCTTTCAGGTTGCTGGCTTGAGCGATGATTTCGCCTTGCGGGCCGGCTACGAAGCTGTTGCCCCAGAACTGGATGCCGTTGGTCTGGCCGGAAGGGTCGGGTTCAAGGCCTACACGGTTTACGGCAATGACAGGCAGACCGTTGGCTACGGCGTGACCGCGCTGTACGGTTACCCATGCACCCAGCTGGCGCATTTTTTCTTCCTGAGTGTCGGTGCTTTCCCAGCCGATGGCGGTAGGGTAAATCAACAGTTCAGCACCTTTCAGGGCCATGATGCGGGCTCCTTCCGGATACCACTGGTCCCAGCAAACCTGCACGCCGAGCTTACCGATGGAGGTCTGAATAGGTTCGAATCCTAAGTCGCCGGGAGTGAAATAGAACTTCTCATAGTAAGCAGGGTCATCTGGAATGTGCATCTTACGGTACTTTCCGGCGATGCTTCCGTCAGTGTCGAATACCACGGCAGTGTTGTGATACAGTCCGGCGGCACGGCGTTCGAACAGCGAAGTGACCAGCACGATGTGGTAGGCGGCGGCTATCTCACTGTAGAAACCGGTAGAAGGACCGGGAATGGGTTCGGCCAGGTCGAACAGATTGGTATCTTCTGTCTGGCAGAAATAAGGAGTGTTATGGAGTTCCTGAAGAACTACTAACTGCGCACCGGCTTGTGCCACGGAGGCGATGTTGCGGTGCAGCTTTTCAAGATTCAGTTTGAGGTCGTTCGTACAAGCCTGTTGTACGATGCCGACACGGATAGTTCGTTTCATTGTGCTATTTGGTTTTTTACAGATTCAGGATATTGCATGGTGACGCAGTGGAGAGAACCATGCTGCTTGATAAGCGCACGGCAATCCACGCCTACGATTTCACGTCTGGGGAAGGCCTCAGCCAGTACCTGTGCGGCACGGGCATCGTTTTCCGGTTGGGCGTAGGTAGGATAGAGCACAGCCTCATTCATAATCAGGAAGTTGGCGTAGGTAGCCGGAAGGCGTTCGCCGTCTTCGTTATAGATGGCTTCGGGCATGGGCAGCGGAAGCAGACGGTAGGGGTCTCCATCGAGGGTACGGAAGGTCTTGAGCTGGTCTTCCATGGAGCGGAGGGCACCGTAGTGCTCGTCGTTCTTGTCCAGACACTGCACGTAAGTAATGGTGTGGTCGGGACAGAGACGGGCCAGGGTGTCTACGTGGCTGTCTGTGTCGTCACCGGTCAGGTAGCCGTAGTCCAGCCAGAGCACCTGACGCAGGTTGAAGCGTTCCATCAGGTAGGCTTCGATGTCTTTGCGCGAGAGGGTGTCATTGCGATTAGGAGCCAATAGGCAGGGGGAGGTGGTGAGCAGGGTACCTTCTCCGTCGCTTTCAATGGAACCGCCTTCAAGCACGAAGTTGCGGCAGTTGGTGTAGTCGCCGTTAAGTACGCCGGTCTTGAACAGATGACTGTTGATGAGGTTGTCCTTATGGGCGGCAAACTTCATGCCCCAGCCGTTGAAGCAGAAGTCGAGCAACTGCGGGTCGGAGTGTTTTTCCAGCAGGGTGATGAAAGCATGGTCGCGGGCCCAGGTGTCGTTTGTAGGACATTTCACAAAAGTAATCTGGTCACGATAGGGGAAGTCGGCCAAGGCTGCCGGAAATTCGGGAGCCACGAGCAACAGGGGCTGGCGGCTGGCTATTTCGGTAGCAAGGCGGACAAAGCAGGTCTCCACTTCATCGAGCATATAGGCCCAGTCGGTATCGGCATGAGGCCAGGTAAGCTGTATGTAGCTTTGTTTGTGCCATTCGGCGGGCAGGTAATAGGTTTTTTCCATATTCTTGTATAATTATTTTTCGTTTGATTCTCTTTTTTCTCTTGCGGCAGGAAGGGCTTCCTGCGGGAGGTATTTCTGGTCTTCTTTTTCTTTCTGTTTGCTGCTGCGGTTTTTCCGGCGGCGGAGGAACCAGTCGACGAGTTCTTTCCAGTTCATGAAGTCTTTCTTGTACATGATACCGATGCCCTGAGTGGTAAGGGTGGACTTCGTGAAATAACGGTCGTTGGTCTGATTGTATCCGCGCAGACGGAATTCTCCGTTCTTGGTGAGCAGCCAGATGGCTTCAAAGTCACCCACAAAGTTTGTATTACGCATGGTATTTTCGCGGTAACCAAAGTTTCCGTTGATTATCAGTCGGTTATTTAGTAAGCGTCCGGACAGGATGGCTTCGGCTTCTACATCGCTCCAGCCTTTTTCTCCGGTGGTGAGGTTGGTACCTACGTTCCAGTTCTGGTTGTCGATGACTTGCGAAAGCATGTTGTTCAACTGGCCCGACAGGGTGCTGAAGGCCAATGAACTGGTGGCATCGGTCTGCCCGGTGTTGTTGGCATAGTCATAGGTATAGAACTTGCCGACTCCCAGCAGATAGATAATCTGCGTGTTCATCTGTTCTTCAGTGCTGGTGAGACTGCGCACCAGTTCGCGGTCTTCCTCGCTCACAGTGGGCAGTTCAAGTCCGAATGTCAGGTTGGGGGATGTGAGGTTACCGCTCAGGTTCAACAGACAGTTTACCCGCACGTTTCCACGTGAAGAAGAAGCGTCGGCTATCAGGTCGTTCAGTGAAGCGGAGTTCACCGTATAGACGGCCTGCACGTTCAGGTTGGCAGCTTTGGGGTCGCCGTTGAAGGATACCACACCTCCGGGCCGCAGGGTGAAGTCTTTTCGGATAACGTTCTGCATACTCATCTTGTAGATTCCTTCAGTAATGTTGTAGTTACCGAACATCTGGAAGTTGCCCTGATTAAAGAAGTTGATGCGTAGGTTGCCGGTTCCGTAGGCAGAAATATAGTCTCCGGCCGAAGGGTCCATGATGATTTTCATGTTGGCACGTTCGGCAGGTTCTATCTGCAGATTGATGTGGATGGCGGTAGGTGTATCGTCGTCATCCTGCTTGTCGGGCTGGTTGAGTGGGTGGTACACTTCGGCCTTGACCGCAGCCTGTTTGCGGCGTGGGGTACGGTCTACGAAGGTGATGAAGCCGGAGTTGGTAGCCTCGGCTGCTGTTCCTAATACGTAGACAAATTCAGTCTGGTTGTCGGCACGAACCTCTCCGTCAACGTTCAGCTGTCCGTCGCCTCCCCGGAGAAATACGTTTCCGGTGGCATAGATATGACCGTAGAAGGGGAATTCCGGAGTTTCCTTTTCAGAGTGGAATACCAGCATGCGGTCGGTATTGAAGCGGAACTGGTAGCTCAGGTTCTTTAATTTGGTATGCCGTAACTCACCGTTGGCCAGTCCGGTATGCCCTTCTGTATCCTGCAAGCGCACGTTCTGGAAACGGAACAAGCCGGAAGCGATGTGCACGGAATCGGCCGAAGCCAGGAAAGTAGCATTCAGAATGTTGACCTTCATCTGCATCTGTGCCTTGACTTTTCCTTCCAAATCAAGCTGGGAGAAGGGGCCGAACAGACGCACGTCGCCATGTACGCTTCCGTTGACATTGCTGAATATATTTTCCACGAATGGTTGCAGGAAGGAGAGAGGGGTTCCTCCGGCCTGGATATGGAGGTCGAGGCCCTTCATCTTGGGCGATACGTAGCCGATGACCCGTGTGGTGCAGGCGCTGTCGCGGCGGATGTCGGCATTCAGGCGAACGCCTCCCAACTCTTTATCCCATGAGCCGAGGATGTCGGCGCGTCCTAGCAGGGCATGATTGAGGGAGAAATCTTTCACATCGAGACGGGCTTCCATCACCGGGTCCTCAAGCACGTGGCGCAGGTGGACTTTCCCGCTGATGCCTCCGTCGAAGCGTACGGCATGGAACTGAATCATGTCCATGATGTAGAGCAGGTTGATGTTTTTCAAGTCTACCAGACAGGAGTCAGCTTCTGTTTTTCCCAGTCGTCCGTTGATTTTCAGGTGCTGGTCGCGGTGCTCAAATAGGAAGTCGTGTATTTCGATGCTGTCTTTTGCGATGTCCACAGTAGCCGGATGGATGTTCCAGGTGGTGTCATTCAGAATGACCTGGCTGGGCTGGATGTCCACACGGGTGTGGAGTACCCTCTTCAGGCTGTCCTGACGGAAAGAAGCGATGGCGTCAATCTTTCCGCTATAGGTGAGCTGGGTGTTGTTGCCCCAGTAAATGGTACTGTGCAGCTTGTCGTCTTTGGCCCGCGTGATGAGGGAGAAATTGAACATGGCTCCTTTTTTCATCAAGGTGCCGGCACGAACCTGACACTGCAGTTCGTCGGAACGGCTTTCGCACAACAGGGTGCCCGATTCGTAGTATTTTCCTTTATATGTGAATTGAGGAATCGAGCCGTTGATACGCATCTGTGAGAGGCTGTCGTTAAGCTGCCCGGAGAATGTAGCCGGCATCTGCAGCTCGAACGGTATGTTCAAGACTTTTGAAAAAAATTCACTGTTTTCCATGCGGAACTGGAACCGGAACTGGTTGTTCAGCTCTGCGGGTTTCTTTCTTCCTTTTTTCGGCTTCTCCTCAGGGAACAGGGATGGAAGATGCTTCCGGATCACTTTCTCCATGCTCTTCAGCAGGGTGTGGTAGGCATATTGTCCTTGTATGGTTCCGGTCAGGAATGGGGAGTCAATGCGTATTTCCTTCTGCTTGTCTTGTGAGGTAAGCTGTGTCGCATCAATCTGCAGACGGGGAAGAAAATAGTTTCCTTCCTCGTCGGGCGTGCGGACAGAAAGACTGTCAAGGCTGATTTTTCCCTGGACATCGTCAATGGAATGTCCTGAAAAGTCTGCCGTCAGGTTCAATGATACGTCGGTATCTTTGTATTTTTTCGTCAGCTGAAGTTTATGGGGACGAAAATCACGTACTTTTACCCGCAGGTTGAAGTCAGGTACGGCCTGCTGAGTCACGAAATTCCCGTCTACGCTGATTTTACCATTTTCATCGTCGAGTGACAGATGGCCGTTGAAACCGCCCGGCTTGAAATTTCCGTTCAGTGCGATGTGCTGGTATTGGTAGTCATTGTACTCTAAAGAAGAGATTTCTCCTTTAATATGCGATTCTGGCTGATGATTTCGGTATTGCAGTCCGTTCAGTTCCAGGTCAAAAGAGGTTTTACCCAGTTCTTTTTTTGCCAGCAGTTTGCCAAGCTCAAAGTTATGGGTGGAAACTTTTCCGGAGTAACTTTTTTGCTGGGTCAGGGTGTCGGTGTGCATGGTCAGATTGGCATTAATCTGTCCCGGTTGGCTTTGCAGGGTACCGTGTGCAGTGATACGGGAAGGGTATCCCGATACATCACCCTGAAATTTGAGAAAGCCCAGACGCTGCAGGATGTCGGGTACAGGTGCAGCGGTACCTTTCAAATTATGTATGAGCCAGGATATGACTGTTTTGTCGGCATCAGCCTGTGTGATTTGACCAAAAAAATAAGGCGGTTGCGAAGGATTGCTGTGGTCGAGCATTCCTTCTGCATGTATTTCCAGTGCTTTGTGCGGGCTGGAAAGATAGAAATTGGTACATCGAGCCTGTTTTCCTCTTCCATGAAAGGCCAGGTCGATATGTACGGAGTCCTGAAAATGCTGGAGTGCAGGGACAAAGCAGGCAATGTCGGCCGGAGTGACCGAGGCATTCAGGCGACCCATGTAGGTTGTTTGCGTGTCTGAAATAAAGTCGGGTGCGGTGAGTTCTCCCGCTACGGTAAACGTGTCGAGGTTTACCGTCGTGGTCGGAAGACTCAGGTTCAGGTCGTGCAAATGGATGCCTTTGGGAGTAGCTGTAGCCTTCAGTGCAAATTTTTTCAGTTGAAATCCGCTTTGCTCATTGAAACTCATACGGCGGATTTGTGCGTTGAGCGAATCGGTCTGCAAGGCCTTCAAGGAGATGGTTGCCGAAAGTTCGCTGATGCCGATGTGATGAGGATTGAACCGGCGGGGCGTGTTGGATTCCGACAGCACATCATAATGGATTTGTCCGCGACGGATAAGCACGGAATTGATACGCAGGTCGATGGACTTTTCGCTCTTTGTCGTATCTTTTGAAGCAAAAGTGTCAATCAGAAACTGGCAATTCAGGGGAGCTTTGGGATGAGCGCGGTTCAGACGGGCATCCAGTCCGAATAACTGGACACTGCTGATGCGGATTTTTCCACGGAGGAGAGAGGGTATGTCAATCTTGACGGAAAAGCGCGAAATGCCGAGCATGTCTTTCTTCTGCCGGTCTTTTATCTGCACGTTCTGGATGACAACGCGGTTCAGAAGCCCTAAGTCTACATTGCCAATGCTGACTTCGGCCTGGGTGAGACGGGTAAGTTCACGGGCAGCATACGTACTGATGCGGTGTTGGACAGCCGGAAGGTTCAGCAGAGCAATCAGACCGAAATAGAATACCAGTGTCGAAATGACCGTGATACGTATGGCTTGTTTTATGCGCGTGGCTTTACTCATTCTTTATTTATGCAAATTACAGACAAATGTACAAATAACCCTTGAAGAAAAGGGCCTTTGAGGGTGTTATTAGTAGTTTTTAAGTTTTGGACGGTGGCCTTTTACGGTTGGTATAAATGAATTGAAAATCTATTTTTATTCATTTCTGTAGCATAAAATGTAAATATATATGGATTTTGTATGGAAAATTGGAAAAATATTCGGAAATTTGCAGCCGTTATTAATTTAGTAATGAAATTAGACTTAAACGGATAAAAATGACGCAAAAAATGAAGATTCCTTCTCCGCTGGTGTCTTTGCTGCCTGTAGCGGTATTGGTGGTATTACTTTTCTTTACGATTCGTCTGTTGGGGGCTGACGCATTAGGTGGCGGAAGCCAGATTTGTTTGTTGCTGACTACGGCTTTGTGTGCGGCTTTGGGAATGAGCCGGTATGGGGTGAGCTGGAAGGATATTGAACATGCCATTATCAACAACATCGCAGGTGTGAGTTCTGCTTTGATTATCCTGTTGATTATCGGAGCTCTTTCGGCAGCCTGGATGTTAGGGGGAGTGGTACCTACGTTGATTTACTATGGGGTACAGATTATTCATCCGAAATTTTTCCTCGTATCGTGCTGTGTGATTTGTGCAGTGGTATCGGTCATGACGGGCAGTTCGTGGACTACTATTGCGACCATCGGTATTGCCTTGATGGGTATCGGCAAGGCACAGGGTTTTGATGAGGGATGGATTGCCGGAGCGATTATTTCGGGTGCATATTTCGGCGACAAGGTTTCTCCGCTTTCGGATACGACCATTTTGGCTTCCTCGGTGACGGATACGCCGCTGTTTACGCATATCCGTTACATGATGTACACCACGGTGCCTTCGGTGGTCATTTCACTGGTTATTTTTACAATAGCCGGATTTTCGCATGAGGCATCAGACAGTTCGCAGATTGCCGTGTTTACTACCGGACTGGCAGAACGTTTTCATATTACTTTCTGGGTGTTGCTGGTACCGGTGGTGACAGGAATATTAATTGCCCGTAAGGTATCTTCTATTATTACATTATTCATATCGACCGCTTTGGCTGTGGTGTGCATGCTGGTTTTCCAGACAGATGTACTTCGTGAAGTGGCCGGTGACGGAGTGAGCGGAGGAGAAGCCTTATATAAAGGTGTGTTACTGGCCTTGTCGGGCAGTACATCACTGCAGGCTTCTACTCCTGCATTGACCGAACTGATTGCCACCCGTGGCATGGGAGGTATGATGGATACGGTATGGCTGATTCTCTGTGCCATGTGTCTGGGTGGAGCTATGACGGCCTGTGGCATGTTGGGAAGTATTACGCGTATGTTTGTACGCTTTACGCATAAGCTGGCAAGTACGGTAGCGGCAACTGTAGCTTCCGGTTTGTTCCTGAATCTGGCTACTGCCGACCAGTATATTTCGATTATTCTGACCGGAAACATGTTCAAGGATATTTATAAGAAGAACGGATACGAATCGCGCCTGTTAAGCCGAACTACAGAAGATGCCGTCACGGTGACCAGTCCGCTGATTCCCTGGAACACATGCGGAATGACGCAGGCCACGATACTGAATGTGCCTACACTGGTGTATCTGCCGTATAGTTTCTTTAACTTGCTGAGTCCGTTGATGAGTGTCTTTGTGGCGTGCATCGGCTTTAAAATTGTACGTTCGGTAAAAAAGGATTAAGACACAATTTTCATTAAAACCATAATAGAATGAACCAGAAACACGTAACATTGGCTGCTTGTCTGTTGGCTTTCGGACTGACGGTACAGGCTCAGGATGGAGGCATCTCTCCGGATATGTTGAAAAAAATTCAGAGTAGTTATCAGAATACGGCTGCCGACAAGGCATTGCGGAATGCCATGGGAGGTACCAGTATCAAGGAACTGGCACTGAACCAGGAAAACCAGAAGGCGCTGAATACGGATTTCTCCATTAAGGTGGAATCAAAAGGTATCACCGACCAGCAGTCGTCTGGCCGTTGCTGGCTGTTTACGGGACTGAACGTGATGCGTGCCAAGGCCATCGCACGCTATGACTTGCCGGGACTGGAGTTCTCGCAGGTATATTCTTTCTTTTGGGACCAGCTGGAAAAATCCAATCTGTTCTTGCAGGGAGTTATTGAAACGGCTGGCAAACCGATGAACGATCAGACTGTGGAATGGCTGTTCAAGCATCCGCTGAGCGACGGAGGTACATTTACGGGAGTAGCCGACATCGTGTCGAAATACGGTCTCGTACCTAAAGAGGCTATGCCGGAAACATACAGCAGTGAACACACCTCGTACATGTCTTCTTTGATTGGCCTGAAGCTGAAGGAATTCGGTCTGGAACTGAGAGAAATGGCTGCTAAAGGAGAGAAGGCTGCAACGATTGAAGGCCGTAAGGAAGAGATGCTGAGCACGGTGTATCGTATGCTGGTGCTGACTTTGGGAGTGCCACCGACTGAGTTCGACTATGTACGTAAGGACAGCAAGGGGAATGTGGTGGCTACAGAGCATCACACACCGATGTCGTTCCTGGAAAAATACGGTGATACGAACCTGCTGACTAATTATGTGATGGTGATGAACGATCCTTCACGTGAATATTACAAGTGTTACGAAATTGCATACGACCGTCACCGTTACGATGGAAAGAACTGGACGTATGTGAATCTGCCAGTAGAGGAAATCAAGGAAATGGCCATTGCGTCATTGAAGGACAGCACACGGATGTATTTCTCAAGCGACGTGACACAGCTGGACAGTAAGCGTGGGTTGCTGGATGTAAACAATTATGATTTCGGTTCGTTGATGGGTACGACTTTCGGAATGGATAAGAAAGAACGTATCCAGACGTTTGCCAGCATGTCGGCACATGCCATGACACTGATGGCAGTAGACCTGGACGCGAACGGAAAACCGAAGAAATGGATGGTGGAAAACAGTTGGGGAGCTGCATCGGGCTATCAGGGACACCTGATTATGACGGATGAATGGTTCAATGAGTATATGTTCCGTCTGGTGCTGGAAACGAAATATGTACCGAAGAAGGTGCTGGACATCTTCAAGCAGAAGCCGATACAACTTCCGGCATGGGATCCGATGTTTGCGGAAGAAAAATGATGACCGGGCAGAAATAACATGGCTCAGGGCTTGCTTTATCGGTAGAAATATCTTTTCTTTGTGAAAAGAAGGAACTGATTATACGGGGCGTGGAGGTTTGGGTATCTTCACGCCCTTTTGACCTTAAATAAGTATGCTATGGATAAAATGCAGCCAATATCTCAGGCTTTGTACAGCTTGTTGTTTTTAGGGTGTATGGGAGCCGGATTCCCACTTTATGTACAAGGACAGAATGTAGACGAATTGCCTCCCGATTCAATTTATAACATCGGGTATGCCCGTGGTAGTCTGAAGAATATTTCCGGTTCGGTGGAACAGATTACGGAAAAGCAGATGAACCGTGAGTTGATAACCAATCCGCTGGAAGCCATTCAGGGACGTGTGCCGGGACTTACCATCTTGAAGAGTAACAATGGAATGGCGGCGCTGGAGTCAGTCCGCCTGCGTGGTACGACTTCGCTGACCAGTGGAAATGACCCGCTGATTATCGTGGACGGGGTATTGGGTGATTTGACGATGCTGACCTCGGTATATCCCACCGATATAGAGTCTTTTACGATTTTGAAGGATGCGTCGGAAACGGCGCAGTATGGTTCACGTGGAGCGTCGGGAGTCATTAATATTGTCACCAAGAAAGGCCGGGCAGGGAAGACACGCGTGAACTACAACGGTAGTTTTGGTGTGTCGCATGCTTATCGCCGGTTGGATATGCTTTCGGGAGCAGAGTATCGCAAGCTGGCGGCTGAACGAGGATGGAGTATCCTGGATAAGGGATATGACACGGATTTCCAGAAAGCCATTGAACAGACGGGTTTGCAGCAGAATCATAACATTGCGTTTTATGGGGGTGGTGAGGCTTCCAATTACAGGGTGTCGTTAGGCTTTCAGAACCGTGAGGGAGTGATTCAGAATGAGGGCATGAAACTGTTTACGGCCAATATGAATATGTCGCAGAAGATGCTTGACGGACTGATTGACTGTGAATTGGGGTTATTTGGTTCGATGAAGCGAGACCGTACGCTGTTTGATTTACAGAAAACTTTTTATTCGGCAGCCGCTTTTAATCCTACTTTTCCTGATTTCCCGGAGCTGGAAACCGGGAGCTGGGACCAGATTACGACGGCCAGTCAGATTACAAATCCATTGGCCTGGATGGATGTAGACAACCGCGAGGAGACTTCTTATTTCAGTTCGCACGCCCGCTTGACTTTTAATTTGCTGAAGGATTTGAAGATGGTACTATTTGGTTCTTATACCTATAGCACAACAGAAAACGCCCAGTTCCTGCCAACAACGGTATGGGCCAACGGACAGGCTTACCGGGGAAACCGGAAGTCGGAAGCCTTATTAGGAAACCTGATGCTGACGTATCAGAAGCAATTGGGGGCTCACTTTCTGGATGTGCTGGCTTTAGGGGAGGTGGAAAAGAATCGTTTTCACGGCTTTTACACGACCACGACTAATTTTTCTTCCAATGAGTTGGGGTATCACAGCTTGCAGGGCGGGGCATTGCGTCCTTGGGAAGGTACTGGTTCCTATTATGAAGAGCCGCATCTGGTGTCGTTCCTGGGACGTGTGAATTATACGTACGACGACCGTTACGTGCTGACGGTGAACTTGCGTACGGATGCATCTTCCAAATTTGGACGGAATCATAAATGGGGCGTATTCCCTTCTGTTTCTGCTGCGTGGAATATAACCCGTGAGAAGTTTATGAGACGTTTTCACCTGATTGATAACCTGAAGTTGCGATTGGGATACGGATTGGCAGGAAATCAGGGAGGGATTGATTCGTATACCACTATGGCACTAGTGCGTCCGAACGGGGTAACTCCCGTGGGAAATTCGCCTTTGGTGACGTATGAGAGCCTGAAAAACGTCAATCCGGATTTGAAATGGGAAGTCAAGTCGACTTTCAATGCGGGGGTGGACATGGGATTTTACGGGAACCGCTTGTTGCTGTCGGTGAACTATTATCTCTCCAAAACAAGGGATATGCTGTATATGTATGATGTCAGTGTACCTCCGTTTGCTTATAACAAACTTTTGGCTAATCTGGGATCCATGCGGAATAGTGGAACGGAACTCTCCATCGGTATCACACCCTTGCGAACCAAGGACATGGAGCTGAATATCAACGCAAACGTAACTTTCCAGCGGAACAAATTGCTGTCGCTGAGCGGTATGTATGAAGGAGAATATATCAGTGCGGCGCAATATACGGCTTTGGCCGGACTGAATGGTGCGGGACTGCACGGCGGATACAATAATATCGTGTATCAGATTGTAGGACAGCCGTTGGGCGTTTTCTATCTGCCGCATTGTGAAGGACTGGTTTCGGACGGGAACGGAGGATATACCTATAAGATTGCTGACTTGAATGGAGGAGGCGTGAACTTGGAGGAAGGAGAAGACCGTTATGTAGCCGGACAGGCTACTCCCAAGACCTTGTTAGGTTCCAACATCAGCTTCCGTTACAAGCGTTTTGATGTGTCGTTGCAGATAAACGGAGCATTCGGGCATAAAATTTATAATGGCACGGCACTGAGTTACATGAACATGAACAGCTTGCCGGATTACAATGTGTTGGCTGAGGCTCCGGCACGGAATATACATGACCTGACGGCAACGGATTACTGGCTGGAAAGTGGCAATTATGTGAACTTTGATTACCTGACTGTGGGTTGGAACGTACCTATCAAAAAACAGCGTTTCTTGCACGGGGCACGCTTGGCACTGACCATTAATAACCTGGGCACAATATCCGGCTATTCGGGGCTGACTCCGCTGATTAATTCTACCTTGGTGGACAATACTTTCGGGGTGGACGACAAACGTACTTATCCTCTTTCAAGAACTTATATGATTAGTTTAGGTCTTAACTTTTAATCTGCTTATTATGAAAAGAATATACTCAATATTATTTGCTTCGTTTTTTCTGCTGTTATGGACTTCTTGCAGCAGTTATCTGGAAGAAAATCCGAAGGACCGTTTGGATGAAGAAACGGCTTATTCTACCTTGTCGGACGTGCAGAAAAATGGGGTGCTTTCGTTGTATAATTACGTGGGTGGATATGTCGACAGTCAGGGCCTTCAGGGAACAGGCCGAGGTATCTATGATTTGAATACGTTTACTACTGATGAGGCTATCATGCCCACACGTGGAGGAGACTGGTATGATGGTGGATTCTGGCAGGGATTGTACTTGCATCGCTGGGGAGTGAACAATGAGGCGATTTATGCTACTTGGGAATACCTGTATCGTACGGTGATTTTGTGTAATGGCTCTTTGGAAAGAATACAGGATTTTGCTGAAAAACATCCCGGGGAAAATGTGGCAGATTGTGTGGCTGAAGTACGGGCATTGAGAGCCATGTTTTATTATTATATCATGGATTTGTTCGGGAGCGTTCCACTGATTGAAAAGAGTGATCCGGCAGTTGAAGATATTGTTCAGGAAAAGCGTTCTAAAGTATTTAATTTCATTGTGAAAGAACTTACGGAATCTTCTTCTATTTTGAGTAAAGAGCGGAGCAATCAGCCGGGAGTGTATTACGGGCGAATGACACAGCCGGTGGTGTGGTTTTTGCTCGCTAAGTTAGCTTTGAATGCAGAAGTTTATACCGATGATGACTGGACAGACGGAAGCCGTCCGGATGGGAAATCCATCTTTTTCGAAGTGGAAGGACAACGTCTGAATGCCTGGCAAACGGTGAACTATTATTGTGAGAAGATTACGGTTGCAGGATATACCCTGGAAAAGGATTATACAGCCAACTTTGCCGTGTTCAATGAGTCCTCGGAGGAAAATATTTTTGTCATTCCCATGAGCAAGACTTTATACACCAACCAGTTTATCTACTTGTTCCGTTCGCGGCATTACAACCATGCCAAGGCGTATGGGTTGAGTGGTGAAAATGGCTCGTCGGCCACGAAAGAGGTACTGGAGACCTTCGGGTATGATACGCCGCAGGTGGATGCCCGTTTTGATTACTGCTATTTTGCCGGGCCGGTAAAGGATTTGGAGGGAAATCAGATTCTGCTGGATGACGGGGTTACTCCACTGGTGTATGAGCCTTGGAACGTGGCGCTGGATGTGTCGGGGAAGCCGTACGAGAAAACAGCCGGAGCCCGAATGAAAAAAATACGAAGTCGATAAGACGGGGCTTAAGGACGGAAAATTGCTGGACAATGACATCGTGTTGTTCCGCTATGCCGACGTGCTGCTCATGCAGAGTGAGGCTAAGGTGCGGAATGGGGAAGATGGCAATGCCGAGCTGAATTTAGTGAGAAGTCGGGTAGGTATGGCTCCGAGAACTGCTACATTGAAAAATTTGCTGGATGAGCGAATGATGGAGCTGGCCTGGGAGGGCTGGAGACGGCAGGATATGATTCGTTTCGGCGTTTTTACCCGTTCGTACAGCTGTCGTCCGCAGCTTCCGGGAGAGGAAAACGGCTATACTACTGTCTTCCCGATTCCGGAAAAAGTGATTGACATGAACCCTCAGCTGCACCAGCACAAGGGATATTAAGTGTATTTTTGCTCTCTCTATATGGCAGAATAGCCATTTTGTCATAGTGATTTACTATTTGCCTTTCGATATAAAGAAATATTTCTCTAATTCGATGGGCAAATATTCTTTTTTCACCTCTTTTTTATTTAATTTTGCACGCAAAATACAAAACCATTTTTTATAACCTAACATGGCAAATTTAATTAAGTTGCGTAAAGGCTTGGACATAAACCTGAAAGGTAAGGCGGCTGCGGAAGTGGTGGCTGTGAAAGAGCCGGGATTCTATACTCTGTGTCCCGATGATTTTACAGGCGTGACTCCGAAAGTGGTCGTGAAGGAACAGGAATATGTGATGGCCGGAGGACCCTTGTTTGTAGACAAGAATCATCCAGAAGTGAAATTTGTTTCGCCGGTAAGCGGCGTAGTGACAAGCGTGGAACGTGGGGCAAGACGCAAGGTGATGAGCATCACCGTGCAGGCTGCTACGGAACAGGACTTTGAAGAATTCGGCAAGAAGAGCGTGGCTGCGCTTGACGGGGCTGCTGTAAAGGAAATGCTGCTGAATGCCGGTTTGTTCGCGTTTATCCGTCAGCGTCCGTATGACGTAGTAGCTGATCCGACTGTGGCACCTCGTGCTATCTTCGTTTCTGCATTCGACACAAACCCGCTGGCTCCAGAATTCGAACTGGCGCTTTCAGGCGAAGAAGCAAACTTCCAGACTGGATTGGATGCATTGGCTAAGATGGCCAAGACATACTTGAGTATCAGTGTAAATCAGAAATCACCGGCTTTGACGCAGGCGAAGAACGTGGAAGTAACTGTATTTGACGGACCGCATCCTGCAGGTAACGTTGGTGTACAGATTAACCACATCGCTCCTGTAAACAAGGGTGAAACAGTATGGACTATCGATCCGCAGGCTGTTATCTTCATCGGCCGTCTGTTCAATACGGGTCATGTAGACTTTACCCGCACGGTAGCAGTGACTGGTTCGGAAGTGCTCAAGCCTGCCTACGTGAAACTGAAAGTAGGTGCACTGCTGACAGGTGTGTTTGAAAACAACGTGACAAAAGACAAGGCTTTGCGTTACATCAGCGGTAACGTGCTCACTGGTAAGCAGATTTCTGCGAACGGTTATCTGGGAGCTTTTCACAGCCAGGTGACTGTGATTCCGGAAGGAAATGACGTGCACGAAATGCTGGGTTGGATTATGCCGCGTTTCAATGACTTCAGTACCAGCCGTTCTTATTTCAGCTGGATGATGTGTAAAAAGAAAGAGTATGTGTTGGATGCCCGTGTGAAGGGTGGGGAACGCCACATGATCATGTCAAATGAATACGACCATGTACTTCCGATGGACATTCTGCCGGAATACCTGATTAAAGCCATCATTGCAGGAGATATTGACCGGATGGAGGCATTGGGTATTTATGAGGTAGCTCCGGAAGACTTTGCCTTGTGTGAATTTGTCTGCTCTTCAAAGATGGAACTGCAGCGTATTGTTCGCGACGGACTCGACATGCTCCGCCGTGAAATGTGTTAATGCTAACTAAAACGATTATTAATAAATGAACGCGTTAAGAAATTATCTCGATAAGATAAAGCCTAACTTTGAAGAGGGAGGCAAATTTCATGCTTTTCGTTCTGTGTTCGACGGGTTTGAAACATTCCTGTTTGTTCCGAACACTACTTCGAAGACAGGTACGCACATCCACGATGCGATAGACAGCAAACGTATCATGTCGTTCGTGGTGATTGCGCTGATACCGGCCTTGTTGTTCGGTATGTATAATGTAGGTTACCAGCATTTCCATGCTACCAATGTAGAAGGAAGCTTCTGGGAAATGTTCGGCTATGGTTTCCTGGCTGTACTGCCGAAAATCATTGTATCCTACGTGGTAGGTCTGGGTATCGAATTTGTGGTAGCCCAGTGGAAGAAGGAAGAAATTCAGGAAGGTTTCCTGGTTTCCGGTATGTTGATTCCGATGATTGTGCCGGTTGAGTGTCCGTTGTGGATGCTGGCCGTGGCTACTGCTTTCTCTGTGGTGTTTGCAAAGGAAGTGTTCGGTGGTACAGGTATGAATATCTTTAACCCTGCATTGATTACTCGTGCATTCTTGTTCTTTGCTTATCCGACCAAAATGTCTGGTGATACTGTATGGGTATCCAGCGACAGCATCTTTGGCTTGGGAAGCAATGTAGACGGTCTGACTGCTGCTACAGCACTGGGACAGGCTTCTACTGCAACTGATGCGATGGCATATCCTGCTTTCTCTTGGGATATGGTAACTGGTCTGATTCCGGGTTCTATCGGTGAAACCAGCGTAATTGCCATTGCGATTGGTGCGGTTATCCTGTTGTGGTCAGGTGTGGCAAGCTGGAAGACAATGTTGTCAGTATTTGTAGGTGGTGCGGTAATGGGATGGATTTTCAATACCATCGGTCCGGACACTGCAATGGCTAAGATGCCTTGGTTTGAACACTTGTGCTTGGGTGGTTTCTGCTTCGGTGCCGTATTTATGGCTACAGACCCTGTAACTTCTTCACGTACAGAAAACGGTAAGTTTGTATATGGTTTCCTGATTGGTGCCATGGCAATCATTATCCGTGTATTGAATCCGGGTTATCCTGAAGGTATGATGTTGGCTATCCTGCTGATGAACATCTTCGCTCCGCTGATTGACTACGTAGTAGTTCAGAATAACATTTCTCGCCGTGCAAAACGTGCTATGTCTAACAAATAAAAACCGAAAATACAATGAATACTAATAGTAACTCTTATACTATCATTTATGCTTCGGTAATGGTTGTTATCGTAGCATTCTTGCTGGCTTTCGTGAACTCTTCTTTGCGCGACTTGCAGGGAAAGAACGTAGAGCTGGATACAAAGAAGCAGATTCTTTCTTCACTGGGCATCAAAGGTGTGCAGGATGCAGAAGCTGAATTTGCTAAAGTGGTGAAATCGGATATGGTGGTAGCTGAAGACGGCACACTGACTCCGTATGAAGGCGCTTTCGTGACTTCTTACGAAAAAGATTTCAAGGAAAACGGTCGTGCTCACATCTTCGTATGTGAAATCGAAGGACAGACTAAATATGTAATTCCGGTATACGGTGCCGGTCTTTGGGGTGCTATCTGGGGATATGTTGCCTTGAACGAAGACAAGAATACAGTATACGGAACTTACTTCTCTCATGCGTCTGAAACTCCGGGTCTGGGAGCAGAAATTGCAGGAGATCATTTCCAGAGTGAATTTAAGGACAAGCATGTAATGGACGGTGAAGCCGTTGCACTGGGAGTTGTAAAGAACGGAAAAGTTGAAAATCCGGAATTCCAGGTAGACGGTATCTCTGGTGGTACAATCACTTCAGTTGGTGTAGATGCCATGTTGAAAGGATGTATGACACATTACGCTAAATTTTTAACATCTAAAGAATAAGGAGGAGAACGAAAATGGGAAGTTTATTTTCAGCTAAAAACAGAGAAGTATTTTCTACTCCTATAGGCATGAACAACCCGGTAACCGTACAGGTGTTGGGTATCTGTTCTGCACTGGCTGTAACCTCCAAACTGGAGCCGGCCATCGTGATGGGTCTTTCTGTAACCATTATTACTGCTTTTTCTAACGTAGTGATTTCTTTGTTGCGTAAGACAGTGCCTAACCGTATTCGTATCATCGTACAGCTGGTAGTTGTAGCTGCTTTGGTAACTATCGTAAGTGAGTTGCTGAAAGCTTTTGCCTACGACGTGAGCGTACAGTTGTCTGTATACGTAGGTTTGATCATTACCAACTGTATCCTGATGGGACGTCTGGAAGCATTTGCTATGTCAAACGGTCCGTGGGAATCATGCCTTGATGGTATTGGTAACGGTCTGGGTTATGCCAAGATTCTGGTAATCGTTGCATTCTTCCGTGAATTGCTGGGTTCAGGAACACTGTTGGGCTTCAACATCCTGAACTATGAGGCTGTAAAGAATGCCGGTTATGTAAACAACGGTTTGATGTTGATGCCGCCGATGGCTTTGATCATCGTAGCTTGCCTGATCTGGTATCAGCGTGCAAAACACAAAGAGTTGCAAGAAAAAGAATAATTATTAACCAACAACGGAAATTAAAAATCCAGAATTATGGAACATTTTTTTAGTTTATTGGTCCGCTCAATCTTTGTGGACAATATGATATTTGCGTTCTTCCTGGGTATGTGTTCATACCTGGCGGTATCGAAGAACGTGAAGACTGCCCTCGGTCTGGGTATCGCCGTAACTTTCGTGCTGGTGGTTACCTTGCCGGTGAACTACCTTCTGCAGACGAAGGTACTGGCTGCCGACGGCATTCTGGGAATTGACTTGAGCTTCCTTAGCTTCATTCTTTTCATTGCCGTAATTGCGGCTATCGTTCAGCTGGTAGAAATGATTGTAGAACGCTTCAGTCCTTCACTGTATGCGTCACTGGGTATCTTCCTGCCGTTGATTGCTGTAAACTGTGCCATCATGGGTGCTTCTCTGTTCATGCAGCAGCGTATCACTCTGAGCCCGTCTGATGCTAAATACATCGGCGATATCTGGGATTCTATCTCTTACGCACTGGGTTCAGGTATCGGCTGGTTGCTGGCTATCGTAGGTCTGGCTGCTATCCGTGAAAAAATGGCTTACTCTGACGTGCCTGCTCCGCTGAAAGGCTTGGGCATCACATTCATCACTGTAGGTCTGATGGCAATGGCATTTATGTGTTTCTCTGGTTTGAACATCTAATAGGAAAGGAATAAGACAATGGATATGAATTTTATTTTAGCAAGCATTGGAGTATTCCTCGTGACTATTCTGGTGCTGGTAGTCATCCTGCTGGTTGCAAAGAATTTCCTCGTTGCTTCCGGTAATGTGAAACTGACTATCAACGGCGATAAGGATATGGAAGTAGAGTCTGGCTCTACATTGCTGAACACATTGGCCGTAAACGGAGTGTTCTTGCCTTCAGCTTGTGGTGGTAAGGGTTCTTGCGGACAGTGTAAATGTCAGGTAGTAGAAGGTGGTGGCGAAATCCTGCCTTCTGAAGTGAGCCACTTCAGCCGTAAACAGCAGAAAGACCACTGGCGTCTGGGCTGTCAGGTGAAAGTGAAGGGAGATATGGCTATCAAGGTTCCTGAATCTGTAATGGGTGTAAAGGAATACGAATGTACAGTTATCTCCAACAAGAACGTGGCTACCTTTATCAAAGAGTTCAAAGTGCAGTTGCCTAAGGGTGCGCACATGGACTTTATCCCGGGTTCATACGCACAGATTAAGATTCCTAAATTCGAAATGGATTACAACAAGGATATCGACAAAGATCTTATCGGTGCTGAATACTTGCCTGCATGGGAAAAATTCGGTTTGTTCGGCCTGAAATGTAAGAACGAAGAAGAAACTATCCGTGCTTATTCTATGGCTAACTACCCTGCAGAAGGTGACGTGTTCATGTTGACAGTTCGTATCGCAACTCCTCCGTTCAAGCCAGACCGCAGCGGATTCATGGATGTAAATCCGGGTATCGCTTCTTCTTATATCTTTACCCTGAAACCGGGTGACAAGGTATTGATGAGTGGTCCTTACGGAGACTTCCACCCGATTTTCGATTCTAAGAAGGAAATGATCTGGGTAGGTGGTGGTGCCGGTATGGCTCCGCTTCGTGCACAGATTATGCACATGACTCGTACATTGCATACTACTGACCGTGAATTGCATTACTTCTATGGTGCGCGTGCATTGAACGAAGTGTTCTATCTGGACGACTTCTTGAAACTGGAAAAAGACTTCCCGAACTTCCACTTCCATCTGGCTCTGGACCGTCCGGACCCTGCAGCCGATGCAGCTGGCGTGAAGTATACAGCAGGATTCGTTCATCAGGTAATGTTGAACACTTACTTGAAAGACCACGAAGCTCCGGAAGACATCGAATACTACATGTGTGGTCCTGGTCCGATGTCGAAGGCAGTTGTCGCTATGCTGGATAGCCTCGGCGTAGAAGAGTCTTCTATCATGTATGATAACTTCGGTGGATAATCCGCAGAATTTATGACATAATGAAGCAAAAGGCTTTCAGGAAATATCCTGAAAGCCTTTTTTATGCGGATACGGTTCAAAGGGTAATCAATAGAAAGTGAAATGAAGCTTTATATTACAAAAATGTGAATAAATTGTTCATTTTGCTATACCTTTCTTGATATACGTCAATAAATGATAGGGGTAGAGCAACTTTCTTTGTAGTTTATTTTTATGTTGTCCAACATATCCTTATCTTTGTAGCGGTAAAAGGAAAAAAAGCTCGAGCTAAGCTAGATTTTAAATTATTTAGGTAACAAAGTTTTTAGGTAAAAGATTTTAAAGGTATGAAAAGATTAGGATTAACATTAGCAGCCGCATTGGTATTTTCAGTTTCTATGTTTGCAGAAGGTGTACAGGACAACAATGCACAGAAATGGAATGGTTCAATCAACAAGTCAAAGCTGACTAAATATTTGAATCTTTCATCTAACCAGCATGAAAAAGTTGCTGACATCTGCGACTACTTTGAACAGGAAATGACTCGTGCAAACGCATCAAAGACAGAAAACAAAGAAAAAGTTCGTAAAGCTGTTTACGGTAACTTGAAATTGATGAAGCAGACGCTGGACGACAAACAGTATTCTAACTATGTTCGTCTGATGGCCATGACACTGCGCAACAAAGGCATCGACTTGAACGAAGCAAAATAAAGAGAGATTAATACATAGAAAGAGCCCCGGAGACTTGTATAAGGTTTTCCGGGGCTCTTTTTATACAGAATTTATTCTTCGTGATAGTCGTTCAAGTGATTGTTCCATAGATATTTACGCGTTTCGCTGACAACCACTCCCGACAGCAGAACCAATGAGATGAGATTAGGAATAGCCATGAGGGCATTAACCAAGTCGGCAAAGTTCCACACAAGAGCGAGGTTGATGACGGAACCCACGTAAATCATCAGAATCCACATCAGACGATAGGCAAACATGATTATCTTTCCACCCAGGTATTCTACTGCTTTCTGTGAGTAATAGGTCCATCCTAAAATGGTGCTGAAGGCAAAAGTGACGATACCAAACGAAAGGATGGGAGTACCGACGTAGGGGATTTTTGCAAAAGCCATCTTGGTGAGTGCCGCGTCGCTGGTATAATCAATGTCCGGATAGGCCAGGATACTGCTTACCAGTACAAGTCCTGTCAGGGCACATATTATGACCGTATCCCAGAAAGTTCCGGTAGAGGAGACCAGTGCCTGACGTACGGGGTTGCGTGTCTGTGCTGCGGCGGCTACAATTGGTGCGGAACCCAGTCCTGATTCGTTGGAGAATAGTCCGCGGGCGATACCGTAGCGGGCAGCCATCATGACCGTGGTTCCTACGAATCCGCTACCTGCCGCCCGTGCCGAAAAGGCAGATTCAAAAATCAGCCGGAAAGATTCTCCTAAATAGGCATGGTTGACAATCAGAATATAAATACATCCTCCTACATAGAGTAAGGCCATAATGGGTACGAGGCCCATACAGACTCTGGCGATGCTCTTTACTCCGCCGATAACTACCAAAGCCGTGAGAATACTCATCAGAATGCCTGTCAGGTGAGGAGATACTCCGTACGATTCATTCAGCAGCAGGGAAATTGAGTTGGCCTGTACCGTGTTACCGATGCCGAAAGCAGCCAGTGCGGTAAAGATACAGAACAGAACTCCGAGCCATTTCAATCCTAAGCCGCGTTCCAGTGCATACATCGGTCCGCCAATCATCTCGCCCGACGAATTCTTTATGCGGTATTTTACGGCCAGAAGTCCTTCAGCGTATTTGGTCGACATGCCCAGTACACCTGTCAGCCAGCACCAGAATACGGCACCCGGTCCGCCTAATGCGACGGCAGTCGCTACTCCGATAATGTTTCCGGTCCCGATGGTAGCTGCCAGTGAAGTGGCCAGTGCTCCGAACTGGCTGACATCGCCTCCTGCATCTTTATCCTTGCTTACAGAGAGTCGTAAGGCCTTGAGGATATGTAACTGCGGAAAACGCAACCGGATGGTGAGATAAAGATGGGTGCCCAGGAGCATGATAATCATGGGCCATCCCCACATAAACGAACTGATTTCTTGCACAATTTTTGTAAGCTGTTCCATTTTCTGTTTGTTTTGATTTTGTCGCAAAAGTATAAATAATAAATCAAAAAGGATATATTATTTTGGAAAATGATGTCATAATATAATTTTTACATCAAATTACCTCTCATTTTGAAAGCATTTTTATGCATGGGGATTCAGTTGTTTTGTTGTGCGTATTTCCTTTTCCACAAAACTCTGCGGATTTTCCTTGCGGCATTATCGGGTTTTATGTACTTTCGAATGAATAATTTACATAAAGAAGATATGAATTTCAAGAAAATAGTAGCCGTAGACGAGACGCTGCTGAATGAAGCGGCGCTCGCACAATTGAAAACAATAGGGGAAGAAGTGGTTGTATATCATGATTTTCCCACTGAAGAAGAGGAAGTAATCCGCCGTATTGGCAATGCCGACTGTCTGCTGGTATCTTTCCGTACGCCTATCCGTCGGTCTGTGCTGGATGCTTGCCCGAACATCCGTTATATAGGTATGTGCTGTACGCTTTATAATCCGGAAAGCTCGAATGTTGATGTGATTGAGGCCCGCAAAAGAGGAATTACGGTGTTAGGGGTGAAAGATTACGGCGATGAAGGTGTGGTGGAATACGTGGTCAGTGAACTGGTACGTCTGCTCCATGGCTTTGGTAATGTACGCTGGCTGGAAGAAAGTACGGAACTGACAGGGCGTAAGGTGGGAATCATCGGCTTAGGAAAGACCGAGGGAATGGTTGCCGAAGCCATGCGGTTTTTTGGTGCCGAGGTGCTGTACTACAGCCGTACCCGTAAACCGGAAGCCGAAGCAAAAGGTATTACCTATCGCCCGTTGGCCGATTTGCTGAAGGAAGCGGAAATCGTATGCACCTGCCTGCCACGCAATAATTATTTGCTGGGTGAGCCGGAGTTTGCCTTGATGGGAGACCGTAAGATACTGGTAAATACGTCTGTAGGACCTACTTTTGAGATAGATGCCCTGAAGAAATGGCTGGGAACATGCAAGCACAGCTATTACCTATGTGATGCGACCGGCATGGGCGTGGCTCGTGATGCTCTGAAGGATATTCCGAATGTGTTGTACACGCCTTATATATCCGGAAAATCCATTCAAAGCGTAGAGCGTTTGTCGCAGAAAGCCCTGGCCAATATCAGGACTTTTCTTTCAGAAGTTCCTCAAGTTTAAGCAACTCGTCGCGGTATTGTGCCGCTTCGATAAAGTCCAGCTTCTTGGCGGCTTCCTGCATCAGCTTGCGGGTCTGTTCGATGCTCTTTTGCAACTGGCCCTTTGTCATATACTGTACCACAGGGTCGGCGGCTGCATGAAGCTGGGCTTCGGTCTCGGTATAGGCCCGTGGTTCTTTAGGCTTGCTGCTGTTTTCCTGAGACGACTGTTTTTCGATGTCGAGCAGGGCATTGGCGCGTGAACGGGTAATTTGTTTCGGCGTGATGCCGTGTGCTTCGTTGTAAGCCAGCTGCTTCTCCCGTCGGCGGTTGGTCTCGTCAATGGTCTGTCGCATACTGTCCGTAATGCGGTCGGCATACATGATGACCTTTCCGTTCACGTTGCGGGCAGCACGTCCGGCCGTCTGGGTGAGTGAGCGGTGCGAACGCAGGAAACCTTCCTTGTCTGCATCCAGAATCGCTACGAGCGACACCTCCGGCAAGTCCAATCCCTCACGCAGCAGGTTGACACCCACCAGCACATCGTAGATACCTTCCCGTAGTTCGTCCATGATTTTGATACGCTCCAGTGTCTCCACGTCGCTGTGGATGTAAGCGCAGCGGATACCGTTGTTGAGCAGGTATTCCGTCAGTTCTTCTGCCATGCGCTTGGTCAGGGTAGTGACAAGCACACGCTCCTCCCTTTCGATGCGCTGCTGAATCTCTTCCATCAGGTCGTCTATCTGGTTCAGGCTGGGACGTACGTCAATCACCGGGTCCAGCAGACCTGTCGGACGAATCACCTGTTCCACTACGATACCTTCACTCTGTTGCAGTTCGTATTCTGCCGGAGTGGCACTCACGTAAATCACCTGCTTGGCCATCTGCTGAAACTCTTCGAATGTAAGCGGACGGTTGTCCATGGCGGCCGGCAGACGGAATCCGTATTCCACCAAGTTTGTCTTGCGGGCACGGTCGCCGCCGTACATGGCCCTGATTTGCGGTACGCTGACGTGACTTTCATCGATGACAATCAGAAAATCTTCGGGGAAGAAATCGAGCAGACAGTAGGGACGGGTGCCCGGTTCGCGTCCGTCGAAGTAACGTGAATAGTTTTCAATCCCCGAACAATGTCCCAGTTCGCGCAGCATTTCCATGTCGTAGGTCACACGCTCGTACAGACGTTTGGCTTCGTAGGGCTTTCCAATCTCTTCAAAATAAGCCACCTGCTTGGTCAGATCATCTTCAATCTGATGAATGGCGCGGAGCGTACTTTCCTTGGTCGTCATGAAAAGGTTGGCCGGATAAATCTTATATTCTTCGAACGTACCGATACGGTGTCCTGAAACCGGGTCTATCTCTTCAATACCGTCAATCTCATCGTCCCAGAACATTACCCGCAGTACACTGTCGGTATAAGCCAGGAAGATGTCTACCGTATCACCTTTTACACGGAAGTTACCTCGGTTCAGCTCGATGTCATTCCGTACGTACAAGCTGTCCACCAGTCGGCGGAGGAATACGTTGCGGTCCAGCAGTTTCCCTTTTTTGATTTCAATCACGTTGTTATAGAAATCTGCTGGGTTTCCCATACCGTAGATACACGATACGGACGATACCACGATGACATCTTTCCGGCCGGAAAGGAGGGAAGAAGTCGCAGCCAGACGAAGCTTGTCGATTTCCTCGTTGATGGCCAGGTCTTTTTCAATATAAGTATCGGTCGACGGAATGTATGCTTCCGGCTGATAATAGTCGTAGTAAGACACGTAATATTCCACTGCGTTGCGAGGGAAGAAATTCTTGAATTCTCCGTAAAGCTGAGCGGCCAGTGTCTTGTTGTGACTCAGAATCAGTGTCGGTTTGTTGATGTTCTTGATGACATTGGCAATGGTAAAAGTCTTTCCAGAGCCGGTTACTCCCAGCAGCGTCTGTGCAGGCACATGCTGCCGGATACCTTCAGTCAGTTGGGCGATGGCCTCCGGCTGGTCGCCGGTCGGCTGATAGTCGGATATCAGTTCAAAATTCATTGCATCTGAATATTGGTGAATGAAAACGGTTGTAAAATTACATATATATTTTATACCATACTTTTCACATCCTGAAAAATTACATTAAAAAATGGCCTGGAGTTGCATTATTCGCTGGAAAAGAGTAATTTTGCGCAACTATATCAATTATATATGAAAAAATACATCGCAATGGTCCTCCTTTCTGCTGGAGTTTTGTCTTCATGCGGAGAGTACAATAAAGTGCTGAAAAGCACTGACTATGAATACAAATACGAAGCGGCGAAAAGCTATTTTGCCAAAGGACAGAATTCACGTGCGGCAACCATTTTGGAGGAGCTGATTCCTATCCTGAAGGGTACAGCCAACGGAGAAGAGTCTTTGTATATGCTGGCAATGACTTATTACAACCAGGGTGATTTTGTGACTGCTTCACATTATTTCAATACCTATTATACGACTTATCCGCGCGGTACTTATACGGAACTGGCGCGTTTTCATAGCGGAAAGGCTTTGTACCTTGATACTCCGGAACCACGTTTGGACCAGAGCAGCACGTACAAGGCCATTCAGGAACTGCAGATGTTTTTGGAATACTTCCCTACAAGTCAGCGAAAGGATATAGCTCAGAGCATGATTTTCGAGTTGCAGGACAAACTGGTAGAAAAGGAATACCTTTCTTCCAAACTTTATTATGACTTGGGCTCTTATTCCGGAAATGCCTCTTACAGCAGTACGGGTAATAACTATCTGGCAGCTATCGTTACTGCACAGAATGTGTTGAAAGAATATCCCTACACCAAGATGCGTGAGGAACTTTCTATTCTGATTCTCCGCGCCAAGTATCACATGGCAAAGGAGAGTGTGCTGGAAAAGAGAGAAGACCGTATGCGCGAAACCGTGGATGAATATTATGCTTTCAAGAATGAATTTCCGGAAAGCAAATACATGAAAGAAGTGGAAGACATCTTCAAAGAAGTCAGCAAGTACATTTCTACAGATGAAGAATAATATAAACGTTTATAATTATAAATTAAGTTATGGATTACAAAAAAACAAACGCTCCTACAAATACGGTTACACGTAATTTGATGGAACTCTGTGAGGACACAGGCAATATTTATGAAACAGTATCTATCATCGGCAAGCGTGCCAACCAGATTGCTGCCGAAATGAAGAATGACCTTTCCAAGAAACTGCAGGAGTTTGCTTCTTATAACGATAACCTTGAAGAGGTGTTTGAAAACAGAGAACAGATTGAAATCTCTCGTTATTATGAAAAACTCCCGAAACCGACGTTGATTGCGACTCAGGAGTACATAGAAGGAAAGGTTTATTACAGAAACCCGGCAAAGGAAAAGGAAAAATTGCAGTAATCCTCCTATAGGTAAAGATTTTAGTGAATGCGCATGCGCATTTGGGCTTGTCATTCTGAGTGTAGACGGCAAGAACCGTCGCCCTCAGAATGACATTTGTTTTGGAAACCTTAATACGATTGATTATGATACAGAGAATACAGACCGTTTATTTGCTCGTAGTAGCTATCTTGATGGTAGTAATGATGTCTGTTCCCGTGGGCAGCTTCTATACCGATAAAAATATTTGTGAGATGACAAACCTTTCATACCTGCTTCCGGACGGAGCGGTGAACTATACGCCGTGGGCTTTGTTTGCGATACTGGTAGTAGTGGCTGTGATGGCTTTGGTGACTATTTTCCTTTACCGGAAACGTATGTTGCAGATTCGTCTGACCATCTTCAATACGATTGTGCTGGTTGGTTACTATTTGGTACTGGCTTATTTTGTCGTAAATCCGGACAAGGCATTCGATGACTACAGTTTCATGCCTTCATGGACAGTTTGTCTTCCATTGGTAAGCATTATCCTGAACTGGCTGGCTATCCGTGCTATCGGCAAGGATGAGATGCTGGTAAAGGCGTACGAAAGATTGCGCTGATTCGCAGTTTGTAATAAGAAAGCCATCGGGGCGTTTCTTTACTTTAGAGGAAACGCCCCGATGGCTTTTATTCTTTTCTTCTGTTATTCCAGGATATACATTTCAGAAGGAGTGGTTCGCTTCAGTGGAGTTACTTCCACGTCTTTTCCTACGATGATGTTTTCCTGCCGGAATGCCAGTTCCACTGTCTTGAAAGCCAGCTCCGGATGGTTGTTGTCCTTGCTCAGGTGGCAGAGCCATAAATGTTTCAAACGCTGGGGAAAATGATGACTCAGGTAGTCGGCCATTTCGTGGTTGCTCATGTGTCCGTTCGGGCCGGCAATGCGCTCCTTCAGATGCTGTGGGTAAGGTCCCATCTGGAGCATGCTGTCGTCGTAGTTGGCTTCCAGTATCAGGTAATCAGCCTGCTGTATGAAGCGTGAGGCAGTCGGGGTGATATGCCCGATGTCGGTCAGGAAAGAGAATGTCTTATCGCCTGCCGTGATGCAGTAACCCACGTTGTCGGTTCCGTCGTGAGGCACTTCGAAGCAGGTGATGGTGAAATCTCCTACGCTGAATGTTTCTTCTTTCCGGATAAAGCGGGTACGTTCGGGACTTAATCGTTCGGTCATGCAGTAGCTGTGCTTCATGCCTTCGTGTATTTCCGGAGTGGTATATACCGGAATCCCGTGCTTCTCTCCCAAATGCCCTACTGCCTTGATGTGGTCGGCGTGGTCATGAGTAACCAGTACAGCCTGTATCCCTTCAAGGTTTAGCATACGTTCCTTAAATACCTTCTTGATGGTGCGGATACCGATACCGGCATCAACCAATATGGCGGTGTTGTCAGTAGCCAGGTAGTAACAGTTTCCGCTGCTGCCGCTGGCCAGACTCATAAATTTTACTGTCATTGTCTCTCTTTTTTGCTAAAGGAACGCAAAGATAGTGAAAGGTGAGAGGAGAGACAAACGAAAAACAAAGTTTTTCAGGTTTGGCTATCCCGAACCGCTTCCTGTCTTATGAAAAGATAGTGAAAGGTGAGAGGAAAGGCAAACGAAAAAAGATATAAATAAAACAAGGCCATTCCGAAAAGGAACAGCCTTGCAAACGAGTTGTATCTGTTTTTAGATATACCGTAATTTCTTAGAACTGGAAAAAATTCTTGGCGTTGTTGTAGCAGATGTCTTCCACCATCTGTTGTACGCGCGGCATTTCGCATTCAGGAATTTCACCGTTTTCTACATCTCTTCCCAGCAGGTTACAGAGTGTACGGCGGAAGTATTCATGACGCGGGTAAGAAAGGAAGGAACGTGAGTCGGTAAGCATACCTACGAAGCGGCTCAGCAATCCCAGCAGGGAAAGTGCGTTCATCTGTTTTTCCATACCGTCTTTCTGATCGAGGAACCACCAGCCTGAACCGAACTGGATTTTTCCCGGGATAGAACCATCCTGGAAGTTGCCCAACATGGTAGCGATTACTTCGTTGGCGCAAGGATTCAGGTTGTAGAGAATGGTCTTAGTAAGCTTTCCTTCTGAGTTCAGGCGATCCAGGTATTTTGCCATAGATTTGGCTGTGGTAAATTCACCGATAGAGTCGAAACCAGTGTCAGGTCCTAACAGCTTGAACATCTTGGTATTGTTGTTGCGGATAGCACCGTAGTGGAACTGCTGTGTCCAGCCAGTTTCCCAGTCCATTTCGCCGAATACCACCAGCATGGCCGACTTGAACTTCAGAATTTCTTCGTGTGTCAGTTCCGTACCACCGTATACCTTGTTGAAGATGGCGCGGATTTCCGCATCCGTATAATCTTCTGCATAGAACTCTTCAATACCGTGGTCGGACAACTTACAGCCTTGTTCGGCAAAGAAAGCGTGACGTTTGCGCAGCGCTTCAATCATGTCGTCAAAGTTAGAGATGCTGACACCGCTTACTTCTGCCAGTTTTTCTACGTAGGCACGGAATTCAGCCGGCACTTCTACTGCCATTGCCTTATCCGGACGCCAGGTAGGCAGCATCTTGATTTCAAATCCGCTTTCACGGGTAGCGATGTGATATTCCAGTGAATCTACCGGGTCGTCCGTTGTGCAGACTGTTTCTACATGATAGCGACGCATCAGGTTGCGAGCTGAATATTCCGGAGTAGCCAGTTTGGCATTACATTCGTCAAAAATTTCGCGGGCGGTAGACGGATTCAGAATCTTGTCGATGCCGAAAGCAGTCTTCAGTTCCAGGTGTGTCCAGTGATACAGCGGGTTGCGGAATGTATAAGGAACAGTTTCAGCCCATTTTTCGAACTTTTCCCAGTCGGTAGTGTCTGTTCCGGTGCAGTAACGTTCTGCCACTCCGTTGCTTCGCATGGCACGCCATTTATAGTGGTCACCTCCCAGCCAGATTTCAGTAATGGATTTGAACTGGTAATCGTCGGCTACCATTTTTGGAATCAGGTGGCAGTGATAGTCAATAATCGGCATTTTAGCCGCATGATTGTGATATAACTCCTGTGCGGTTTCAGTTTGCAGCAGGAAGTTTTCGTCCATAAATTTCTTCATGATAAATTGTATTTTTAAGTTTCGTAGTTGTTTTCAAATAATATAGTATTGAATAGATAACTTACAATTTATTTATGTTGGGCAACATAAAATATCGAATACCTATACGTTATCGAACACGAAAGTAGAAATTTTATTTGGAATAACAAAATATTTATTACCTTTGCAGCACTCATTTATGAAAATTAAATTCATGAAAGGGTAGACAAGTATGTGAAAAACAACGGGTTAAATTCAACTCTTTTAATGTTTGAAGGGTTAAATGAGCCCAAAAGGCCGAAAGGACAACAATTTTGTTATTAAAGATATAATATGAAAGCGTTAAACAAAGAGACCGCAAAGAAAACGGTCCGTCCGGAAAGAATTATTCAGTTTGGCGAAGGTAATTTCCTTCGTGCGTTTGTTGACTGGATTATCTACAACATGAACGAAAAGGCTGATTTCAACAGCAGTGTAGTGGTGGTTCAACCCATCGAGAAAGGAATGATTGACATGCTGAACGCGCAGGATTGTCTTTATCATGTCAATCTGCAGGGTTTGGACAAAGGGGAAACGGTGAACAGTCTGACCATGATTGACGTAATCAGCCGTGCACTGAATCCTTACAGTCAGTTTGAAGAGTTCATGAAGCTGGCCGAACAGCCGGAAATGCGTTTCGTAATCTCCAATACAACCGAAGCAGGTATTGCGTTCGACCCTTCCTGCAAGCTGGAAGATGCACCGGCTTCTTCTTATCCGGGCAAGCTGACACAGCTTTTGTATCATCGCTATAAAACCTTCCAGGGAGATATGTCAAAGGGATTGATTATCTTCCCGTGTGAACTGATTTTCTTGAACGGACACAAGTTGAAAGAAACCATCTATCAGTATATTGAGCTTTGGAACCTGGGAGATGACTTCAAGCAATGGTTTGAAAAGGCTTGTGGTGTGTATGCTACATTGGTTGACCGTATCGTACCGGGATTCCCGCGCAAGGATATTGCGGCTATCAAGGAAAAACTGCAATATGATGACAACATGGTGGTGCAGGCCGAAATCTTCCATCTGTGGGTAATTGAAGCACCGCAGGAAGTGGCTGCTGAATTCCCAGCTGACAAAGCCGGACTGAATGTGCTCTTTGTGCCGTCGGAAGCGCCGTACCACGAACGGAAAGTGACTTTGCTGAACGGACCGCACACCGTGCTTTCTCCGGTAGCTTACTTGTCGGGTATCAACATTGTACGTGATGCCTGCCAGCATCCGGTAGTGGGCAAGTTTATCCATAAGGTGATGTTCGAGGAACTGATGGAAACTCTGAACCTGCCGAAAGCAGAACTGGAAAAATTTGCACATGACGTGCTGGAACGCTTCAACAATCCGTTTGTAGACCATCAGGTGACTTCCATCATGCTGAATTCCTTCCCGAAATACCAGACACGCGATTTGCCGGGCTTGAAGACTTACCTGGAACGCAAGGGCAAGTTGCCTGAAGGATTGGTATTGGGACTGGCCGCCATCATTACCTACTACAAAGGTGGTGTACGTGCCGATGGCGCAGAAATCGTGCCTAATGACGCACAGGAAATCATGGGCTTGCTGAAACAGTTGTGGGCCACGGGTGATACAGCCAAGGTAACCGAAGGCGTGCTGGGTGCCACCTTTATCTGGGGCGAAGACCTGAACCTGATTCCGGGACTGGCAGAAGCCGTGAAGAAGAACCTGGACAGCATTCAGGAAAAAGGCATGCTGGAAACCGTGAAAGCCATTCTGTAACGATTAATTGTTAGAATTCCATATCATTATGCGGGAGGAGAGGCCTGTTTCGGGTCTTTTCCTCCCGTTTTGTATGTATAAACTTGCATTTTTAATTCTTTTTGTTTATCTTGCCTTTCAAAGTAGGAGGCAGGTATGGAAATCACCGCACAAGTATTAAAGGAACTGGAACTGTTTAATCGTGGACGTACGAGCGACAAGGGTGTCTATCTTATCAGCATGGCCACAGAATATCGTCCGTATTATGCCTTGTGGCGTGAGTTTCCTTCTCCTTATTCTTATCTGTTTGTCCGTACGTTAGGAGTAACGCTGGACGCGGCTTCCTCCCGTGCTTTCTCCATGCTGCAGAACTGCAATGTGCGGTTGGAGACCGCTGACAATGCACAGTTTGAATCCTATTACGGGGTACTGGACGATTTGATGCCTTTCGGAAAATACAAGGGAAAGCATCTGGCGGAAATCTATTACGTGGATCCTTCTTACATGCTCTGGCTGGCTAATAAGTTTGAACCTACCAACCCTCGGTACGAACGGGTGGTGGAGCTGGCCAAGCGATTTGCCGTGGTGCATTTTGAACTGACCGTACGAAAGCCGCGCATTGCTTCGGTGAGCCATTTTGTAGGAACGGTGGGAGAGACGTTGAAGGACTTGCAGGTCACGGTGCTGAACGTGCGGCTTCAGGTAGATACGTACAAACCCGATTTCTTTGTCGACCAGAATGTACTGGCGGCCGACCGTGACGGTAATCGCTTTACCTTTCTGGTCAAGGCCCGCGCCCGTAGTCTGACACCGAATGCCTTGAGTTGCCGCAGCCGTCAGATACAGCCGCAGGAATTCCTGCATCTGCTTTCGGCCAAAGTCATGTCACAACATGAGTCGCATGGAGTGCGCTATACCCGTTTGGGTTACGTGAAACTGGCGTGACGAAAGGCCAGACGCACATATTCTTTCTGCCAGTCCTCCGGTTTGAGTACCTGCTGGTCGTAGGAAAGCAAGTCAATGTCAAGCGGGATGCGTCCTTCCTTCTTGCTTTCCGGAGTCCGTCCGTTTGTCTGCTCAATTTGCTTCAGGATGTTTCTCACCTCCGTCATGGGCAGTGAGGTGCGGAAACGTGCGGCGCGGTTCAGAAACGGTTGCGGATTCTCCATTTTCTCCGGTACGGTTTCTACGATTCCTCCCCATTCAATATCCGGAAAGAGACGTTGCAGGGCGTCTTCCGCATTCTTCAGGTGCAGAAGCGCATCCAGGTTGGAACCCATGCAGAGCAGGCAGGTATGCGAGGTTGCTGTGTTACACATGAGCGGAATGGTTTTTACGGAATACGAAATACAATCCTACCACGATGAAAGGAATGCTCAGAATCTGTCCCATGTCTATCGGGAGTGCATTCTCAAAGTCCACCTGTCTTTCTTTCAGGAACTCCACGAAAAAGCGGAAGGTGAAAATCAGGGTGATACACAAACCGAAATAGAAGCCTTTCCGTACGTTTTCTTTCTTCTTCCGGAAGATGATGACCATCATTATCAGGAAGAACAGGAAGTAGGCCAGTGCTTCGTAGAGCTGTGCCGGATGACGGGGCTGCATGTCCACCCGTTCGAAGATAAACGCCCAGGGCACGTCCGACGGCATGCCGATGATTTCCGAGTTCATCAAGTTGGCCAGTCGGATAAATCCGGCAGCTACGGGAGCAGCCACTCCCATCATATCCAGAATATCGAGGAAATGAATCTTCGTTTTCCGGCAGAAAAGCACCAGTGCCAGAATCAGTCCCAGCGTACCTCCGTGGCTGGCCAGTCCGGCATATCCGGTAAACACCCATCCGCCCTGTGGCAGGAAATGTACCGGCAATATGATTTCCAGCGGATGACTCAGGAAGTATTGCGGGTCATAGAATAGGCAGTGTCCCAAGCGTGCCCCGGCAAAGATACCGATAAAACTATAAGTAAACAGCGTCTGGAAAGTATCTAGCGGAAGTCCCTTTTGCTTGTACAAATGGTAGACTACCTGACTGCCGGTCAGAATGGCGATCATCCACAGCACGCTGTACCATCGGAGGGTAAAACCGCCGAGGTGAAACAATGCTGGGTCCGGGTTCCAGTGTATGTAAAGTAATTCCATCATCTTTCCTTCGTTTTAAGTCTGCGGCAAAGGTAGTGAAAGGTGAGAGGAGAGCCAAGCGAAAAACGCAGTTTTTCAGCCGGGCTATCCCGAACCGCATCCTGATTTCTTCAAAGGTAGTGAAAGGTTTTATTCTCGTTCTGCCTGCGCTTGCTTGTAAGCCTCCATTTCTTTCCGGCTACGGCTGGAAGTCACCAGATACACCCCACCGAAAATAAGTACCACAGCAATGATTTTGGTCGTGTTAAAGGAATCCATTCCCCAGCATACGGCTACGATACAGGCCACAAGCGGCTGGATATAGTTGTACATACCGGCTACCGTGGGGCGGAGATTCTTTTGTCCCACCACAATCAGCATGTAACTGACGAAGGTAGCACCTACTACGATGAAGGTCAGACTGCCAATCTCCACCGCCTTCAGCCCGCCCCAGTCTGCGTTCATCAAATCGCTGGCAGAGAAGGGAATTGTGCAGATAAAAGAGTAAGTAAACATCCACTTCATAATGGTGATGAGCGAATATTTGTTGACAAAATCCTTGAAGCGTACGATGTAGAACGCATAGCAGAACTGTGCGAACAGGACTAGCAAATCACCCCATATTGCCGTATGGTTGGCAGACGAAGCGGCCGGCTGGTTCTGGCTGCTTCCAAGGATGAGCAACAAGGCACCGCCCGCCCCGCAGGCAATGCCCAGCACTTTCTTGCCGGTAATCGGTTCTTTCAGGATGAAAGCCGCCAGCAGCATGGCCCACAGCGGCATGCTCGTGGTGATGATGGAAGCGTCGGCCGGTGAACTCAGGCTCACGCCGAAGATAAAGCATCCCTGATTGAACACGATGGCAAAGAGAGAGGCAAAGAACAGCGTAATCAGGTCTTTATGGTTGACGTGTTCCGGCTTCTGAAAGAAAGAAGCTATCCAGAACAACACCATGGCTCCCCCAATGCGGAGGTCTGTAACCACCAGCGGAGTAACGGCTCCTCCGACCATAAGTAATTTAGAAAGAGGAGACATCAGCCCCCACATTGTATTTGCTCCCAGCATGGAAGCATGTCCTTTCCAGCAAAATTTTTCCATATATTCTTCGTTTGATGATTTTCAAAAAAGTGCTGCAAAGTTAGAAAGGTCTGAAGGAGAAAAATTGTACTTTTGTGCTATAATCATGAAGAATACGACTATGTGGAAGGAAAATCTGTATCAGCAGGTGGAGATTCTCTTGAGAGAGCACGATGAGTTTCCGATAGGGGAACACCAGCATTCGTTCTTTGAGATGACATATATCCTGGAAGGAAGCGGCGACTTCTGCGCACACACGATGGGGAGCGAGCGTGAATGGCATACCTACGAGGCGGGTGATCTTTTTCTGGTGCCTCCCAACCGGATACATCTGTACACCATCCGTACGCATAGCCGCTATGTCTTTATCCGGTTTACGGAGAATTATGTACTCGACTGTATCGGCCGCTATATAGGGCATGCCCTTGACATACAGTCAGGTTTCCGGATGGAACTTTCACCAGACGATAAGAAAGCCGTTCGTCAGCTGGTGGGACTGCTGGTCGGGGAAGTTTCACACAAGCGTTCCTTGTCGGAGATGTTGTGGTCGAATTATGTAGACAGTCTTATCCTGCTGGCTGCCAGGGGGCTTCATTTGCCCGACACAGGAATTGCGCCGGAAGAAGATAAGGCACAGCATCTGCTGCTTTATATAGAACAGCATATTGACCAGCCGGAGCAATTGCGTTTGAGCGTGCTGGCTGCGAAATTCCGTCTGTCACCCACTTACATAGGGCGTTTTTTCAAGCGTAATTTCGGGGAAGATTTCAGGCTCTATGTATCCAAGAACCGTTTGAAGCGGGTAGAAGAACTGTTGACAGGCAGCCGTATGAGCGTCAAGGAGATAGCCAGTCGGATGGGTTACATAGATTCCTGCTATTTGAACAAGCTTTTCCGGCAGCATCATGGGATGACACCCATGCAGTACAGGAAAATGTATAAGTCTGAAAGTGAGTAATTTGTAGGTTTTCTATCTCAGGCTTTTTTAAGAAACAGAAAACACAAGTTCATTTGGGTCGAAACGCAAGTACGTTTAAAACAAAACGCAAGTGCGTTTTACTTCAAACGTACTTGCGTTTTATCTGAAATGTCCTTGCGTTTTAGTTCAAACGCAAAGGTGTTTTTTATGTCTGTTTTTTTACTGGTACAAGAAGCGTTTGATGCTCTTCTTGGCCGTTTTTTCAAACTCTTCCGGATAAAGCTTCACCTGCGTAATCTGCGAGTAAGCCGGAAGTACCTTGTTCAGTTCAATACGGTTCAACTCCAACGCTTCCTCCAGCTGTTTCTTGTTCATTCCATGCGAGAAGGCGTCTTCATTATCCGGATAAACCAGTGCTACCAGCTTGTTTTCTTTCAGAATCACCAGCGACTCGTTCACGTAAGGCATGTTGTTCAGGCGAGCTTCAATTTCTTCCGGATAGATGTTCTGTCCGGAAGCAGTAAGCAGCATGTTCTTGCAACGGCCCTTGATGAAGATGTTTCCATCCGCATCCTTGATGGCCATGTCGCCGGTATGCAGCCAGCCGTCCTTGTCAATAGTCTGTGAAGTGGCACTTTCGTTCTTGTAGTATCCTAACATGACGTTCATACCCCGGCACACCAGTTCACCCGGAATCCGTTCAGGGTCTTCCGAAATCACCTTGGTTTCCATGTTGGCTACGGTCTTTCCGCACGAAGTGTACAGAATTTCATCCCAGCGGCTGTGGCAGATAAGCGGTGCACACTCCGTCATACCGTATGCAATGGTGTAGGGGAAGTTGATTTTACGCAGAAAGGCTTCTACTTCGGGGTTGAACGGTGCCCCTCCGATTACGATTTCGATAAAGTTTCCACCGAACACCTCCATGGCTTGCTGACGAATCTGTTCCTTGATTTTATCGCTGATGATAGGTAAGTTCAGCAACAGCTTTCCGAGCTTGTTGTCCACCTCCGGGAGAATGTTCTTCTTGAAAATCTTTTCCACAATCAGCGGCACGCAGGCAATGACGCGCGGACGGATTACGGCAAACGATTCTGCAATGATTTTCGGGCTCGGCATACGGGTGAGGAACCACAGATGCGCTCCCTTGGTGATACCGTAAAGGAAGTCGAACACCAGTCCGAAGATATGTCCCAGCGGAAGCATGGACACGATGCTGTCGCCCGCTTTCAGTCCCACTTTCTGGTCAATGTGTACGATGTTTGAAATGATGCTACGGTAGGGCAGCATCACTCCTTTAGAGTAGCCGGTAGTACCCGAGGTATAGTTGATGACAGCCAGTTCTTCCGGTTCTTCCCGACGGTAGGAAACCTGTTCGGCACGGAAGCGGCAGGGATATTTCTTTCCGAATTCCTCGTTCAGGTGCTCGCGTGCATACGTCAGCTTCTCCGAGCGTGACACCACCAGGTCGAAATTCTTCAGTTCGATGATTCCTTCCAGATTGGGCATGGCCGCTTCGTTGAACATCTCCCACACCTGATCGCCCACAAAAAGCATACGTGCTTCCGAGTGGTTGACAATGTGATGTACGTTGTCGGCCTTGAATTCGTGAAGGATAGTCACAGCTACTGCCCCGTAAGTAACGACGCCCAGGAAGGTAGCCGTCCAGTTTGCACTGTTGCGCCCGCACAGCGCGATTTTGTCCCCTTTTTTGATTCCTGCGTGTTCGAACAGGATATGCATTTTTTCTATCTTTCTGGCTACATCTTTGTATTGCAGCGTAGCTCCTTTGTAGTCTGTCAGTGCATCACGGTCCCAGTTGGCGCGGATGCTTTCTTCAACAAGTTGTATAAAACTGTCTTGTCTTTCCATTTTCAAATTGCACAATGTTTGACACAATGTGCGCAAAAGTAATAAAAGTTGTCCGATTTCTTTTCACTCTTTGGCATTTTTTTGAGGGAATAGACAATTTGGCAAGAATTTCTGCCGTTTGGAACAGGGTGTCATTGATTAATTTCAGGCCTGTAGATGCGGTTCTGCGGCTGCAATTCTCAATGTATCTAATTTTATTCGTATCTTTGCCGACTGAATAAAAATAGTAGCGAAAGAATGAATTTTCAGAAACTGACTCCCATTGTGAACAAACCCAATGCGTGGGCCCTGAGTCCGCTGGTGGTATTTTTATGCCTGTATCTGGTGACCTCCCTGCTCATCAATGATTTTTATAAAATTCCGATTACCGTAGCTTTCATGGTGTCTTCCATTTATGCCGTGGCTACGACGAAAGGACTGAGCTTGAACGACCGCTTGTTGCAATACTCCGCAGGAGCGGCCAACAAGAACATCATGCTGATGATATGGATTTTTATCCTGGCGGGTGCTTTTGCACAGTCGGCTCAGGCCATGGGGGCTATTGATGCGACGGTAAATCTGACTTTGCGGTTGCTTCCGGGCAATCTGCTGCTGGCGGGAATTTTCTTGGCATCGTGCTTCATTTCCCTTTCCATCGGTACCTCGGTCGGAACCATTGTCGCGCTGATTCCTGTGGCTGCCGGTATCGCGGCCAAGACGGATGTCAGCGTGGTCTTCATGACGGCAGTAGTAGTGGGCGGTGCCTTTTTCGGCGATAACCTGTCCTTTATTTCCGATACGACTATTGCAGCCACCCGTACACAAGGGTGCGTGATGCGCGATAAATTTCGGGTGAACTCCCTGATTGCTTTTCCGGCTGCCTTGCTCGTATTCATCTATTATATTATCTATGGCAGTCACATTGAAGTAGCACAGAATATTCCTCACGTAGACTGGTTGAAAGTGATTCCATACATTATTGTGCTGGGAACCGCAGTAGCGGGCGTCAACGTACTGCTGGTGCTGTTGCTGGGACTGATTTCTACGGGTATCGTAGGCATGGCATACGGTACGTTCGATGTGTTCGGATGGTTCGGCGCCATGGGAAAAGGTATGACGGGCATGGGAGAGCTGATTATCGTGACCCTGATGGCCGGAGGCATGCTGGAGCTGATACGTTTCAACGGGGGAGTGGACTATGTGCTGCACCGCCTGACACAGCATGTAAAGGGTAAACGCGGGGCGGAACTGAGTATTGCGGCCCTGGTAAGTCTGGCCAATATCTGTACGGCCAACAACACGATTGCCATTATTACCGTAGGCCCGCTGGCCAACGACATTGCCGAGCAGTTCCGGGTAGACAAGCGGAAGAGTGCCAGCATTCTGGATACGTTCTCATGTGTCATTCAGGGCATTATTCCTTACGGAGCGCAACTGTTGATTGCGGCCGAGCTTTCCGGTCTGTCGCCCATCAACATTATCGGTTACCTGTATTATCCTATGACATTGGGAGTGGTAGCCATACTGAGCATCTTGTTCCGTTATCCGCGCCGTTATTCCTGATCAGGCTATATGCACCGGATTTTTTAATTTTGTCATCAAACTAAAACAGAAAATATATGCTGATTTATAATACTACTTTTCATGTAGAGATGGGCGATGCCCGTAATTTTGTAATCTGGCTGAATGAATATTACATTCCCGAAGTGGAAAACTTGGGTGAACTGAAGAATCCCCGAATTTTGCGTATCCTGAGCCATAAGGAGCAGGACAGTGAATGTTTCTCACTTCAGTGGGAAGTGGAAGACAGTGCTGCACTGCACCGCTGGCACGTAAAGCAGGGGGCGACACTGAATGCGGAGATGATGAAGGTGTTCAAGGATAAGGTCATCGGTTTCCCCACATTAATGGAGGTGATAAGGTGATACAGCCGGTCAAGGAAAAAATCATTCTCGGCATCGACCCGGGTACGAACATCATGGGATATGGAGTGCTGAAGGTGACAGGTGTCAAGCCGGAGGTGATGACCTTGGGGGTTATCGACCTGCGTAAATGCACCGATTCGTACCTGAAACTGAAGCATATCTACGAACGGGTGCAGGGCATCATTGCTTCGTACCTCCCGGATGAACTGGCCATTGAGGCTCCGTTCTTCGGGAAGAACGTACAGTCCATGCTGAAGTTAGGACGTGCACAGGGGGTAGCCATCGTGGCCGCACTGACGCGTGACATTCCTGTGACGGAATATGCCCCGCTGAAAATCAAGATGGCCATTACCGGCAACGGACAGGCCAGCAAGGAGCAGGTGGCCGATATGCTGAAGCGTATGCTGCACATACCCGACTCGGAAATGGGTCCCTTTATGGATGCGACGGATGCCTTGGGAGCGGCTTATTGCCATTATTTGCAGATGGGACGTCCGGAAATGCCGAAAGCCTATTCCAGCTGGAAGGACTTTATCGCCAAGAATCCGGGACGCATAAAGAAATAGGAGATTATAACCATGAATTTGAAACAGCTTGTAGTGATGTCGGCCGTGGCTGTGGCTACCGGATGTACTTCTTCACAGCAGCATACCAGTACGCCGTTTGATGAATATCCGGTGTACGAGGGGGAATGGGTGGAAATGGCTTATACGCCTGCTTCAACCCGCTTCTCGCTTTGGGCTCCTTCGGCTCAGGAAGTGCGGGTGCTGCTGTACGAAAAAGGGCAGGGAGGTTCTGCCTATCGTATGGTGAAGATGGAACCGGCATCTGACGGTATGTGGCAGGCTCGCGTGGACGAAGACCTGAAAGGAAAGTTCTATACGTTCAATGTCAAGATAGACGATGTATGGCAGGGAGATACGCCCGGACTCATGGCCAAGGCTGTGGGAGTGAACGGCGACCGGGCAGCCGTCATCGACTGGAAAGAGACGAATCCGGAGGGGTGGAACGAAGACAAGCGTCCGCCGCTGAAACGCTTCTCCGACATGGTGATTTATGAGCTGCACCATCGCGATTTCTCTATCGATACCATCTCCGGCATCCGGAACAGAGGAAAGTTCCTGGCTTTGACGGAGGAAGGAACGCATACGTATCTGGGCGAGAAAACGGGCATTGACCATTTGAAGGAATTGGGCGTGACACACGTACAGCTGTTGCCTTCGTTCGACTTTTCTTCGGTGGACGAAACCAGGCTTGATAAACCGCAGTACAACTGGGGATATGACCCGAAGAACTACAACGTGCCGGAAGGCTCGTATGCCACCGACCCTTATCGACCGGAAGTGCGTATCCGCGAGTTCAAGCAGATGGTCATGGCACTTCATCGGGCAGGTATCCGGGTGGTGATGGACGTGGTGTATAATCACACGGCTATCACGAAAGGAGGCAATTTTGAACGGACCGTACCGGGTTATTTCTATCGCACGGACGAGGAAGGGAAATGGGCTAACGCATCGGGTTGTGGCAATGAAACGGCCAGCGAACGACCGATGATGCGGCGTTTCATGATAGAGTCAGTCTGCTATTGGGCCAGAGAATATCACATAGACGGGTTCCGTTTTGACCTGATGGGGATTCATGACATCGAAACCATGAATGCCATCCGTAAGACACTCGACAAGATTGACCCTACAATATGCATGTATGGAGAAGGCTGGGCAGCCGGAAAACCACAACTGCCGGATAGTCTGCTGGCCATGAAGAAGCATGCAGCCCAGTTACCACACATCGGCATGTTCTGCGATGAAATGCGCGACAGCCTGCGTGGTCCGTGGGGAAACGATGCCAAGGGAGCTTTTGTCATCGGACGCATGGGATACGCCGCCGGTGTGAAGTTCGGACTGGCGGGAGGAATCGCACATCCGCAACTGGTCAGCGACAAGGAATCCACCGTTCCGGCTTTCTGGGCTGCGCAACCCGAACAGATGATCAGTTATGTGAGCTGTCACGATGACCTTTGTCTGGCCGACCGTCTGAAAGCGACATTGCCGGGACTTTCTGCATTAGAGATGAACGCCTTGGCCAAACTGGCTGCTACGGCAGTATTCACTTCGCAGGGCATTCCGTTCTGGTATGCAGGTGACGAGATTCTGCGCGACAAGCAGGGAGTGGCCAATTCATACAAGAGTCCGGATGCAATCAATGCCATCAACTGGGGGCGGAAGACTTCGCAGCGTGATTTCTTTGATTATGTGAGGGGCCTGATTGCCATGCGAAAGGCGCATCCTTCTTTCCGTATGGGCGATGCGGACTTGATTGCCAAACACCTGGAGTTTTTGCCGGTACCGGCAAGCAACGTGGTGGCTTTCCGTATCAAGGGAAGTCCGGCGGGTGATTCATGGCTGAATACGATTGTGGTGCTCAATGCCCGTACGGAACCCGTGCAGATTGACGTACCTGAGGGACGTTACTGGATAGCCTGTCGTGACGGACGCATAGACAATGTGCTGGGACTGGGTACGCTGACCGGCAACAAACTGGTGGTAGCGCCTCGTACGGCCATGATTGTGCATCAATAAACCAAGAGAACAACTACTTAAAGGAACAAAATAAAAACAGAGAAAGACAATGCAGCATGTAATTACAATTGAGAACGGAGTGACTCGTCATCCGTTGTACCGGATGAAAGAGCCTGTGAACTTGCAGATTGCGGCAGGAGAACATGTGGCCATCGTGGGACCGAACGGTGGCGGAAAAAGTCTGCTGGTAGACACTATTACCGGACGCTATCCGTTGCTGATGAATGAAGTGAAATACGACTTCTCGCCTTCGGAATCGAAGATGGCTTGTGACAACATCAAATACATCACCTTCCGTGACTCGTACGGGGATGCCGACGGGAACTATTATTACCAGCAGCGCTGGAATTCGCAGGACCTGGACGATACGCCTATCGTAGCCGATTTGCTTCCTCCCTGCAAGGACGAACAACTGCGGAAAGCGCTGTACGATTTGTTTGGTATTGAGGAAATGCTAAGCAAACATATAATTCTGCTGTCGAGCGGGGAGCTCCGCAAGTTTCAGCTGACCAAGACCTTGTTGAGTGGTCCGAGAGTACTGATTATGGACAATCCTTTCATCGGACTGGATGCGCGGACTCGGGGACTGCTGCACACATTGCTGGGAAAACTGACTGAAATGACCAACCTGCAGATAATTTTGGTCTTGTCGAAGACAGACGATATCCCGACATTTATAACACATGTGATACCGGTGGAAGACCGTCATTGCGGGCCGAAAATCACTTTGCAGGAATATCTGGCACACCGTGAACCAGACCCTGCTCATGTGTTGTCTGACGAGAAACGGCAGCGGATACTGGACTTGCCGTATGCCGATAACCTGTTCCATACGGAGCATATCGTAGACTTGAACAAAGTAAGTATCCGTTACGGAGAACGGGTGATTCTGAAAGAATTCGACTGGACGGTGAAATGTGGCGAAAAGTGGGCGCTCAGTGGCGAAAACGGAGCTGGGAAGTCTACCTTGCTGAGCCTGATCTGCGCCGACAATCCGCAAAGCTATGCCTGCGATATTTCTTTGTTTGGTCGTAAACGGGGAAGTGGCGAGAGTATCTGGGAAATCAAGAAGCACATCGGTTATGTGAGTCCCGAAATGCACCGCGCTTATCTGAAGAACTTGCCGGCCATTGACATTGTAGCCAGCGGATTACATGATTCTATCGGCCTGTACCGCAAGACACAGGAGAAAGATGTGGATACGTGCGTGTGGTGGATGGATATTTTCGGCATTGCCGACTTGAAAGACCGTAGTTTCCTGCAACTCTCCAGCGGGGAACAGCGTATGGTGCTGCTGGCCCGTGCGTTTGTCAAAGACCCGGAACTACTGATTCTGGACGAGCCGTTGCACGGACTGGATATGCGTAACCGCCGGCTGGTGAAGGATGTCATCGAGGCATTCTGTGCGCGGAAGGATAAAACCCTGATTATGGTAACCCACTATCAGGAGGAACTGCCCGCTACCATTACGAATTCTTTGTTTTTGAAACGTAATAAATAAAGAAGCTGATTCTGGTGGACACAGATTCTTTTCTGCGAGAAAGCACATCTGTGTTTTATTTCGGGTAGAAACCATGTTCAAGCGTTTCTCCGGGAATATGAAAAATGAAATCAGATACAGAAACCCATATAAAAATGGCAAATGAAGATGATTTTACGCTGTCATCTTCATTTGCCATTTTATTTTAAAGGATATTTATTGAACTTGAAAAAAGTCTGTAGGTAAGAGCTTACGGTCTTAGTATGCAAAAGAGTTACCAGCTCTGTTTGTCCTGCATCTGGCGAAGTGCTGTCCGGTAGTCTTCTACCAGCTCTTTCATCACCTCATCCACCGTCTGTAACTTGCGAAGCTGGGATGCGGCTTGTCCTATTTCCAGTTCTCCTTCGTAGAGGTCGCCTTCGAAGATTCCCTTTTTGGCCCGGCCTTTTCCCAACAAAGCCTTCAGTTCGTCTGCTGAGGCTCCTTTTTGTTCCGCTTCCTCTATCTGCTTGTAGAAATCGTTCTTCACCAGACGGGTAGGGGAAAGCTGCTTGAGTGTCAGAAGGGTATCTCCTTCATTCAATCGCAGGCAACGGTCCTTGAAATTGAAATGCGCTGAACTTTCTTCTGTCAAGGCAAATCGGGTACCCATCTGTACCCCTTCTGCGCCTAACGCTTCGGCGGCTAAGATGCCTTCGCCCGATACAATTCCTCCTGCGGCAATAAGAGGTACACTGCACACCTTTTTGACGGCCGGAATCAGACAGAAAGTCGTAGTTTCCTCTCGTCCGTTGTGTCCGCCTGCTTCAAAGCCCTCTGCCACAATGGCATCTACTCCAGCTTCTTCACATTTCATGGCAAAACGGCTGGAAGATACCGCGTGAGCCACCTTGATGCCCGCCTGCTGGAGCTTGGAAGTCCATGTCTTGGGATTTCCCGCAGATGTAAACACGATTTTTACGCCTTCTTCCTGAATGATTTCCATGAGGGTTTCAATCTCCGGATACATCAGCGGCACATTGACTCCGAAAGGTTGGTCGGTAGCCGCCTTACACTTACGGATGTGTTCACGCAGGGTTCCCGGGTGCATGGAACCAGCCCCCAACAACCCCAATCCACCTGCGTTGCTCACGGCTGAGGCCAGTCTCCATCCGCTACACCATACCATTCCACCTTGAATGATGGGGTAGCGGATGCCGAAAAGGTGACAGACTCTGTTCTGCATATCAGTCAGTTATTTTTTATATTTCTCAATCAGGTTCTTGGCTACGGTATCACCCAGTTCTACTGCTTTTTCCAGGTTGGCCATACCTTCCTTCTTCTTTCCCTGCTGTATCTGGCAGTAACCCAGCATACGATAGGCAGCTGCGTTCTTCGCGTCCAGTTCAATGGCTTTATTCAAGGCTTTCATGGCATCATCCGGCTGGTTTACCCGCAAATGTACGCTTCCTTTTTCTACCCAGTATTCCACGTTCTTCGGTTCCATTTCAATGGCCTTGTTGATGTCATTGATGGCCTGCTGGTACATACGGCATTGCATTTCAGCCTGCTCACGGATAAAATAGAAATCAGACGATACCTGGCCCATCATGGCGTCGTGGAACAGATTGTAGTCTACCACTGCTTCGCGGAACTGCTTGTCTTCCGCTTTCATGCGGGCACGTTCGTACAGATAAGGAGCCGCTTCTTTTCCGTAGGGAGGATTGTATTTCGCCACGGCACTGTCCATCAGGGCAATGGCTTCCTTCTTTGAAGCACCTTCAATCAGTTCTTTGGTCTTGGCTGCGGCATAGAAAGAAGCGGCAGAGGCTAGCGGTGAACGGTTTACTTCTTCGTAGCTGGCAAATGCTTCCGGATATTTCTGCATGGCAAAATAAATATCTCCCTGCAGCTGGTAGTACAGTCCCTGCTTGTCGTTTTCCAAGGCCGTATTGATTTCCTTCAGTGCCCGCTCCATGGTCCAGTCGCCATACGGTTTGGCTCCCTGGAGACCAAGCACATAATTATATAGCAGTTTAGAAAGGTTATAGTATGCGTCTCCCTTGTTTTCGTTCACTTCCACCATAGTTTGCAGATCTTTTTCTGCCAGTGCATAGTGTGCATCGTCACCGTATCCCATGTAACAAAGGGCACGGCGGGAATAGCCTTCACTGTTTTTAGGATACTGCTGGATAAACTCGTTCAGCAGGTTCAGGTATTCTTCCTTTGACAGGTTAGAAGAAGACACGTACAAGTACACCAGTGCCTGAGACTCGTCTTCCGGCAATCCTTTCTTGATGCCGATGGTATTCAACGTATAATCGTTGGCAGAAAGGGCACTGATAGACAGGATTTTTGCATAGCCTATTCCGATGGCATAGCTTGATGTGCTTTCCTTGTCACTGTTCTTCTGTACCAGTGCTACAACTTCTCCTTCCGCATTCATTACCGGACAACTTACGGTCTTTTCTCCCGTTTTCATATTCAGGGTATAATAGAAAGAGTTGTTGCTGATGGTATCGATTTTGGAAATGGTGCCGTGTGTGCCCGAAGTCGCCTTCTGTGTAGAGTAGGGAAGTACGTACACCGTTTCGTTTACCGCTCCCGGACGGGATGCCGGCTGTAAGGCTACGGTCTTTTTATCGGCTGCTGTCTTGAACTTCACTACGTCGTACATATCGTTGGCTCCCAGAATGTATTCCACCGGAAGTTCCTTTCCGTCGGCAGTTACGACTACGGCACGTTCGGCCCCTTTAAACAGCGTATAATCGGATACGGCCGTACCGTTTTCATCAATGTAGAATCCGTTTCCGGTATTGAGAATCTGATTCTCCTTATTGTACGTGATGACAGAGAACACAGCTTTTCTGGCTTTGTTGGCCCATTTGGGAAGTACCTGAGCCATTCCGGTCTGAAAAGCCATCCCACAGCATGTCAGCACGAGGGTAATTTTTCCTATTTTCATGGTAGTATGTATGTTTTATTGTTTTATTCTTCTCCGAATCCTCTTTGTTTCACGGCTTCATAAATGAGGATACCTGCTGCCACGGACACGTTCAGTGACTCGATGTTGCCGAACAACGGAATCTTGATCCATTCATCGCAAAGTGCCAGGTGGTCGTAGGGTACACCGGTATCTTCCGCACCCATGATGATACATGTTGGACCCTGATAGTCGGCCTTGGTGTAGTCGTAGTCACCTTTTTCTGTGGCTGCTACAATCTTGAATCCGCTGTCTTTTAAGAACTTGATGGTATTCGTCAGGTTATTCTCGCGGCACACCGGAATGGTATGCAAGGCTCCGGCAGAAGTCTTGATGGCATCCGCATTGACACTGACACTGTTTTTTGACGGAATGATGATGGCATCCACACCGGCACATTCACACGTACGGGCAATGGCTCCGAAATTACGCACATCGGTCAGGCCGTCCAGCAAGATGAGCAGCGGGTTCTTTCCCTGCTCAAACAAGAAAGGCACGATGTCTTCCGTACGCTGGTAAGTGATGGGCGAGATAAAAGCCACCACTCCCTGATGGTTCTTCTTGGTGATGCGGTTGATGCGTTCCACCGGTACACGCTGCACGGGGATGAACGTATCTTTCAACACGGCGAAAAGCTCCTTCGACAAGTCGCTCTGAATGTCTTTCTTGATTAATACTTTGTCAATTTCTTTTCCGGCCTGGATAGCCTCGATAACGGCGCGTACGCCGAAAATCATTTCGTTCTTTTCTATCATGGTCTTGTTTGTTTCTTGTTATTGTTTAAAGCCTAACAGGGCACGGGCATTCTGCACGGCCGCCTCTGTCAGGGTGGCACCGCTGAGCATGTAGGCAATTTCCTGCACCCGCTCTTCATCCGTCAGGCGGCGGATGTGGCTGTTGGTTCCGGTGTCGGTATCTTCCTTGTACACCTTGTAGTGCGCAATTCCGCGTGCGGCAATTTGGGGCAGGTGAGTGATACTGATTACCTGGCGGTTCTGGCGTCCCATGTCCTGCATGATCAGTGCCATTTTCTCTGCGATGGAGCCTGACACACCGGTATCAATTTCATCGAAGATGATGGTCGGCAGTTTGACGGCTCCGGCAATCATGGCCTTGAGTGAAAGCATGACGCGGGCAATTTCACCTCCCGAAGCGATGGAAGCCACGTTCTGCAACGTTCCGTTCTTGTTGGCCGAGAACAGGAACGTCACGCTGTCCATCCCTTTGCTGTCGGGTTCCTTTCTGGGAGTCAGCTCCACGGCAAAACGCACGTTAGGCATACCCAATGGGATGAGCAGGGATTCCATCTGCGATTCAATGTGCCGTGCCGACTGTGTACGCAGCGCGGTCAGCTTTTCGGCCTGACGAAGCACCTCGGCATACAATTTCTTCTTTTCTCCCTCCAACTCTGCAATCCGGTCGTCGAAAGAAGTGATGGCATTCAACTGGCTGCGATAGTTTTCCGTCAGCTCAATCAGTTCTTCTACCGACTGCACACGGTGTTTCTGCTGCAAGGAATAAATCAGGTTCAACCGTTCGTTGACAAAATCCAGACGTGCCGGATTGAATTCCACTTCCTCCTCCGCATTGCCTATTTCGCGGGAAATATCTTTCAGCTCAATGTAGCAGCTGTTCAGCCGTTCCATCCATTCCTTAGCCGGCGCATATACCTGTGTCAGGCTCTGAAGAGTCTGCATGCACTCCTTGGTCAGTGAAACCGTACCGCCTTCCTCGCCGTTAATCAGCTGGCTGGCTTTATAGAGTCCGGCCTTGATGTCTTCGGCATGGCTCAGGGTTTCCGCTTCCTGCTCCAGTTCCGTCTGCTCTCCGTCTTTCAGTCCGGCTTCTTCCAACTGTTCCAGCTGAAAGCGGATATAATCTTCATCCTGACGGCTCTTTTCGGCCTGTGCAATGAAGTCATCCAGTTCCTTTGCCACTTTCTTGTAAGAGAGATATACCGACTGATAGGCCGACAATGCCTGCTCGTCTTGTGCCAGGATGTCCAGAATGTTCAACTGGAAACCTTCCTTGTTCAGCAGCAGGTTTTGGTGCTGGCTGTGCACGTCAATCAGTTTTTCGCCCAGCATTTTCATCTGTGCCAGCGAAGCCGGCGTATCGTTGATGAAAGCACGGCTTTTTCCGTTAGCCGACACTTCACGACGAAGGATACATTCGTCCGGTTCGAATTCGATGTCATTCTCCTGAAAGAACGGTTCCATGCCGTAGTTGGCAATCTGGAAAGTCGCCTCCACGATGCACTTGGAAGCCCCCTTCTTGATGGATTTCACGTCGGCGCGCTGTCCCAACAGGAGTCCGATGGCCCCTAAGATAATAGACTTTCCGGCGCCGGTCTCACCGGTAATCACCGAAAAGCCGGACGTAAAGTCAATGTCCAGCTTATCAATCAGGGCGTAGTTCTGTATAAAGATAGACTGTAGCATAACAGTTTAGGAATGAAACAGACTGGAAAGTTTATCCACAATGTCTTCGGCCACTTCCTGCTTGCGCTTTAACGGGTAGGAAACAGCTTCAGCGCGGTCTATAATCGTAATCTTGTTGGTGTCGCAACGGAAACCGGCTCCTTTGTCATTCAGCGAGTTCAGCACGATGAAGTCAAAGTTCTTGCGTGCCAGCTTATCCTGGGCGTGGCTGACCTCATCGCAAGTCTCCAATGCGAATCCCACTAACAGCTGGTCCGGACGTTTTTCCTTTCCTAAGGAAGCGGCAATGTCGCAAGTCGGTTTCAACCGCAACACCAGGTCGTCCTTTTCCCGTTTGATTTTCTGGTCGGCCACCTGCTCCGGTGTGAAGTCCGCTACGGCCGCACACAAGATTCCTGCGTCTGCATCCTTGAAGGCATCGGCAGCTGCGCGGTGCATTTCGGCCGCACTCTCCACGTCTATGCGCTGAATGTTCGGATGAACCGTCTGCAGAGTAACCGGACCGCTCACCAATACCACTTCCGCTCCGCGTGAAGCACACGCTTCGGCCAGGGCATAACCCATCTTTCCGGAAGAGTAATTGCCGATAAAGCGCACCGGGTCAATTTTCTCATAAGTAGGCCCTGCGGTAATGACGATTTTCCGTCCGGCCAGATCTTGCTGACGGGCAAAGAACGCTTCCAATACCTCGATGATTTTCTCAGGCTCTTCCATGCGTCCTTTTCCTACCAGATGGCTGGCCAGCTCGCCCGAAGCCGGTTCGATGATATGATTGCCATAGCTGCGCAGAATGTCGAGGTTATGCTGCGTAGAAGGATGGGCAAACATGTCCAGGTCCATGGCCGGAGCCACAAACACCGGAGCCTTCATCGACAGGTAGGTCGTCACCAGCATGTTGTCGGCTACCCCGTGCGCCATTTTTCCGATGGTAGCAGCCGTAGCCGGGGCAATGACCATGGCGTCGGCCCACAATCCCAAGTCCACGTGGCTATGCCATGTGCCGTCACGCTGTGAGAAAAACTCGCTGATGACCGGCTTGCTGGTCAGCGCCGAAAGCGTGATGGGAGTGATGAACTCCTTTCCCGCCGGTGTGATGACAATCTGCACCTCTGCGCCTTTCTTAATCAGTCCGCGTGTCAGCACAGCCGCCTTGTAGGCCGCAATGCTACCCGTGATACCCAGTACAATTTTTTTGCCTTGTAGTGTATTCATGCTACCTTCTGTTTACTTGACCAGCCCCGTTTCACGCAGGCGAATTTTTGTCAATACATTCTTCGTGTTCAATGTGAAGTCTCCGTTCATAATCCAGCCGTAGTAGCCCATGTCTTTCTTGAGCACTTCCGACACCGGAATACCTTTGTATTTTCCGAAGTTGAACACTTCCACGCCATTGTCGTCATACACGATTCTTCCGGCAAAGTCCACGTTCTTGCTGTAGCTGGAATATTCTGACAGGTAGTTGATGTCGTTCTGAAGCACGTCAGGATAATGGTCGAGCTGTGCCTTCAGCACCTCGTAGGTAGCCCTTGTATCGGCTTCTGCCGTGTGCGCGTCTTCCAGGTTCTTTCCGCAGTAGAACTTGTAGGCAGCCGAAAGCGTGCGCTGTTCCAGCTTGTGGTAAATCACCTGCACGTCGACAAACTTCCGCTTGGTCAGGTCGATGTCGATACCAGCACGGAGAAATTCCTCTACCAGTACCGGCACGTCGAAGCGGTTGGAGTTAAAACCGGCAATGTCGGCCCCTTCAATGTCGCGGGCAATGTCCTTTGCCACTTCCTTGAAAGTAGGGCAGTCGGCCACATCCTCGTCGTGAATGCCATGAATGGCAGTCGATGCCTCCGGGATGTGCATTTCCGGGTTGATGCGCAAGGTTTTGGCCTCTTCGTTGCCGTTAGGATAAACCTTCAAGTAGCAGATTTCTACAATACGGTCTGTATTAATGTTGGTGCCCGTGGTCTCCAGGTCGAAGAACACGAGCGGATTTTTCAAGTTCAGTTTCATGAGTCTGTGTGTAACAAAAAATGATTAGTCGTTCAGCATCATCGGCATCAGCAGCATCAGCAGGTCTTCGTCTTCCTCCTGTTCTTCGGGAACGATGACACCAGCGCGTGACGGGTCGGCCAGTTCGATGATGATGTTCTGTGCAGAAATGTTGTTCAGGATGTCAATCAGGAACGACGACTTGAAACCGATGCTCATCGGGTTACCGCCATACTGGCAAGCGATGGTTTCTTCGGCCGAAGTAGAGAAGTCGATGTCCTGTGCAGAAATCTTCATCTGGTTTTCCGACAAACTCAGCTTGATCAGGCTGCTTGACTGTGAAGAGAACACAGACACACGGCGCAGGGCACTGATGAAGAGCGCACGGTCAATGATGGCACGGTGCGGGTTGTTCTGCGGAATGACAGAGTTATAGTTCGGATAACGTCCTTCAATCAGACGGCAGATCATCTGGTAGTTTTCGAGGGTGAACATGGCATTGCGGTCGTCAAAACCAATTTGTACGTCGCCCTGTTCTTTCGGCAGCAGGTTCTTCAGCAGGTTGGCCGGCTTCTTCGGAAGGATGAAGGCAGCTTTCTCTGCTCCTCGTGCGGCATAAGTCTTGCAACGTACCAGCTTATGACCGTCGGAAGCAACCAGTGTAATGTCTTCCGTGCTGATGTCGAAATAAATACCGTTCATCACCGGACGAAGTTCGTCGTCGGCTGTCGCAAAAATGCTGCGGTTCACGCCGTTCATCAAGATTTCTGCTCCCATGGTCACCTGTACGGCATTGCTACCCAACGCCTGTGCCTGCGGGTATTCGTCGGCATTCTGTCCCATCAGACTGTATTTTCCATTCAGGTATTCCACGGTGATTTCCATGTTGCTGGGTTCGATGTGGAAACTCAGCGGCTGTTCAGGAATCTCTTTCAATGCTTCCAGCAATGTCTTGGAAGAAACGGCAAAACGGCCGTCGCTGTCCGATTCGTTCACTTCGATGGAAGTAGACAGCGTAGTGTCATTGTCCGAAGCAGTCATAAAGAGTGTACCGTCTCTCAGTTCGAAGAGGAAACAGTCCAGAATAGGTAATGAATTTCTTGAGTTGATTACTCGGCTGATAGCCTGCAAATGACTGAATAAAGCAGTACTTGAAACGATAAACTTCATAGCTGTTTTTATATTTGTTTTTGTTCTGTTTTTATTATTAAATGCATCTACGGATGCTCTAAACCAATTGCCAAAGTTACGAAAAGATTGCATACACCCCACAAAAAAGGTCTTAAAAATTAGTTTTCTTCTATGGAAAGTCGTAATTTCGTCACCGAATTTAAAAATACTATTTATGGAATTAGCAGGAAGAGTGATTGCGGTTCTGGAACCGAAAGGCGGTACATCGCGGAACGGCAACGAATGGAAGGTACAAGAATATGTCATCGAAACACACGACCAGTATCCGCGTCGCATGTGCTTTGATGTCTTTGGTGACGACAAAATCAAACAGTTTAATATTCAGGTGGGCGAGGAACTGAACGTATCGTTCGACATTGATGCCCGCGAATGGCAAGGACGCTGGTTCAACAGTATCCGTGCATGGAAGGTGGAACGTGTGGGAGCCACTCCTCAGATGCCTCCGGTAGAAGCTCCATTCCCTCCGGTGAATGCAGCTCCGGCCGATTTCTCCATGACAGACGAGAAAGACGACCTGCCGTTCTAAATGAATACGGAAATTTGAATGCCTCCTTTGCTTCTGGAAAGATGAAGTGAAGGAGGTTTTTTTATTGTCCGTTTTCGGCCGTGTGCTTGACGGGTTGTCGGGGTTGGCAGGCATTTTTATAAACTGTATATACGCGGGGTGAGGCTGTCTCAAAATAGAGTTGAGATGGCCTCTTTTGTTTTATTTCAAATTGAA
>ENA-OPXG01000119-OPXG01000119.1-human-gut-metagenome-genome-assembly--contig:-NODE-119-length-69456-cov-2.189291_pt1 | contig 69456 bp, 60 predicted proteins | sample MGYA00241519_ERZ502030 | MGnify/ENA primary metagenome ERZ502030 (study PRJEB25962, sample SAMEA2041937) | human gut metagenome | biome: human gut; feature: human-associated habitat; material: faeces...
TTCTGGCTCAAACAACAGTGGTCAGCGTTATCACTGTGCATTAAAGGAAGACAAGGTCTTCAGCGACGGCTACGAATACCATCATGGCGATATCTGTGGCTGGACTTACAGTGGCACCCACAGCAGTGATATCAAAATGCAGCGAGAAGACGAGGAAGGCTACAACAACACACTGCACGAAAACGGCGGCGGTTCTGGTTGGCAGTCTGCTTCTACCAATGGTGCATTGCGTGGTTCTTCTTATGCCGCTTCTGTTGGTGCAAACCTTGACAACGGCAACATCATCATTAAAGCAAACGTCACTGGTGCAAATCAGCTGAATGACGGTGCCGGTTCCGGTATTGGTCAGGCTGGTCGTGCAAAAATCAAGGTCGTTGACCTGAACAAGCGTCTTTATCGTCGCGTTGGCAAGAACGCAATGGATATTGGCTTCGAGGATGCAAACGAATGCACTCCTACTCGTGCCAAGGTCATGCTGACTGTTGCTAACAAGATGTACGACGGCAACCAGTTAACTGTCACCGCACATGTTGTGTGGGATGACGATACCGATGCAGGTATCAATGAACAGGAAATCCTGCGTGGTGTAAACATCACCTATTCGAACAACGAATCTCCCAACATCACATATCCTACCAATGCTACTACCGATAGCAAGAAGAAGCCTCTCGTTCGTACCGGCTCCTACACTGCTACGGCAACCTACACGGGCAAATACGAGGTCACCTTCTGCTGGGAGAACACAAAACCCGGCAGAACCTATGTAGTCCGTGGCGAAAGCACTACACCTGATGAATATGTATCCGGCAACGGTAATGTCGTATACTTCGATATTTATCCGCGCCCGCTGCATCTTTACAGCTATGACAACAATAAGATTTACGACAATATCAGCACCGCAAAGGTATCTGATATTAAAATCAAAGCAGCAACTACTGATTCCGGTATTGTTCACGGCGATACTGTCGCGCTGAACAGCACACTGGCTTACGGCTATTATTGCGAAAACTATGCTCCTGAGGATTTCGCAAAGACGAGTTTCAGAGAGTCCATCCACACGGGTCTGCACAGTATCAAGACCGTTACGATTCTTGAACTGATTAACAACCCGTTCGACAACTATTATATTGCAAGTGAAGATTTCACTGGTACCATCAATCCTCGTCCTCTGTATGTTCACAGTCAGTATCATGATGTGAACAAATACAAGTGGAACTACGATGGTAACTCCAATGATATCGGAAACGGCAAGTATCTGACCGACACGACTGTCTACGATAATCAGAATGTGACTATCGAGCAGGCATATGAAATGATTCTTGCTGGTAAACAGGAAAACATCGATATTACCCGCTATACCAAGACCGAACAGGATAACTACCAGAACACGGTAGTGAATCCGAACAACATCAAGGTATATGATTCCTACTACAACGCCAATATCGGTGAAGAAGGACAGGGAAATATCTATATTGATAATATCACCAACTATGATTCCGTTGAACTGAATGCTCAGACCTATGTTGGTTCTTATGCTGACAGCAATGCTGGCGAACAGCTGACCGGGTATGATGCAAACGGCGACAATGGTGTCATCAAGGAAGACCGTTACAATGGTCTTTCGACGAATACGATTCGCCATCTGCCGTATTCTGTAAAGTACAGCTACAGCACGACCACCCCGCAGGTTGGTCAGAAGATGACTGTTACGATTGCAGTTACGAACAAGGATACCGGATATGGTCTGGCCGCACAAAACAACTATGTTGCTCCTGTTGCCATCCAGAACCTGCGTCTGAAGAGCAGATTTGCAGGTAATGGTCCCATCACCCTGAAATCCACAAATGGCATTCGTATGAACCAGCAGGGCACAGAGTTCTACATTGACACAATTCCGGTTGGCGGCACCGTAAACATCGTATTCGAGTACACTGTACAGGATATCGATGATACGAACGCACTGGTGCGTGACATTGAACAGAACAATGAAATGTACCTTGTGAACAATAACTACAACGACTACTATATCGCAGACAAGACTTTCAGCGGTGGTATTTACCGTACAACGCTGCGTGCGCAGGTCAAGAGCGTAAGCACCACTTATGGACATGGCTTCAAGAATATCAAACTTCCGTATGCAGACGATGTCTACTACTGGAATAAGGGTTCTGATAGCTGGCTGACCATGGAAGGTCTGGTCGAAGACCATAAGACCGCTTCTTCGGACGATGAAAAACTCGACCTGAAAGCGAAAAAGACAAACAATTATCAGAGTAAATTCGTATACAATGTAGTACCGAGCGAGACGACGGATGCTGGTTCTTACCCTGTATCTTACATTGGTCTGAACGAGTTCAACTATGATGTATTGAAAAACTATGTTGTCACGGAAGACCCCGGTTCTATCGAGGTCAAGCCCCGCAAGATTATGATTTCCGTTGACGAAAGCCAGAAGATTTACGGTACAACGAACCCGTTCTTCAACTCCACATTCAAGGTTCTTGGTACAGATGACCAAGGCAATGAACTGGATGTTTCGGACGAGAACAACTGGACCGTTCTGGGCGATGACGCTACCGTTGATTACAACAACATGCATCTGATTGGTAATGATACCATCGGTAATGTGGTTGAAGTCGTAAACGGCGCTTCCCGCACCGCTCTGGCATTCAAGAACGGCACTTCTAATCTGCCTTATCTGACAACCGCTACACAGAGCAGTGATGTAATCTATCAGACGGATGTTCCCGAAGAAGAATGTGCTTACTGCTTGGAGAAATACGACGAAATGCACAAGGGTCATGAGCATTATCATGACGGCGACCACCCGCATACCCATGTTCCCGTAAATGGATATCCTGTATCCGTGAACGAAAACACCGGTTACGGCAATACTCTTGGCATCAAGACCGTCACGAACAGTGAAGGACAGGTAGTTTCCAACTACGAACTCGTTTATGAGTCCAATGTTCTGAAAGTACATCCTCGTCTGATTCGCATTGCGGCTCTGGATGCAACGAAGGCATACGGCGGCACGGAACCCGCATTGAAGTGGACTGTCGATGGCGAAATCATTAAGCCTACCAGCGAAATGCTCGGCATCAAGGCAGTTCGTGACAGCGGCGAGAATGTCCGTGACGAAGGCTACACCATCCGTATCTCTTACGAAAAGAGCACGGCAAGCAACTATATCGTCGAGACAAATGACGCCAAGATGACCATTACGCCTGTCCCGCTGACAATCGTATTTGGTAATCAGGAGCGTTACTACGGCGAAGATAACAAAAACGACTACACGCTGACCGTTGTTGGTTTGAAGCACGGCGATACTGCTGATGTTGCTTTGAAGAATAACGATGGCGCAACCGCGAAGGTTCTTGAAACCGCAAAGAATGTTCTGAGCGATTACATCAACCTGACTTACAACAAGTACACCGATGTCGGTTCCAATTACTTGTATGGTGATAAGAGCTACTGCGAAGAGCATACGATTCTCGTACCTCGTGAAAACGCAGATGGCGGTTATAACTATACGATTGCGAACTACACGCCCGGTGTTCTGACTATCAAACCTCGTCCGATGCTGCTGGAAGTCACTGGCTGGCAGAAGGAACTGGGCGATGCTGATAAGGTTCAGGACTTCACCCTGACCGATATGATTACCCATAATTCCGTAAATGGTCAGCAGAAGCTCGGCGCAGGCAGCCGCATCACGGATGCAAGCGTTGTTGTGAACCCCGATAAGGTTCCCATCGTCTTCAATCTGGTTCGTGCAGAGGGTGAAGAAGTCGGTTCTTATCCCGTCTACTCCACGCCGCAGGACCGTCAGATTGGAAACCTCGCAGCAAATGACCAGAAACAGCTTGAGCTGGATAACCCGAACTATGACTTTGAATATCGTTACGCAAACGACCTCATTGTCAAGCGTCAGGGTCTGATGATTACCGTGGATGATAAGGTTCGCTATTACGGCGACCGTGTCAACCGCTTCTACGATGGTTCTTCCGATTACACATATCATGTGTTCAAGGTAGAAAACGGCGAAGCTGTTGAAATCACGGCAGAAGAGGCAGGACTCAATACCTCCACCTTCACCTTCACGCATCTGGATACGCAGACCAGTTCCAGCGGAACCTACAAGAATTGCATCAGCCTGTCCGGTGTCCACAGCACCATCTATGATGATGACGACATCACGATTACCGCTGGCAACCTGACTATCATTCCTCGCCCCGTTTCCGTTGTTGCCGAGGATAACACCAAGGTTTACGGTGACGCTGACCCCGAATTGAAGTACACGCTCCATGACGGTGTCCGTGGCGAAGATGGCAACTACTACATCGAGTACGCAAACGGTCCCGTTCTCACCGAGAAGGAAGGTGCGGATGTGCCTGTCCAGCCCGGCGACCTCGAAGGTACTGGCGTGACTCGTGAACCCGGTGAAGATGTCTGGACTGGCGAGCATTCGTTCGGCAAGGCTTACGCCATCAATGCCAACGATATCAGCCCTGTCAGCAAGGATGGTATCACCAACTATGTTATTACCATGGAGAATGGCAACTTTACGATTACTCCGGCTGAGCTGGTTGTTACCGTAAAGGGTGGCTATTCCAAGACCTATGGCGAAGAGAATCCCGCATTTGATGCCGATATTACCGGCTTCAAGCGTGATGACACGAAGGAAACCGTTCTGAACGGTGAACTTGGCTTCGCTACTCTGTGCTTCGACCTGTCTGACGCTGGCAAGTACATCGTAACTGCTGGCAACAACAACGAGGATGCGGTGAACCCGGATTGCGTTGTTCTGGAAGACGGTGAAGAGCATATCGGCTCCACTTTCGAAGTCAAGAGCAACACAAACTTCGAGAAGAACTATGTTATCCGCTATGTCAATGGCGATATCACTGTCAATCCGAAGGAACTGATTGTTCGTATTGACCATAAGGTCAAGACCTACGGCACAGCTGACCCGGCATTCACCTTCCATTACGAAGACAATGCTGGAAATGTAATTGGCCTGATTGACCCCGAAAACAGCCCGCTGAACGTTGAGTTGTACCGCACCAAGGGTGAGAATGTTGTGCGCGGCGATGTTACCGCAGCCGATTCTCTCAATAAGTGGGGAACCACCCTCTATGATGGCGATTACCTCATTTCCGCAAAGTACGATACAAACAACAAGAACTATACCGTCACCGTATACGATGGTTCTCTGAAAATCGTCCCCGCAACACTTACTGTTACGGTCGATGGCGGATACAAGACCACCTACGGCGATGAGATTCCCGAATTCACTTACTCCATCACTGGCTTTGTCGGTCGTGACGTTAAGGATGAAACCGGCACCGGTATCAAGGATGACGAATCCAAGGTTTCCGGTACTGCCACAATGTACTGCAACGATAACGCTGGCAATCCCGTAACGAATAAGACGAAAGTTGGTAATTATCCCATCAACTACGATAGACAGCAGTTGGTTGCTGACAACAGCAATTACAAGTTTATCTATGTTGGCGGTGACCTGACGATTGGTAAGAAACCTATCCATGTGAAGGCAGATGACCAGCAGAAGGTTTACGGAGAGAAAGACCCCGACCCGCTGACTTGGACGATTACTGACCCCGAAGAACTGGTCAATCCCGGTGACGAAGACTTCTTCGATATCACCACAAAGCGTCCCGGCGCTGATACTGATGACGGTGAGCAGGTAGGCAAGTATCCCATCACCATTGATGGCACTGACCCGTCCGGCAACTACGAAATCATTACCACTCCCGGAACTCTGACCATTGTTCCTGCAACCATCGTTGTTACAGTTATTGACGACGAAAAGTATTTCGGCGAAGATAACCCGACACCCAACGTAACCATTACCGGCTATAAGCGTGGTGACACCATCGATGATATCGGTGGTAAAGATGCGCTCAAGACCAAGACTGATGCAGAGAAGTGGAGCCCTGTTGGTGAATATCCTGTATCTGCCAAGGATTCTACTTTCCATAACCCGAACTACGATTTCGTTTACATCGATGGTAAGTTGACCGTCAAACCCTTGATTATTAACATCAAGGCAGAAGACGACCGCAAGACCTACGGTGATAACGACCCCGATAAGTTCAATGTTTCCTATACACTCACGAACGAGAAAGATGAGCCTTACACTCCGGATAAGGACCTGCGCGATTATATCGACCGTGCCCTGAATCTGGATGCAGCTCGTGTTCCGGGTGAGAATGTTCGTACCGAGAACCCCGGCTATTCCATTGTTCCTACCTATACCGAGGTAGATAATATTGAGATTGGCACAGTAACTCCCGGACATTTCTTCATTGACCCGCGTGAGGTAACCATTACTGCAAACTCCGCAGAAAAGGTATATGACGGCACTCCGTTGACGGAACCCGGCTATACCTACGCTCCGGAACTCGTAGATAACGACCTGCTTGGCATTCACGATAAGATGGATTCCGTGACCGTAACCGGTTCTCAGACCGAAGTGGGTTCCAGCAAGAACGTTCCCAGCGATGCAGTTATCATCAACACCGAAGATGGCAGCGGCAGCAATGCCAACTACATCATCAAGTATGTGGATGGTACTCTGACCGTTCGCGATAAGGAAATTGTCTCTATCGAGAAATCTGCTGACCGTGAACGCGCTACGGATTACGATGTGATTCGCTACACGATTACCGTTACGAACGCGACCAGTCATGACCTGCACAACGTCATCGTTAAAGATACCAACAACTTCGTTGGTGTTCCTGTCCTGTCTCAGGCAAACGGTGTGACCTATGATGCAGAGAAGGGCGAGTTCGTTATCGCAGAGATTTCCCATCTGCGCGATGAAACCCATACCAATGCCGTAACGTTCACCTATACCTACACGGTAGACCCGACCGACCACGGCACCAACAACAACGATATCCTCGAAAACAACGCCAAGATTACCGATATGAAGGTAGTCGAGAGCTATACTGAGAACCCTGATGGCAGCACCACTCCGAACTATACCGAGCCTAACAAGGATTGGTTGGTCGAGACTCCTGATGTTGATGTGGAAATCATCCGTCAGAATCTGACCATCGAAAAGAGTGCTGATAAGACTGAGGCTGGCGTAGGTGATGTCGTCACTTACACGCTGAAAGTCACCAATACGGGCAACACGAAGCTTGAAAATGTTGTCGTAAAGGATACGAACAACTTCATGGGCGAGCCTGTCGAGAACACGAAGCTCCACTTCGGCTATCGTGTCAACGATGATGGAACATGGACAATCACCAGCCTTGGCATTGGTAAGTCCGTAACCATCACCTATAAGTACACGGTTGTCGCAGATGACCTCGCAAACGGCAAGCTGGATAACATTGCTACCGCAACGATTCCTGCTCGCGAAGACCCGACTATTCCTGAGAAACCTGTCGATTCCAACGAAGTAATCGTGCCGCTGTACTACAAGCACCTGACGATTGTCAAGTCTGCAGACCGCGACCACGCTTATCCCGGCGAAGTCGTCAAGTATCAGGTCACTGTCACGAACGACGGCACTGTCGATATGACGAATGTTACCGTCTCCGATAACACCAATGCTCTGGGTATGTTTATCGTCTCTACCGGCGACGGATATACCTATAACCCCGAAACCAGATTGTTCACCATTCCTGCTCTGAATGTCGGTGATTCCGTTACTCTGAATTACCTGTATATTGTGCAGAACGGTGACCCCGAAACGATTATCAACGTAGCTACTGCTCACGCTCCCAAGAATCCAGATACTGAGATTCCGGGTGACAAGGACATCGAAGAACCTTCTAAGCCTGTTAAGGTTGATGTGCTCCGTGATGAACTGACCATCGTAAAGAACGCTGACAAGAGCTTCGTTGATATGAACGGCAATGACACGACCGTAACCTATACTCTGACCGTTAAGAACAGCGGTAATACCAAGCTGACGAATGTTATCGTTACCGATACGTCCAACGGCAACGGCACTGTCGAGTACACTGGCGATTTGATGTATGACGGAAACGGCAAGTGGATGATTCCTGAGCTGAACGCAGGCGAATCCGTTGAAATCACTTATGTCTATACTGCTGTGGCAGAGGACATGAACCTCGATAACGGTAACATCGTGAATACGGCTGTTGCTGAGGGCAAGAACCCCGACAACAAGACTGTTACGAGCGACCCCGATACTGAGACTGTCCATGTAGGCGAAGTGCCTGACCGCGATATTCGCGTTGTAAAGACTTCTCTTGAATCCAGTGTGATGATTGGCGATACCATTCACTACACCATTACCGTTACGAACAACGGTACAATGACTGCTCAGAATGTAGTTGTGCGCGACTTCAATGACGGCATTGGTGAAATCAATGCTGCAAGTTCCGACAAGTACACCTATGACGCAGCGACTCATTCCTTCACTATCGCAGAAATTGCGGCTGGTGAGGTCGTTGAGATTCCTGTCACCTATACCGTACAGGAAGGCGACAAGGGCACCGTAAACAATGCTGCTGTTGAGATTCCGGAAGTTCCCGAAATCGAGAAGAAGGCAGATAAACAGACCGTAGTGGTTGGCGAAGTGGTGACTTACACCATTACCGTGACCAATACGACCAAGGAAACCAAGACCAATGTTGAGGTCAAGGATACCAACAACTTTACCGGTACCATTACTCCTGCCGAGAACACGGATGTTGTAAGCTATATTGGCGACAAGGTCTGGAATATCTCTTCTATCGGCGCTGGTGAGAGCGTAGACATTGTCTACACCTACACAGTAATGAATGAAGATGCTCCCAACACCATGCTTGTCAATAACGCTGAAATGACGTATGTGACAGACTCCGGCAAGGTAAAGATTCCTTCCAATGAGGTTGATATCCCTGTCATCCCCGAAACTCCCACGCCTGAGCGTGTTGGTCCCACCGTTGTAAAACAGGCAGACAAGGCCATTGCAAACATCGGCGATACGGTGCATTACACCGTCGTCCTGCACAACAATGACACTGTTGACTATGTGGATGCAGCGCTGCACGACAAGAACAACTTCAACGGCGTTATCACGAATGTGAAGAACGGCACTCTGGAATCCGCATCTGCCGGTTCTGCAGTCATCAAGGTCGGTACTATCCCGGCTGGTAAGACTGTCACGGTAGAGTATGATTACATTGTGCTGAACACCGACGCCGGTAAGGGTCAGGATACTTACAACGAGCTGAAGAATGTGGCTACGCTGCATTACTGGTTCGCTGATGAAGACAAGACCCCTGAGAATGAAAAGACGAAGCCTTCTAACGAGGTCACCGTCAAGGTTCCCGGCAGTGATGTACCTGTTCCTGTCAACCCGCCCGAGGGCAAGTTGAAAGTCGAGAAATTCGTAGACAAGAAGAGTGCTTCTGTTGGCGATACGCTGAATTACACCGTAAAGGTTTCTAATGTCGGCGATGGCGAACTGAAAAACATTCTGGTCGAAGACTTTTTCGATGGACACGGTAAACTCAACTACATCCCGGTTGTCGGTGTTGTAGTAAACGGTGATGGCACTTACACCATCAACAAGCTGCCTGCCGGTACATTCATGGAGCTCCGCTTCACCTATGTTATCGTGGAAGGCGATGAGCCTGAGGTCCTGAACGCCGCTGTCGTCACGACACCGCCCGTTGACCCGCCGCTCGAACCCACCAAGACGGCTGACAAGAAGTTCGCATTTGTCGATGAAATCGTGACTTACACCATCAGCGTGTATAACCCCGATACCAAGGCAAAGACGAATGTCACTGTCAAGGATACCAATAACTTTGTTGGCAGCATCAATGCCGCCAATACAGACAAGTACACCTATAACGGCGATAATACTTGGACGATTCCGGAAATCGGAGCAGGGGAGACCATCGACATTACCTATACCTACACGGTACAGAGCAATGATGAGAAGCTCCTCGAAAACAAGGCTGATGTGACGTATTCCGAGAACGGTAATACCGTTAAGCTTGATACGCCGACTGTCGATGTGGTCGTACCCGATAAGGGCACTGTCTCCATCCACAAGGAAGCGGACAAGAAGATGGCTAAGCCGGGTGAGGTCGTCACCTACAATGTCACCGTTACCAACAACAAGGGCTTCGATGTTCACGATGTTGTAGTAACCGATGCTAATAACTTCGCTGGTGAAATCACTGGCGTTGACGGCGCAGATTACACCTTCGAAAACGGCGAGTTCCATATCGCTAAGATTGCCGCAGGCGCTTCGGTCACTCTGACCTACACCTACACGGTTGAAATTGGTGATGTGCCTACTCGGATTCTGGAAAACATTGCTACGGCTGATGTTCCCGGAACGAACCCCGAAGACCCGAACAACCCCGGTCATGGTAAAGACCCGAACAAGCCTATCGATAACGATGAGAAGATTCCTTCGAATCCTGTCGATGTTGAGGTTCCGGGTTCCGAAACTGAAACCAAGATTCCTGACCTTGTTCTGACGAAGAGCGTAGACAAGAGTGAAGCCGCTGTCGGCGATACTCTGAACTACACGATTACTGTCAAGAACAACGGCAAGGGCGATGCTGAGAATGTCACAGTCAAGGACTTCTTCGACGGCAAGGGCACACTGAACTTCGTGGCTATGGATGGCGTCACCGATAACGGTGATGACACTTACACGATTGCAAGCGTCAAGGCTGGCGAAAGCGTAACGCTCAACTTCACCTATGTGGTAGTTGACGGAGACGCACCTGAGGTTTTGAACGCGGCAGTCATCACAACTCCCGAACCGCCCACGGATATTGTGAAGAGCGCAGACAAGCATATCGCTAAGGTTAATGAGATTGTTACCTACACCATTACGGTGAAGAACAATTCCAAAGACACCTTGACGAATCTGCTGGTAAGCGATACGAACAACTTCAAGGGCGAAATCGAAGCCAAGGATGGCAAGGGCTACACCTACAACGGTGATAAGACTTGGACCATCGCAACGCTCGAATCCGGCAAGTCCATCGACATTACCTACACCTATATGATGCAGGCAAGCGATGAAACTGTCATTGAAAACACTGCCGATGTGCGTTATAGCTACAACGGTACTGACTACGATATTCCGTCCAACCCCGTCGAAGTCGAGAAGCCTAACGATGGTGTCGTTACCATCTTTAAGACTGCCGACAAGACCAAGGCTGAACCGAACGAGGTCGTTACCTATACAGTTACGATTCACAACGGTAAGGATTACGACATCAAGAATGTCCGTCTGACTGACGCGAACAACTTCGCGGGCAAGATTGAGGGCGTTGACGGTGCTGGCTACAAGTTCATCGACGGCGAATTTGTCATTGACAAGATTCCTGCTGGCGGTGACGCAGTGGTCCGTTATACCTACACAGTCCAGATTGCCGATGTCCCGACCAAGATTCTTGAGAACATTGCAACGGCTCATGTCCCCGGCAAGAACCCCGGCGACCCTGACGAGGAGATTCCTTCCAACAAGGTCGATGTTGAGGTTCCCGGTGACGGCACGCATGTTGATGTGCCGGAAGGCAAGCTCGAAATCGTTAAGAGTGTAGACAAAACGGAAGCCAAGGTTGGCGATACGCTGAACTACACGATTACGCTGACGAATGTTGGCGGACAGGCAGTCAAGAACGCTGTCGTCAAGGATTTCTTTGACGGTAACGGTGTCCTGAACTTCGTTCCGATGGACGGTGTGACGGATAACGGTGATTACACCTATACGGTTGCGAATGTGGAGAAGGGTCAGAGCATTACGCTCCGCTTCACTTACACGGTCGTTGCCGGAGATGCGCCGATGGTCCTGAACGCTGCTGTTGTGAAAGACCCGACTCCTCCCGTTGACATCGAGAAGACCGCAGACAAGCATGTAGCAATGGTCGATGAAGTCGTCAACTACACCATCACGGTGAAGAACACGACTGATAAGACCGTTACCGACCTGCTGGTCAGCGATACCAACAACTTTACAGGTGCAATCACCTCTAAAGACAACGCCAAGTACACCTACAATGGCAACCATACTTGGACTATCCCCAGTATCAAGGCTGGTGAGAGCATCGATATTCTCTACACCTATACGGTGAAGACTACCGACCCCTCTACGCTGGTCAATGAAGCTGATGTTCGCTACACGACCGATGACGGCGAGTATGTCATCAAGGCAGACCCCATTGAAGTCGTTGTCCCGAAGGATGGCGAAGTTACGATTGTCAAGAGCGGTGACAAGAAGATTGCAGAGCCCGGTGAGGTCGTGACCTACACGGTTACGATTCACAACGGCAAGGCGCATGATATCACCAATGTGGTCGTAAGCGATTCCAACAACTTTGCTGGAACGATTACCGGCACGAATGGTGTTGGCTACAAGTTCGTTGACGGACACTTTGTAATCGATAAGATTGCTGCTGGTGCAGACGCTGTTCTGACCTACACCTACACGGTGCAGATTGCAGATGTACCCACTCACATTCTGGAAAATGTTGCCACGGCACATGTGCCCGGCACGAATCCGGAAGACCCTGAGAATCCCGGACACGGCAAAGACCCGAATAAACCTATTGACCCCGATACGGACATTCCGTCCAACAAGGTCGAAGTGGAAGTCCCCGGTTCCGAAGTTGAGACCGAGATTCCGGAAATCTCTATTACCAAGTCTGTAGATAAGCCTACTGCCAAGATTGGTGATACGCTAAACTACACCGTCACTGTCAAGAACGGCGGTAACGCGGATGCTGAGAATATCCTGATTAAGGATTTCTTTGACGGAAACGGAACGCTGAACTTCAAGGCCATGGATGGCGTGACAGATAACGGAGACAACACTTACACTATTTCTACGGTCAAGGCAGGGGAGAGCGTAAAACTTCGTTTCAGCTATGTTGTAGTTGAAGGAGACGAACCTCTCGTACTGAACGCCGCAGTAATCAAAGACCCGACACCGCCTGTTGACGTTGAGAAGGAAGCCGACAAGCACATTGCAAAGGTAGATGAGGTTGTAACCTACACGATTTCCGTGAAGAACACCACTTCTGAGCCTGTTGACAATGTAACTGTCACCGATACTAACAACTTCAAGGGCGAAATCAAGGCCGAAAACGCTGACAAGTACACTTACAATGGCAATAAGACATGGACTATTCCGACTATTGCCGCTGGCGAGACCATCTATATCACCTACACCTATACGATGCAGGCTGAGGATGCCACCGTCATCGAAAACATTGCAAATGTGACTTACAGCAAGGATGGCACAGATTACAATATCCCCTCTAACCCCGTCGATGTCGAGAAGCCCGATGATGGTGTTGTTACCATCCGCAAGGCTGCAGATAAGACAAAGGCTGAGCCGGGCGAGGTTGTAACCTATACCGTCACGGTTCATAACGGAAAGAATCACGACATCGAAAACGCTCGTCTGACAGACACCAACAACTTTGCTGGCGAAATCGTAAGCGTTGACGGTGCAGATTACACATTCGAGAACGGCGAATTCACAATCAATAAGATTCCCGCAGGCGGTGATGTGATTATCCACTACACCTATACGGTTGAAATTGCTGATGTGCCCACGCAGATTCTCGAAAACATTGCAACAATCCATGTTCCCGGCACGAATCCCGAAGACCCGAATAATCCGGGTCACGGCAAAGACCCCGAGAAACCCATTGACCCCGATACGGAGATTCCGTCCAACAAGGTTGATGTGGAAGTTCCCGGCTCTGAAACCGAAACAGAGATTCCTGTAATCGAAATCACCAAGTCTGTTGATAAGGCAGAAGCCAAGGTTGGCGATACGCTCAACTATACGGTTACTGTCGCCAACAAGGGCAAGGTTGATGCGGAAAATGTTGTTGTCGAAGACTTCTTCGATGGCAACGCAACGCTCAACTTCGTGCCCATGGATGGCGTTGCGGATAACGGCGACAACTCCTATACCATCAGCACTGTAAAGGCTGGCGAGAGCGTAACGCTTAACTTCACCTATGTGGTAGTTACCGCTGATGCTCCTAAGGTCCTGAACGCTGCTGTTGTGAAAGACCCGACACCGCCTATCGATGTTGAAAAGGATGCCGATAAGTATATTGCTAAGGTGACGGATGTTGTGACCTACACCATTACGGTGAAGAACACGACAGACGAAACCGTAAACGATATCACTGTCGCAGACCATAACAACTTTGCGGGTGATGTTACGGCTGAGAGTTCTAACCGCTATACCTATAACGGAGACGGTACTTGGACTATCGGTTATCTGGATGCCGGTGAGGCTCTTGATATCGTTTATACCTATACGGTAGAGACGACCGATGAGAGCGTTATGGAAAATACCGCGGCCATTAAGTACACGCACGATGGCGAGCAGTATAATATCCCGTCCAATACAGTCGATGTGAAGAAGCCTGATGATGGCGTTGTCACCATCTGGAAGTCTGCAAACAAGACTGTCGCAAAGCCGGGTGAGACTGTCACCTATACCGTAACGGTACACAATGGCAAAAACCACGATATTCAGAATGCTACTCTGACTGACGAGAATAACTTCTCCGGAAGCATCTTCGCAGTGGATGGCACTGGCTATCACTATGAGAATGGTGTATTCACCATCGATACGATTCCTGCTGGCGGCGATGTAGTCATCCACTATGCTTATACTGTCGGTATCGCCGATGTGACTACGCACATCCTTGAAAACGTAGCGACAATTCATGTTCCCGGTACGAACCCCGAAGACCCGGAGAATCCGGGACAGGGCAAAGACCCGACGAAACCGATTGACCCTGATACGGATATTCCGTCCAACAAGGTCGATGTGGAAGTTCCGGGTTCCGGTACGGAAACTGATATCCCGCTCGAGAAGAGCCTCACGATTGTGAAGAGTGCTGACAAGACGAAAGTCAATGTCGGTGAAACCATCAATTATCGTGTGGTAGTAACCAATACCGGTGAGGTAGACCTTGTCAATGTAACCGTAAAGGACAACAATGACGGCGCAAGCCATATTGAAGCCAAGAACGGTGATGGATATACTTACGATAGCGCAACGACAACGTTCACTATTGCTCGTATCCCTGTTGGCAAATCCTTCACTCTGACCTATTCTTATGTTGCCGTTGACGCGGATGCCGGACACGATGTCATTAACGTGGCTGTCGCTAAGGCTCCGGGTCAGAATCCCGAAGACCCAGAGAATCCGGGTCATGGCAAGGACCCGTCCAAGCCGATTGATGAAGATGTAGAAAAGCCTTCCAACGAGGTGAAAGTCCCCGTTGTAAAGCCCTCTACTCCCACAACGCCTGACGAGCCCAAGCCGACTCCGACTCCCGACAATCCGAAACCCACTCCGACTCCTGTTCCTACCGAGAAGCCCAAGAACCCGCCGATTGGCTGGCTCGATATCCTCAAGGTAGATGGTAAGCCCTTCTCCATCTTCTCTATCTTCACAAGCAACAAGAAGACGGGTATTGGATTTATGCAGAGCATTGTTGGTTTGGCAGCAGTGGTTGGCATTGGCGTCGTTGCTCTGGTGGTAGTAAACCACAAGCGCAAAAAGGACGAAGACGACAACAAGGATAACCATAAGAACAATTCCGCTGAATAAGCGGTAAAACAATAGAGCGGTGGCTTGAAAGAGCTGCCGCTCTTATTTTTTTGCATAAAAAACTTCTGTTTTTTAGAATTATTATTGACCGCTGCTGCAAAGTGAGTAATATAATAGATATAAATACAGCATCAAATTTTTCAGAATAAATAATAGTCAAGCAGGTTCTGTGTTAATGTTTCAGCCATCCATGTCCATACGAAATACGATTATGCGCTCATGGGTGGCCTTTTTGTGCCGAAATTTTTGATTGACTTTTATGTCTTTTTGTGGCATATTGTAAATATGCAATTTGATTGCCTGTGTTTTGATATACTTTCTTATCTACAATCGAGGCTGCACACTAGGGAGTAGGTAAGGGTGTATATAAATCCGACTGTGGTCAAGCCACAGAACACTCACATTATTAGGAGGGCAACTAACATGCAGAAACCTCGTAAGCGGTTTTTGAGTGCGATTGTCGCCGTAGCAATGTGCCTGTCTCAGTTCGCTCCTGTCACTGCTTATGCAGTAGAGAGCGCGAGTGGAATCACGCAGAGTGAGGAAGCTCCGAAGGAAACTGATGCGCTCAGCACTACGACAACAAACTCCGACTCTTCCGCTACTACTCCCGCGCCGAAAAGCGATGTTACCGGCACAGCAAGCTCCGCGTCCAGCGACACTTCTGTGACGAGCGATGTTTCTTCTGAGGCTACAAATCAGGCGGGGTCCGAAACGACCACTGCCTCCGCAAACAGTGCTGCCTCTGATACTGATGCAAACGCCAGCACTTCCAGCGAAGCTTCTACCACTGGCAGCAGCATCAGTGAAGCAGCACAGGCATTTATCGATGCGGCCAACGCCCTTGTAAGCCGTAAAGATGAAATTCTGACTGCTGCAAACAACTTCGGCCTTGCAAGCAAGGCATGGCAGGCTGACAAGGAAAACGCGGTTCTTGATGCGATGGTCACGCGTCGCACTGAGGAACTGGATGCAGTTTATGACTGGGAACCCATTGAAGACATGTATTATTCTCTGAGCGAGGATGAGCAGGTCGCCGAGCCCGTCATGAATGCATACCTTGACATGTCTGACCTGTATCTGCAGGTTTGCGACCGTCAGGAAAATCCCGTAGACAACAGCGGTGCCAGCGCGTTTGGTGGCGGCGGTTCAACCACTGTCATCGGTGACTATCAGGCAATCACTGCTGCTGAGACCGGTAAACAGATTGCCGCTGGCACTGGTATTCAGTACACCAAGATTGGCGGTCAGGAAAACGTTATTCGTATCCTGCCTCAGACTGTTACCTACACCTACGGTGACTCCTTCAAGTCTAAGGGTCTGACCATCGAATACAGCACTGCTGATTCCCGTACTTCTCAGGAAGTCGAAAAAGATATTCAGGCTGCCATTGATGGTCTGAGCTTCATTATGTACGCTCCTGCTGACGGCGACGGCCAGAATCCAACAGACATTCATTGCAATGCCGGTACTTATCCGACTTATGTCGATACGGGTGCCACAAGTGTTACCGTGAACGGTCTGAACTATACCATCATTGACGGTTCTAACTTGGATTCCTCCAAGAATATCCGCAATGACACGGGTGTGACTATCAACAAGCGTCAGATTTACATTGTCCCTCATACCACCTATGTTACGAAGGGCAATACCATCAGCCAGATTAACTACACCGTTATGGATACTAATGGTGGTCTGGTTGACGGCGACCTGCTTCCTGCGGATGTTCTGAGCACAGAGAACTTTGATAAGGACACTACCGGTTCTTACAAAATCATCTTAGGTTCCTCCGCGAAGAGCAACACGAACTACAACATCGACATTCAGCCCAATACCGGCGATGTGTATGTTGTCGTTTCTGAAAAGACTCTGACCCTGACTCCTGTATTTGTCTTCAAGGGCAATGATGGTGTACAGACGACCGGCAGCAAAGCCACTCGTCAGTATGGTCAGCAGAATCCTCAGGTTGACTTCGTGATTACCGGTTGGTCTGATACCGATAAAACCAATTTCGAGTATAAGACCAACAATGAGCACAAATCCAACGCAGTTGCTCTGAAAGAGATGCTTGGTCTGAGCGGTGAACCCACCGTTGTTCTGCCCAGCATCACCTCTGCTCCCGGTGGCTACACTGTTACAATCGGCAATATCCAGACGAATGCACCTATCAATGGTTATAACATCAACCTTGCTACCGCAACGTTTGAAATTACCAAGCGTAACGTAACCATCACCAACGACCAGATTGATGCCATCTATGGTGAGGCTGAAAAGGGCAAGTCTTCCACCATTACCTTCGACGCTGTTGCTTATAACGGTGCTGCTCAGGCAGTGGCCTCCGATAAGCGTATTGTCGCCGGTTCCGACATCACCGCTGATGACGGTGTGAACAAGCTGGTCAGCATGGTTCTGACAACACAGCGTCAGGATATCGACAATAAGAATGTTGGCGAATATCCGATGACTGTCGAAGTTCCCCCTGCATGCACTGCTTACTATGACGTTAAGGTCATCAACAGCAAGTACATCATCCATCCCGCAATGCTGACTGTCACTCTCGATGACCTGTCCGCAATGTATGGTGCTGCTCGTTCCGGCAAGATTAAATCCATCGAAGGCTTCAAGCTGAACGATACACAGGCAAGCATTGGTTTGACCGAGGACAAGCTTGGCTTTACCATGGTAGATGCGGCTGGCAACAGCGGCACTCCTACAACAGCCAATGTTGGCGAATACACCGTCAGCGCATCTGTGCAGGGTGCTTCTCAGGAGCGTTGGTCTTCTGACTGGGACCCCAATGCCGATGGCAAGAACTACGACCGTTACGACAACTATCTGGTTCGTTTTGTCAACAGCAAGCTGACCGTCACCAAGCGTCCTATCGCCATCAATGTGATGGGTGGTCAGACGAAGGTTTACGGCGACAGTGATGCCAAGGGCGGCGTTGCCTTTACTCTTGACCCCGTCAATGGCAAGGGCGGCCGTGTTGGTTCCGACTTTGCTGGCTGCGTTGTGACCCGTGAGGTCGGCGAGACCGTTGGTTCTTACGCTTACAGCGATGCACAGTTCCAGACTGCTGAAATCGCCAAGAACTACGACATCACCTTCAATGCTCCCGATAAGTACACTATCACCAAGCGTACTCTGACTATCACCGTTCCGAACCGTGAGCGTCTGTATGGTTCCGAGAATCCCAGCGATGCCGACATTACCGGCGCACTGGAATACAAGAACTTCGCAAGCAACGATGAAATCGGCATCCATGATACCGTCGCTTCTCTGGGCGGCACTGTCACCATCAAGTATGGTGTTGACAATACCGTTGGTAAGCTGACTGGTGTCGGTACCTATCCTATCGTTGTTTCCGGTTACACCAACCCCAACTACAACATCGTTTATACCGGCACATACAGCGATGGTACAAGCGGTACGCTGACTATCAATGCACTGCCTGTCACCATCAAGGGTACTACCAACAGCGTCCGTAAGTATGGCGTTGCCGGTAAGAACACCCCCAGCTATGCGCTGTATGACGAGACCGGTTCTCAGGCTATCAATGTGGTTGACCCGCAGGGTAGCCCGCTGAACATCCACATTGACCTGACCAAGTGGGAAGACCCCACTACGGTTGTCGGCAACTATGAGGCTACCATCTCCTATGATGAGAACCCCAACTACATCGTAACGATTGCTCCGCAGGCCACGTTCCAAGTCACCGAGGCTGATGTCTCTGTCACCTTCAACGCCCTGCAGACCACCTACGGCGAGAAGAAGCCCGACACCATCGCCAAGGAAGTTTCCGTCAATGTGAACACCTCCGATGGCACTCAGATTTACCACGATGGCGAAACCGTCAACATCAAGATGGACGGCAAGGATGTTTCTCTGGGCGTTGTTCGTATCGCCGTTGAGGCTACTGCGAACGCTTCTGGTCTGTACGATGCAGGTTCTTACAACCTGACCTTCCGTCTGGATAACCAGCCTGCAAACAGCGTTAAGCTGTCTGAGCCCGATGGCAAGAACATGCTGATTGTTCATCAGATGCCCCTGACCATCACTCCTCGCTATGGTCTGTCCAAGACTTACGGCGAGACTGACCCCAGCTTTGCAGTCAACGATACCTATGTCATCTTCGACTACAACACCACCAGCTTCGCAGAACCCAAGGCCGACTTCGCACAGGCTCGTCTGAGCCGTGAAGCAGGCGAGAACGCTGGCACTTATCCGATTTACAGCGGTAACATCTATGAGCAGACGATGGCAAAGAACTATCGTATCAGCTTCACCAATGATGTTCGCTTCACCATCAATAAGCGTACTGCCGTTATCAACCTGCTCGAAACCGAAAAGACCTATGGTGAGACCCTCACTTCTATGAACGTGAAGGATTACATCAAGGGCGGCACTGGTCTGCTGACTACTACTGATGTTCAGGCAGCAGAAGCCGAAAAGATTCTTAAGGGCATTACCCTGACTTCCGGTGCAACTTCTGCTTCCGCAAGCGTTGGCACTTATGCTCTGAAAGCTATCTACGCACAGCCTGCCAACTACGACCTGACGGTGATTGATTCTACCATCACCATCACTCCTCGTCCCATCACCCTGACTTTCTCCAACTACGAGAAGGATTACGGCGATGCAGACCCCGCATTCTCTTACAGCGAGATTTCCGGCAACATTTCCAACGATGGTCTGAAGAAGAATACGCTGGAACTGACTACTGGTGCTCTGAGCGGCTCTGTCACTCGCAAAGCCGGTGAGGATGTCGGTGAATATCCCATCAACTCCACTCTGTACAACAAGTACGGCAACTACGCCATCACCATCGTGACTGGCTCCGGCACTTCCGTCGACGTTGGCTCTTCCACCACCGAGCCCGAAGCTATGGAAGTTGCTACTCTGACCATCAAGCCCGTTAAGGTCACCTTTACCGTGGCTGGCGGTTACTCCATGATTTATGGCGGCACCGTTCCCACGTTCAGCTACACCGTTACTGGCTTGAAGAACAATGACACCGTTGCTTCCGCATTCACTGGCTCGGTTGTCTACAACATCAAGAATGCTGACGGTTCTCTGTCCGAGATTCCTGCTCGTCCTGCTGCTGGCGATTATGTCATCACCATGAGCGGTCTGGAAAACAAGGGCGCAAAGAACTATGACCCCATCGTCTTTGTTGATGGTTCTCTGCATGTCGATAAGCGCGATGTAATCGTGGTTGTTGACGAAGGCCAGAAGAAGGTCTACGGCGAGGCTGACCCCGAACTGACTTGGACTGCAACTGGCGACGGCGCTTACTATGTAAGCGAAGATGCAGGTGACCTTGCAAACCTGAAGGTTGTTCGTCCTGACGCTGGCACCGATGCTGGTGAGGATGTCGGCAAGCACCCGATGATTATCGAGGGTGACGATGTCAACTTCAACATCACCCGCGTAAACAACACCTTCGAAATCACTCCTGCTACTCTGAATGTCACTCTGGCAGCTCAGAGCAAGATTTACGGCGATGAGAACCCTGTTCTCTCCGGCGATGACCTGATTTTCGATGGATTCGTTGTGAAACCCGTCAAGGGCAACACTACTCCTGATGATGCTGGCGTTCTGAGCGTTGCGAACCTGACCTTCAACTTTACCGATGCCGAGGGTGCTCCTGCAACGGTAGCTTCTCACGCTGGTACCGGCAAGGTCGTTCCTGCAAATGTTGAGAATGCCGCAGCAAACAACTACACCTTTGTTTACGCTCCCGTTGATTTTGTCATCAACAAGCGTCCCATCACTATCACTGCTAAGCCCCAGACTTCCATCTATGGCGACGATGTTGCTGTTGAAGATTGGTCTGATTACGGCACCGTGAACGTTCTGGAATACACTGGTGACACTGCCAAGGCAGCTCTGGTCAATGGTGATATTCTGGAAGGCACGAACCTGTGCCTCGTCACTTCTGCAAGCCATGTCGGAGGCTATGACATTGTTCCTTCCTTCTCCGGTCTGGCTCACCGCGTCGGTCAGGCTTCTTATCAGGATTATCTGGTAACTGCCATGAACGGCACTTACACGGTTACTCAGCGTCCTCTGACTTGGACCATCGGCACTGTTGGTTCTGTCTACGGCAATGATATGGCTGAACTGAGCAATACCCTCACCTATACTGGCGATGCCGATAAGAAGACCATCGTTAATGGCGATGACCTGAAAGCTATTATCAGCATCACCAAGAAGGATGTTGAGAATGCGGTTGCCGAAGAGATTTCCATGAAGTCTGTTGACGGTGCTGCTTCTCTGGTTGCGGAGAGCGTGCCCGAGTCCGTGAAGGACTACGGCGCTTACGATATGGTCGGTTCTTATGACAACGATGACTACCTGATTACGATTGTCAATGGCGTCTACACCATTGGCGAGCGTCTGGTCGAAGTCACTGTCACCGAGCCTAAGGATATCGTTTACGGCGACACCACCAACCCCGACTTCACCGTCAACGCTGTTGCTACCAACGGCGACGGCACGCACGGCGCTGCTGTTAAGCCCGATTCTCTGGGTCTGAAGATGGCGCTTGTTTATACTCCTTTCGAGAACGACAAGACCACCGACAATGCACAGACTGCTCCCTTGACTGCTGATGCAAAGGCGACTCTGTCGCCTGACATTGCAAGCGGCGATGACGGCGTGGAGAGCGACAGCCAGTTCAAGACTGAAAATGTCAAGAACGCTGGTACTTACACCTACACCGTTTCTTCCGACTACGATGCTGCTGTTGAGCAGAACTACGCAGTCACCATCAAGGTTGTCGATGCCGATAAGAACGAGGCTGATGGTCAGTTCGTTATCGCTCGTAAGGACCTGACTGTGACCCTCGACCCGAACCCCGTCGTCAAGCTGTATGGCACTAAGACGGAGATTCCCGAAATCAAGACCAGCGGTTACGCTTTCGACGAGACTGCTGAAACCGTTAAGCTGCCTTCCTTCGAACTCATTGTTGCTTCCAGCATCGATGGTATCTTCGGTAATGTTGGCTTGACGAAGGACGCATTCAAGTATGTTGGCGGCGCTTACGACAACTACAATTACCTGCCTACCACCGGAGACATCGAAGTTCAGCGTCTGCATCTTGCCGATGTAGAGCCCGCAACTATCGTTGGTACTGTGACTGACGAAAAGACCGGTAAGCCTGTTGAGGTTACCAAGAAGACGACTGATGACCTGAGTGGCCTGTACTTCAATTCTAAGGTTGAGGTTACCGCTCCCAAGGGTTATGCAATCGGAACCAGCGATTCCCTGACCGATGCAGAATGGGCCGAGAAGATGGTTATTTCTGCGAATAGCGAGAAGGTTACTTCTACCTATTACCTGATTAACCTGAAGACCGGCGCTATTACCGAGATGGGAACCATCATCACTTCCATTGATACAGAGGCCCCTGTCGTTGCTTTCGCTGCCGATAAGGTTGATTCTACCAATAAGACCGATTTGCTGAACGAGAAGTTCGTCAAGTTCGAGAACACCATCAATGTGTTCATTACTGGTGAAGAGACTGGCAAGGCTCCCGAAAAGGACAACGATAAGAAGGACGATAAGAAGGACGATACCGACAAGAAGGAAGATTCCGGTAAGAAGGATGAAACCGAATCCGGTACCGATGAGAAGGCTCCCGACAAGTCCGAGAAGACCGAAACGACCAATGACAAGACCGAAGCCACTACGCTTCGTATTGCTCATGGTAAGCCCGCTCTCTTCACAACCGGCGACGAGACTGGTGATGAAAACGGTAACGATATCGTTGCTACTCCCGACGAAAACGGTGGCAAGGATGATACCGAAGACCCCGACTTCGTGCCTGTTGTAAAGGTCAAGGATTCCGTTCCTGCTATCTCCGCTCTGGATGGCGAGTACAACTCCGGTGTCGCTAAGATTCAGTATTACAAGGTCAATGGTTCTGCTATTGCCAAGAGTGCTAAGGGCGATTACACCTTCGACGAAACCAAGTTCGAGACTGTCAATGTTACAAACATTGATAAGGACAACGGTTACGTTACCTTCAAGCTGAGCCCCGATTGGACTGGTTACATTGTGACCCGTACAGTCGATAAGGCAGGCAACTACGGTGATGTTCGGGTAGCAAGTGTTAAGCTGGAGAATCCTCCGGAAGAAAGCAGACCGACTCCGACCCCTGTAGTCAAGAATGAACCTGCTCCCACTCCGGCACCTGTTGTAGTTAACTACAAGACTGGCGTTGGTTTTGGTGCAGACATCATCGTTCCTGTTGTCGTTATTGTTGCTCTGATTGGCGTTGGCGCATTTGTCATCGTTAAGAAGAAGAAGGGCGATAGCGAAGAAAAAGCTGCTGAAAAGACCGAGGATAAAACCGAGGAAAAGAAGCAGTAACCAACTGAAATAATCTCTACTCCGCGTAAGAGATAACATATAGCGCTCCGCAGGTAAATCTGTGGGGCGCTATTCTTTATTGACTATTTATGCTTTTGGTGGTATAATATAAGCATAGTGCATGAAGCTTGTTTATGCACATCAAACAAACACACATGAAAAAGGAGAAGTTACTCATGCAGAAGGTTAACAAGAGTTCTGTAAAGAAGGGTGCTGCGCTGTGTCTCGCTATGGCAATGGCCTGCACTGCATTTGTTGGTTGTGGCAAGAAGGATGATGCTGCCAGTGCAAGCGGCGCGACCAGTGAGTCCGCAGTTGAGGTTCTGGATAACAGCAAGCTGACTGAGATGCCCGATGGTGTTTCTCTGAGTGAGGACCAGATGAAGACCACCATGAACGCTTATGCCGCTTATATGACCGAGGCTCTGGTAAGCGATGGTTACACCGTCGCCGTTCGCTATGACGAGGATGGCAGCGTTCATTTCGACGGCACCAAGACCGCTGAGGACGGTTCTACCGTTGAGGTCCCTGACCTGTCCAAATTCGACAATCTGAGCGCCGCGTTCGCATATCTGTACAACTGTGGTCAGGCTGATGCCGAGGGCAATCTGCTGGTGGCTACCTCCGTGCCTGCTGAGGAAGCGGCCGCATCCGAGGCTGAGAGTACTGCTGAATCTGAAGCTGCTGACAGCGAGGCTGAAAGCACCGAGACTGATGGCAATGCCGCCGAATCCACTGAGGAGGCTTCCTCTGAGGATACTGCCGAGGCTGATTCTGCTGCTGAGTCCGAGGCCCCTGCTGACGAAACTGCAGTAGGCTAAAAGACGCCTTGTGAGGCTGGCACATAAACTCGATTATTTTCTCAAAGTGCGATGCAGGATGTATAGACCTGCGGTTGGCGAGCAACGATAAAACCAGTCATCAGGGAGACAAAACAGTGTTTAGGCACTGAATGCGGACCTCAAATCTTCAGATAGCCGCTCAGAAATGGGTGGCTATCTTTTTTTGTATTATGCAAGTTGACCATTAAAGCGAAATGTGGTATAATATAAAAAAGAGGAGGAATAAAAATGCCAGTTATTTTATTTTTAAGCACACTTTTGTACACCTTTACAAGAGAGCTCGGTATTTTCCATGTCATCGCCATACTCCCGATTTACGCCGTGCTCATAACTGTTTTTGTATGCGTTATGAAAATGTCTTATAAAGCGTACAAGAAAGGCGCATCGCCGTTAATTTTCGCATACGGCTCTTACGGTGTATATCCCATAGTATACGGTGTCGGTTCTATTGCCCCATGCATTCCGTCGTTCTTTTGGATTGCGTTCTTTATGGATAGAGTTCAACATCCACGCTTTACGATTTTGGATTGCGATTATGTAGTCTGTACCATTGCATTGGCGATTTATTGTTGGTTTTTTTACAAGAAGCTTGCCAAAGCATTTGATAAGGATGAAGCGTTTGCCAAGAAACTATTTTTTGCCTACCCGTTAGCATTGATGGAACTTGCGTTTGGTGATAGTGAATATGTACTCAAATGTCGTTGTGAGCCCACACCTAAGTACATTCCGAAAGAGGAACGAGTAAACACGACTGTCAACGAAGACGTCGATGAAGATTGATATGTGATGGGGATGCCGAGCGGTGATAAGCCGCTCGGCTTTTTTCTTTGCTATTTGCTGCAAAGTAGATACAATAAAAGGAGAATTCGAAAGGAGGCGGCGTACAAGCAGACAAGCTGCTAAGACGCCCAAAAAAGCTATGAAAAATGTAATGAGAGTGCTTGCTTTTGTAAGTGCGCTGCTTTGTGTAGGATGTATTTCTACACAAGCGTTGACTTCTCTTGGCGATGTTGATATTGATATCACTCGTGAGTTCAATTACAAGGACCAAGAAGAAGCCGATGCCAATCCTCTTCCGAAGGAAATTGAGGAGAACGGCAATACCTATGTCCTCGACGAAGACAGCGTAGATTATCAGCAAAGGGAACTCAATACCAAGTATCAAGAAACCGTAGAATATACGGATTTGACTGTAAAAGAAGTTCCTCAGACCTATACTGTAACGCTGGGTGGAGAACAGTATGAGTTGCCGCTCGAAGATGTTCAGTATACGGAGGAGCAGGCGGATATTCCTACGGAAATGACAGTGGAGTACAAGGGCGAAGACAAAAAACCGAACGCCCCGCAAAACAAGACCTTCACTCTTGATGATGGTACGGAAGTTGAAGGCGTTCTGAAAGAGGTCAATGAAGTCGAGGACACCGATACATGGGTCGATTTCACGATTGATGGACAAGTCGTAATTCCGGAAGGTGCCACCGCATATGTCTATCTCGGAAAAGTCCACACATACAATCCCGCCACACCGCTTTGGGATGGTTATAAGAGCGATTTGATGTCTGCCATCGGTCTGAACAGTGATTCCTATAAAATCACAGGCGGTAAGTGGACAAGCGACCCAGTAGCAAGGGCAGAAGGCGGATTCTACCGCACACTGTCTATCTACGGTCAAAAGAATACCGGCAAGAGTTATGTAGCTGTATATGAAACCGCTGCACCTATCGAAATCAAGTATGTAGCCAGCGCAACCTATTCCATGTCGCTGCTCAGCATCGGTCTTGATGAATCGTTCGGTAACGCTTCTGAACTTACGATTTGCGCGATTGCACACTATGTATTGAAGCAGGTAGCTAACGCCAATTTCATTGTAGGCGCTGTATATCGAAACAGACTCATCATGCCCATCATGGCAGTAATCTTTGGAATTTCTGCAGGCGCATGCGGTTTTGTTGGGTTCTCTAAGGATAGTCGCAAAGAAGAAGATAGCGAAGACAGCGAAGAAACCTAACAATACAAAAGAGTAGAAGGCGAGTGAGAAGTATCTTACTCGTCTTTTTGATTGATTCGTTTGCTTATTTGTGGTATAATATAATATATCAATTGGAAAGACATGGGGAATTACATTTATGACATCGAACAGCAATACTGGAAGTACGAGCGAACACGACATTTTTAGAACCTGTTATCAATGCCCACATCGCAAAGCTGGATGTCATTCCGTATGCGAAGGCTATTCGGCTCGTGTTGCCAAACAGCAGGAGATATATAAAATGCGTTTGGCACAATGTGATGAATATGCATTCAAGAAAGAGGTCGCCAGCAAAGTGTCAAAGTATTGCAAATCCCATTGCAGATAAGAAAAGGAGTATACCATGTTTTTAGGAATCATCATTGTCGTATTGTTTGTTTTGTTCGCATTCACATGCTACAAAAAAGCGCCTCCCACAGCAGCCATCGTTGTGACTGGATTCGGCTTGAAAAAGCCCAAGGTCGTTTGTGGAAAGGGTACATTCGTCATCCCTGTGCTGCAGCGTGCAGATAAGCTGAATATGCGTCTTCTGAAGATTGATGTCAAAACCCCTGAGACGGGTGTCAAGACAAAAGAAGGTGTATCGCTCTGGATTGATTCTGTTGTAACGATTCAGGTATACAGCGATAATTCTACTGTTCTCGACTCTGAGGTTCAGGCATCTGGTGCAAAGGATGTCAAGGAATATATTACGGGTCGTCAGCAGTCGGCTATTTCGAACTTCCTTGGCATGGATGAAAAAGGCATCAATGACAAAGTAAATGATGTCTTGCAAGGCAACCTGCGCGAAATCGTTTCGGATATGACGGTTGACCAGATTCTCACAAATCGTAAACAAATGGCGCTGTCAGTAATCGAAAATGCCCGTCCTGACCTTGCAAAGATGGGCCTTGAAGTTGTAACCTTCAATGTGCAGGATGTAAAAGACGCCGTCGATGCGCAGGGTCACAATCACGGTGTCATTGAGGCTATTGGTATTGAGCAGGAAGAAGCCGTTAAGAAACGTGCAGAGATTGCTCGTGCCGAAGCCGCTCGTGATATTGCTCGCGCAAAGGCTGACGCTGAAATGGCAGCCAATGAAAAGGAAGTTGAAGCCCAGACTGCTATTGCACAGCGCAACAATGAATTGCAGCTGGCAAAGGCCAAATTGAAGGCCGAGGCTGACAAGGCTGCTGCTGATGCCAACGCTGCAGGACAGATTCAGACAAATCTTCGCGCCAAGGAAATCAAGGAAGCCGAAGCTGATGCGGAAATCGCAAAGCAGAAGAAGATGGTCGACCTTGCTGCACAGGAAGCCGAGGTTCAGCAGAGAAAACTGGATGCAGAGGTTCGCAAAGCTGCGGATGCCGAATTGTATAAGCGCCAAAAAGAAGCAGAAGCAAAAAAATACGAAGCCGAACGCGCTGCTGAGGCTCAGAAATTTGCAAAGCAGCAGGAAGCCGAAGGTATTGCCCTTGTAGGTAAGGCAGAAGCTGAGGCTATCCGTCAGAAGGGTATTGCTGAAGCCGAAGCTATGAAGCAAAAGGCGGAGGCTTACAAGCAGTACAACGATGCCGCTGTCGCTGAAATGCTTATCAAGGTCCTGCCTGATATTGCTAAGAATGTGGCTCAGCCCTTGTCCGCAATCGATAAGGTATCTATCATCGGCGGCGATGCATCTGGCGTTTCCGGCGTGTCTGGGAATGTTCCCGTGCTGATGGCACAGACCATGCAGACCGTCAAGGAAGCTACCGGTATTGATATGGCCGATATCGTTCGTGCGAACAGTATCAATGCTAAGACCGACCGCAATATCAACATTCACGGTTTGCCTGCAATCGAGAAGGCTGATGATAATGCGCACATCGAACCTGACGAAAACGCAAGCGATATAAAATAATTTGCTCAAAAAAATATAACTTCAGCCGTCGTAAATGCGAAAACTAACATTTGCGACGGTTTTTGTCGTTGACTACCTTGTTTTAATGTGGTATAATATAGATATGTTCAAGATGAACAGGGAATATCGATGATATTTCTATGGTGGAACAGCGCAGAAGAACATCTGTGCGATTTTTTACGCAGTTTTTTGATGTTGACTATATTAGAATAAATAGGCAATATCATACGAATCAACAAGCAAACACGGGGGACAGATTCAATGGTAGAAAAACGTTATGTAGCAAAGAAAAGAATTCCGGAGTATTGCCCTTTCGGGTCAGTTATGTCCCTGAAAGTAGAAAGTGAAAACGATGCGCCTGCATGTTTTGGTCGTGTCGTTGGCTATCAGTACGAGGGTTCTGACGAAGTCGTTTCAACGATTGAGGGCGACAATCTGAAAGCCAAGGGCGAGAGAATTATTGACCGTCTTATGTACGACGGCTATCTCGTCAAACATCAGACTGTCAAGAAGATTGACAATCTCGGCACCGTCAATGTTACGCAGTACGGAATCATGTACGAGGCGGAGAGTGCAGCACAGCACAAGGGAACGCCTACACACGGAATTCCGGCACCGACAGCAGGGCAGTTCGTCTGTACCTTTGAACTTCTGATGGTTACGGAAATCAACGGAGAACTTTACGAGCGGTACATCACCATCCGTAAGAAAACGCCTCCGGTATTCCGGTTCACTACAACCGATTTCTTCTGCAATATGGGTAGTTATATTACCACGATGCTGTGCAGAGGAGAGAGCGGATTTAAAATGCTGGATACCGATGACAATCCGAATCGCTGCTCTGCTCAGTTCTATGATACCTTTGGCGAGAAGAAGAACATCATCTTCAATAGCACCAAAGACCTGCTTGCTACCATTGTTTCTGTAAGGCTTGTTGATGTAAAGCCAATCGAGGTTGCTGAAAGCAGCATCGCAGGATAAGCAGAAACGGTGGTAGACCATGAGCAAAAAGAAATTCTACGTACTTCAAAGCGACGCAGATACCCTCCCCGCAGAGATGAAGGGAACTTATACGGGAGATGAGTTCCCTGAGTATAAGGGTGCAGAAACAATCACTTTTAACAACAAGACTTACATCAACGGATTGGATTATCAAACCGTTAAGTCCGGAAAGCATGTCCGAATCGAAGAATGTCCTATTTGTAATAGGCTTTCTATCATATATGCGCGTGGTGTATGCAAAGCCTGTGCGCAGCGAACATTGTACCGGCACAGAAGAGATAAGACCGGCGATGTCATGACAGAACGGAATATTCGCGAAGCAAACATTGCCTTCCGTAAGGGTTGGCCCGTGAATATCATTTGCGGGCTGGACGGGGTCAGGTATAACATCGACGATTATCCTTATTCGAAAAAAGAAGAAGCGAAAATTGTCGATGCTATTCTTGCAATCAGAGATACGACTGTTACGGATTATCTCTTGAAGCATTACAAAGACGGCATCAAGTATTCTGATATGGCTTATGCCGAAAACAAAAGTAAGCAGAATGCACACGGCTTTGGCAGAAGACGCCTTGCATATGTGCGGAACATTCTCAGAACCAAGGGGCTTTTAAAAGGCCCAAAGACCACGAAATAAACATCATCAATCGTAAGGGGAAGATTGCCATGAACAGCGTAGAAACGAAAACAACGGATAAGACTTATGCAGTCAAGAATACTCACAAACAGGAATGGGAGACGCCTCAGGGGCTTTTCGATGACCTGAACAAGGAATACGGTTTCACTCTGGATGCAGCTGCATCGGACAAGAATCACAAATGCAAGAAATATTACACGGAGCGTGTCGATGGTCTCTTGCAGGACTGGAAAGGTGAAACAGTATTTTGCAATCCCCCGACAGGGCACAAGTCCTTTAAGTTGTGGGTGCGCAAGGCGTACGAGGAGTCAAGGAAAAAGAATACCACGGTCGTCATGCTTTTACCCGTTTCTACGGACTCTGACTGGTTCCAGAGATACATTTATGGACAGCAGGGAGTAAGGGTAAAGTTTCTACCTGCCAGAATCAAGATGACGAACCCTTATCTGTTCATTGACTCTGAGAATCGGAAAGAGACTATCGGCAGTCGTCGTCCTTCTATGATTGTTGAATTCACAAACAAAAAGCGTAAGTTCTCGATTATTTAAGCGAGGCAAACAGGCCATACCGCCATTTCTTATAGGAAATAGAGCGCATGGCCTTTTTGCCGTATTTAGAGTGAGGGTTAAATCATGTACGGAAAATTTGGCTGTGGCGTAACACATGAACAGGCTGTAGAGGAATTCAACGGAGGAAAAACGGTGGTTCAGATTGCCAGAAAGTATGGCATCACAACAAAGGAAGTAAAGACCATTCTTCGGGAAGGCGAAATCGAAAAGAAGAAAGAAGAGAAGAAAACCGTCAAAGCCCAACACGGTGTTATTTGCAGTCGGGCGCACTGCGAGTGGGGCAATAACACATACGGCGTCTGTTGCCTTCCTTGTTGTATGAAAAATAAAGTCCATCGAACTTAAACTGCCGGTGAAGGAGTTGATAACTTGGTTACACAGAATGTGATTAACGGCTTTGTGATTCCTGATGATATTGCTGAAATCAGGGATTTCCCGCGAGAATTTAAAATCAGCACCGTTGATTTTGTGTATCAGCGGATTGCTTTTCTAATCGAGTGCTTCCCTCTGAGGAAGGAAATCATTGAACTGGCTCAGTCAGACAATGATTGCCAGAAGATGAAAAGGAAAATCCTTAAAGGCGAAAACGACCTTACCATCATTCTTGCAGGGAATGATGGATTGACAGATACGGCACTTGATATTCTTTCGTATCTGGTCATCAAAGCCGATAAGATGAATCCCACGCTGTACCAGATTGTAAAGAAAATCGACGGCGAATCAGATAAGCTATTCGAAAAGATGTTCCACGAGAATGATTTGAGTAAGAGAACCATCACGCGTGGATTTAAGGCTGCATTGGACATTTTTCAGGCAGCATCTGTGAAAGACGGAGACAGTATCAGGAAAATCGTCAAAGATTTCGATAACTCCTTCTCTGACAGCGGCACGGAAGCGATGATGGCCTTTGTAAAAGAAGCAGTATCCGATATCTGGGATGTCGCCACACTCGGCGATATGATTTATGCGCTGCGATACGACAGTGACTGTAACAGCTGGGATATGCCGGAAATGGCGGATTTCTTTACGCAAGCCGTCAAGAATGGCGTTGCTCCAGCGCCTCCGTTAAATATGTCCAGTCGTCCGCGTATCGATATGTGTATGAGCTCTTTCCGGATTTCTACCAGTATCGGTGTCAATCATCATTCACTTTATAAGTTCCCTATCACTGAGAAAATGAAAGAGCGAATTTGTGCAATTATGGCAATGAGCTGCACAGTAGACCCGAGAAAGATGGTACATAGAGCGTCTATCGACAGAGGGATTCGTGATGCTTATATTGCTCTTGTCTGGCAATATGTTGTTTCTTCTTTTGGAGAAAAGCAGCAAAAGAATGCAATTCTCGAAAAGAGCACTACAATCTATAACCAGAGAAAACTGAGGAAACGCGAACTCGAAAACAAAAAATACGAGGAGCAGCTAAAGCAAAAAGCTTCCGAAGTCAAAAAGGAAGTGGCTGAGGCAAGCACAAACGCCAAACTGGAAAAGGTCAAGAAAGAACTTTACGATTTCAAGGCCACATCCATGAAACGAGAAACGGCTTTGCGCAAAAAGAACGATGATGCCGAGAGTAGAATCCATGAACTTGAAAAGCTGTTGGCGAACGCAGAGCGAAAACTCATTCAGCTTCGGCCAGAAACTTCCGAGTTTGATGACTTTGATGATTCTGATGCAGGTATCTGTGAACAGGAAACAGAAGTTATTGACTATCATAAAGAACTGAATCAGATGGCAAAGAACAAGAAAATTGTTTTCTGCGGTGGACAGCAGAACTTTGTCAACATGCTTCGTAATGCACAGCCGGACATCTCGTATGTTGACCAGTGTAATCTGGCTACCTGCGATGCGCTTATCGCAAACAGTGACATTGTTATTTTCCGTGTTACACAGATGAGTCATTCTTTGTACGGAAAGGCGAAGCAGATTTGTAAGGCTCGTGGTATTCGATTCGAGCATCTGCCCAATGTTACATCTATTCCTCTTACAGAGGAGTTAATCTATACACTCATCACAAAAAAGGAGGCAACCGGTAATGAGTAAGGAGTCTTATATCGCCGAGTCTGAGGCGTTGAATAAGCTGTTTAACAATATGACACAGCGCAAAGTTGATGCCGCAGAAAAGGAAAAACTCAAGAAAGAGGAGAATAAGGGGGAACAGGTGGAAGCAAAGAAGCCTCTGCAGGCAGCGCCCACGACATCTCGTCCGATTCACTCTGAGTATCTCGAAAAGAAAAAGAAAGAAGAAGAAGAAGCAAAGCGCATCGAGGAAGCTCGCCGCGCAAAGATGCGCAAGCAAATTGAAAAGGAAGAAGCCGAAAAGGCAGAGCAGGAACGTAAGCTTGCGGAAGAACGCAAGAAGCAGGAAGCTGAAAGGAAGAAGAAAGAGGAAGAACGTCTCGCAAACCTTTTCGGTGTCACCGCTAAGAAAGAACCGAAACCGCAATCAAATCCCGCCGTCAAGCCTGCAACAAAGGATGAACCCGTAAAAGAAAAATCTCTTCCTGCAAAGAACGAATCCAAGAATGAGGCTACCGAGTCTAAAACGCAGGAAGCGCTCCATGTTTTTGAAACGGTTCTGAATAAAACGGAAGAGAGCGAACAGAGGCCGAAAGATGCCGAACCGGAACAGAAGAAGGTTGCTCCGGTGATTGCAAAGCCTCCTGTTTCCGAACAGATTTCGGAACAGCCCAAGCCTCCTGTCATTCCGGCTAAGGATAAAAAGCCCGTGACGGATAAGACGGTTTCTGCACCGGAAATGAATTCAGAGGCGAAACCCGTTCAGAAGCCTGTTTTACAGCCTGCACAGCGCACAGAATCTCCTCAGAAAGGGAATAGTGCAATCATGGCTCGTGGACAGTCCGGTATGCAGATGGAGAAGCCTAAGACAGACAAGCTTTCCATTACCGGCATTGTTCCGATGAAGAGCGACCGTGGTTCAAAATATGATTCCGCCATGAAGGCATCAAATGCATTCCGTACGAATGTATTTCTCACCTGCGTTTACAACGACGAGACGCGCGAAGGCGCTTACGGTATCGTAGTTGATATGGGTGACAAACGGGTCATTCACGGCATGTGCGGGCACACGAGTGATGAATGGGAATACGGCTTTGCCGGAGCTATCGAGGCTATGCGTATCTGCACGGAAAACAACGTGAAGGAAATCATGTTTGTTGTGCTGGACCCGCTTTGCGAAATTCTACAGCAAAACGCCGATGGTCTTCGTTGGGGGTATTCGTACACCCGTTCTCAGTTTACGAAGGCTATCGACGTTTTGAAGAGGGAAGCTGCTATCGGTTTTATCCCGGAGCACGTTGAGAGTGAGTTTCAGGACCTTGCCGAGACAATCGCTAAGACGCTGGTTTTCCCGGTAAACGATTAACCGTTTCTGTCATTGGAAATGCCCAGCAGCCAGTCAGACGAAACATGTAAGGCTTTTGCTAAATTGCATAGCATCTGAGCTCGCGGCAGCGTCTTTCCTGACTCCCATTTCTGGATGCAGCGATAGGAACAATTTGTACTCGCCGCCAACTGTTCTTGGCTGTAATTGATTTCCATTCGTTGCTTTTTGATTCGCTTTCCTACCATAGTGTCAAAGGTGGATGGCATAAATAACTCCTTTCTTTTTGTTGTCTACGCGAACAAAAGTTCGTTGCCGGACAACTGCATATGTGGTATCATGATAACAACAGGCAGTTGTATATTAGTTGTTCTTTCCGTTTTAACAACCGCTATGCATCAGTCAGTGAGTCCCATTGTTATCTGGTAGACACTTATATTTTATCACGCAGAGTATCCCAAAATTCGTACTTTCAACTATATTGCGACTCGTTCGGAGGATTTTTTATGGAGATTATTGGAGTAGATACTGGAAACAAGGCAATGAAGACGCCTGGCTGTGAGCCGTTTCCTACTGGTCTTGTTCGTCATGGTACGACTGAACCGGCTATCAAGGGAGAGACGATGTGCTACATGGGGAAGTATTATTCCCTCAATGACAGCCGCACGCCTTATCAGCAGGATAAAACGAAGGATGATACTTACTTTTTGCTGACGCTGATTGCTGTAGCAAAGAACCTCATGAAGAAGTATCCCAATCAGAAGTTCTACAAATACGATGTATGCCTCGCGATGGGTTTGCCCCCGCAGCATATGTCCCTGAAAGCGAAGTACGATGAATATTTCGGCAAAAACGGGAAACTCATCAATTTCATGTACAAAGATATCCCGTTCGAGATTACTGTCAAGCATGTCTTTGTCTATCCTCAGGGCTTTTCTATTACGGCAGCAGGCGAAATTCAGAAGGAAATCAAGCGCTATCCCCGTTCTTATGTTGTAGACATCGGCGGGTATACAACGGATGTGATTCGTTTCTCTGGTCGTGGCAACACTTACGCTCCGGACCTTTCTTTCTGCGAAAGCTATGACCGTGGCGTCATTGAGCTCCTGAGCACTGTCGAGAGCGAACTGCGTGTGCATTGTTCTCTGTCGGTCGATGACTACATGGCCGAAGCAATTCTCGCGGGGAACAACAACATGCTGGTTGATGAAAATGCTGTAAAGATTGCCAAGGAGACCGCAGACAATTATGCAACAGCATTGATTCGTACGATTTCGGAGAAAATCAAGGATGATTTCAAGACATCCTATTTCATCTTTATGGGCGGCGGTTCTGCCATGATGCGTGAAAGCATCGAGCGGGCTATCGATACCAAGAACCTCTTCTTCTTGACGGATGTAACGGCAAACGCAAAGGGATATGAAATCATGGCTCGTGCTAAGCTGACCATGAACGGTGAGATTTAAAAACACTGATTGTGAAAGCGTGGTGAGTACCGAATGCCGCGTGGACGCCCCAAGAAGAACGAAACAGAAAAAGAGACCGTTGGCACGACGGTACGAACCACACTTGTTTTCGATTTAAGCAAGGATAATCATGTACTCGTATACGATTACCTGAACAGCTTGCAGCGCGGTGGAAAAACCGATGCGGTTGTAAATGCAATAATCGACAAGGCCACAAAACAGCATGAGATGCAGGAGGCGCAGTCCGCTCTAAAAGAGGAACTGCAAAATACAATAGCTGAAGAAATCAGAAGTTGCATTCCCCAGATTGTGGATGCGGTGACCAGCAGCATTCAGAAGAACGGAATTGCGGTAGCTGCGCAAACCTCAAACTACTCCTCCCAAAACATCACAGACACACAAATCATTAACGCAACCCCCAAAACAGAAGAAGCACCGCCTCCCATTTCGGAAGAGGCGATGCTTGCATTACAGTTAGCCGATATGTTTGGCGGTTAATCATTTATCAAGATTGGCCTTCTCTACTTTCTCGAGACGCTCAATCCTACTTTCGGCGTTATCTAATCTGTTGCGATACTGGATTTCATTAGGTAGCGCTTCACCATTGTTACCATAGAAGTATTTCTTTGCCTTTGAAAGGATTTGAGAACTCAGTTTTCTTAAATTCGGGTCAAGGTATTCGGCACCGACCAATGTTCTTGAAATATCATCCATTGCATCAGGGCCAAGAGAAATCAGAAAAGAGGCCAGTTCCAAAGAGTACAGGTCTGCTACCGTCTGCGGAGTAGATACGGAATCCGGAATTGACAGATTATAGCCAAACAGATAGCAAAACTGAACCACATAGGGGAATAACACAGTTCCAAAGTTCGCATTGGGTTGCATGAATGTCTTGTTGTAGGCAGCAGTGCTACTGAATCCCAGCATTGCCGCGAACTCATCAGCGGAAAACCCGTAGCGGAGTCTCGTTCTTTCCATCAGGACGTTCAGATATTTCACGGTATTCTCCGTGTCAACAAAGCAAGATTTTGCCTGTTCCATAAATGCAGCCACAATTTTGGCTCGTTCTTGTTTTGAAGCGGTATTCATCTTGCTCCCCATTGAGAAAGCGTCGAAGATGTTCTCTACTGGCTTGGAGTTCTCGTTGATGTTATTACTCATAATTCCCCTCCTGTTTGGTTTGATAGACAAGTTCATACAATTACCGGGAGCAACAATCTTTGTAACCGGTAATATAAATTATACCTTTACTGCACTTATATAATACCACAAAAACGCGAAAAAGTCAATTACTGTACGTTAGGGGGAGCAGTTTATGGCCGCTATTATCTATCTTGATATCGTCAAAACGCCGGAGTTGAACGGTGAGGTGTGCGTCCACAGTTTTGTCGTAAATCCTTCCGCCAAGTCGGATAGGCAGAAGGATACTTACTTTATGGCCGCTCCGATTGGTTATACGAGGCTGAAATTGGCAGAGCTTTGCCGCATTATTGAGAATATCGGATTGCCGACAGGGTCTCAAATCGCAGTATTCAGCAGTGATAGTGTGATTGCACGCACCGGTGCCTCTTTTGGGGTAGAGGACGGAGACACTGAGCCCAGCCATAACAAAGACCTTTGGGCGCGGCTCAAATATGCCTGTACCGCAAAGAAATACAAGGTCATGTTCTATTACAGTGGCCTTTTATCCGAAACCGTACATGACAACACGTGCATTTACATCGAAACAAATCTTGCGAAAGGAGGGAAGACAAATTGTCCGAAGCATTGAATAAAGCCCAAGAACAGCAGCTTTACGCATTGCTCGATGCCATTATGCATGACAACATTGTTCTGCGTAGAAGCTTTGGCGGAGACATCCCCAATTCTTATGTGCTGACGAAGTGTGTAAATCGTGTCGTGGAAGAGCGGCCGGAGCTGAAAGAAGCGGCTGTTCTGATGATATTGTATCCGGCATTCAAATGGATGATGCAGGCGAAAGACCTTGATGTCATGATGCAGAATTGTGAAAGCGTTCACGACGATGAGATGTGCGACGTCGAAGCCATTTCCCGTCTGCGCCGCATCCAGAGCTGGCTGGCTCCGAACATTGAGGAAGAGTCTTTGCATTTCAGAAAACGCAAAGAATACTTCGAAAGTTGTCAGATGCTTCTCGATGCTATTGAGGAATCGCGGTCAGAGCTTTTGTACGAAGTCGACTACTGTTCCAGCATGCGGGAGGTATTTGACTGTTTTCTGAATCCCGCTGTTCTTCCGAAGAATGGCCGCATTAAAATCATGAAGTATTGCGAGCGGTGCATTGAATCCGTTTACAATACAGCAGGTAGTGTTATCAAGGAATATTATAAAATCCTGATGACAAGCAGTGATGTGGACGGGGTAGAAGAAGCAAGCCTTTATCATAATGTTCCGCTGCTCCTTACGGAATACACGCGTATTCTGTATCGTGCCTCACGGTCAAAGGACCCTGCCATGAAACTGCTTGGGTCTTCTTCGTACGAAGATTTGAGTAAAATCAAAGTTTCTGATAAAAACAGAAGCGATGCCTATCTCATTGTGGAGTATGTGAAACTCATACGAGGGGCTATCGAAATCATGAAACAGTTCCCGCTTGGTCAACGTTATTATGACGTTATCCTTGCAATGATTGAGGGAAAAAAGTACAACTGGACAGATGAGCAGATTGCCGGGCATCTTGGTGTTACGGCAGGAACATTCTCTACCAGAAAAGGACATGCCATTGGTGTGTTCGGATGCTTATTGTTTGGCTGTGACGCGAACGGGCTGCTGAATTGCCTGATTGACGCTCGCGTTTAAATAAGAGGTACAGATTATGGCTCGGAATCATTGTACTTCTGAAAACATCAACCATACAGAAACCCAAAAACAAAGTACAACTCCTAAAACCATAACGTACGAACGCAAATGCAAGGAATGCGGCAGGATTTTTTATTCTACCGCCAAAAACACTCAATATTGTAAGTTCTGCAGCACCCTAAGAAGAGAAACTCAGGTAAAGAAGAACACAGAAACGAGGCGAATGAAGATAGGACAGACAAGAAATAAAATCACTACGGGACATGCTTACAATCTGGACGGAAAAAGGGTTGTAATCCCGAATGATTATATGCTGAATGCTGTCAGCATATTCGCCAGTTATCTCGGTGTTTCATACGGCAAATTCGATTCATGGAAAGAAAAAAATATGGACGAATACCTTGAATGGGAACGTCAGATGCTCATTGATTATGTTGAGCAGAGTAAAAAGTGCAAGATGTGCGGTCCGAGAGCTCCTTCGCGCAAGGTGTTCGAAAAGTACAAGAGATAAGGGGTGTGATAAACATGAACGAACATTATGTTATCGGTCAGGTACGCGCCATGTATGAAGGCAAAGAACGTGTTTTCGATGTCTATGATGATGGTACGGTAATTCTGCCTAACGGGGAACAGATGACGCTTGACGATTCTGTTGTGGAAACGCTTCGCGCCGAATACAACAATGCAAAGTCTGCCAATAACAATGGCGCAAAAGGGCTGAATGTGAATGTCGGCCATAGAGAAACCAAAGCTTACGAAGTGCTTACAAAAACAAGCGATACACTGGATGAGGCAAACCAGACGCTTAAAGATACTAAGCATGCCAGTAAGGAAATCCTAGAACAGGCACAAATCATCAAAAACAATAACAAGCGTAACATCGGTATCGCAATGTTCATTGTTGCCGTTGTCGCCATCGCTATTGGCTTCTTCGTATACACAAACTGGGTCCAAATCAGTGGACAGCTTACCGGAGAATATAAAGTTGCTGTCGTAAATGTGGATATTCCTTCCGGGGATACCATCGAGGATTCAGAACTCAGCTATAAGACTTTGAGTGTCAACGAATACGAATCTTTATGCGGTTCGCATTTCGTAGACAGCGACGGGAAGATGCAGCAGGATACTCCTGTGTTCTTTGTAGATAGAACAGGTTCCATCGTAAATAAGTTCGCGACCTCTGATATGAAGGCCGGAGATATTGTTATGACGTCTTCTGTATCTGCACAAAAAGCGTCACAGGATATGTATGTGGTTGAAACCGAAGATAAGGATGGAAATCGTCAGAAGCAAACAATAGACGGCGCATTGCTTGCTGGGGATACGACCATTCAATATATCGCACGGGTAACTACTTCGTCTGGGGAGTCTTGCGATGTCGTCTTGTCCAGCATTAAACTACGCGACAAGACAATCGAGGATGTTTTGAATGAGCGGGGTGCAAGCATTTTACAGTCTGCCAGTACGACAAACAGCGCAGATAAAGATTCTAACGTAGAAGGCGGTGAATAAAATGTCTAAGATTTATCATCCGGATTGCAAATCTCTTATCATGTCTATGTATGTAAAGAATGGACTTATTGCCATTCTGTTCTTGATTGCTTCTATTTTCGGTGTTGTTGTAATGCAGGAGTGGAAGATTCTTCTTATCGGCTTGATGTGCGCTGCTTATTTTATTTTTCAAATTTATGAGATTCATAATGATGAAAAAAATGGACGGTATAAGACTGTTAAGGGAATTGTTGTATCCGATGAATCCAGCAAAAATATGATTCGCCAGCAGATTTCAACCTATCGAATCATCCCTGTCAATGAGGACGGAGAGTTTATTGACAAAAACGGAAAATACGATTTTTTCCTCAGCGTCAACGAATCAAAGAAGAATGTTAAAAATTCTTTCTTCGTTGGTGCTATGTATGACTTTATTTTTAAATCAAATGAGGATGGCGTAACTGCGTTTAATGACAGGAATCTCGTAACCTGCAGTCGTGTAACGACAGCCGTCAAAAACGATGATACTATCGTCCCCGCTGATACGCAGAAATCAGTACCTTCCATGAGTCCGTTGGAAGCGTACAATAAAGTCAAACAAGAAGCCGAAAAAGAAGTTATTGAGCAAAAAAAGAAACACACCAAAGACAACCTCGTCTTTTTGGATGGATTTGGTGAAGGCGGTGATTCAAAGTGAATAGCTTTGTATCATTCGTCTTGCTGATGCTCGTTCCGTATATTTTTTCTTTAAGCATTATCACCATAAATGTTAAGTACCTTACATTGCTTATTATTGCTGCGTATTGCATGGTAAATACATGGTATTCTGAAAACTCCTTTACTTTTATGGGGAGGCGTGTTCATAAGCGTGGCATATTGGTGCGCGGTATTGTGCAGAACGTATGGCGCGGTGAAGATGATACCTATGTGGTAGATATCGCTGCAAAAGATTCTGACGGCATCGAAACAATCATCGTTCCTGCTCGGTCTGTTGGAAAGGAATTCTTACAGACATTCTTGGCATCGCAAAAGAATGGTGATTACTTCGATATTACCGTAATTCAGTACACAGACTGCTTAGGAGAAAAGACCTACGAGATACCTTGTGATTGGGCAACAAATGGCTTATTAAGTGGTTTGTCTTATCACCCACAGAAGGGGAGAGACAGTTTTATGCAAAACCGAAAAGACCAAGGAGATAAAGCGGCATTTATTATGCGCGGCATTTGCGAACTGCTGATTCCGGTATCGTTCATCTGCTTCATCTTTGACACGGGGTTTGCTATCGTTTTATTGGTTACTTCTCTGTGTGGCATCGTATGCTTCGTACCGAGCCGCAAGTTGTCAAACCACAAATTTTGTGGTATAATATTAGTAGAGAGAACGATTACTACTATTGAAAAGTGGTGGAACTCGAAATCCGACATGAATGTGCCTGCTGAGATAAAAGAAAGCGAAAATACCGCATCAGCAGAAAAAGAAAAGAAAGAAAAAGTCGAAGCGATACGCCGTGCAGTACAGAAGGCGGAGTCCGAAGAAAAGAAATCTGAGGCCGTTGTAGCAATTGATGGCCTTTTGCAAAAAGGAGCCGCCAAGATTCCAGTCAAGGAAGAGGCCGTGGTGCAAGAAGAACCGGAAGCGAACGTGCAGAAGCCTTCTGCCTTAAAAGCAAGGCAACCTGATAAAGGTGATTTACCGAAAAACGAAGAAGTTCAAGAACCTGTAACCGAAACAGACAAGGGCACAGCTTCCGTGGACATTGTTGCCGATACAAGCACAATAAGTTCTGCAGTAAGTGAGGTTGGTTCCAGTGAACATGTAAAACCAAAAAGGACTTCCAAAAAACGCCAAACAACCAAAAAAAGAGAAAAGAAACCAGCGTCTTCAAATTCTCAGCTGACATTTGATTTGCTTTCGGATGTCGCAAAGGAGGACGTACAAACCACCAATCCATCGGATAAGGTTCAGAACGAAAAAGATGACGATTCCTCTGACGAAATCGAAAAGGTGGAAGATACCGACATCGAGGTCATTGAACCGCCGAAAGAACATGTAAATCGATTCGGGGACTCTTTGATAAAGAAGAAACCCGATGATAACATCGTGGCAGAATATTGATTTTGTCACCCCCCTCAAAGGAGCAATCTGTATGCCGAAGAAATCTAATGCCGAAAAAGTATGGTCCAACAAGCTTCCAAAGGTGCTCAAGCCTGTCGGCTGCTCGTTTTCCGATGATGAATGGAGCGATTTCACCAGCTTGTTTCCAGTAAATGGGTGGGACATGTATCCTCCGAAACCCGATTTGACCGGTGAACTTATAAAAAGGTTATTGGTGAATAAGGTTCTCAAGTACCAGAGCATTGTTTCTCAGAACAAGTGTCTTTTGTGCGGTGAAGTCACAGATGGACGTTCTTCTCACTACCGCAGAGATTTAGGCTTGTGCGTTCCCTGTTGCCAAAGTGTGTTTTACGTGCGTCGTTGTAAGCGCAACCGCCTTGTGATAGACCCGGAAAACGGAAAAGAAATAAAGGAATGGGACAGAGATAAAGTGCATGCAAAATGCGCTGTCTGCGGCAGTGAAGGTATCTCTAATGTCGCACTTTGCTTGTGCAAGAAATGTGCTTCCCGCGCATCGAATCAGCGTATCAGAAAAGCGGCTGAGGGTATCAAGCCGGAGGAGCTCGGCGTAAAGTATGTTACGAAACGCTATCAGGATTATATCAAGGAGATATTCCCCGACAGTCTAAAGGACACCTCGGAGATAAAACTTGTACGGCAAGATATGGGATACGGTATTCGTTAAAACATTTCTGATTTTTCATGCCCTGCTTCGGCGGGGCATTTTTTTATTCGCAATTTGTATTGACCACATTATATTTATGTGGTATAATATAAATATTCCAAGCGAAACATTGCTTTTTAGTCAAAGGAGAAATTTATGAAGAAGAACATTCTGTCCGTTATTGGTGCCGCCACCGTTGCAGCCGTTGCCCTGAAACTCACGACCAAGTATGTCAAGCATGAGGTCATCAAGGAGTTGGAGGATGACGGCTATCTTCATGATGACGACGACTGCGATGACTGTGATGACTGCTGCGGCTGTGACGATTGCATCGATGATATTCATCACGCGCCCGTGACTGCCGTTCATGTCATCCGTGTAGAGCGCCAGCATGACGAAGCGAAAAAGGATACTGATAAGGCAACCGAAGCGAATCCTGATGCCGATAAGGATGAATCCGCCAAGGCAGATTCCGATAACGCGTCCGAGGCCAATGATGAATCCGCAGAGAAGCCAGTTGAAGAAAAGGCGGCGGAGGAAAAGAAGAATGAGCCTGATATCGTTGTTCCTGTAAAACAGCCTGCCAAGAAAGAGGATGACAAGTCCGACTTGGACGTCCACATCGATGAAATTATCGATTCTTTTTCTGGTCCCAACGCCTAATCAATCATTATTTTAATTTTTTTACCATAAAGGAGACTTAAACCATGAAAGATGCAGCAAAGAAGTTCCGCAAGACCTGTGAGAAGTGCAACAAGCCGTTCAGCACCGCCAATGAGAGCGAGGTGCTGTGCCGCGAGTGTCGTATGCGTGACGATTTCGCAAAGCGCCGCGCAGAGGATGAGGCTCGCAAGGAAGCTGATGCAAAGAGCAATGAGGTGTTTGAGACCCGCAAGTGCGTTGACTGCGGTCATGAATTCGACATCACCAATCGTGACCGCGATTTCTTCGAGAGTCACGGTTATTCTCTGCCGAACCGCTGCCCGGAATGCCGCAAGATTCATCGCGACTTCGTGAAGCGCGGGCTGGATAACATCGGTCTGGAAGACACCTGCGCAGATTGCGGTCAGAAGCTGCAGTTTACCAATCGCGAACTGTACTGGTATGTCGTCCATGACTACAAGCTCCCCACCCGCTGCAAGGCTTGCCGTGAAAAGCGCAATGAGCACTTCGCAAAAATCGCAGCAAAGAAAGTGACTGCTGATGGAGTCAAGGATGCGGTTATTGAAGCGCCCCTCAATGAGTCGGTCGCAGAAGATGCCAATGCCCCCGCAATCACCGGGGATATTACTTCTCCCGCAGAGACTGTCACGGAAACTCCGGTAGAGGCAGCTGCTGAGACGGTTGCCGAGACCGCCTCCAATACGACTCCTGACGCCAACGGCGTATCCGCTTAATGTCGTCTTTGCACAGTTTCTGTATCGAACTTCTAATCGCATACGGATTCTGTATTACAGCATGGGCTATATTCCGGGTTATGTTTGTACTTAATCGCAACAAAATTCGGAAAAACCATGCTGATGGGGATTGTGACAGTAATAAAAACGCTGCCGCAACAAATGTATTCGACGAAGGTATCGACAAACTCGATTGGTTCATGTGGGTTGCAACGAAGTTGGCTGTTGTAGCCTTTCTAATGAGAATCATCGTTGCTTTCTTTGCTCGATAATCTCAGTCGCGGAAGGAGTAAGCATTGGACAACATTAAAAATCCGGCGAAAAAGCCGAAACTCAAAAAGTCTTATTCGAACAGCACCATCTTTCAGAAGCTGATGGTGGATGATGTTCGCAACAAGATTCTCTTCACCATTCTTTGTCTTCTGATTTATCGTCTGGGTTGCGGTATTACGATTCCGTTCGTAAACACCACTGCGCTTCAGACTATGTTCGGAAGCACCTCTGTACTGGATTATTACAATCTGGTTTCCGGTGGCGCACTTTCTCAGTGTGCGGTATTTGCGATTGGTGTATCTGCATACATCAACGCAAGCATCATCATCCAGCTTTTGACTGTTGCGATTCCGAAACTGGAAGAAATCAGCAAGGACATCGGCGGGCAGAAGCAAATCAATAAAATCACGCAGTATGTTGGTTGTGGTTTGGCGGCTGTAACAGCTATCGGGTACTTCTTTATTATGAAGAACTACGGTGCGATGAAATACACTTCCGGCATTTCGCAGGTTGTGGAAGCCATTACTGTTATTGCCATTCTGACTGCTGGTTCTCAAATCGTCATCTGGCTTGGATGGCTGATTGACGAAAAAGGTATTGGCAACGGTATTTCCCTTATCATCTTTACCGGTATCATTTCCAGATGGGATGCTGTCATCTCGTTGTTCCAGAATTCTATTGCAATGGGCAAGGAAAATGGCTGGTGGTATTATCTGATGATTCCCGGCGTCATCCTCTTTGTTTTGGCGGCTACCTTCTATGTCGTTTTCGCAAGCGATGCAGAGCGCCGCGTTCCTGTTCAGTATGCCGGTAAAAATGTGGGGAACAAAGCATCCACTGGTCAGTCCAGTTATATCCCCATCAAACTGATTATGTCGGGTGTTATGCCTATTATTTTCTCGTCCACCATTTGCAGTATGCCGTCTCTCGTGACGATGTTCCTCGATTACAACAAGCACCCAAGCCTGTATATGGCGCTGGCATCTTGGAATTCGCGGAACTGGATTTATGATGTTGCGTATGTAGCCCTGATTTTCGCATTCAACTTATTCTACATCGACATCACATTCGACCCCATCGAAATGGCAAACAACCTGCGCAAGAACGGCGGCAGTATCCCCGGTATTCGGGCAGGCAAAGCTACCAGTGATTATCTGCGCAATGCTTGCCATTCTCTCGCCGGTTCGGGAGCATTTGTTCTTTCGGTTATTGCATGTGTGCCTATCTTGGCAACTGCGGTTACAGGTCTGAATATGCACTTTGGCGGTACCAGTCTGTTGATTGTCACAGGTGTTACGCTTGAAGTTATCGATTCTCTTAACAGCCATTTGGTGGTTCGCCATCACAAGGGTTTCTTGAATTGACGGGAGGGCAACACAATGGCAATTTATGAAATCATTCTGTGCATCTTGATTCTGCTGGTTTCTGTTCTGGTTTGTGCGGTTACGCTTTCCATGGATAAGGCTGACAAGAACAGTCTTAGTGTTATCACCGGAATCAGTGATACAATGCGCTCTGGCGCTAAAGACAGCACGAAAACGTCCGCAAATAAACTGGTTGCTGTATGTACAGCTATTCTGCTTGTTATTGCAATCATCATGTTCGTAGTAACCGGAGTAGGAGGTGCGGCATGAAAGACAAACTGAAAAAGGTAGGTACGGCTATTGTGAATTTCGTGAAGGCAATTCCTTCTTTCGTCAAGAGCACGCCTAAGAAGCTTCACAATTTGGTTGCACCCAAAAATGTGACTTGGCCGAGTATGCACAACACGCTCCATCGAACCGGAGCAGTTCTTGTTGTGAGTGCTGTATCCGCCGTTATTATTGGCATTATGGATGCGGCATACGCTCTGTTGCTTCACGTTCCGTTCCTGTTCGTTTAAAATACTGCCCCGGTAGGCAACCTGTCTGCCGGGGTATTTTTATAAAGGAGATTTTCATGAAGAAAAACGCAAAAATGATTTTGGCGGTCATCAGTGCTGCGTGTATTGCATTGACTGCGTGCAGTAAAGATACGGCCGATACAAGTGCATCTGAGACTTCGGAAACAGCCACCTCCGAAACAGCTTCCGCTGTTGAGTATGACCTCGGTCTTGATGATGACGGGTATTTTCGTGATGTGACTGCGTCCAAATACATAAAGATGCCCAAGGATTATAAGAAGTATACGGTCAGCAAAGATGTATACGCCGTTACAGACGAGGAGATTCAAAGCGAGTTGGATTATTTTCAGTCCAATTACAAGCTGACGACAGAGGTAACAGACCGCGCCGCACAGGAAGGCGATGTTGTGAACATTGACTATGAGGGTACGGTTGATGGTGTTGCTTTTACCGGTGGAACAACAGAAGACTACGATTTGGAACTCGGTTCCAATACCTTTATTGACGGATTTGAAGAGCAAATCGTCGGGCATAACACGGGGGATTCGTTTGATGTTACGGTAACATTCCCTGATGGATATAGCAGTACAACAGATAGAACTACAGGCGAGCAGACTATCGAACTCGCCAACAAGGAAGCTGTTTTCCATGTAACGCTTAATAAAATTTCTCAATATAGCATGACAGATGCTGATGTTGCCGGTATCATGAGTGGCTACAAGCTGCAAGACGGCACTGCTGTAACCACAGTAGCTCTGCTTCGTGAATATGTTGAAGAGAATCTTCGGATGAATAAGATTCAGAATGAGATTGAACAGTATTTCATTGACAATGTAAAACTCAAAAAGGATACGACAGACCTTGTCAACCTGAGTCTTGAAACCAACTTGAAGTATGTCGAAAACGAAGCAACTGCCTACAATATGGACTTGGAGACATTCGTTCAGACATACAGCAATTATAAGACCTCGGAGGAGTATTCAGAAAGTCTTCGTAGTCAGACGGAAGAAAATGTTTTACTGAGCCTTGTTGCGCAGTATCTGGCAGAGGAACAGGACTATAAACCGTCTGTCGATGAAGTGAAAGCTTATATTGGCAGTAACTACGATAACGCCGTTGATACCTATGGAGCAGGTCCTTTGGCACAGGAGTGTATGTATAACAAGATTATGGGCAACTACTGCATTGATGTGTACGAGCGGTCTGCCGCAGCTGAATAAGGTGATGTATTATGGCAAAAACACCTATTATTCCACCACTGCCCGAAGAAGAGCATTTCGAACAGGAACTTGGTGCGTACAATTACATTCCAAATGATGAGGATGATGGAACTGGTGAAAACTTCCCTCATCAAAAGGCAAGTCATGACGAGGATGACAATAAATCGATGAATGCGATGGACGCGTCAGAGGACAAAGAAAAACGGCGATTTCCCATCTGGACAGTTTTGTTGGTCGTAATCTGCATCGTTCTTATTGCCATGATTGGCTATATTGGATGGAAGGCGTATGATTACTATCATATCCCTGCATATGAGACAGGAAACATCTCCGACGATGTAGAAGAACCCGTTTCTACTCCCTCGATTCTTATCCCGTCTTCTAATTCAAGTGAGAGTGATTCAGAACCGGAACCGACACCAAAGCCAGCGTATTCCAAGAACACCGTTGGTTACTTAACCGTTCCCGGCGTTGATGTTACAGATGAGCCCATTTTGCAGCATCCCACAGACGATGATTATTACCTGACTCACAATGAGTTCGATAGGGAAAGTATCTGGGGCGCTTATTTTGTTCCTTCCGAATGGAATGTCAGCAATGTTGACGATATGTACAGAGTAACTGTTATTTTTGGACATAGCAACGGAAATAGTATGCACAAGAAATTCAGTGTTTTGAAATACTTTCGCGATGTCAACTTTGCAAAGGAACATCGGTATATTTATCTTACCTTGGGTGAACAGCAGACACGATGGAAAATCTTTGCTGTTGCCGATTATCCTATTGACCCAAGTTATACCATTGCGAATCCGGACGATTCGTATTTCCTGACAGAGATTGCAAGTATGAAAGCTTATTCTTACAATCAGTACGCCACAGAAGTTGGATTGAATGATAAGGTTTTGATTTTGTCCACCTGTTCCGGCAGTGATAATTACGATACTCGTTTTATTGTATGCGCAAAGCTTGACCAGATTTTCTAAAAAACACTTGCATTATGCTGCGAAGTTAATATAATTAAGACATAACATAAATCAAATGATTTAACTGTATTATTGCAATCGGCAACTGAGCCGCCAATGGATTGTTCCATCGGCGGCTTTTTGCTGTTTATATAGATGTCCGATGTTTACAACTCTTTAAATTATGGAGGTATTTACTATGAATGTGTTTGACAGTATCGTTCTCGTTGCCGCGTTTTTATGGACTTTTGCCATGGGAGCCAGCTTCATCGCCGCTCTCGACTGGAACGGAATCATTGAGGCTTGGTGCTTCCAGATTACCATTCCTGCAGCAATCGCTTCCCAGATGGTGATGTTCTTTTTCGGCAAAATGAGTGCCGCTTATTCTTGCGGTGCTTTTTCGTACTTAACTATTGCGATTCTGAACATGATTGAGAAGGGATATCTTTATATCTACATTGCATTAGCGCTCGCAATCATATACGGTATTTCGCACCGCTATCACGACTAAAAAAACGATTTATAACTAAATCGTTCGCACGAAAGGAAAGGTAAAAAATGGAAAAGATTCTCAATGTGAAAATTCACAATCAGACCGAGGAAGTCGCAAGTAAGGCAAAGAACGAGGCTCGCAACACTGCCAAGAATCCCCACATGGCAATGTTCGTCTTGTTTGCCGTCCTGTTCAACATTCTGGCGTTCGTCGTTCCCGTCAACGCAAATGACCTGTGGGGTTCTCGCATGAGCGCCTATAAGGTCGGCTGCGGCATCGGGTGTGCTGTTTTGGCGTGGTGTCTGCTGCATCTGCGCGACATTATTCGTGAACCAAGTCTTATCGGGGCTTATCAGATGTCCTACGATAAGCAGCGCACTTTTAAAAAGCGCGGCATCATTGCAAGCATTGGTACTGTTCTGAATAGTGTTGTGTATGCGGCACTCACGGTAACGATTGCTTCTCTGCCAACGCTTGGCGCTCTCGCAGTTAGTTCTATTTATTGCAAGAGTTTTGCAGGATTTGAGACGCTTGATGTTGGTATCATGATTAGCGGCATCATTCTTTATCTTGGCGCAATGCTTCTTAATCGTTTCGGCCGAACGATTGATGTTTTCGTTGAGAAAAAGAAGTCTCCGAAAATTTCTTCGGATAGCAAAGAATAAATAACACTAAGGCGCTTTCCCGTAATACGGGAGGCGCTTTTTATTGTATCCTGTACTTGCAAATTGCTGCAAAGTTAATAATATATAGTTATCCGATAAATAAAATCACACAATGCATCGCACCAGAGTTTTATGGGCGTGCATGATTGAATTATCGCCAATCACAATGTACTAAAGGTAGCTATTTTTGAGAAAATAGCTGCCTTTTTTATTTAGAAAAATAATATATTACGGAGGATATGTGAATATGAAAACTTTTAACGAGTATGTCGCGGAGACTACTGCTCCTATCATTATGGACGCTGTTCGTATGCAGAAGTACGAAAAGCGCATTCGTTCTGCACGCATCGAAAAGAGAAAGCGTACCATGCGCAGCGACAAGAGCATTTCTATTGTTAAGAACACGCTGAAAAAGCGTGGCTACTACAGTGAGAAGACCAAGGGTGTTCCTGCGCGTTCTATCAACAGCGATGTCGAAAAGTATTTCGAGGTGGCGTGATAGGAGGACACTATGAGTTACGAGACTGTGATGACGGCAGCAAAAATCATTGCCACTGCGCATCCTATCGCACGAGGGGTTTGTAAGTGCGATACGCCTGCAGACGTATCTTTCAAGGATGTTGCCAGTACGCTTCTCGATTCCGGATGGGAAAGCGTTCTTATTGCCGATAAAAATCTACTCATTGTGAACACGGACGCGGCACGCGCTGACTATATGAAGGCGCACCCGAACAGTAAGTTTACAATTTACCGACAGTGTATCGACAAGCACGGAATTCCCAGAAAAGTCACCGAAGTGTGGGGGTGAAATGTGTGAGCTGTACTCGAACCGTTTGGCTGATAGATACCGAGAATGTCCAAAAGAAATGGCTAAATGTAGTGCATTTCAAAACCAAAAAGGACAAGCTGATTATCTTCCTCGGTCCGGAAGCCACATACATTTCGCTTAAAGAATTGCAGGTTTTTCTAACAAAGTACCCGGTCAACCAAGTAGAGTTCTGCGTCTCCAATGCAGGGAAAAACAGCATGGATTTTCACGTTGTTGCTAAACTTGGTAGTCTTTGCACAACAGGAAAGAAAAGCAATTATATCATTGTGTCGGCAGACAAGGGATATGACGGGCTTATTCAGACTATGTGCAGTAAAGGGTTAAGCGTTAAACGGATAACCTGTGAAGCAGTCATCCCACACAAAGAAACAAAAAATCATTCTACTTCTGTACGGGACAACAAAGACGCTTTTTGCGCACGGTTACAAAATTTATGCGTTCAGCAAAAAATCGACGCTGAAAACATAAAACAGATTATCGATGCTGCAAGGAGCATTTCTGCCCCGTATAAGAAAAATTTCATTGAGCGTGTGAATCCAAAAATATCTCGCGCAGGTGTTGGCAATGCACAAAACGCCGCACATGCTGCCGCTCTTATGGGGGCGGTAAAGAAAGAAATATATCCCATGCTCGCATAATCAAAATATAACCGCTTACCTTTTTCAGGTAAGCGGTTTTGTTAAAAAAGGAGTATTATAATGGCAAATAAGAAATTCAGTTGGAATGCCAAAACGCCCATGACCTCTCCTGATATGGTTGCGAACCCTGTCCGCTGGAATCCGATGGATAAGGAATGGAAAAAACGAGTAGAGGCGATGCAGCTGTACAACGAGGACGCCACCGCGCCTTGGCTCACAAACGAAATGAAAAAGACTTTGCGTGCTCTGCGTGATAGAATTTTAACTTTCGGCGGTGATGAGGTTTTGCTCAATACCCGTGATGAGGATGCGGAAAAAGTTCTGGAACGAGGACAGTTCTTCTATGGTTCCAAGTATATGAAGAAGGGCGAAGATTGTCGTTGCCATCAGAACGCTGCTTATCTGTGGGATGCAAATCGTGGCAGATGTCAAATTGCGACCGGATATGCCCTGAGTGAAGATGGCCTTTGGCGACAGCATTCGTGGGTCGTTCAGCCTATGACGCGTACCGTTAAGGTGTGGGAAACCACCGTCGAGCGTGTTGCCTACTTTGGTGTTGTGTTGAACGATGAGGAATGTCAGGAGTTCTTTGACACCGTGACATACTAAGAGGCGAGGTGTATTTATGATTTTTCCAAATCGAGAAATCGTTGCTGCGCTCTGTGCCGAATATCCAGCCGGAACACGCGTGAAACTGCTGAAAATGGATGATATTCAGGCTCCGCCTATTGGAACACTCGGCACAGTTTCAGGTATAGACGATACCGGCAGTATCATGGTTCGCTGGGATAACGGTTCTGGTCTGTTCGTGGTTTATGGTGAAGATGCCGTTGAAAAAGTACCGTGAATACGATGCCGTATTCCTGTTGTGGCTATCTTGTCAATTGCTGCAAAGTAGATATAATTAAGGAACTAAGATAAATCAAAGTATCAATTCCTTGACTTGTTTTAGTTCAAAATCTGTTCGTGCAGCCATCTCAATCGAGATGGCTGTTTTTTTGTTGTGTTAAGGAGGAAATTGAAATGTTTACAATTAACGTAAAAGAAAACAACGCCGTCAAGAAGTATATCTGCAGCTCCGCAAAAGCCGTGGCAGCAAAAATGTCTGAGCTTGCTCTGTGGACGAAGGATGTGCAAATCAGTTGGGGTGATGATGTCTACGGCACCGCTTACGATGCCCAGCGACAGATTCCGGCCAACGATTTTCTGGCTTTTGTTTGATTGAGAAGGGAGATAAGTGCTATGTTTAAGATTTGTAATGATAAGACTTATTATGTTGTTCAGACCACCTCTGAAGATGTAGTTGTCGAAATCTATATCAAAAAAGACGGACGAGGTAGTGGCATCAGTCTTCATGAAATGCATCTCGACCTGTGCCGTGCTATCCGAAAGCTGCAGCATGATGGCTATACAATCATGAAGGTTTATCCTGCCATGGGTGACCGAAGAGAGAGCATTGATGTGCTGTCTATGCCGGAATTCATCCAGTCTGCGAAATGCCCCGACAACGATGTTGAGGAAGCGGTCGTCTTTTCTTACTTCGAGTCCGGAGCAACATTCCAGTTGCCTTGCAAGGTAAACAAGGAAACGCACGAAATTTTCGATGTCACCTGTGCAGCAATGCCGTGTGATGACGACTGTTTCAGTTATGCAGAAGTGACAATCAACGGCAAGGATTATCCTGTCAATTTTATTGACGATATTCTTCTCGAAAACAATGTTGATGATGCGCTGGATGAGTTTTATAGAATTCAGCAGACAGGCGAGTATTGGCAGCCTGATGGCAACAAAACGCTGGATGATGCCATTCACGAATGTCGTTGGGCGATTCTGAAAGACGCCTTGATGCAGCGCGGTCATGATGCCGTTGCTGATTTTATTGGCACCGATGTTTCCAGTGATTCTTACGAAAGACTGTTGGATGAAACGGAAGCACAGATGCCGAGCGAGGAATTCGAAAAGTTCTGGGAGAGATACATTTGAGGAGGACTTATTTTGGAAAATATGTATGGGTTGAGCCGTAAAGCGTAAGAGCGATACTACCAACATTAACGTATCCCAAAAAGTCATCGCTGAAGACAAAAAGAAGGAGATGAAAGTATGATATCCTATTATCCGGGTGACCTACCCCCGATTACGGGTAATCCAGACGATATTTTCCTTTGTGACCCTATTAAAGAGGCAGCATCTGAATATTTGCAGTCGGAAGCTAAGCGTCGAAAGGAAATCATCGCTCAAATCGAAAAAGCTGATGCCATCACATATCAGTTAAACACTGGTATTTACATTATTGTAAGCCCATCATTTGAGCCAGATTATGCCTACCGAGTCACTTATATGGATTCGCAAGGACCGTATGCTCACAACGATTTTGCAACAGCATCAAAAGTTGCTGATGAAATTGGGCCTGGTGCTGTAGCATTGGAAGCCGTTATCATTTGACGAAAACAAATAGAAAGGAAATGTTTCCAGCGATTCCTACAAAGGACTGCTGGATGAAGCGAAAGCACAGATGCCGAGCGAGGAATTCGAGAAGTTCTGAGAGAAGTATATTTGAGGAGGACTTATTTTGGAAAATATGTATGCGCTAAGCCGTAAAGACCCGTTTTTTGGAGATGTGCGTTTTTACGTAGAATGTAAGAGTGATACTGCCAACATTAACGAAGCGACGCGGTTCAGCTTGGATGAGGCGATGAAGCGGGCAAAGTTCCTGAATTGTGGAGCTTGCCACTATTCTTGCGTACGCGTACCCGCGTAAGACAAAGGAGAAAATAAATGGCAAACAATATCATGAATATCATGTCTGTTTCTTTCAATTCTCAGGCAGAGTTGGAGGATTTTCTGAATCGTGTCAAGGGAAAAGACGATGATGACGAAAAAGATTTTTCGCTTCAGTCTGTTGTTCCTATGCCGGAATCACTGCAAATCGTATCGCCATGTGACAGGATGCTCGCATGGGCGGCCGTAAATAAATACGGAATTGACCCGGAGAAGTATCCGGAAAACGTAAGAAAGGCTATTTGCAGAGAAACTTTTCTTCTGCACAGGAAGGAAAAACTTACTGCATCAGATATGGTTGGTGTTTGCAAGGAAGCTGCGGAAGCTCGCTCCAAACTGGAACATGTGAAAGATAGCAAACTCATCAACCTGAAACGTATCCCCTATAATATCGAGGAGTTCGACGCTGTGGCGGAACGTACATTGGAAAACGCCGTAAGCTATGGATATGCCTCGTGGTATTATTGGCGTGTCGCAAACTGGGGCGTAAAGTGGGATGTCTTCGATGTGAGTATCCGTAGAACAAATGATACGGAAATCACTGTTAACTTTAAGACTCCTTGGAATACGCCTACATGCGCCATTGTCGAACTGAGCCGTAAATTTCCACACGCCAATATTCGTGTAGAATATGCGGATGAGGATATCGGAAGTAATTGTGGCTGGTATGCGCTTTGCAAAGGAGATTTTGTTGACGACGGTTATCCAAGCGAAGGTAACGCAGCAATCGATTTTGCTTGTAATATCTGGGGCTACGATGCCGATGCATATCGTGCAGAGATGAGTTTGCTGTAAGTAAAGCGAAAAAATAAAACCCCCGGAAAAAGTTGAAGCGCCACTAAATAGCTGCGCTTGCAAATTGCTGCAAAATCGATATACTAAGTATATTCGATAGATAAAATACAATTACAATTCAAAATCAACATACCGCTATCTCGTAAGAGGTGGCGGTATTTTTTGTTATCGCCGAAAGGATGATGAAGAAGAATTGATAAAAAAGACAAAAAGCTGTTTATCAAGTCAGGAGTTTCCCGGCAAAAATATCGTTTGTGTTTTTTGTGATAGCAGTGGTGTTTTCAAAAACGAATCTATTGAAAGCATGTTTCCGGATGCCAAGGTACGGTATGACAAATCTGAGCATCACTTGGGACATGTTGTGAACTGCTATGGCAATAAAAGGACCGTAATAGCAGATATGATTTGTCTTGAAAGTAACAAGGTGAATTACGGATACCTATACGGTTGTTTCCTGCAAGTGGTCATGAAAGCAAAGCTGGCCGAAGCAAATATCCTGCTTATGAGCCCCGGCTGCAAAATCACAGAAAATCAATGGCACAAAATCAAGCCAATCCTTGAAGGTGCTCTTGAAAAAGAGGGACCGGATGTGGACGTGATTGTTTGCTTGTCGAATGATGATAATGTCATTCGCGTTCGTTGTGCCTAACTGTTTATTGAGGAGGATTACTATGACAAAGGTTTTTACAATCGTTGCTAATGAGGTTGTTGACGGTGCAGTGGAATGCACACTGATTCAGTTTAGCTATAATCCGGAGCAAATCCATAACCCTGAAAGTGTCCTGCGCGGCGCTGTCAAAGACTATCTCAATACGGATGAAGGCAAACGACAGCTTGAAATCAACTGTGGTTGCTGGAACTGGGGCGATGTCGATGACATTCCCGGCTCGTTCTTCTTGAATTACGGTCTGGGTAAAATTACACCACTGGATGTGGATATTATCGTTGACCGCAATGAGAGCTTTGCGGACGAGAATTGATGAAAGGAGTAAATAGAATGTATATTTCGAGCGCGTGTGATGTGGTAATTGAGATTACTCGTCGCTGTAATATGTGCTGTGCGCATTGTTTGCGCGGTGATGCGGAGGCGGTCGATATTCAGGAAAGATATATCGATGCGTTTCTTGACAGTTTTGCTAATGCAGGATACATCAGTTCCTTGACCTTTACGGGTGGAGAAATTTCTTTGAATATTCCTGCTATCCGCTATACTTTGAACGCCGTAAGAGAGCGAAACATTTCCGTTGGGAGTTTTTATATGGTAACCAACGGGAAAGCCGTCGATAAGATGGTAGAACTCGCTTTGGCGAGCCTCGAATGGTGGAATTATTGCGATGACAAGGATGACTATTCGTGTGGCCTTTGTATCAGCAGCGATGATTTTCATGAAGAAATTCCCCGCGAAAGTGCGAGTATTCTTAGCGGTTTGAGATATAATCGTAATGATAAAGTAACGGATTTTCGCAAGCAATATCTCATTAACGAGGGTCGTGCCAAAACTATCAACGCAAATCAGATTCTAAAGAGAGAACCTATAGTTTCGGAACTTGTGATTGAATATGAGAGAGATTGTAAACCGAGAAATGAAGCCGGAATCAATATCACTGATGGAGAACTGTATCTGAATGCCATCGGTAATGTTGTCGTCGGTTGTGACTGGTCCTATGAATCCCAGAGGAAGTATCGTATCGGCAATGTTATGGATGAAAAATGGTTGGAAAACATTCGTAGCAGCAAATTATGCATCGAAGAAAACAGCTGAAAAATAACAAAACAGAAAGGAAGAAATTATGACTATCAATTTAACTTGTGAGGATTTTGAGCAGGCTATCAAATCCGGCGCATCCGTGTTCGAAGGCAACACAATTCCCGATACCGGAAAACCGTCCGGGCGCTACTACCGTTTCATTCGTGTGCCGCTCGCCAATGGCGAGCACAAGGTAGATGCCTTGTACGGGCAGCGGTTTTATGGAACCTTGGAAAAGAAACCCGTAACATTCAATCAGGAGATACGCTTCCTTTGCCTCGTTGTCGACAATGCCAAAACCGTCAATGAAACACAGGACTTCAAAACGATTTTCTGCCGTTCTTCTTTTACCTCAAATTCTGTCATAGAGGAAATGGCACCGAAGCTGTTCGATATGTTCCGAGAGAATGTGACGGAAGAAGACAAAAAGAAAATTCTCAAGGGCGGTTATTACGACAAGATAGCACGACAGAACGCTTTCTGTCGCATAATAAATGGGCATAAGAATTATCGCAGCCCTATTGACAGCATTGTCGATGAGATTGGAAACGGGTCTTGCTTTGGCCTGACATCCACAAATGCCGATGAACTGGTAGTGGATTATCTTGCTAATCCCACCGGCTGGGCTGAACGGACGATGGAGAAAATCAAAGAGGCAAATTCCGGGCGGTCTGGACGCCTATACGGGATTACATTGGCTGTGGTGGAAGAGTTGACGGAAGAGTATATGAGAAAGTACAATAGTCCGAACACTCAGGAAATCATGTTCAGGCTTCTTGTTGAACTTGCTAAGCAATACAAAACCGTTCGCCTTGTCCTGAACATCAACGGTAAAACGACCGAAGTAAAGTATCCGGCCAAAGGTATGATGAACAGTGATATCCTGTACGGTGGAGGTTTCTCGACTTGCAACATCACCCCGCGCAGTGAAGAAAATCGCATCGAGGAGTTTATCGCGAACAACGATTCGCAACTCGAAGACAATCGCAGAATTCCCATCAAGTACATTCCCGAAGTCTATTACGGGAATAAGTTGATTTGGAAGAATCCGAATTTTGCAAACACCTGATTTCCAAAAAGGAGGAAATCGAAAATATGATTGCCAAAATCGGTAAAATGATGACCAAAAGGGAAGATAAATCGTTTTCCTACGAAGAACTTGCCGCAATGCTGAAAACCAGCCCTGATGCCCTCAAAACATTCGAGGACACCTATAAAAAACAGGTGCTGGAAAGCGGGGCATTATCCGAGAACTTTTTACAGTGGGATACCGCTACTGTCAAGGCTATGCTCGACAAGAGGGTGCCGTTTACGCGGGACCTTGAAACGCTCATTGACCGTATCGTAGGTGAGTTAACAGATGGTACTCGCCTGTACATCTACAACGAAAAACGTGGCGGATATTATGTAAACTATGCAGCATCTCGATACGCTGTGCCGATAACGAACAATGACCTGAAAAAATACCCGGAAGAACTCAGACCTCAGCTGACAGGAAATCTCGTGAAGGTCGATATTTCGGAGCCGTCGTATAAGATTCTGCTTCAGAATTACGCCGAGTACAAGGATGCACGCGATGACCGCATGAAAAAGTTCTACTACAACCAGTTCCGTCAGGGTCTTGATATTCTTGACCTCGACGACTTCACCTACCAGATGCTCGAAATGAATCCCAACACGATGGGATTCTGGCTTCCGCCGCTGGCAAAAGCGTTGTGCGGGAACAAGTTCTTCAGGATTCCTGATACCAAGATTTTGCGTGTTCCGCTGCCGATGCTGCAGCTCACTCGCCTTGGCTTTGAAACCCTGAATCCAGTGACCAAGGAAATCGTGAACCGCTATTGTAAGCGGATATTCAAGCTGGATGAGCACGAGGATTACTTCATCAAGACCGGAACTTATTCTTCCAAGTATGAGTTCCGCAACGCTCATATCCATGACCCGAAGGAAATCAATGAAATTGGTGAGTATTTCCTGTTCCTGAATCATCTGACATGCTCTATGGCTTCGCCGTTGAATAATGTATGCTTCTATGGTGCTAATACAACGAACGAGTGGGTGCTCAGGGAATATATCAAGGACAAGGAACACAACCCGACCATCTACAACGGTTTGCCGCTGCATACTGAGTACCGCGTATTCGTCGATTTCGACGCTGATGAGGTGCTGGGTATCAGTCCTTATTGGCGTGCCGATGTGATGAAGGGTAAGTTCAAGAACGCAAGTACGCTGCAGGAACGCCACGACTATGTTATCTATCAGATGCACGAGGATATCCTGCAATCTCGATACGATGACAGTGCTAGGATGATTTTGGATGAAATCAAGAAGATTCTTCCCGCTGTCGAATTGGTAGGGCAGTGGAGTATTGATGTAATGCGCAATGGTGATGATTATTACATCATCGACATGGCGCTTGCTGAAAACTCCGCCCTGAACGATTGCGTGCCACGGGACAAACTTCGAACCTACCCACAGCAGTGGTTGCCTGAACATGCTTAAGAAGACGACACAGTTCTTGCAAACTGCTGCAAAGTAGCTACAATAAAAGCACTAAGATAAATAAAAAGCGCTATTTGTTAGCTACTATTATCTTAATTTAAAATCAAGTTACATTGCGACCATCTCGTCAGAGATGGCCGCTATTTTTTGCGAAAGGAATGAATTGAAGATGGCAGCTATTTCTCCTATTAGAATTCACAAGCCCGATTCTTGCCACGGTTGGGGCATTGAGTTCAATTACGAGCGGCCCTTCTGGGATGCTAATGCGACGAACTTTGTGGTCGCTGTGCGGCAGGCAATGCAAGATAAAAAAGGTTCAGCTATCTGGTTCCACCAAAGCGGGAGTGATTCCGAAATTCATGGTTGCTATCATGGTTACCAGTATTTTGAGGTCTGGGACGCATGTGCGGAAAAAGAGGCAAAGCGTATGGCAACTATGATTGCCGAGAAAATTCAAACGGTTGTATCTACAACTTGACAAAAAGTGAAGTGAGGTAAGATTTATGAATATGAACGATACTATTGACCTGAGCGGAATCAGCACAGATAACGTCTACCGTATCCGGAGGTCCAAAAAGAATGGTAAGCTCATTTCTTATAACGAGTACGGGAAAGTTATTATCATCAAAAATTGGAAGAGTCTTCATGTAGGATATGGCAAAGTGGTTTCCTTTGAAAACAGAGAAAACTGCATTCTCGCCACGATGAAGAATGTTCCTTATGACTTCTACGAGGAATACAACGAAAAAACTGGCGAAGTAGAGGCTGTTCCGTATGAGGAACTGACTCGTATTTTACAGGAGCTCGGTTTTACACATGAATACAAAGAAGACATTGACAAAGACAATATCTTTGATGTATGGGCGAATCTGAATTCCGGCGTACTTATTACCATCGAAACTTGGAACCAAGATGGTGAACGAGACTACAACTCAGTTAAGTGTTATGTGCCAGTGAGTGGTTGTGGTTTTGGGATGCGCAATTCGAGCGGCTTTTCCTATGGCACCAGTTATTTAAGCTGCTTTGATATCGTGCATAATACGCGTGATTTCCCTTTGCGCGATTGTTTAGCTTTCAACAACGGCTCTATGAATTGGGCTGGAAGTCACCCCTCTTTGTGGCACTATGGAGAGAGGGATGACATCAATTACGCCAAGGCTCTCGCCAAAATCCGTAAATTCAAGGACGCTGACATCGGCGAGCGTTTCAATATGCAGTTGGATGATGCGTTTAAACAATATGCTAAAAATGGCTATTTAGTAGATTGAAAGGTGCAACATGAAAACGACAGGGCATTATTATCGTTCGCGCAAAGAATATGAGCAGCGAACGGGTAAATCCAGCAAGTATATCCAAAACAATCCATCTATTCACATCAGTGGCAGCGTAAGAGGAATGCGAAAGCTTTTCTGGGGCTACGAATGTGATGTTGTACGGGTCGGCTCATGGATTTACAAGGTGTGAGGTATCGCTATGCTTGTTCTCAATAATGATGGTTTTCTGCTCACAGTTCGTGAATTTGTTGAGTGGGAGTACAATGGCGGAAGAGGCGATTTTCAGCCGGATACAACATTCCGTACTTGGAACAGTTTACCCGTTGATGCAAAAATCGGGTATGTTGCTTGTAGCGTGTATGGAGATGTTGTAGGAGAAAGTAGCTTGCTTATCAAGGTAGGCAACAAAACTTATCTGCTGCATAATGCTCAGAACGAGGCGAAAAGTCTGGAAGCAATTAACGAATACCTGCATGCATTGTATCGCAAAGCAGCGCGTTTGTTCAAAAGCGAGACAGGGACATCGTTCGACCAAACATCTTTGAACGTTCGACTTGATGCGATTGCTCAATACATTGAAAATCACTTCGATGAATGTGTCGAGGCCGCGAAAAGTGCAATTCACATTTCGGAGGTTTAGTGCCTAAAACCCGCTTGCTCATGCAGGTAAGCAACCTTTATCAAACACCCTAAAACACAAAGGAGTATGAAGAATGTATAAGATTTTGAAACGCGGATACTATTACAACGACGCGCATAAGTCCGAGGATGAATATCTGCCTGCATCCTATCCGACAGAGGATATGGCATATATGGCAGCAGAGCTGAATGCTTTTGCGGCCGCGCAGGAACTGAATTTAAGCAACCGGGAAAATAACGGCAGTGCAGAGAGCGTGTTCTTTGCGGTCGATGAAGACCCGGATGACTTCGATTTTGTGGTTCGTTGCTGGGACGGCGATGATTATCAAATTGAAAGCCGGTATAAGGTCATCAAAGAGGAAGAGGAGTAAATACATGAGCGAAAAACGGAAAGATTATATCTCATGGGATGAATATTTTATGGGTATTGCTATGTTATCTGCAATGCGCAGTAAAGACCCCAACAGTCAGGTAGGCGCATGCATTGTGCGTGACAATAAAATCCTGTCACTGGGATACAACGGTATGCCGATTGGCTGCGACGACGATGTTATGCCTTGGGGCAGGGAAGGAAATGAACTCGAAACCAAGTATATGTATGTCTGTCACTCGGAACTGAACGCTATCCTCAATGCCGGGAAAGACCTGCATGGGTCTACGATGTATGTCACGCTCTTCCCGTGCAATGAGTGTGCGAAAGCAATCATTCAAAGCGGAATCAAGCGTATTGTCTATCTGGACGATAAGTACAAAAATTCCAATAATAATATTGCAGCGCGTCACATGTTCAGAATTTCCGGCGTTGAGACCAAGAAATATGAATTGAGTGAACGTCCTGTCACACTTAACTTGTAAAGAAATGGAGCAACACAATGAAAATCCATCATACTACTGCGCTTGGCGTATGCGATACCTACGAAGTCGTAACGGAACCGCCTCTCGGCTATATCATTTGGAATATCGGCGATAATGCACCGGAAGGCTACCTCCCGTTCTGCAGACTCAAATTTATGCAGCCGTTTGAGGGCGGACGCGAAATTGAGTCGGATACCCTAAAAGCCATGAAGTGTGACGGTGCAAGGGAAATCTTAGCCGCCATCGGACTGGGTGCCGAAACCTCCGCCGAGATGAAGGAGTTCATCAAGAAGCACGAACGCAACCCCCGCAGGAGTTGGGAGTGCGAAAGGATGCGTGCCGCTATCCCGTATCTTGAGAAAATCGGGATGTGAAAAGCTCTTTTTGTAATCACCTTGCCTTTTGCTGCAAAATCGATATACTAAGTATATCCGATAGATAAAAAACAATAAAAATTCAAAATCGATATACCGCTATCTCGTGAGGGATGGCGGTTTTTTGTTGGAAAGGGGATAAAATATGTTTTTGTATCAGTTTGAGGAAAAATGGGAGGAACTTGGTTGGTCTGTGTCTTATGATGACAACGATACCGTTGAATTAAGTCAGGGCAGTCCTGCTGGTGAAGATTTCTATTTCACCGTTCCAAAACTGAATTTCTGTGATGAGGTATTTGATTACGCGAATGACTTTGACCCGGAAGAGCACGCAAAAGAAAACCTCGGTATGTCTGGTGCGCCGGGTTTGCGGGAGCTTCTTGATGATGCAGATGCCATCAAGCGTATGCTGTTGGAGCTCTCGGAAGCACTGTGTAAGGTAGAACGCGAGGCTACCCGGTGGTATTTGATTGATGCGGACAATTTTGAGTGCCGTCGTCAATTTGGTACAGAAGAGTTCGAATTTTATGCCATCACCAAAATCACTGACCATGATTTTATGGCGGTTCATGAATTCGTAAACCTTGATGCGCTCGATATCCGAGAACTGCGTAAACTGCTGCTTCTTTCCCTTGAGGATGAAAAACATCCCCAAAAAACCTCCTTGTCAGAAGCTATCATCGATATAGCTGAGAACAAGTTTAGGTCTTTGGAGTATGTGAGCTCTTACAAGTCTTTTTCGAGTTTTGACGACGCCAAACAGTACATCATCGGCGAAATGGGAACGGAGAAAGTACCTGAGCTTTTCAAAAAGTCCGTGACAAGTTCGCGTAGTGAGGATGAAAATCTTGGTCCGGATGAGGCCGTATTTCTGACCCGCTGCGTCGATGAAGACTATGAAAGTGTAGAGGAAACCGTAGCCATTTCGAAACGTTGGCTCGAAAACAATATCAAGGAGACGGCAGACGAAGAAATGTCTGATTTAGAGATATTTTTGCGTAATTACACGACAGACGATGTCAATGAAGTTCTGGGCATGGCGATTCTGAATAACGCTGTTGCGTTCACATATTGTGATGCACGCAAAGAAGCATTTGAAATGTACGGAACCGAAAGTTGGATGGTAATGGCTGTCGTTGATTTCGTTGCCAGTAAGTTAGAGGGTTCGGCAGAAGGCGATAATGCTGCCAGTATGGTGAAAAAACTGTTCGCAAGATAAGCTTGCAGCGCAGTCTTCTTGCCTTTTGCTGCAAAGTCAATATACTAAGTATATCCGATAAATAAAAGGCAGCAAAAATTCAAAATCGATATACCGCTATCTCGTAAGAGGTGGCGGTATTTTTGTTGTCAAACAAGTAAAAAGGAGCGTAATTTTATGAGTATGCTGATTTCTGTTTGTAATGACACTTTTAAAATCAACAATGTTGTTTTCCTTCCTACGAAGGATGTAAAGAAAGAAAATCACACCATTTGGGTACTTGAGTACAGCGATAACGCCGTATTCATCGTGGATGCCAGTACATGGGATGAAATCGATGAGGTTATCAAAGAGACTATCCGTGATATGCATTCCGAGAATGCCGTGCTGAAACGAATTTCGTCCTTTACCAACTTGCAGGACAGTCATGGTCTTGTGATGCAGGAAGGACGGCTTGGCGAAATTGCTAAGCATTTTGACCTTGAGACCATTTATCCGTATGCCAACGGATGGTATTTTGGTGAAAACCTTTACCTTGCCAATGGCGATGCGTGGGATGGCAACAATATCTACAAGGTAACTGTCGATAGTGGGCTTGCATGGCCTATGAATGTCATTGTTCGCGCATTAAACTCCAGTGACGCGGTAGATAAGGCTGTTGATTTTCTTCATGCGGAGTCTATGCCCGGTGTACAGGATGTCTGTGACGTTACGGAAGATGAAAGCAAGGAATATGAGGATGGCGGTTACGGGATTTACGGAAATCACGGTTCCTGCTATGCTCGAATCCTGCAAATTGAAACTATTGTGGAGGATTGATTTTATGGGCAGAGGTAATATTTGTCCCAGTGGAAAATACGAAGGCGTTGTTTATGTAGACTATGACAATGTCCTCTGTTACACCAAAAAGGACGATTCTGAGCAAAGGCTGCTGAAGGATATTTCCTATGAGGAGATGCCGGAATTCGAATTCGATGATGATGCAAGCCAGTTATTGCTGGACGAGTATCGTACAAACCTTGTAAATGAGATGATGCGCCGTTACCCAAGTTTCGAGGAACCCAATCAGACTTGGCTGCCTAACCACAGAAACGGAAAGGTTATTCTCGAAAACAAGTTGTTCTATATCATCGTTGAGGATAACGAATGGGCTGAGGCTGTCGAACTGATTCAGAAGGAGTCCGAGTACGGCGATGTAGATTTATCCGGTCTGCAGAAACAACATTACCGGCATTATCTGGACGCAATTCAGGATATTTTGCTGGAGCAGTTTGGAGAAGTAGGCATATACACCGGGCCGTGGACTTCTGGAAAAATTACCAAGGGAGAATCTAACGGTTCTCAGTGTGGTACGAAAGGTGCTGCATGATTAGGAGGTAAACTTTCATGGGATATGAAATCATGTATAAGAAGGTATTTTTAAAAGCAACAAATGAGGCAGGCGTTGATTTATACACTCCGGTATGCCTTATGGGGCCCAACAATGTAACGCAGCAGCATTGGACGGGCAACCGTTACAGCGAACGCCGCTGTCGGGATTGGACCCTGATGCTCAATGCATTGGCACTTAACAAGGAAGGACTTTATGACAAGTTCGCACACATGATGCAGCCGAATCGTGCCGATTGCGAGATGTGGAAAAATGGTAGTCGGTGGGTATATGGCAAGGATATTCGGCGCTGGTTGGATTCCGGCATAGCTTCTGCTGTTACCATCGAGGATTTGCTAAAAGCGAATCATCGAACCGGATTTTCCTGTCGTGTTCTGTACTATAAAAATACAGAAGATATGCGTCTGACATCTGCATCGGAATGTGAAGTCATAGTTCGTGACACAAAGTCGTTTCTTGCGTGGGCTGAAAGTGCGAAATTCAAAGAAAAAGAGTTGAATAAAAACAATAAGACTGATGTTTTCTTTGAAATCGATTTTATGTCTGAGGATATTCGGATGCCAAGTAGAAAGCCTCGCGGCCATGAAAAAGTCCTGATTAAGGAAGGAAAGCGGTACGTAGAAGAGATAGAGTATAAAAACGAAGCAGGAAAGAATATTCCTCATAGTGTTTGCATGACACCTGATGTAAAAGATGCGAAGGAATTCACGTTTGAGGAAGCAGCAGCGATTCAGAACGATTTTTCGATGGTTTTCCCATCTTTAAGAAAAACAAGGCTCGTATCTACAAAGGTTCAAAGTAAACCATTCGATGCGATTATTGCTTTCGAGGATGTTGACGGCACAGAGAAGTTTGTTGCGAAAAATACTCGCTCCCGCCTTTTCGTTGCGCTGGATGAGGAAGGCGCAAAGCGATATGCAGATAAGTCATCCGCACAAAAAGTGTGCGCTGCATTGAACGAAAAGAGGTATTCGCGTTCTGTTAAGAACGGTTCTTTCAGAGTTAAGTTTTTGATTCCGTGTTAAAATAATTTCTGCGGCTCACGTTTGTGGGCCGCTTTTTTTTGTCGCCTTTTTGATTGACCGTTATTGTTATTTGTGGTATAATATAAATATGTCGTATGGGAGGTGATTTAATTGCTGTCGCTGGATAAAGAGGACTTCAGCGTTAAGGTGCGCCCATCCAAAGATAAGCAAAAAGACGTGGGTGTCATTTATTATAAAAACAATCCCATATATGTATTTATCCGTAATACATCTGTGGGCATTAAAGAGAAGAAGGATTGCGACTATTCAAACAACGAGCAATATGGAAATCTTTTGATTTCGATGATTGTAAAAGGACAAAACAAGACTGCTTCGCATAACCTTCTGTATCATCTATTAAAGGAAAATGCCGGGACATGGGAATCTCCCATCATAAAAGTTCCATCAATTTTTGAACTGTACCGTGACCCTTGCTGCAAAGTAGGTACAATGAAAGTAACCGAAACAAACAACCCGAATAAAGGAGAATCCCAATGCGATTTTTAAGAAAGATGTTTTCCGGTAAACTCGGCAGGGCGCTTATGCCGATTGTTTCCATCATCCTGTTTTTGTGGCTCGTACAGAGTTCGATGGGCCCGGACACTGATATTTCCGATGTTGTACAGGAAATTTTCAATACCGTTTCATCCAGCGCCAGTATGACCGAAACGGAACCAGACAGAAATAACTTTGAAACCAGCAATACGGGTACCTCGCAAACCAACAACAGCGAAAGCGTCGGGGATAGTATTCATGCAATAAAGACAAACCCTTCCGAGTTTATTTCTGTTTCGGATATCCCGGCATATTCCGGTGATGCGTATGTTGCGGTCAATGATAATGTGCCTTACTTCACCGACGAAGATTATTCTACCGAACCTTTCGAGTATTACTCAGACCTCGATTCTCTTGGTCGCTGCGGGCTTACTTATGCTGTTGTCTGTCAGGAAACTATGCCGACCGAAAGAAGAGAAAGTATTAGTGAAGTAAAGCCAAGCGGGTGGAAAAATCAGAAATACGATTTCGTGGATGGTGGGTGGGTCTACAATAGATGTCACCTCATCGGATTTCAGTTGAGCGCCGAAAATGCCAACAAATGCAATCTCATCACGGGAACAAGGTACCTGAATATCGAGGGAATGCTCCCGTTTGAGAATATGGTTGCAGACTATGTTCACGAGTCCGATGGACATGTACTATATCGTGTTACTCCAATCTATGACGGAGATAACCTTGTAGCAAGCGGCGTACTCATGGAAGGGTATTCCGTAGAAGATTCCGGCGAAAGCATTGAGTATTGCGTATACTGCTACAATATGCAGCCGGGAGTAGAAATTAACTATGCAACCGGTGAGAACTGGGCTGCGTAAAGATACATTGGAAAGGATGTGATTCCCATGGCTTATGAGTTCAATAATGATGACCATTTTGATATGAAGAGTCAGATGATGGTCGGGAAAATCGGGGAAAATCTATTTTTGAAAATTTATGGAAATTCCCCGCAGTGCGAAATTGATGACCTGAGAGATGATGCGGTATTCCAAGATAAGGATGTCGATTTCCGTGTCCGTCAAGTTAAAAACAGCGAAGGAAATCCTATTCCTGCCGCTAAACAGTCGTCTTGGCTTATTGAGGTTAAGACTGACCTCAATGATTCGGGGAACGTTTATGTTGAGACGGAAGTCGTAACGCTTGTTAAGCAGGGTTATCATGTGAAAAGTGCATCGACCAAGATTGGCTGGCTGTACGGCTCTAAGGCAAAATTCATCTTCTATTATTAACCGGCTACCAATCAAATCTTCCGTATCAATCGCCTTGATTTTATCGAGTGGCTCCATAATTATCATATGGGAGAGGCAGCAAGGCGCTGCGTTGATAGTCAGGGCCGCGAGATTCTGTGTACGGAAGATTACCCCTATGATTACATGGCATCAAATGATAATTATGGCGGGAAAGACGGACAGAATAAGAATGTCATCTATCATGGGACCGGGCTTCTCGTTCCCATCCGTCATCTTATTACTCTGGCAAATCAGGAGGAAGATGAGCGGAAACGCGGATTGCACGACAAGAAAACCGTTGTGGTTTATGATATCGGGGAACAGTATGACATTCAGTCATCTGAGGTTTTGAAACAGTACACCTTTCTATCTTCTTTTGTTTTTGAAACAAAGAATAAGCACTATCACTGGATGCAAGATGTTTTTGCGCGTTCCTGATAAATATACTCGTTCAACAAACTACAGAACAGAATTCATAAGACACTGGCCGCCCGAACCCGGAAACTATTATCATTGCGTATATTGTGGGCGGCGAATCCATACAGACAAAATGCAAGTAGACCATATCATATCTGTTGATATGGCGAAGAAGAATTGGCTTGCAAGAAGACTATTACCCAAAGAGGGAGTCAACTCCATAAAGAACCTTGTGCCCTCATGTCAACGTTGCAATAGATTGAAAAGCAACTATGGTGGGTTGTGGCTGATACGCGGATACTATTGGCGAATTTGTCTTCCTATATTTACAATCCTTCGTATCGTTTTAATCGCAGGCGCAATCGTATTCGCTCTGATGCTGCTCGGAGTGATTAGCAATAAACCTCTGGTTGACTTCGTAAACGGGATTGTTTTTGGCTTTTTTGGAAACTAACATTGTAATTTGCTGCAAAGTAGATATACTGAATACATTCCAAAAATAAAAGCAAACAAATATTTCAAAATCAACATACCGTCATCTCGTTGTGAGGCGACGGTATTTTTGTTTGCTACAGGTGCGAATGATAAGTAAACATGGTTTTGCTGTTCGCTTCGCACCAAATATTATAAAGAAAGGATATGATTCCATTGCAGTAAGTAGTATCTGACCATATTGTTTGGTCAAAAAGCAGACAAACATTGTACAAAATGCATGACAACTTGTTGCTTCGTTTGTACAAGTTTGCTGTTGCAACCCGCACGGGTTGTGTTAGATTGAAATAGGAGTTCGCGCAAAAATATCGCGCATCCAGTGATGTTGCAGCCCGCATGGGTTGCGTTAAATCAAAAAAGAGTCTGCTTAATGCAGGCTCTTTTCTTTTTCCTCTTTTTTGGCAGTAAATGCGGCAAGGAATTCCTCAATTTCATTGTCGTGGAGCACTTCGAAAACATAAAGGACGACATATTCAACATGGCTTATGACTGGTTCAAACAATCGCGCATACGCTTTCCCGACACGGGTGTGTCCGGATTCAATTAAAACACCCTTTTTCTCTAACGAGTCCAAAACAAGGAAGATATAATGCGGGTTCCATTTCATTTCACCGCGCTGTCTGGCGATTTCCATTACATCCAATTGAGTCAATGGCTTATCGGCATGCCAAAAAATACGCATGACAATCTTCTCCGTTTTTGTCAAATAAGGGAAATCAGCCATAAAAACCACTCCTCAAGTTAAGATGGATATAGTATCCCCAGAAAAAACGAAATTATAAGCCCTTGTGGGGCGTTCTCTTGCAATTTGCTGCAAAGTAGGTATACTGAATACATTCCAAAAATAAAAGCAAACAAATATTCAAAATCAACATACCGCCATCTCATTATGAGGTGACGGTATTTTTGTTTGCTACAGGTGCGAATGATAAGTGAGCATAGTTTTGCCGATTGCTTCGCACCAAATATTATAAAGAAAGGATATGATTC